>Ga0316201_10000392_pt1 | contig 24177 bp, 18 predicted proteins | sample CS6wburrow_MG_FD_204516 | JGI IMG/M metagenome (GOLD analysis project Ga0316201, IMG submission 204516) | Coastal sediment microbial communities from Delaware Bay, Delaware, United States - CS-6 worm burrow | ecosystem: Environmental > Aquatic > Marine > Coastal > Sediment | place: USA... | reverse complement strand
GGTATAGCGTTTGCCCCGTATCCGTTGTTTCAGTGCGCTTCAACGTGTGCGTGTAATCCGCTACTAAATCATCCCTTTTTGTGACTTCATTATTGGAAAAATCAGAACCCATCCAATTTTGATTCATTTCAGACAACGAGATTGGGTTAATCTGCTGAGTGTCTGGAGAAAAACGCCATGCTTTACCATTGTTTATCAAAAGCGCATGCCCCTTATACTTGTCATTATTAGGGTTAATCATATAGATTAAAGCGTTTTCCAATCCCATCGTCCATATCCGCAGCGTCAGGGTGCGTTGCCCATCGGGGCGCTGGATAGTCATCTCTAGCACAGTATAGGATGATTTCTCGCCGCGCCAATAATCAATAGCTTGTTTAACAATTTGTGTGGCTTGGTTATCAGCAAAAACCGGGTAAACGTAAAAAAAGAGTAATAACAGTGCGTAGTGACGATAAGCATGAGATGGCATAAGAAAATACTCCGAGTAGAAAAATGTTTGTAGTAGGCCATTTTTCCCCTTGCATTGCCATCAACAAATAGGCGAAAAATAGCTTATTAGTAAATGGTGTCTATTTGTTATTAGTGTTTATACGGATTTATTTTCAGACCCTTATTTTTAAAAAGGCGAACACAAAGGTTCGCCCTAAAAACTATTTAAATTGAGGCGGCTGCTGTTGATGCCAATCGGTGCGTTGTTGATATTGGTGAGCAATGTTCAGTAATTGGGCTTCATTCAGATAATTGCCGATCAGTTGTAATCCGACGGGGCGTTGTTCGGCAAAACCGGCCGGTATGGATAAGGCGGGTAAACCGGCTAAATTAACGGAAATGGTATTGATGTCGGATAAATACATGGTAACAGGATCATCGATTTTTTCACCGATTTTAAAAGCCGTTGTGGGTGAGGTTGGCCCTAAAATGACATCGACTTGTTCAAATGCTTTTGTAAAATCTTTGCTGATTAAGCGTCGAATTTGTTGAGCTTTCAGATAATACGCATCATAATAACCGGCTGATAGGGCGTAAGTGCCGATCATAATACGGCGTTTGACTTCGGCCCCAAAGCCTTCACCGCGTGAACGTTTATATAAGTCCATCAAATCTTGTGGCTGTTCGCAGCGATGTCCAAAGCGCACACCATCGTAGCGCGATAAATTGGAGGAGCATTCGGCCGGAGCAATGATATAATAAACAGGAATGGCTAGATGACTATGGGGTAAATGAATGTCGTGTAGGGTAGCACCTGCTTGTTCAAATTCTTTAATGGCTGTTTCTAACGCATTGCCCACACCCGCGTCTAGGCCCTCGCTAAAATATTCTTTGGGTAAACCGATTTTTAAGCCTTCAATGCTGTCGTTTAAATGGGCAGTGTAGTCTTCTTGTGGCTGATCTAAAGAAGTTGAATCGCGTTCATCAAACCCAGTGATCACGTTTAATAGTAGCGCGACATCTTCGGCATTGTGCCCCAAAGGGCCGCCTTGATCTAAACTGGATGCAAAGGCAATCATGCCGTAACGTGATACCCGGCCGTATGTTGGTTTAAATCCCGTAATACCACACAAAGCGGCGGGTTGGCGAATAGAACCGCCTGTGTCTGTTCCAGTGGCAATGGGCGTTAAACGGGCCGCGACGGCGGCGGCGGAACCGCCTGATGAACCCCCTGGCACGGTTTGCGTATCCCAAGGATTTTTGACGGGCCCATAAAAACTGGTTTCATTAGAGGATCCCATGGCAAATTCATCCATGTTGGTTTTACCCAACATCACCATGCCCACGGCCTCACATTTTTCGACAAGCGTGGCATTGTAGGGGGCAATGAAGTTGTCCAACATTTTGGAACCGCATGAGGTTTTAACACCTTGAGTACAAAAGATGTCTTTATGGGCGATGGGTATGCCCGTTAAGGCATGTGCCGTTCCGTCGTTCAGGCGTTCATCAGCGGATTTAGCTTGTGCGAGCGCTAATTCAGGGGTTTGGGTAATAAAACTGTTTAGCTGTGTGTCATGCGTTTTAATCCGTTCTAAAAAATAACGGGTTAATTCAACACTGGAGCATTCACGCTGATGTAATGCGCGAGAAAGTTCGGAAAGGGTTTTATTGTGCATATTAATATAACTCTTTATTAATTAATTTTAATTAAGATTAGTGAGCAACAGGGTTTAGCCGACATTGATTGGTGGGCAATAAAAATGCCCAACCAATAGGGGCTGTTTGCCCCCTTTAATTTGGGATGATTTTGGATGGTTTACTCAATCACTTTGGGCACTAAATATAAGCCAGCTTCAACCTGTGGCGCAATGGATTGAAAATGATCACGCTGATTGGTTTCATTTACACAATCAGGGCGGAGTCGTGCGACAGCATCAAGGGGGTGTGCCATTGGCGTGATGCCTGTTGTATCAATACAATTCATCTGTTCAACTAAATCTAATATATTAGAAAGATGATGGGTGTAGAGTGGAATATCTTGTTCACTTAAAGATATACGGGCTAAGTGGGCAATTTTTTCGACATCAGATAACGAAGGCATTTAATTAAATCTCCTTTAAAAAAAACAGATTATAGCGAGATATTACGAACCAATAGATTGTGTCATTATCCTATAAAATCACTTAAATTGAATCGGTATAATATCTATTTATCGTTATTATTGATATGGGAAGTTAAAATTATTAATTAAATCGAAAATGAGAAAGTATAGTACACAAAAATAGTGATAACTTTAAAATATTTGAAAATGAGAAAGTATCCAACGATTTTACAGACACCCTAGTTTGAATTTGATAGGATATTTAAATCTAACGAAAAGATGACAGGCATGACGAAAAATAAGAGGTCGTTTTGAAATAGTGTCATCAAAAAATTTAGGCTTAATTTTGCCTATTAAGACTTGCCCAAACTTGATTAGCTTGGTACAGTGATATCAAAAGCTAAAAACAGGTGCAATTAACAATACCGTCTTATGTTGCTATGGTAAATAAAGCTTATCTCTATTATTTTCTTAAAAAACTAAAGAATATCTAACTTATCTATTTATTAACAGGATTGATTGAATTTCATGTTCAAAAGTGTACGCGGACTTTTTTCCAACGATCTGTCTATTGATCTGGGTACAGCTAATACGCTGATTTATGCACGAGGGCAAGGCATTGTTCTTGATGAGCCTTCAGTGGTGGCGATTCGCCAACGTGAGGGTAACGGTGGCGGCATAAAAACTATCGCAGCTGTCGGTCAAGAAGCAAAACAAATGTTAGGCCGTACACCGGGTCATATTACCGCGATACGGCCTATGAAAGATGGTGTTATTGCGGATTTTATGATTACTGAAAAAATGTTGCAGTATTTTATTCATAAAGTCCATGATAATAGATTTTGGCATCCCTCTCCACGAGTGTTGATATGTGTGCCATGTGGTTCGACTCAGGTGGAACGCCGTGCTATTCGTGAATCGGCGCAGGGGGCCGGAGCACGAGAGGTTTATTTAATAGAAGAACCGATGGCTGCGGCAATCGGTGCCGGTATGCCGGTCAGCGAAGCGACGGGATCAATGGTACTTGACATTGGCGGCGGAACGACAGAAGTGGGGATTTTATCCCTCAATGGTATTGTTTATTCAGAATCTATTCGCACTGGTGGAGATCGTTTTGACGAAGCGATTATCAGCTATGTACGTCGTCATTATAGCACTTTGATTGGTGAAGCGACGGCAGAGCGCGTCAAGCAGGAAATTGGTTCAGCCTTTGCCGGTAAAGAGTTACGCGAATTTCATATCCGAGGCCGTAATTTAGCTGAAGGCATTCCTCGTAGCCTGACACTCAACAGTAATGAAGTCTTAGAAGCTTTACAAGAGCCGTTAGCCAGTATTGTCAGCACAGTAAAAGCGGCGTTAGAGAAAATACCGCCGGAATTAGGTTCAGATGTTGCCGAGAAAGGTATTGTTTTGACCGGCGGCGGTGCCTTACTGACCGATCTTGACCGTTTACTGCAAGAAGAAACGAGGCTACCCGTCATTGTTGCAGATGATCCGCTAACCTGTGTCGCTCGCGGAGGCGGCAGGGCATTGGAAATGATTGAAGAACATGGGCCCGAGGTTTTTGCTTTAGAAGGTAATTAATCAATCTCTAGAGTTTCCCGATTGAATGAACCGAAGGTCAGCTACGCTAAGTACAAATTTATTTTGCGTCGCAATGGAGTGCAAAATTTATTTTGCGGCCCTCTTGGAGTGCAAAATTTATTTTGCGTCGGTATTGATTATATCGGTTATTTTTTGCCAAGCACTAACGGTTGACAAGGCATACCTTCTCAATGCGTTTGAGTTTCAAGTTTCCAAGGATTTCATCTAAAAATCAAATTCGCCTGTCTCAAATTAACATAAGTAAGTATTTGATTTTAAAGTTAAATATGGAATAATGAGTTTGTGCTGAATAAATCCTTTATTATAAATAATCCTTGTCGTTATGATAATAGATTTAAAACCTTCGATTGTAGAAGGACGAACACTGACATTAAGAGTACTGATATTTGTATTAGCCTCAATTGCCCTAATGATGACAGATCATCGTTTGTCGTATTTAGAAACCGTGCGTACTCATTTATTGGCCGTGGTTTATCCCATTCAATACGTGGTCAATTTGCCCGTCAAGATGGGCCAATGGTTATCTATGAGTGTCAGTAGTCGTATCCAGTTGCTTAAAGAAAATGCAAGCCTACGTGAAGAAAATTTGCATTTACAGGTTGCTTTACAAAAATTTGAGGACTTGAAAACTGAAAATGAGCGTTTACGGCGATTACTGAGTTCCTCTGTCAGAGTAGGTGAGCGGGTAAAAGTAGCAGAAATATTGGCCGTTGATTTAGACCCATTAAAACGCAAATTATTGATTAATAAAGGTAAAAAGGATGGGGTATTTCTTCATCAACCCGTTGTGGATGCACAAGGCGTGATGGGGCAGGTAATCCATCTTGGTGTTTTTTCGAGTATCGTCATGCTCATTACTGATCCTGGCCATGAATTGCCGGTGCAAATCGTGCGTACCGGATTGCGTACTGTTGCCAAGGGAATGGGTGCTGTCAATCGCCTTTCTTTGCTCTACTTATCTAATACGGGCCTGAGTACAGGCATCAAAGTCGGCGACTTGATCGTCACTTCTGGCTTTGGTCAAAAATTTCCCAAGGGCTATCCGGTTGGCACAGTCATTGAAGTGACACCTGATATAGGTAAACCTTATGCACAAGTACACGCTCTACCAAGAGCGGCATTAGAACGCAATCGTGAAGTTTTACTGATCTGGATGCAAGAACACTTATCTGCGATTGATGAACCGTTATCAAGGTTTATAAAACAACAATTTAAAAAGTAAACATCCAAAATTCCCCCAATTTCCCTTTTCTAAAATTTACCCACAAGTTGATTTTTGCGATTCAAATATAAAAACTTTTACCTGAAAGGTTGGAACTTGGGGAAAACCAAAAAGCTCTCAACCCTGAAGGTTTTTTAAAAGCTTTTCGCTATAGGTTTTCAGAAAAATAAATAATTTTTTGGCACCTTTACGCCTTTGCGTGAGATTGGTTTTAGAGCGAACCCTTCTTTGAAAATAATTATCTGAATATCTATAGAAAGGTAAAAGAAAACAAATTGTCATTGTAGCTTCAACTGTAATAACTGAAAAAAAATGAGTTTAGAGCGACATCATGGCGGCTGGGTTATTATTGTCAGTTTCATTTTTAGCTTTATGTTAGCTGTCATGCCGTTGCCACCTTGGGCGGTTTTCTGGCGACCTGATTGGGTTGCTATGGTTTTAATCTACTGGTGTATAGCGATTCCTCAGCGAATCGGTGTAACGACTGGTTGGTTTGTTGGCATCATCCATGACGTGTTAAGCGATACATTATTAGGACAACATGCCTTGACTTTTACGCTTATTGCCTATCTGAGTGTCAGACTACATCGGCAACTGCGCTTATTTCCATGGTGGCAACAATCAATCGGGGTATTTGTGTTTCTAGCCATTAGTCAATTACCAAGCGTATGGATACGCAGCATTTTAGGTTATCCACAAGAAGGATGGGGAGTGATTTACTCTGCTACGACCACTATGATTCTGTGGCGTTGGCTCTTTATAAGACTACGTGACTTGCGGCGTACCTATCGCGTTTTTTAAATCGTTTGATAACGATTGATTATCATGGAGTCAAGGAGCTTTTAAATTGATAACACACACAACCTTGTCATCCCTGACAGCACAGTGATTTACTTACACACACCATCAGAAATCAGATTTGAAAGTGTTTGCAAAATTTAGAGCGGTACAGTTAAAAATAAGAAACTTAACATTTGATATTCCATAAGAGGTGTTATTTACAAAAAGAGATCAATAATATCTGATAAATAATTTTAAAAACATTATAAATCAAAATGTTATAGTGATTTTATTCAAGATTTAAAATTGACACAGCTTCCCAAAATAAGGGCTCATTTTTTTAACCGTACAGTGCGTGAAAAACGGTTTAAACGTGTTGCTTATTTTTAAGGATAGGGATGGTGGGCAAGCGGGCGAGAGGGTATTATTCATGTCACGAAAATATTGGGGTCCGCTTACCCACCCTACGAGACATTGGGGAACCAAAATAAATAACCCTTAATTCGTTTCAATCACCTCGAAATCAACAGCCTAGCTTCTGGCCACAGAACGCCTTCTTACTGATGATTGATGATTGATAACCTTGTACTGATATGCCTACTATTTCAGATCACTGGTTGGTTTCTATAAATGATCTTTTTTCATTTTTCCGGTTTTATTCTCCATTGAAAAACGATATGTCATCGACACAACTTATACTTAAAGATGCTACTCGTGAAAATAAAATATTCAGCCATCGCATCATCATTGCGTGGGTGATGATGTTATTCTTATTTTTTGGCATTGTGGCGCGTCTTGTTTTCTTACAAGTTATTGATCATGAACGCTATATCACTTTATCAGAAAACAATCGTGTTAAAATTGTGCCATTATTATCAACACGCGGATTGATTTATGATCGTAACGGCGTATTACTCGCCGGAAATCGCGATTTTTATAGTTTAGAAGCGATTCCAGAACAGCTTAAAAATCTTGATTTAATGCTAAAAGCATTGCGCGAAGTCATCACGATAGAAGATAAAGACATTGTCCGATTTAAAAAAAAACTAGCCAAAAAACGAGCATTTAGAACCATTCCTCTACGATATAGATTGACTGAAGACGAAGTTGATCGCTTTTCGGTGCAAAGCCACCGCTTCCCAAGTCTTGAGATCAAAAAAAACCAGAGCCGTTATTACCCCCTTGGTGCGACTGGTGTTCACGTCATTGGTTATGTTGGGAGAATAAACGAACGAGAACTTAAAACCATAGAACCGTCCAATTATCTAGGTAACAACTACATAGGCAAAACGGGAATCGAAAAATACTATGAAGCAGAACTACATGGTAAAACAGGTTACCAACATGTGGAAACGAATGTACAAGGACACGATGTCCGCATACTAGAACGTAAACATCCTATTCCGGGTAAAAATCTTTATCTGAATATAGACATCTCGCTACAACAATATATTGAAGGCCTTATTGCCAAGGAACGAGCCGCTATTGTTGTCATTGAACCCTCAACGGGTAGTTTACTCGCCCTTGTCAGTATGCCTCACTATGATCCCAATTTATTTGTCAACGGGATTGATGTTAAAACTTACAGTGGTTTGCGCGATTCACCTGCTCGTCCCCTTGTCAACCGGGCCATACGTGGACAATATCCCCCAGGTTCCACTGTTAAACCCTTTGTTGGTTTAGCTGGATTAGAATATGGTGTAAGAAATCAAGGTAGTCGGACTTGGTGTCGTGGATGGTACAGTATTAAGGGTCAAAAACACCGATACCGCGATTGGAAAAAAAGCGGACATGGTAGCATGAATCTACACCAGGCCCTAGAACAATCTTGCGATGTTTACTTTTACTCACTGGCATATGAGTTGGGTATTGATCGCTTACACACGTTTATGACACGGTTTGGTTTTGGCAAAAAAACGGGTATAGATGTCAGCGGTGAATTGAGTGGCTTGATGCCGTCTCGGGAATGGAAACGTCGCGTCCGTGACAAACATTGGTATCCTGGCGAAACCCTGATCACCGGTATTGGACAAGGTTTTATGCTGGTTACGCCTCTACAATTAGCTGTTGCAACCGCAACGTTAAGTAATCGTGGTCAATTCAAACAACCGCGTGTTGTTTTTGCGATGGATGATGCCAAACTCAATGAAATGACCGTTGTACCGCCAACGGTACGGACCACCATTACGCTTAAACAAAATGCCTTTTGGAATACTGCCATTGGCGGGATGCGAGCCGTGGTACATAATCGCAGAGGAACAGCGTACACAGTGGGGGAAGACTCTCGTTATCGTTTCGCAGGTAAAACCGGTACAGCGCAAGTGATTACTATCAAACAAACTGAAACCTATAATGCTAAAAAATTGGCAAAAAAATTCCATGATCACGCTTTATTTGTTGCCTTTGCGCCCTTAAAACAGCCTCGTATTGCAATATCAGTGATTGTGGAAAATGGGGGCAGTGGCAGTAAAACAGCAGCCCCCATTGCTAAAAAAATCATGGATTATTATCTGTTACGAAAAACGCCCCTATACCTCACTTCTACAAAAGAAATAGATTCTAATTAAATTCTGCCGTCCAGTGTGCGGTAATGTTGTGGGTGATATGATAAAACGTTGATTCTGCTTCTGTTCAGGATTGACACTGATTTTTTTAATCCTGACAATCAGCGTTCTATCCAAAACTTTTAAAGCGCCATCACCTGCACCACTATCTCAAAAAAAACTAATAAGCTATACCGACAGCCATCGCACTTGATTCACTTTAGGAATATCAAAAAAATAAATTATCCCGCAGGGCTACTCTATGCACACAAATTATTTGTAACAAACTGTCGGCTCACGCTTCGCGCTTCGCGCAGAGAATGAGAGAAATTAAACAAACCGGCTTGAATTGCCTTTTGGGATAATTATTTTTTTGGAACTTCCTTACTTTTATAAATAAAGTGAGTGGTGGGCAACAAAATGATAGGCAAAAGTTAGAAGACAGCCTACAACTGATCAATTATAATATGGAAACAAGTTGGAATAAGAGCCATTTTTTACATTTAGACAAACCTTTGCTGTTAGGCTTATTATTGTTATCTAGCATTGGTTTAGTCGTCTTGTACAGTGCAGGTGCTCAAGATATTGAACTGATTTTTCGTCAAATGCTACGTATTTTAGGGGGATTTGGCATCATGTTAGTGGTTGCCCAAATCCGCACTCAACATATTGTACGTTGGGTACCCTGGTTGTACATCTGTGGTGTGCTATTGTTATTATTGGTATTAGTGGTAGGCGAATTGACTAATGGTTCACAACGCTGGCTCAATTTAGGTTTATTTCGTTTTCAACCTTCAGAAATCATGAAATTAGCCGTTCCTATGATGGTCACCTGGTATTTTGCGGCGCGACCTTTGCCACCTCGCTCATGGTGTTTATTGTTGGCTAGCCTAATCATTGCCATACCCGTGATTTTAGTTGCCAAACAGCCCGATTTAGGAACAGCACTTTTAATTGCTTCATCTGGCCTGTTTGTGTTGCTACTGTCAGGCCTCAGTTGGCGCATTGTGTTTGGATTTATCACAGCATCTGCTGCCTTTGCACCGGTATTGTGGTTCTATATCATGCACGATTATCAACGTGAACGGGTACTCACTTTTTTAAATCCCGAAGCGAAACCCTTGGACGCGGGTTATCATATCATTCAATCCAAAATTGCTATTGGTTCTGGAGGCATGGAAGGAAAAGGTTGGCTGAATGGCACTCAATCGCTCTTGCAATTTTTACCAGAGCGCACCACCGATTTTATTTTTGCCGTCTATAGTGAAGAATTTGGATTGTTAGGTATTTTGGTATTATTAAGCCTTTATTTTTTCATTATATCTCGCGGCATGTATATTGCTTTACAAGCACAAGACACCTTTTCTCGCCTTTTAGTGGGCAGTTTGGTACTCACTTTTTTTGTCTACATCTTTGTTAATATGGGTATGGTTATAGGAATATTACCTGTTGTAGGGCTACCTCTACCGCTGATCAGTTACGGTGGCACCTCAATCATCACCTTAATGGCCGGATTTGGGTTAATAATGGGGGTACATACCCATCGACGCTTCTTGTCTTCTTGATGATTTATTGGATGGAGAGCAACCACAAGGTTATTAAATGGAATACAAGCTTATTGGATGGAGGATAAGCACAAGATTATTAGAGAGCAACCACAAGGAATTCCCTTACAAAATTGAACAAAAACTTTAATTCAAAATAATATTCATGATGAATTGATGCCATAAGATGAATAACCCAATTAAACTCACAACAACGAAAAACAGCTTCTCAATGGAACGTTATGCAATAATGTTGCTGCTAAGTGGGCTGTTAGTTTGCAGTTTCACGATTAAGGGCGAAATCATTAATCAACAAGAATTTATCCAAGACATGGTTGTCCAGCATGGTTTGGATGAATTTCGATTGAATTATCTGTTTGAACAAGCCCAGATTAAAAAAAGTATCCTCAAAGTCATGTCTCGTCCCAGCACGGGTAAAAAAGCGACACCTTGGTATCGATATCGTAAGCGTTTTTTAACGAGTAAACGTATCAACGACGGTGTGAAATATTGGCAAATAAATGCGTCTGCACTTGAACGTGCCCAAAGGTATTATGGTGTACCCGCAGAGATCATTGTTGCTATCATAGGGGTAGAAACCCTATATGGTCAAAATAAAGGCCATTTTCGAGTTCTTGATGCACTCACCACCTTAGCGTTTCACTATCCAAGACGTGCTGACTTTTTTCGTCAAGAATTAGAACATTATTTACTGCTGACAGACGAAGAAGGGCTGGATCCGTTAAAGCAAGAAGGTTCTTATGCCGGTGCAATGGGCATTGGGCAATTTATGCCCAGTAGTTTTCGCCGTTATGCGGTCGATTTTGATAACGATGGCAGACGCGATATTTGGAAAAATAACGTTGATGCCATTGGCAGTGTTGCTAATTATTTCAATTCTCATGGCTGGGAAAGCGGACAACCTGTGATTATAGCCACTCAAATACGGCCTAACGCAGTAGACACCTTATTGGGTTTGAACTTTAAACCGGAATATACCCTGCGAGAACTGAAGCGAAGAGGATTGCTATATCATGGTAATGAATCTAATAGTACTAAAGGGATGTTTATAGACTTAGAAACAGAAATCGGTACCGTCTATTGGTTAGGTTTCCAAAACTATTACGTCATTACTCGCTATAATCGCAGTAAACGCTATGCGATGGCTGTTTATCAATTGGCCCAGGAGATTGCAAACCGTTATGCCCAAAATCGTTAAATTTTCCTTGATACCCGTTGGCTTACTTGCACTGTTAGTTGAATTCAGCGGCTGTGCCCAGGTGGCTACCCCTTCATCAGCCCCCCATGCGACTTCGATTCTAAGCGTTCCGGCACCGAAATACCGGACAGCCTCCTATTCGCATCAAGAGAATTTCAAAGCGGCACAACAACACCGCAGAGCAATACCAGATAGCTATGTATCGCAAGGTTACGCTACTTGGTACACAGCAAACGAACACGGTGCCAAAACCGCCAGCGGTCAAATTTATGATTTATACGGCATGACAGCCGCCCATGCGACTTTACCACTCTTCTCTAGGATTAAAGTGAAAAATCTTCGCACCGGCCGCAGCATCGTCGTCACTATCAATGATGACTTCTACGACGACAATAACGGCGTTTTAATTAAACTCTCTTACTGGGCTGCACGTCGTTTAGGCATAATTAAACACCCCTCACAACGTATAGAAATCAGTGTTCAGTGAACAGTCATCAATTATCAATGCTCAATTATCAGTGAACAATAACAAATTATTGATTTTATAATTGGTATAATTAAGTCTATATTTTCAGAAAAATAATTTCAAAAAGGGTGGCATTTTTAATCTCACGCAAAGGCGCAAAGGCGCAAAGCGACTTTGCGCGAAGCGTGAGATTGGTTTTAGATCGAACCCTTCTTTGAAAATAATTATCTGAATACTAATATTATTGATAAACAGGTGCGAATAATTTTTAGTTATTGAGATACAACGAGATTAAAAATCAAGCACTTAGCTTATTAAGGGAGAAGTCTCTTATAATCAGGAAAAAAACGATTCACTTTTCACGCTTTAGAAAAAACTTGAGCATCAACTGATATATTCTGTAAATTCTAAAATTCTAACATTTTCTGTAAATTCTAAAATTCTGATAATTCTGATTCAGACATTATATGAAGATATTAAATTTATTATTAGCTTTGACTTTTCTGTACCCTGTTCTCACGGAAGCACTCCCCACTTTGGTGCATAATACGCCGCCACCTATCACGGCACCTGCTTATCTCTTGCAAGACTTTCACAGCAATCAGATCATCATGGAAAAAAATGTTGATGAACGTCTTGAACCTGCCAGTTTGACCAAGTTAATGACCGCTTACATCGTGTTTCGAGAACTGCATACAGGTCGCTTTAAACTGACAGATAAAGTGAGAATCAGTGAAAAAGCTTGGCGTATGCTCGGTTCACGTATGTATCTTGAAGTGGATAGTCAGGTTGCCATTGAACTGTTACTCAAAGGCATGATTATCCAATCGGGTAACGATGCCAGCGTCGCACTGGCAGAATTTATCGCCGGTAGTGAGGAAACCTTTGTCGCGTTGATGAATGAGCAAACACAACGTTTGGGTTTAACCAATACCCATTACACCAACAGCACCGGCCTCCCTAATGAACGACACTATAGTTCAGTTCGCGACATCGTGAATTTGACACAAGCCTTGATTCGCGATTTTCCTCAGTATTATCGCTGGTATTCTATGCGTCAATTCACCTATAACGGGATTACCCAAGAAAATCGTAATCGCTTATTACGGCGTGATCCCAGGGTAGATGGTGTCAAAACCGGTCACACAGAAGCGGCGGGTTATTGTTTGGTAACTTCTGCCAAACGTGGCGAAATGCGCTTGATTTCAGTCATTATGGGTGCAACAAGCGAAAAAAATAGGATACAAGAAAGTCAACAAATGCTTGATTATGGCTTTCGATTTTTTGAAACCTATCGCCCTTATCAAGCTCATCAACCGCTCGACATTCAACCCTTATGGCATGGTACAACCAATCAATTACCACTCGGCTTGGAACAACCTTTATATGTCACAGTGCCTACCGGTAACTATAAGCAATTGACAGCCACCTTGTCTCTTGACAAATACATTACCGCACCTGTCATGGTAGGAGAAACGTATGGCAGTCTGAAAATTAGCTTAAATCAAGAAGTTATTTCAGAACGTCCCATCATTGCGCTTTCTTCCATTGACAAAGGTTCTTTTTGGAACAGATTGATAGATTCTTTTTTACTCCTTTTTTATTAAAGAGGCAATTGGATTGAATTAAATATAGGCAAAATCAATCAGTTATCAAACACTGATTATTAAAACCGATTTGATAAACGTTCATTCTTAATTTCTTATCAGGTGTAGGGGCGAACCAGCGTGTTTGCCCTTTACGTGTTCGCCCTCTTTTAAATTTTTATCACGTTCCCCAAATTCATTTACAATTCCTAAAAACAATTCACAATTTCAATATGATCGTTTATCTCAATGGTGAATTCTTGCCGCTTTCCGAAGCACGAGTATCAGTACTTGATCGAGGCTTTATTTTTGCCGATGGCGTGTATGAAGTCATCCCAGTGTACGGCGGCCGCCTTTTTAGGCTGCAAGAACACTTACAACGTTTAGAAAATAGCTTAGCAGCCATCAAATTAAACAATCCATTAACCCAACAACAGTGGATTGAAACCTTAGAAAGCCTTGTCGTTCGTAACCAAGGTGATGAGCAATCTGATCAATCGGTTTATCTGCAAGTCACACGCGGCCCGGCAAAACGGGATCACAACTTTCCAGAACAAGTGAAGCCAACCGTGTTTATCATGAGTGAACCGCTTCAAACAAAACCCCCGTCTTCAGGTGTGAAAGCGATTACCCGGCCTGATATGCGTTGGCAACGCTGCGATATCAAATCAATTGCTTTATTAGCAAACGTCTTGCAGCGTCGGGAAGCTGTTGAAATGGGGGCCGCCGAAGCGATTTTAATCCGTGAGGGTTATATCATGGAAGGGGCCGCCAGTAATGTCTTTATTGTGGTTGACGGAGTCGCTATCACGCCGCCTAAAAGCCAATTTATCTTACCCGGCATTACGCGCGATCTCATTTTGGAAGCCATGCAAGCCGCCCAACTGTCTTGTCGTGAAGCCGATATTCCCGAATCCCAATTACGCACCGCGGATGAAATCTGGATCACCAGTTCTACCCGTGAAATTCTCCCCGTGATTATGCTTGATGACAAACCTGTTGGTAACGGAAAACCGGGCTCAGTATGGTCACAAGTTTTCAAAATTTATCAAGACTATAAACAGAAATTACGTGCCCATGCCTAAAATCTCTTTAACGCCTTTAGAAAAAGGAAAAAATGAAGAACTCTTTCAATTTCCATGCGAATTGCCCATCAAAGTCATGGGAAAAACCGGAGAAGATTTTGAGCGATTAGTTGTAGACATCATACGCCGCCATAGCCCTGACTTTAAAGAAGAGAATCTCACACAACGTAGCAGCAGCGGCGGCAAATACACCTCACTCACAATCACCTTCCCCGCCCAAAGCCGCACACAACTTGATGCTGTATATCAAGAACTCAGTCATCATGAATGGGTAAAAATGGTGTTATAACTAAGTACAAGGATTGGAAAGAGTACAACAGATCAGGGGAGTGATCGGATTGGTGCGTGGGCCTATTGTTAAGTTTATAGATTAGATAGCACGCTACTGACCCATGAGCATGATTAATACTGATTAGATTAAAAAAAATCAGGGCAGTTCATGAAAAGAAGCAGAATCAACGTTCTATCACATCACCCACATTGCATGACTACCAAGGATTTATTAAGTCGAAATCGAATTCGCGCTGTCTCACATCAACAGAACTGATAACTGATAACGGTTATTTATATCCAATCCTTGTACTTTTTTTGAAAGCGATACATCATCACCGTAGCTAATGTGACGGTGTAGGCAAAAGCGCCTAACCAAGCACCGACTAAACCGGGCTCCAACAATCGTGACAAGAAGAACGCCGTTGGAAACATAACCCCTACTGCACAGCCCACCAATAACAGGGTGGGCACCAAAGTATCTTTAGCACCGCCTAAAGCTGAACGAAGAATCGTCGCCATGCCATCGAAGATTTGAAATAAAGCTATCACTTTAAACATCAGTCCAGCTTGATAGATTACCGCTTCGTCTGTGCTAAACCAACGGGCTATGGATTCGCCAAAAAACCAGAGTGGGATGCCTAATACCCCCATATAGATCATACCGATTTTTAAAGTACGATAAGTTGTGCTTTGTGCAATATCCGGTCGACCTGCGCCCAGAAAACGGGCCATATAACTCGCGGCGACGGTACCCACAGCAGCGCCGGGCAGAAAAAGCAAATGCGCGACTTGTATGCCAATATTATTAGCCGCTAAAGCAACTTGTCCTAATTGCCCGATAATGATAAATAAGCCTAGCCAAGTCAGCATCTCAAAACAATCACCAACACCTTGGGGTATGCCAATGCGTAGAATATTTTTCAGCAACTGCCAATCTAAGGGCATGAAAACTCGTAAATTGAAAGTCATACGTGTCTTGCTCAGAAAAGAGGTGAGTATAATCACTGAAGCGCCTAAAGCATTGGCTAAGACTGTTGCTAAAGCACTGCCCGCCACGCCTAGCGCCGGTAAGCCGAAATGGCCAAAAATCAGCCCATAATCTAATACAACATTAGTCAACAATATGCCAAAAACGACTAACATGGGCAATCGTGAATTGCCCAATGCTTGATAGAAACTACTGTACAAGATGAATAGCAGGGAGAAAAGGGCATCCCATGACCGTATTTTCAGGTATACCCAAGCGTGGTTATCGACGGCTGTATCAAGCGTGGCTATCTCTGACAATAAAGGCCAGCTTTGGATGAACAAAGCCAACAACGGTAAACCCAATAAAGCTAAGAACTGATAATGGGCTAAAACGACACCGATTTTAGAATAGTCTTTCACACCGAATGCCCTACCCATAAAAGCAATCGAATTACGCAATATACCAGCTATCAATACCCATCCACTAAAATAGAAGACGGCCGCTAAAGGCACGGCTGCCAGTTGGGCTGTACCAAGTTGCCCAATAAATAAAGTATCAATTAGCGTATTGACGGCACTCGTCACTAATCCCAATACCAAGGGTATGGTAAAACGTAGAATCTCGCCATAAGTGGGTGGTGTTAGTTTTGTCGTTTCGTGAGAAAGGGTAGTGTTGTCAATCTGAGTTTCTATAGAATGAGTCACCATTGTTTTTAAAGACGAATAGGAATTGAAAGCATCATGTTAATTAGCCATGCCGCTGATCAAACTGCCGAAGCCGTAAACATCAAGATACCACCCATTTTAGAAAGCGTTTCGGAAAGCTATCTGCATGACTGTGTAGAAACCCTCTCCATACCGCGTCATTTCCAAGCACAATACTATCATAATTGCTTGATTGCCCAATGGATTACGCAACAATTGCAGTCTTACGGTTATCAAACTCAGTCTCAGGGCAGATACGCTAATATTTTCACCTTACCGCCTGTTAATCTACAAAAAACGCCGTGCATTTTAATCGGAGCCCATTATGACAGTGTGCCTAACAGCCCAGGTGCTGATGATAATGGCAGCGCCGTAGCCGCCTTATTAAGTTGTGCTAAAGCGATTGCAGAATATGCGCCTCAAACGCCCATCTGCTTTGTCGCTTTTAATCGAGAAGAAGATAATTTGCTGGGGAGTCAAGAATTTGTCCGCAAGATCATAACTGAAAATCAAATCACACTCTCTCACGCCCATATTTTAGAAATGGTTGGCTATTGCCAACAAACCCCTTATTCTCAAAAAGTGCCATCGGGTTTACCGATACGCATTCCGACGACAGGCAATTTTTTAAGCATCATAGGCAATCGCCATTCAAATGCTTTAGTCGATACCACCTTAACCAAAGCAAAGACTTATTTACCAAGATTTCCGGTAATTGGATTAAAGGTTTATTTAGGGCTAGAAAATGTGTTTCCGGTTTTAAAACGTAGTGATCATGCCTCGTTTTGGAAATCGAAAAAGTCAGCCTTGATGTGGACAGACACTTCTGAATTTAGAAATCCGAATTATCATCAGCCCACAGATACACCCGAAACGCTTGACTATAGCTTTTTGCGTCAGGTGACTCAATTATTGCTGGCTTGTGTATTGTAGATTTTTAGGTAGGCGTGCAAACTTTAGTTTGCCAGTTTGACAAATTAATTTGAGTTGGTACGAAAACTAAACGACAAACTAAAGTTTGTACGGAAACTTATTAGGGGGCTTACCAGCTATCAGTTTGTAAAATCGAGTACTTTGAAACTTCGTTACGGAACGCATAATACGAGGATAATCGAATAAGTCATTAATTTTGTTATGTTTATTCGTTTATAACCAAAATTAGCGTAGCTTTACTTCGTTTCAAAGTACTCGCTTTTCAATAACTTAAACCAAACTGATAGCTGGTTAGGGTTAGGGGGATGACAAAATTTCTTTTTCAAACAAAGTCAAGGCTCGTGCTACCGCTTGATCCATGTTGTAATATTGATAGTCTGCCAATCGCCCGGCAAATAATACTCGCCCCTGAAGTTTTTCAGCTTCTTTTTGATATTTTTGAGACAACGCACGGTATTCTTCTTTGGGGATGGGGTAGTAGGGAATATTTTCACCGTGACGATAAGGTTGCGGATATTCTTCTATATAAGTACTGCCATACGCTCGTTGCCCGGTGAGATGTTTAAACTCGGTAGTACGGGTATAAGTGTATTCATTGGGATAGTTGATTGTGCCAACGGCTTGATTCTGTTCTTGTTCGGTATGAATAAACTTGAAATCCAGACTACGGTAGGGCAATTTGCCATGGAGATGTTCAAAAAATTCATCTATTGGCCCGGTAAAAATCAGTCTGTTATATTGAATCTCTTCAATCACTTCTTGATAAGGGGTATTCAATAATACCTTAATATTAGGATGATTTAACAAGTTGCGAAATAGGTTGGTGTAACCGTATTGGGGTAAGCCTTGAAATTTATCCTGAAAATAACGATCATCGCGACTGATATAAATCGGCACACGGGCCGTTACTGAGGCATTCAATTCTTCCGGTTTTAAATCCCATTGTTTTAGCGTGTAACCGTGAAAGACTTTTTCATAAATATAGTTGGCTAGAAATGCTAAATCCGGGCTTTTTGCACTTTCACGGATTTTTAAAATCGGCACTTTGACATTAAAACCGTAGGTTTCAATGAGTTCTTGGGCCAATTTTTCCGCATAATGGGGGGGGAAAAGGGCATTAAGGGAATTGAGATTGAAGGGGATGGGCACCAGTTTGCCATCAAGTGAGCCTAAGACTTGATGGTAGTAACTGCGCCAGGGCGTAAATTGGGCTAAATAATCCCAAACATATTGGGCATTGGTGTGGAAAATATGGGGGCCATATTGATGAACGAGAATGCCTTGTTCGTTATAATAATCGTAGGCATTGCCAGCGATATGATGACGTTGTTCAACAAGCAAGACTTTTTGTCCAAGTTGACTCGCAATCCTTTCCGCTAATACGCTACCCGTAAAACCAGCCCCTATGATCAACCAGTCGATTTTCATAAAAATATTTCTTTTATTATAGTTAGGGTTTATCCTTTGTTATATCTAATCCTTGTAGTTCAGGGTTTATCCTTTGTTATATCTAATCCTTGTAGTTCAGGGTTTATCCTTTGTTATATCTAATCCTTGTAGTTGTGGGCGAACACGTAGGTTCGCCCCTACAAACACGAGTTAATGCTGAGCTTGTGAATAAAACATCTCACAAATTTGACGAAAGCGTTTCTCTAAACGCGCTGTCTGATCGCTTGGTGCTGCGCTTAAATACCAATTGCGTTCTATCTCTTCGACTTCTGTCTGTTTATCCACTATTTTTCTTTCCTCACCCCCCATAGCTGCTGATAAACGAGAGACTTGATAAGCTAACCGTGCTTGATCTGCCTCAGGAGGAGAGTCTATGCCGAGCAATATTTCTATACGAATGCAGAGCGTTTCCTTGTTTGTCAAAGCCTCTTTACTGATATTTGACTCACCCGTGGCGAGGGCACGGTACGCTTCTTGAAAACGTTGCTCTATTGCCGTTTCTAAGTCAACATCGTCTAATTTTGGCAATTGATCCCAAGCGGCTTGAACAACATTTAGCCATTCTGGATCATCCTGAGCTTCTTGCCGAGCAAGCGTATCGGCTTGCTCAAGTTCGACACAAAAATCCGATTTTTGTTTAAGTCGATCTAATTGCTCGCGTCTTTCTGCAACTAACTGGGCCTGATAGGCTCTATCAACCTGTCGACAGGCTTTATCAAAACGATCTTCCACTGCTTCTGTTGCTTTCGCTTTTTTGCGAAGGGGCCCAGCCTTACTCTTATTCCCATCAAGCCTAATTTTCTTCCATTCTTGCTTGAGCGTTTTGACTTGACTCGGAGCCGTTTTGATCGCATCACCTTCTAAATTCGCCAACGCTTCGACTTGTTTACACAAGTCAATTTTAGATTCCAAATAGCTTTGGATTTCCTTTTTGAGCGCCTCTTGTTGTTGTTTACGATAGTTAAACACTTCATCACACGCACTACGGAACGTTTGCCAAAATTCGCGTTCAATACGGCGATTCCCAGGAATAGTCACTACCCATTGCTCTTGCAATTTTTTAACCTGATTAATGGCATTTGTGACTTTAACCTCAACGAGGTTTTTGGCTTCGCTATCACCTTGAGTCATGGCTTCTTGGTGGGTAGCCATAAATGTTTTCAGGTGAAGTGCTAATTCATCAACCTGACCTAACAAATTGACACGAACACGACAATTATGTTGACGTTCATCATTTAAGTGGATTTCCAAAACTTGCATAGCCGCTTGAAAACGTCGCTGCACGAGTTTTTTGAGTTTTCTGTCGGTTGTACCAATGTTTCTCCAAGTTTTATCCATATCACGGACAAAATGATAAACTTCCTTCCAATTAGTATTAGGATTTTCCCAATCCGTCTCTTCTGCAAACTGAACTAAACGATCACAAAGGGCTTGTTTTTCTGAAAAATTTCGTTCCCGTTCTCTGGATTTGATATGAAAATGAGTCCGACAAGGTTCATAAGCCCTCTGGCAAGCTTGATTAAAGCGTTCCCAAAGTGCTTGTGAATGGCCTTGAGAACCCAGATTTTTCCAAGTTGTCTGTGCCTTGCGAATCGTTTTAGCAGCCTCTTCTAGATCGTGTTCACCTTCCAACAAGGCTTCTATTTGTTGGCATAAGTGTTCTCGATAGCGTTGATAAGCATTCTGGCAAGCTTTATTAAAGCGTTCCCAAAATTCGGGTACATAACCGCTCGCACCAAGTCGTTTCCAAGCTGTTTGGGCTTCTTCAGTCAGAAGAAGCAATTCATTTTGATTCTCATATTCTGTATCAAGCAAGCTTTCCACTTGCTGGCATAATTTTTCCCGTTCCAGTTTATTCCCCCAACCTTGCCAACCTCGCCATTTTTTAATTTTATCGTGGTTATCTTGTAAACGCGTTTCCAACGTTTTCTTACGATCCTGGGATAAACCAACGAGGTTGCTGAACAATTGGCGGGCTGTTTTTTCCAATGGGATAGCGGTTTTCAATCCCCCCTCTTCCAATGCCGTTTCTAAATCAGTCAACACTTTTTTTAATTCTTGTACCGCCTGAGTACGCTGTTTCGTTTGTTCTTGCAAGTGCGTTTTAAGGGCGGCTAAAGTTTTCTCAAAGCGGGTGTTTAATTCGCTTATGAGGCTCAATGGTTTAGTCGGTTGCGACACTTCTTTCCAACGCGCTTGTAGCTGTTTTAAATATTCTGTTGTGAGGACAACGTTGTCATTCAGCTTCGTTTCCGCCTCCGTACATAAAGCTTCCAAGGCGCTTGCTATATGGTGATAATCTTGCCAACTTTTATAACGTTTTTGCACAGACTGATGGGCTCGCTCAAAACGCTTCTGCCAATTCAGTTCTTCCTCCTGATCATCAATCGGTTGGATTTCTGCCCACTCACTTTTCACTGCCTCAAGACGTTGCTTAAACTCTTGTTGATCCTGATCAGCAAGATGTTGACGTTTTTTCAAGTCGATCAACAACGCATCCATCTGTTCACATAAAGCTTGTTTAGCTGCCCGCAGGGGTGCCAAAGCGATTTCACGCTGTTGTGCCTCATCAAGTGCTTGTTGAGAGTTTTCCAAAGCTGCCATAACCGCTTGTTGCGCTTTGACAAAACGTGTTTGACATTGAGATTCGGCATAAGCAGCGATAGCCTTCCAGCGTTCTTGTAAACGTTTTAAGTCGGCCGTTTCTGAGTTTAAAGATTTAGAACCACCCTGTGCTTTGGTGCTTGAAACATCAGATAATCGATGTTCTAAAGATTCTAACTTAGCACAAATGCTTTCACACTCAGTACGCACTCGTGCTGGACGTTCCTGATGTTCAAGCATTTCATCCAGTTTCTCACGCGATCGCCGACGAATCCTTTTATCATTGTTGCGACTGGCTTTAAACACGCGCTCTAAAGTCGATTTTTGGCTCAGTTTTTCGAGAGCAGCCAGACGCACTTCAATCGCCGGATCATTAATGGCAATATCGCCTAATAACCCTTCACGTTCAAGTTTATCAATAGCAACCATTCTCAGTGCCACTTCTGGCCCTGATTCTGCGACATACGCTATGATTTCTGTATGATTACTCTTGCTGATCCAAGCCAAGCGGGTATCCAAGGCTGGGCAATCGTTTTTTTGACAACAAAGCAATTGTTTAATGCGTTCTTCGGCGCTTTCTCGTACTGCTTTGTCTGAGTCATGTTGTACGATTTGATCTAACACACTTAACTCGGTAAGTTTAAAGACTGCGGTTCGTCGTACTTCAGCGGCCTCATCGTTTTGGGCGATTTCGTTTAAAATCGCCGGTTCGTCTAGGTTTTTGACCTCTAATTGACGGACATTAGGATCACGATGCTGCCATTTAGGCTTGATCAATTTAGAAAAAATCATAATGTCTTTTCAGTTATCAGTTATCAGTTATCAGTTATCAGTTATCATAAGTAGGTGGGCTTTTTATTGCCCACCGTTTAATAGTAAGTAGGATGAACAACGTATTTCTGTTGCTCACCGATGTCAATGTAGGTTGGGCTTTGTGTTGCCCTGCAAAAAGTCATTTTATCAGTCTTTGTTCATTTTTTATTTTTCATTCTGAATTCAATTAAGGAAATAGGCTGTTCATTTCTCATGAATTATTTATCTTGAATTGGCATGAAAAAGTTTCACTATTTAATTTATCCATTAAGGAAAAGGAATGCAATACACTTTTTAAAAAACGGGTGTATGCCTTATGAGCTTTCTATTAAAAAAAAGCTGCTGTTCCTCGTATCTTGTCAATTCAATTTGTAATTCAATTTGTCAATTTAATGACTGATTGTCATTTTGGCTTGATGAGGCGCTTGAAAATTAAATTTTTTGTGACTCAGAGCCTCTCACTAAAATTCATTTTAAATGGAGAATGGGGAATAGTTCATATCGAATAGCAAGCCTATAAATTGATTAACTGATTGTTTTTTATATCCTATTTTAGATTACTCCAATTGACAATTCCCATTTTCCAATAGATATTTTCCATTTTACAAGGCCAATTTAGAATTGGCGTTTTGCGGTTCCTTGATAAATTTAAATATCGCATACATTTATTATGTATTACGACTCGAAGTCTTTTCGAGGTTAATATTGATGTCCTCCACTTTAACTCTAAATGATTGATTTTTAATAGCCGCATGGTTTTGTCGGGACAATTAATTTGACAATGTCACATTTCCCATATCACGTAGGGTAGCGAAATGATTGGCTCTATGCTCGAATGTGACATTGTCGAGTTAATAATACTAACATAATTATCCAAACAAATTCCGAGGAAGTGCCTCAAAAAGTTCATGGTGAACATTTCAAAACGAGGCCATTTTTTGCCACTGGTTTATGGAGTCTGTTTGCTAAAACAGATGGATGTTATCAGTTATGACAAAATAATGGGTAATAAGTCAATCGAAAATGTCATTAAATCCCATTTGACAATTTTCCATCATCATGTTCTGTGGTTAGCCATTTTATAATGAACTCATGAACGTTTTCCAATCAATGACACAATACCGTCGCAAATTTTGCTTATGCGACATAAAATTGGGGCAGTCGTTGGTATGGCGGTAGCGGCCATGACGGAAATCAATGCGAGCAGTAAAAAAGTATTCCACGCAAACGTTTGCGTGGAATTGATATTATTGGAGTTATTGATGATATTGCGTTTCAAACCAATTTGTTAGCCTTAAACGCGGCTGTCGAAGCCGCTCGTGCTGGTGAACAAGGACGCGGTTTTGCGGTTGTTGCTACTGAAGTGCGTAGTCTAGCCCAGCGTAGTGCGGCGGCGGCGAAAGAAATTAAGGGATTAATACAAGACAGTGTCACTAAAACTGAAGAAGGCACAAAGTTAGTTAATGAATCGGGTAGCACTTTAGATGAGAGAAACGGCCTCAGTCGGTTTTCTCAGGGCAGGATGACGGATGGGAAGAATTTTAGGGGCAAGGTGGTCGGGTAAAATGTCGAATGCAACGGGTTTTATAGCGATATCAATATAAACGCTAAAGACGCTAAAGGCGCTAAAGGCGCTAAAGAAGCGTTATAGATAAATATTACATCGAAGCGTCTCTTGCGTCTCTTGCGTTATAAATAACATTGACTGATAAGTACTGAAGCATAAATTTTCAGGTATTTTAATAGAAGCAATGTTTATTTGTAATTAGAGACGCTTCGCGGCGCAAATCTACAATTCGCGGTTTCGTTCCGACGCGATGCCGAGCAAATCTTTGCGGTAAAATACCTGTT
>Ga0316201_10000391_pt1 | contig 24214 bp, 18 predicted proteins | sample CS6wburrow_MG_FD_204516 | JGI IMG/M metagenome (GOLD analysis project Ga0316201, IMG submission 204516) | Coastal sediment microbial communities from Delaware Bay, Delaware, United States - CS-6 worm burrow | ecosystem: Environmental > Aquatic > Marine > Coastal > Sediment | place: USA... | reverse complement strand
GGGATGAGTCCAGCATGACCGGCACGCGTGCTATATCGGGCTCTGCAGCGATCTGATTCAGAAAGCGGGTCATGACGGCCACACCATCGAGCAGGCCCTCATCCATGTTGATATCAATTATTTGTGCACCGTTTTCAATCTGTTGCCGGGCAACCTCCACGGCGGCTTCAAAGTCATCTGCCTGGATCAGGCGGCGGAATATGGCCGACCCGGTTACATTGGTGCGCTCACCGACATTTACAAAGTTAAGTTCGGGCGTCAGGGTAAATGGTTCAAGGCCAGCGAGACGGCAATAGGGTACGGGCTTCGGCGGGGTTCTTGTTTTCTTGTGACTGAGCGCATCGCCAATAGCCTTGATATGCTCCGGTCTTGTCCCGCAGCAACCACCTGCCATGTTGATCAGTCCGACGGATGCAAATTCGGCGATCACGGCGGCCATGTTCTCGGGTGTGTCGTCATAGCCACCCAACTCGTTTGGCAGGCCAGCATTGGGATGAACGCTGACAGGGCATTCAGCAACTTGCGACAACTCCTGCAACCATGGACGCAGCTCAGTTGCTCCCAATGCACAATTGAGACCGATACAGGCGGGTTTTGCGTGTCTCACCGAATTCCAGAAAGCAGCGACGGTCTGTCCCGACAGTGTGCGGCCACTGGCATCGGTAATCGTACCGGAGATCATCACGGGCACCCGGTATCCAAGTTCGGTGAATACGTCATCTATGGCGACCAGCGCGGCCTTGCAGTTGAGTGTGTCAAAAACCGTTTCTACCATCAGGACGTCGGAGCCACCCTCAATCAAGCCGAGCGCCGCTTCCGCATAGGTCTCACGTAACTCCGCAAAGCTGACATTACGAAAATCCGGACGGTTTACATCGGGAGATAATGAAGCGGTGCGGTTGGTTGGTCCAATTGAGCCTACGACAAAACGGGGTTTCCCGGGGTCCCGGGTCGAATAATGACTCGCTTCAACACTTGCCAGTTGGGCAGCCGCAAAGTTCAATTCTTTGACAAGGCTTTCCATTCCATAATCGGCTTGGGAAATACCGGTGCTGTTGAAAGTATTGGTTTCAATCAGGTCTGCGCCGGCCTGTAAAAAGGCACGGTGAATACTGGCTATTTTCTCTGGTTGCGTCAGTGTCAGGAGATCGTTATTGCCACGCAGGGGCAGGCTGTGATCCTTGAATCGCTGGCCGCGAAAATCGTCCTCATCCAGTTCGAATCCCTGGATCATCGTTCCCATTGCGCCATCGAGAATCAGGATTTTTTCGGACAATAGTTTGTTGAACTGCGCGGTACGTTGCGGATCTTTATAGGGTTGCGAATACATATTTTCTTCCGGTTGTTTTGCAAAGGAGCGGATAATTAGCCGGGCTTACCAGCCATTAGCGTCAGCACTTCAAAATTGGGAGTACGTTTTTCGACAGCCGAAATCCGGATGTCCTGCGGTTCGAGACCTGACTGGATGCAAAATTTACGCAAAGCCGATTTTGTGAATCCCAGGTTGAGATGGTTGTATGCCAGTACCGCATTCTTGTGTGGATGTTTTTGCAGCGTTGCCGCCAGCAAGCGCCCACCAGGACGCAGTACCCGGCTGGCCTCATGAAAGACATTTTGCGGTTCGTTGGTATAGGTTAGTGCGTGCATCAGCAATACGGTGTCATAGGAGGCATCTGCAACCGGCAGATCGTGCATGTCTCCCGCGGCAAAACTGACATTGGGATAGCTGCGCAAACGTCTTTTACCCGCATCCACTACTCTCTGGCTGATGTCCAGGCAGTGTATGCTGCGCGCCCTGGGTGCCAGCAACTCAGCGAGTACACCGTCACCTGAAGCTATGTCCAGAATATCTCCAAGTTCGAGCAATTGCACGATGGTACGTGTGGTGACTTCCCAGGTCCGGCCCGGTGAGTAATGGCGTTCCATGTCGCCTGCGACGCTGTCAGCCCAGCTTGAATTGCCGCCGCGTGCGTTTAATACCTGTGGAATGCGATCTGAATCCTGTTGTATTAACGGGTCGGAGGTGCTGGTACGCAGCAACTCCCACAAGGCACGAAGACCTGGTTCAGCGATGGTAGCAGCCATACGGTAATACACGGACACACCGTCGCGGCGGTCATTGACCAGTCCGGCCTCTTTCAGTTTCGCCAGGTGAGTCGAGACACGTGGTTGTGCCAACTGTGTAATAGCCGACAGCTCTGCAACACTCAGTTCCTCCTTGTCAACCAGCATCAGCAGGCGCAAACGGGTGCTGTCGGACAGTAGCCGAAAATGTTGCGAGGCATGAGACAGATCCATCTTTGAATCCATATATCTTTCTATCCTGATTTAAAGATATATAGAGGTTAACCAGTCAGGTTCAGCAGGTCAACCAGTAGCAACGGTTGAGCATAATTTTACCCCTTGGGTTAAATCCGTGAAGAGTGACTGCCGGCCTATAAAATAATGTTTCTGTTAGGTAAAGCCTTTATAATTCCGCTCTACTCCAGGTCCGGTTTTTTAAGGTGCCGGACATACGAATTCATCAAATGGGTGGGCTCAGTCGATGACAGCCAACAACGAAAAAAGCAAACGGTTATTGATCAAAAAGATCAAGACAGAATTAACCAAAAAATTGGTGGCAAAGGCGGCAAATCAGGCTGCTTTGTTTTGTGATGTGTTTTTTAAGCGGGTGCCTTTAACCGAGTTCAATCATGAAGCACCGGAAACAATCGCCGCCATGGTGATCAACCAAATTGAGTTTTTGCAAAATAGAAAAAAAGGTCAATTGTCGCTCCGGGTGTTCAACCCCGAAAAAAAACGTGATGGCTGGGACTGCCAACATACCGTTGTAGAACTGTGTAACGACGATATGCCGTTCCTGGTGGACACTTCCAGCATGGTCATGCAGGAACTGAACCTGGGAGCGCACCTGACGGTTCACCCGGTATTGAATGTTGACCGGGACACAAAGGGTAAGCTGAAATCTTTTCACCCCAAATCTACCCGGAACTCCATTAAAGAATCATTTATCCATATACACATCGACAAGCAGACTGACCCGACCGTACTTGCGTCCATAGAGTCGCAGCTCACAACCAGAATGGCCTTGATTCGAAAAACCGTTGCGGACTGGCAGCCCATGAAGGAAAGCCTTGCACGGGCAATTGCCGAGTTCGGGGAAAACGCGCCGGACTTACCCAGCAAGGTCCGTAAAGAGTGTGTAGATTTTCTGAAATGGATTGATGATGACCATTTCATGTTTATTGGCTCGCGTACCTATGACGTCGTCCAGAAAGGCAATATCGCCTCGCTGAAAGTGGTGAATGGTACGGGTCTGGGCCTGTTGCGTGAAGACGGTAAAACCGTGTTGAGTCGCCCGATAGCCAGTGTCGGTGATGAGTCGCGTTTTAACCCGAATGCGCCATTGATCATTACCAAGGCCAATTCGCGTTCACCGGTGCATCGAAGTGGATACATGGACTATATCGGCGTATTGCGATTCGGTGAAAGTGGCAACATTGTGGGTGAATATCGACTTATCGGTCTGTTTACCTCGCTGGCATACCAGGAACGGATCGCGGATACACCCCTGGTCGCGATGAAGGTTAAGACGGTGTTGGAAAACTCCGGTTTGCGGGAAAACATGCATGCATGGAAATCACTGCTGCATATACTGGAAACCCTGCCAAGGGATGAAGTATTCCAGGCAAGTAGCACCGAATTGCTGACCATCGCGATGGGTGTGCTCGATTTACAGGAGCGTCAAACGGTTCGCCTGTTTATCCGCAGGGAGCGTTTCGGGCGGTTTTTCTCGTGCCTGGTATATATCCCGAGAGACCACTGGAATACCGAAAACAGGGAAAAAATCCAGTTCATACTCAAGCGGGCACTGAAGGGTGACAGGCTGGATTACATGATTCAGCTTTCGGATTCAGCCCTGGCGCGTCTGCATGTGATCATCCGGCCAAAAGCCGGTGCAGAGCCACAACCCGATGTCCGTGAGCTTGAAGGTAAGATCATCGCCGCCCTGCGGTCGTGGAATGATGAACTGACCAATATCCTGGTCCAGACTCACGGTGAAGAAGACGGTCTGAAGCTGGCCAGAAAGTATGCAAAAGCCTTTCCTGCGGCCTATAAGGAAGACATCTCCCCGCAGGTCGGTTCGTATGACATTGCAAAAATTGACCTTTTGAAAGAAGAGAATGATTTACAGCTAAGCCTCTACCGCCCAAGAGTAAAAGATGAGGGGTCAGAAAGTGATGGTAAGGGAATCATTCGCTTTAAAATTTTCAAAAAACATCATCCCATTCCGTTGTCGACTGTTTTGCCTATGCTCGAGGACATGGGTTTGCATATCGTCAGTGAAAGGCCTTACAAGCTAAAATTCGAAAACAAGGAGTGTATCTGGGCCCAGGATTTTGACATGGTGTACGGTCATGGCAAAGGCCTTGATATCGAAGTCGTTCGCGAGAGATTTCAACAGGCGTTTGAGAACACCTGGCGCGGAATCACGGTCAGTGACGGTTTCAACGGTTTGATTCTCGCCTGTCAGCTTCACTGGCGACAGGTCAAGGGTGTTCGTGCTTACTGCAAGTATCTGTTGCAGACGGGGATTCCTTATTCGCAGGCTTACATGGAAGAGACCCTGTCGAAGCATCCGCTGATGGCACGTCTGCTGGTGGAACTGTTTGATGCCATGTTCAACCCGGCGCGCGACACCGAAAGTGACTATCGTAAAGAACTGGCGGCCAAGAATCTGCGCAGGATTTTTCAAAGCCTGTCAACTTTGAAGTATTGCGACGACAAGGTGCTACTGGAGTTATTGGAATCCATTGTTTCTGCGCGCAGGAAAAAACGTGACGTCCAGGTAGCCACGATCAAGAAAGTGTTCAGACTTGCCCTGTCCCGGATTAGCAGCATTGATGAGGACAGCATCCTGTTTTCATTTTACGAAGCCATCAAGGGCACCTTGAGAACCAACTTTTACCAACTGGGGGAAGATGGTGATTTACATGAATACATGAGTTTCAAGCTCGACTCTTCCAAAATGCCCCAGCTTCCGAAACCATTGCCCTTCAGGGAAATCTGGGTGTTTTCATCTGCGGTGGAAGGTATCCACCTGCGCGGTGGCAAGGTTGCCCGTGGCGGACTGAGATGGTCTGATCGCAAAGAGGATTTCAGAACTGAGGTGTTGGGTTTGATGAAAGCCCAGAACGTCAAAAATACCATTATTGTGCCGGTAGGCGCGAAAGGTGGTTTTGTTGTTAAACACCTGCCGGAGAATGGAAGTCGTGATCAGGTCATGGCTGAAGTTGTCAGGTGTTATAAGATATTTATCAATGCTTTAATGGATGTTACTGATAACTTAGATCAAGATACGGTCATTCCGGCGGCCGGGTTGATTCGCTACGATGAAGATGATCCTTACCTGGTCGTGGCCGCCGATAAAGGCACTGCTACATTTTCAGATACCGCCAATGAAATATCATTGGAGCGAGGTTTCTGGATGGGTGATGCCTTTGCTTCAGGTGGCTCGGTTGGCTATGACCACAAGGCCATGGCCATCACTGCGCGCGGTGCCTGGGAAGGGGTTAAACGGCACTTCCGTGAAATGGGCAAAAACATTCAGAAAGAGCCTTTTAGCGTCGTGGGTATCGGTGATATGTCGGGTGACGTTTTCGGTAACGGGATGTTGCTGTCCAGCCAGATTCAACTAAAGGCCGCTTTTAACCACATGCATATTTTTCTGGACCCTGATCCGGATATAAAGGCGAGTTTCAAAGAGCGCAAACGTTTATTCAAGCTACCGAGGTCAGGTTGGGAAGATTACAATCAAAAACTCATTTCAAAGGGCGGCGGCATTTATTCCCGGCTCGAAAAGAGTATTCCGATCAGCCGTGAAGTGCGTGCCTGGCTGGGTGCCGAAGAAAATCAATTGTCACCAAATGACCTGATTCGGCTGCTGTTAAAAGCCGAAGTGGAGCTCTTGTGGAATGGCGGTATTGGCACCTATGTCAAGGCATCGTCCGAAGGCAATGCCGAGGTCGGTGATGCACAGAATAACTGGTTGCGTGTCGATGGGCATGAGTTGCGCTGCAAGGTCGTTGGTGATGGTGGAAACCTCGGTTTAACCCAGCTCGGCCGTATCGAGTATGCACAGACGGGTGGCCGCATTAACACGGACTTTATCGATAATTCTGCGGGTGTGGATTGCTCGGATCACGAGGTCAATATCAAGATACTGTTGAACCAGGTCATACGTGCGGGCAAATTGTCTCAGGCTAACAGGAACAAACTGTTAGCGGATATGACCAATGAAATTGCAGCGCTGGTTTTGCGCAATAATTACCTGCAAACACAGGCAATATCCATGATGGAAACCCTGACCGGCGCAAGACTGGGTGCCAAGCAGCACTTTACTTCCGTCTTGGAAAGCGAAGGTATTCTGGATCGCGACCTGGAGAACTTACCGCATGATGAAGAACTGACGAGGCGTCGTGGAATCGGTCTGGGAATGTACCGACCGGAACTGTCTGTCTTATTGTCATACAGCAAGATCATGCTTTATCGTCAATTACTGGATTCGGATGTGCCTGAAGACCCATGGTTATCGCAGGAATTGCAACGCTATTTCCCGAAACCCCTGCAGGAAAAATATAGCACTTACATGGATGGGCACCGTCTGAAGCGCGAGATTATCGCAACCCAGGTTACCAACAGCCTCGTTAACCGCATGGGTGCTTCGTTTGCATTGCGTATGCATGAAGACACCGGAGCCACCGCCGCCGAAGTGGCCAGGGCATTTACAATTGCCCGGGAAATCTTCAACGCACGTGATTTCTGGGGCCGGATCGAGGCCCTGGACAACAAGGTGCCGCCTGAGTCACAAATCATTGCAACTTTGGCGATGTGGAACCTGCTGCGTCAGACCACCCGTTGGATCCTTAACCAGTCAGGTGAAAAACTGGACATCCACGAGAGCATCGACAGGCTGACACCCGGCATGGAAGTGTTGGGAAAGAAAATCAGCCGTTCACTCAATGACACTGAAAAGGAACAGGTGCAAAAACGGGCAGAGCCCCTGATTGCGGATGGAATGCCCAGGACCCTGGCTATTCAGGCAGCCAGCCTGCATTTGCTATATCCCGCCCTGGATGTGGTTGAAACAGCCGCCAGAAGAAAAGATGACGTGCTCAGTGTTGCCGAGGTTTATTTCGGTCTGGGTGACCGCCTTGCTTTGAAGTGGTTACGCGAAAGCGTGGAGAAATTACCGGTTGCCGGTCAATGGCATGCGCACGCACGTGGCAGCCTGCGAAACGAACTGTACTCACAACACCGCAGGCTGGCAGGTCAGATCCTGGAAGCATTTCCGGATGAGAAAGATCCGGTCAAAAGTTGGGCAGGGGCGAATGCTGAAACGGTAGAACAAATTTCCCATATGCTTAGCGATATGCAGAACCTGCCGTCCATGGATTATGCAACCGTATCGGTGGCAGTTCGCTCCCTGGAGAGCCTGTTGACGGATACGGGTGCGACATGACCAGTGAACGCATTCATTTTGTAGCAAGCCGGGTTGATTCCGCTGGAGAAGCTACTGCGTTGATGAAAAAGCGCTATGGCCAAACCCCGTTGGAGGAAGCAGAGGTGATCGTCGCACTGGGCGGCGATGGTTTTATGTTACGCACCTTGCACCGTGTTATTTCAAAGAACCTGCCCGTGTTCGGGATGAAGATTGGTAATGTCGGCTTTCTGATGAACCGCTACAGCGAAGACGACCTGGTGGATAGGCTCGATACTGCCAGGCTGGTGAGCCTGAACCCGCTGCGAATGGTGGCCCTGACTGAGTCCGGCACTGAGACCAGCGCCCTGGCCATTAACGAAATATCACTTTTGCGCCAGACCAACCAGGCTGCCCACATTCGTATCCACGTTAATGACATGGTAAAAGTCGAAGAAATGGTTTGTGACGGGGTTTTATTGGCAACGGCCGCCGGCAGTACCGCTTATAACTTTTCGGTGCGGGGGCCTATTTTACCGCTGGGTACCGACGCCCTGGCGCTGACACCCATCAGTCCGTTCAGACCCAGACGCTGGAATGGCGCGATATTGCCAAGTTCCGCCCGTGTGAGCTTTGAGGTGCTTGACCATTACAAGCGGGCAGTCAGTGCAACAGCAGATGCATACGAGGTGCGGGATATCGTCAGGGTAGATGCATTTGAAGACAAAGATGTTGAATTAAAACTATTATTTGATCCCGCCCACTCGCTGGAAGAAAGGATACTGAACGAGCAGTTTCTGTGACGGGTTTCTGATGTTCTCATGTTCTGATACTGGCCCTGTTAAACTGTAAACATGACAGGTACCAACAACCGGGAACAAAACCCACAGACGTGGGAAAACACCAAGCCGCTGGTTGTGGCAATATCTTCACGTGCACTGTTCAACCTGGATGAAAGCCACGCGGTGTTTGAATCGCAGGGCTTGGAAGCCTACGCCGAATATCAGATCAGTCGGGAAAATGAATTCCTGATGCCCGGTGAAGCCTTTCAGTTGGTCAAAAAGCTGTTGGCATTGAATGCGGATGAAACCAATCATCAGGGTGTCGAGGTCATTCTCGTTTCACGCAACAGCGCGGATTCCGGTCTGCGGATTTTCAATAGTATTGAACACCATGGCCTGGACATTGAACGGGCGGTGTTTACCAACGGCGAGAGTCGTTTCCGATACATGAAAGCCATCGGTACCGACCTGTTTTTATCGGGTCACGCAGAAGATGTACGTAAGGCCCTGGGTGAGGGTTTCGCCGCGGCGATGATCCTACCGGGCGCGCAGAACAAACAGCATCGTGACCAGTTGCGTGTTGCCTTTGACGGTGATGCCGTATTATTTAGTGATGAAGCTGAAAAAGTGTATCAGGCCGAGGGCCTCGAGGCGTTTTCTGCACGGGAAAAGCAACATGCCGAGACCCCCCTGCCGGATGGTCCGTTCAGACCATTGATGCAGGCCCTGCAAAATATTCAGTCGGCTTACCCGATTGAAAACAACCCGATCCGCACCGCATTGGTAACGGCAAGGTCAGCACCTGCCCACAAACGGGTCATCCTGACCTTGCGAAAATGGGGGATTCGTGTTGATGAGGCCCTGTTTCTCGGTGGTAAACCGAAAGGACCTTTCCTTGCGGCTTTCGGGGCGGATATCTTTTTCGACGACCAGCAAATCCATTGTGATTCGGCGAGAGAGCACGTTGCTACCGGCCATGTTCCCAGTGGCGTACGCAACACTTAGTCAGCCGATCTGTTCGTCGCGATAATTGGCAACTTCTAAACCTGTGATAGCTCGTGACTGTAGTGGCCGGGCAAATTAGAATAGCGGTATCTGAATTAACCAATAACAACAGCCCCGGAGTTCCCATGGCCACACTGAATCCCACCGATTTATTCGATGTCCGAAGCCTGCTGAGCGAAGAAGAGCAGATGATCCAGGACACCGTTGCCCGCTTTGTTGATGAGCGCGCCTTACCGTTGATGGCAGATGCATTTGACAAGGCGCAATTTCCAATGGAACTGATACCGGAGATGGCCGATCTGGGTCTGTTGGGATCAAGCATCGAGGGTTATGGCTGCGCGGGTCTGAATGGTGTGTCCTACGGGTTGATCTGCCAGGAGCTTGAGCGTGGTGATTCCGGTCTGCGTAGCTTTGCATCGGTTCAATCGAGCCTGTGTATGCATCCGATTTATGCTTACGGTTCCGAGGCGCAGAAGCAACGCTGGTTGCCGGACATGGCGGCAGGCAAGGTCATTGGTTGTTTTGGACTGACCGAGGCACATGGCGGTTCGGATCCAGCCAATATGAAAACCAATGCCCGGCGCGATGGCGATGACTGGATCATCAATGGTTCAAAAATGTGGATCACCAATGGCAATATCGCCGATATCGCGATTGTCTGGGCGAACACAGAAGACGGGATCATGGGCTTCGTGCTTGAAAAGGGTATGCCCGGTTTTGATGCGCAGGAAATTCACGGCAAGATGTCATTGAGGGCATCGGTAACATCCGGTCTGTTTTTTGACAATGTGCGTGTTCCTGAGGCCAATCGTTTACCCAATGTCGTCGGATTGAAAGGCCCGCTGGGTTGCCTGACACAGGCGCGTTACGGTATTACCTGGGGTCCAATAGGTGCCGCCATTGCCTGTCTGACAGAAGCAGTGGATTACACCGCTGACCGTAAACTATTCGGCCGGCCGTTGGCCGCCAACCAGGCCATCCAGATTCGTCTTGCCGATATGGCACGCAGAATTACCACTGCTCAATTATTATCACTACAGCTTGGCCGTCTTAAAGATTCAGGCAAGATGGCACCGACACAGGTCAGCCTGGCGAAGTGGAATAATGTACGAATGGCCCTCGATATTGCCCGTGATTGCAGGGACATACTCGGTGGTGCCGGAATCACGGTGGAACATGTTGCCATTCGTCACATGCTTAACCTGGAGAGTGTAATTACCTATGAAGGCACTGAAACCGTTCACCAGTTGGTGATTGGCAGAGAGCTGACGGGTATCAACGCATTCTGATGACAGGGCGTGTGTTGACTGAACTGCTTATGGCTTGATAATTAGCGGTTCAGGCTGCAATTCAATACCAAAGCGATCCTGGACCGACCCGCGTATGGCGTTGGCGAGCGTAAGTATTTCGCGTCCTGTTGCATTGTCTTTGTTTATCAGCACAAGCGCATGCTGGTCCGAAACCGCGGCTCTACCCAGTGAACGGCCTTTCCAGCCACAGTACTCAATCAGCCATGCCGCGCTGAGCTTGGCTTTATCACCCGCAGAATAGACAGGTAAGCCCGTAAATTCTTTTTCCAGCAAATCCGCAGTTTCGCGGCTAACCACCGGGTTTTTGAAGAAACTACCTGAGTTGCCGCTGACATTCGGATCGGGCAGTTTGCGCCGGCGGATGCGTATGACCGCTTCACTGACCTGTTTGGCGGTGGGGGTATTCATACCCATCGACAAGAGCTCTTCGAGCAGACCCTTGTAAGCCAGCTTTGGAATGAATTTGCGTCGTAAACGTAAACGGATACCGGTAATCAGGTGTTTCCCGGCATCCTCTGATTTGAAGCGGCTGTTACGATAATCAAGATGACAGTCCCGTTGATTGAATACACGGGCTTGCCCGCTTTTTAGATCGAGTGCTTGCACCGAGTCGAGTACGTCCGCCAGTTCCACACCATAGGCGCCGATGTTTTGCATCGGCGCGGCACCGACCAAGCCGGGGATCAGGGAAAGATTTTCAATACCTGATAAGCCCTGGTCCAGGGACCATAAAACCAGTTGGTGCCAGTTTTCCCCGGCGCGCGCCTCCAGCAGGACTTCATCATCGGAATCTTCAACAATTTTTTTTCCGGTAACCCGGTTCAGTATTACGGTACCTTCAACGTCACCGGCAAACAGGATATTGCTGCCACCACCGAGTATGAGATCGCGTTGGGCATCAAAACGGTATTCCGAAATGAACGTTTTTAAATCGTCTTCACATTCAAGTTCGAGTAACTGGCTGGCACGTGCCTCGACCGAGAAGCTATTGAGATGTTTTAACGAAGCGTCAGGTATTCGCTTCATACGGTACTTTGTGCTTCTATGGCTTTCAGGCAGTCCCCAACCAGGTCTGGTCCCTTATACACAAACCCGGTGTAAAACTGTACCAGGTCGGCACCCAGCCGTATTTTTTCAGCGGCATCCTCGCCCTCGGTGATACCGCCGGTACCTATCAATGCAATCTCAGCTGGCAGGTGCGCATGAAACCCTGCCAGTACATGGTTGGCCATATCCTTGACGGGTGCACCACTCAGACCACCTTGTTCATCTGCATGACGCATGCCCTTGATCGCATCGCGCGAAATTGTGGTGTTGGTTGCTATCAGACCATCGAATTCATTTCGCGCCACGACTTCGGACATGCCCGGTATCTGTTCATCTTCGAGGTCGGGTGCTACTTTGACCACCAGCGGAACCCGTCTATGAAACTCATCGGTCAATGCCAGTCTTTTATTGTTCAATGCGGCCAGCAAGGAATTGAGTTGTTCCACATCCTGCAGGTCACGTAAGCCACGGGTGTTTGGTGAGGATATATTGATCGTGATGTAGTCCGCATACGGGTACACCTTTTCAAGACAGGTAATATAGTCGTCGGCAGCCTTGTCATTTGGCGTATCAAAATTTTTACCGATATTGATACCGAGTATACCCTTGAACCGGCGTTTCATTACCTGCCGTACCAGGTAATCGACACCCTTGTTATTGAAGCCAAGGCGGTTGATCATGCCAGTGGCTTTTTCAATGCGAAATATTCGTGGCTTCGGATTGCCTGGTTGTGGACGCGGCGTGACCGTACCCACTTCTATGAATCCGAAACCGAGACTGCCAAGTGCGTCGATGTACTCACCGTTCTTGTCCATACCCGCGGCCATACCCACGGGATTCGGGAATTGTAAACCCATCACCGTGACCGGCAGGCTGCGGGTTCTGCAGAGCAGATGGGTGGCGCCCACACCGTGACCCAGACGCAGACCCTCCAGGGCGAGTCCGTGGGCGGTCTCCGGATCCGCTATGAAGAGTGCTTTGCGGACCAGGGAATACATGCGCAAGTCACCTTTATGCAGGGTTACAGGTCAAACTTGATACCCTGTGCCAGCGGCAGGTCGGTACCCCAGTTGATGGTATTGGTCTGACGGCGCATATAGACCTTCCATGAATCTGAGCCGGACTCCCGGCCACCACCGGTATCCTTTTCGCCACCAAAAGCGCCACCGATTTCCGCACCGGAGGTGCCGATATTGACGTTGGCAATACCGCAATCAGAACCGATCGCTGACAGGAAACGCTCGGCATTCCGCACGTTCATGGTGAATATGGCTGAGGAAAGCCCCTGGGGCACACCGTTGTGAATGGCAATGGCGTCTTCAAGATCACTGAACGGGATGACATAAAGTATCGGTGCAAAGGTTTCATCCTGCACGATCTGCCATTCGTTCCTGGCAAGAATGATGGTGGGCTCAACGAAAAAACCTGGACGGTCAAGTCGTTTGCCACCCGTGAGAATCGTGCCGCCTTCACTTACAGCCGAGGCGATCGCTGCCTCATAGTAAGCAACCGCAGACTCATCAGTGAGCGGTCCCATGAGCGTTTTTGGCTCAAGCGGGTCGCCAATGGTTACTTGTTTATATGCATTGACCAGTGCGTCAGTGACACGCTCCAGGATAGATTCATGGACAATCAAACGGCGGGTGGATGTGCAACGTTGTCCCGCTGTACCGACAGCTCCGAACACGATACCCGGGATACACATTTCCAGGTCAGCCGTTTCATCCATGATGATGGCGTTATTACCACCCAGTTCCAGCAAGCTGCGACCCAGGCGGGCAGCGACCTTTGCACCGACCTGGCGGCCGATATTGGTGGAGCCTGTAAATGAAATCAGGTTGACGCGCTTGTCATTGACAAAGCGTTCGGCCAGATCATGACCGTCTTCAATAAAGCTTGTAAAGATCGAAGGATAGCCACCCTCTGCCAGTGCAGCATTGCAGATGTTTTGCACGGCAACACAGCATAAAATACCACTATGAGCGGGTTTCCAGATGGTGGTATTACCACAGATAGCAGCAAGAAAAGCATTCCACGCCCATACGGCAACCGGGAAATTAAACGCCGAAATCACGCCCACCAAACCAAGCGGATGCCACTGTTCGTACATACGGTGCATCGGACGTTCAGAATGCATGGTATAGCCATACAGCATACGTGACTGACCGACTGCAAAATCACCAATATCGATCATTTCCTGCACTTCACCGTCACCTTCAGCCTTGATCTTGCCCATCTCAAGACTGACCAGGCTACCCAGCGCGTCTTTATGTCGGCGCAAAGCCTCAGTGCATAAACGAATAGCGTTACCGCGTTCCGGTGCCGGTACCTGCCGCCAGGCTTTAAAAACTTCTTCTGAGCGCTTTATCAGTTTTTCATAATCTTCTGCAGAGGCACCGTACACACGCCCTATCACTTCACCTGTTGAGGGATTGATAGATTCTTTAACACCAGCATCCGTTGTGGTTGACCATTCACCATTGCCAAGATAGGTGCCGGGATTTAAATCTTTTATACCCAGGGATTTGAGGAATTCCATATTGCTATCTGCCTTTTCGGTATTGAACCGGTGCTTGTTGATATACTTACACCAATTCATTAATTAATCATGATTGAACCCGGTATTATCGCATTGCGCCGATCGAGATGCACATAGCTGGTCGCCAGACGTAGCAATTTAACCCACGCAATCCACAAATTTTTGAGTGACCGGGAACCACCTGCCAAAGAACAGGTCATAGCGGGCAATAAATTGGCAACTCAGGATTGAATTTAGTCATGCTATGCTCAACTTTAGAGGGAAAGGGCGCATGATGACGCTCCAGTCGGCTAAAATACTTAATCCAGGTACATTACCTGCGGTTCCATCACTGGCAACGCCGCTCAGTGTGGGGCCGGTAAAAACACGTGGAGTGCAGGGCGGAGTGAGTGAAGCCAACGTCGATCAATTACTGGTAGAACGGGTACAAAAAGGTGACAAGCGCGCCTTTGACCTGTTGATTCAGAAATATCAGCACCGCATTGTCAGCCTGGTATCGCGTTATGTGTCCGATCCATCAGAAGCACAGGATGTTGCACAGGAAGCATTTATAAAGGCCTACCGCGCCATCAAGAGGTTTCGGGGCGATAGCGCTTTTTATACCTGGTTGTATCGCATTGCCATTAATACAGCCAAAAACTGGATCGTTGCGAAGAACCGGCGCCCGCCAAACAGTGATATCGACGCAGTTGATGCAGAGCAATACGCGATAGGCAGCCGGCTTAAAGAAACCAGCACACCCGAAAGCGAGTTACTACGGGATGAAATTGAACGCACGGTGTTTGGAACCATTGCCAACCTTCCTGAAGATTTGCGCACCGCCATCATGCTCAGGGAGATGGACGGTATGTCCTATGAAGAAATCGCGGTCACCATGGAATGTCCGATCGGTACCGTTCGCTCGAGAATATTCAGGGCACGGGAAGCGATCGATGAGAAACTAAAACCCCTAATTGGTGGTCACACTAACAGTGGGGAATAATTTGTTGATATCTGAAATTGGTATCAGGCACAGGTAGTAGAGTAAATGAGTAAGGAATCTTTAGAACATCTTTCCAGCTTAATGGATGGTGAGCTGTCGCGTGACGCCGGCTTGTTCCTGACACGCAGACTGTTTTCTGACGAAGCAATGTGCGAAAAATGGGAACGTTATCACCTGATTCGTGATTGCATCCGTCAGCCCGGCAGCAAGCAGGTTGTCACCGGTCTAAGTGTAAAAATGAGCTCATCCCTGGATGCTGAAGAGGTGCCAACGGTATCCGCCTGGCGCAGTAAACGGTGGTTAAAACCGGTATCCGGTCTAGCCATTGCTGCAAGTGTTGCGTTAGTGGCTATCGTGATCACCGCGCCGCAACCGGGTCAGGCCCCGGGAGATGCTGACACTGCGCTGGTGGCACCATCCAATCAGCCGTTTGTCAGTCCCAATGCCCTGGCTCGCTCACCGGCTTCACAGGCGGTCAGTTATGCACCGGCTCAGCATGCTAATTCGAATCGACTCAACGCCTATTTGCTTCGTCATAACCAGATGGCCAGAACGGCAGGTAGACAGGGTTTTGTTTCTTTTGTACCTATCGTCGCCACTCCCGTGAATTCTGGTGTAGAAGATTCCGAAGCCAATCCGGAATCTGCTCAATCCGGTTCCGGACTGGAAACTGACAAAAATAAATGAAAGTTTTACCATGTAAGGCCCTGTTGCTCCTGATTTCGATCGGCGTCAGCACAATGGCCATGGCCGGGGACTCCGAAAAGGCCCGTGACTGGTTGGAACGTATGACCGCAGCCTTGAGCCAGATGAGTTACCAGGGAACCTTTGTATATGTTCGTGATGGTGCTGTTGAAACCATGCGGATTACTCATGTGACCGACGAAACCGGTGTACGTGAGCGCTTGTACTCGATCAGCGGTCCGCGCAGGGAGGTCATTCGAGACAGGGAAGGTGTGCGTTGTGTCCTGCAGGATTCGGCATCCGTCGTGAAAGACGAGGTCATAGCAAGTTCCTATTTTCCAGAACTTCCTTTATCGATAATTGATAGTGAAACCAGTGGTTATCGTTTGGAGACCGGTGGTGAGGCGAGGATTGCCGGCCATACTGCCCGGCGCGTAACAATTTCACCCGAAGATAATTTTCGATACGGTTATGATTTCTGGCTTGAGGAACAAACCGGCTTGTTATTGCAGTGGGTATTGTTCGACGCTGAACACAAACCGATAGCCAAACTGATGTTCACGGATTTCGCATTGGGTTCTGCAGTTAACCTCGATGAGCTTGAATCAAACTCACGAGCAGAAGATTTTGTTGAAATGAAGACTTTCAGTCTGCAAAACACCGTGGTTACCCACTCCAGTCCACGTTGGCAACCGGCTAAATTGCCGCCGGGTTTTCAGCTGACCTCACACAATCATGAGACCGGTGCAGAAGGTGTCTACGAACATATGGTATATAGCGATGGTCTGGCCGCGGTATCGGTTTATATTGAGCAACAGGGGGTTGAATCTACGGTTAATTCCGGTGTGAGTCAATTGGGTACCAACAATGCCTACACCAGGAAGCAAGATGGTTTACAGATCACTGTTATTGGTGAAGTTCCGGCAATAACTGTCAAAGCCATTGCAAATGAAATGGCACTTTCCGTCTCCTCTGATTAACAGGCTCCATAACAGGCATGATTGAACAGAACGTGCAGGTTTTGCGTTGTGAAAACGAACGCATATGGGTACGTATGGGTACGCAATCCGGTTGTACAGCTTGCGACAATGGAAAGGGTTGTGGTGCAGGCATTTTCGCCAAATTGGTACAACGTAAACCCGTCATTTTGGAACTGGCGCGGAATGACATGAAGGTAAAGGCAGGCCAAATGCTGACCCTTGCTTTTCCAGAGCAGGTATACATGAAACTGGTCTTTGCCTCTTATGGTTGGCCGTTGATAGGCGCGCTTACCGGTGCGCTCGCCGGATACAGTCTTGGTGTATGGTTACAATTCAGACCGGTGCTGATCGATGCAGTTACGCTCACCGCCGGCGTTTTGACCGCGTGGTTTGTCATGCGTTTTTTCCGGACTCGAAAAACGGTGGAGTCCATTTTTGATACGTTGGAAATGACGGTTTGTATTCCATCGAAAACACCCAATATGTGTACTGGTATCGTGAAAGAGACGGAACACCACTAGACCGATTTAATAGTTATTGATTCAGGAGCACAATGATGAAGCAAAAAATTGCCTTACAGTTTACGGTACTACTAATGCTGTTTATGAGTTTGCCGGTCACGGCAAAGGTGACCGGATTGCCGGATTTTACCGAGTTGGTTGAAAAAACAGGTCCTGCAGTTGTCAATATTCGAGTCACCAAGTTTGGAACCCGTGGTCAAAGGGAATCAGACCAGGCTGACGGACAGCCTGAGAATCATCCTGAAATACCGGAGTTTTTCAGGCGCTATTTCAATGTGCCCGGTAATCCCCGCGGTGGAGAACCCGATCGCATGGGGGCCGGTTCTGGCTTCATTTACGATGCAGAGGGTTATATTTTGACCAATCATCATGTCGTTGCAGAGGCGGATGAAATCATCATTCGCATGGCGGACCGCCGCGAGTTCGAAGCAGAGATGATTGGTTCTGACGAGGCGAGTGATATTGCTGTTCTCAAGATCAGTGCGAAAGAGGATCTGCCGTTTCTGCGACTGGGTGAATCGGAGTCTGTAAAAGCCGGCCAATGGGTTGCGGCGATCGGTTCACCATTCAATTTTGAGCAAAGCGTTACCGCAGGTATCGTCAGCGCCAAGGGCAGAACCAACCGCGCGCAACAATACATACCTTTTATCCAGACCGATGTTGCAATCAATCGCGGTAACTCGGGCGGACCGCTGCTCAACATGGATGGCGAAGTGATCGGTATCAATTCATGGATACTCAGCTCGAGTGGCGGTTACATCGGGCTGTCATTTTCAATTCCCGTTGAGGTTGCGGTGAGCACCGCAAAACAGCTACGCGAGACGGGAAAAGTTGAACGTGGCCTGCTGGGGGTCATCGTGGGTGCGGTTACGCGCGAGATGGCTGAAGCCCTTGGGCTTGACCGGCCCGTGGGCGCGTTGGTCAATGACGTTACTGCCGATGGTTCAGCAGATCGTGCCGGTATTAAACCCGGTGATGTTATCCTGGCATTCAACGATGTGCCTGTTGAAACCTGGAATGACTTGCCACCACTGGTCGGGGCAAACCCACCAGGTACGAAGGCAAGTGTCATGGTAAGCCGGGAAGGCAAGGAAAAAACATTCGACGTCACCCTGGATGCGCTGGATGGGGACAGTTCGACTGTTGTGGCCGACGATGACAGCAAACAAAAAGCCGAAAATGTGCTCGGCCTGGTAGTGGAAAACATCAATAGCGACCGTAGACGTGAACTTGGTGATCCCGAAGGTGGTGTTGTAATCACTGAGATAGAAAGTGATGATGCTTGGCGCGCCGGCCTGAGACAGGGTGATGTAATCCTGATGATCAATAATCAGGATGTCGAGAACCTGGATGCATTTGAAGAAATCGTGGAAAAAATAGAACCGAATCGTGCTGTGGCACTACGTGTATGGCGTAATGGTACCGCCAGTTTTATCGCATACACACCTCGCGATAAAGATGAGGGATAACCTGTAGTCAGTTATAATTACGGGTTGGAGACAAGGAGGCCATTCGTTGTTTACAGCGAATGGCCTTTGATTGTTAAGCCCTTGAAACACTTATGAAGACTCACAACTGAAACATCATATGGATCAGAATTACATCCGGAATTTCTCCATTATTGCCCATGTAGATCACGGCAAATCGACGCTGGCTGACCGTTTCATCCAGTTGTGCGGTGCCTTAAGTGAGCGAGAAATGTCCGCGCAAGTGCTTGATACCATGGATATTGAGAGAGAGCGTGGTATAACGATCAAGGCCCAGAGCGTCACCCTGGATTTCAAGTCCGAAGACGGCCATGTTTATCATCTGAATTTCATTGACACACCCGGGCACGTAGATTTTTCCTACGAGGTTTCGCGCTCACTGGCTGCTTGTGAAGGTGCTTTACTGGTGGTCGACGCGGCGCAGGGAGTGGAAGCCCAAAGTGTTGCAAATTGCTATACGGCGGTGGAACTCGGACTGGAGGTGATTCCAGTACTGAATAAAGTCGACTTGCCGTCAGCCGAACCCGAGCGGGTTAAGCAGGAAATTGAGGATATTATCGGTATAGGGGCGACCGATGCCCTTGACGTCAGCGCCAAGACCGGTGTCGGGGTACTACAGGTACTTGAGCGGTTGGTCCGCGATGTTCCCAGGCCAGGTGGTAATCCGGATGCACCGCTTAAAGCACTGATCATTGATTCCTGGTTTGATAATTACCTCGGTGTTGTTTCATTGATCCGGGTAGTTGATGGTGTGGTCAGCCAGCGTGACAAGATAGAGTTAATGGCCTCGAAAAATCAGCATCAGGTGGATCAGTTGGGTGTATTTACCCCGAAACGGGAACGCCGTAATGCGCTTTCAGCGGGTGAGGTGGGTTTTCTGGTTGCCAGTATCAAGGATATCCACGGCGCGCCAGTAGGTGACACGATTACGCTGGCAAAATCGCCGGCATCTGAGCCGCTTCCGGGTTTTGCAAGAATGCAACCCAGGGTTTTTGCGGGTTTGTTCCCAACCGACGCCGATGACTACCCCGATCTGCGGGAAGCGCTTGAAAAACTGCAACTGAACGATGCAGCCTTGAGTTTCGAAGCTGAAACCTCTGAAGCATTGGGGTTCGGCTTCCGTTGCGGTTTTCTTGGGCTGCTTCACATGGATATTGTCCAGGAGCGTCTGGAGCGTGAATACAATGTCGACCTGATTACCACAGCACCGACGGTCATCTATGAAGTAGAATTGACCGATGGTAAAGTTCTGACCCTCGAAAATCCCGCCAAGTTGCCGCCGGTCAATAAAATCGTTGAAATACGTGAGCCCATCATCCAGGCTGATATCCTGGTGCCACAGACATATGTCGGTTCTGTCATTGGTCTGTGCGAGGAAAAACGTGGCAAACAGGTTGGCTTGCACTACCTTGGCGGGCAGGTTTCAATCCAGTATGAATTACCACTATCAGAGGTTGTATTGGATTTTTTCGACCGGCTGAAGTCCGTCAGCCGGGGTTATGCATCCTTTGATTATCATTTTCTGCGTTTCACCGAGGGGCCCTTTGTACGTGTTGATGTTCTGATCAATGGTGAACGGGTTGACGCGCTTTCCCTGATCATGCACCGTGACCAGGCTCAGCGGCGTGGTCGCGAACTGGCTGTCAATATGAAGGAACTGATTCCAAGACAGATGTTCGATGTTGCGATCCAGGCGTCCGTTGGCGCACAGGTCATCGCGCGAACAACCGTCAAGGCTTTGCGTAAGAATGTCACGGCCAAATGTTATGGCGGTGACGCATCACGCAAGCGCAAGTTACTTGAAAAACAAAAGGCCGGTAAAAAACGAATGAAGCAGGTCGGTAGTGTTGAAATACCCCAGGAAGCGTTTCTGGCCGTTTTGCAACAGGATGGAAAAAAATAGGAAACCCCTGCGCGGGTCAGTCCAAAACAGGAAAACAAAATGAATATTGATTTTGCATTGGTGCTGGTAGTGTTGACGTCACTTTCCGGTTTTATCTGGCTGGTGGACAGCCTGCTGTTCAGGCAGAACCGCATGGATCTCTCGGTTCAAACGAGCATTGAACCGCCGCGTGAACCGGTTATGGTGGAATATGCCCGTTCCCTTTTTCCCGTGCTTCTCATTGTTCTGGTGTTTCGGTCTTTCCTGTTTGAGCCGTTCAAAATTCCTTCCGGGTCTATGATACCGACACTGCTGGTGGGTGATTTTATCGTAGTCAATAAGTTTTCATACGGTATCCGTTTGCCTGTATTGAACAAAAAAATAATCGATATCGGTGAACCGGATCGTGGTGATGTCGTGGTTTTCCGTTATCCGAAAGATACCAGCATAAATTTTATCAAGCGCGCCGTAGGCTTGCCGGGTGACACGATTACCTATCGCGACAAGCGGCTTTTTATCAATGGTGAAGAGGTGGAGGAAACCGCCGCAGGCCGGTTTGGGAGCAGTAACGTCAAATGCACGACGCCGGCAGTTGATGCATCGCTATTTTGGGAGCAGTTGGGCAACGCGAATCACAATATCCTGTTACATGACCGTAGTGGCAGCCGCAATGGACAGTGGGTTGTGCCGGAAGGACACTATTTCATGATGGGTGATAACCGGGATCGCAGTAACGACAGTCGTGAATGGGGGTTTGTACCGGAAGAGAACATATTGGGCAGGGCCGTGGGTATCTGGCTCAATTTTGATTTCGAAAAGGGCTGTGCGGATTTATCGCGGGTAGGAAATGGAATACACTAGTGTCACAGGTGCAAGACGCGATATAGTGAAAATACTAAATTAATTGACAGGATGGGGACTATGAAAATTCATAAACAAAACGGCATTACCCTGATCGGGTTTATTTTTGTACTCAGTTTTGTGATCTTTGTGTCCTTTATCGGGATGAAGATCGGGCCGATTTACATGGAATACTTTGCAGTGGTCAGTGCAATGAACTCGGTGGCAGCTGAAAAAGGAAACGCAAGAATGTCGCCTTATGATATTCGCGCAAAGATTCTGAACCAGCTGTATGTCAGTTATTCGGCAGATAATGTCAAGGAAAAACATATCAAGATAACCCGTAGTAACGGTATTACCCTGCGTATCGCATATGAGGTACGCAAACCCGTGATGGGCAATCTGGACGTGGTTGCCAAGTTTGACAGAACCGTACTACTGGCGGCTAAATAATCCCGCTTGAACGAGCTTATTCGCGTCTGAATGCTTGCGAAATGAGGGAAATTCCGGGTATACCCTATAGATTTAAAGACCCTGAATTACTGGCGTTGGCATTGTCTCATCGCAGTGTCGGACGTCTCAATAATGAACGTCTCGAGTTCCTCGGCGACAGCATCTTGAATTTTGTCGTTTCCGCACGTTTATTTGATCTGAACACCGATAGCAATGAAGGTGACCTCACACGTTTACGAGCGCGCGTGGTGCGTGGCGATACCCTCGCGCAACTGGCAACCGGTCTTAATCTTGGCGATCACCTCAGGCTTGGTGAGGGCGAGTTGAAATCCGGTGGGTTTAAGCGGAACTCAATCCTGGCAAATACCCTGGAGGCCATATTCGGCGCGATTTATCTCGATGGCGGATTCGAGCCCTGTGCGAAGGCCATACGTCATGTTTGCAACCCGTTCATTGCCCTGCTGCCTGCTGCCGATGAACTCAAGGACTCAAAGACCCGGTTGCAGGAGTGGTTACAGGGGCACGGTTATTCATTGCCGGAATACAGTGTGCTTAGCGATGAAGGCCCGCCGCACAAGAAGACTTTCCTGGTGCAATGTGTCAGCAAGGCTGCAGGTATAGAGGTTACGGGCAAGAGTCGAAGCAGACGCAAAGCGGAGCAGGTTGCTGCACTGGCGGCGCTTGATTTCATTACAAAAAACTCAACAAAATGAGTGCTGGCAAATGACAGATAACAGTGAGTTCCAGGAAGATTTCCGGTTTGGTTATGTGTCCATCATTGGCAGGCCCAATGTTGGCAAATCCACCCTGTTGAACCAGATATTGGGTCAGAAAGTCAGTATCGTAACCGCCAAACCCCAGACGACCCGGCAGAAGCTGGCTGGTATCAAGACAACACCGCGGGGGCAGGTCGTCTATGTTGATACACCGGGGATACATCATTCTGCCAAACGCGCTTTGAACCGTTATATGAACCGTGTTGCACAGGCATCTTTTCGCGATGTCGACCTGGTACTGTTCATGATTGAAGCAGGTAACTGGAGTCGGCAGGATGAGTTTGTCGCCAGGGCACTGCGTTCGGTCGATGTGCCCGTGATACTGGTGCTCAACAAGATTGACCTGGTTCCCGACAAGGAGTCATTACTGACATTTATTGACAAGAATTTCAGTGATGATGATTTCGTTGACATCATGATGATTTCGGCAAAAAATGGCAGCGGTGTTGACGAGTTGGAAAAACAGGTTTTGAGTAAACTGCCTTTCTCCAGACCGTTCTACGATTCGGATCAGTTTACCGACCGCAGTGAACGCTTTCTTGCAGCCGAAATGATTCGCGAACAACTGACTTTACGTTTACATCAGGAATTACCCTACGCACTGACAGTACAGATTGAAGAATTCAAACGCACTGGAAATATGCTGACAATCGGTGCCATCATCTATGTGGAACGGGAATCCCAGAAGCAAATCACGATTGGTAAGAACGGCGTGGTACTCAAACAGGTGGGCAGCGGGGCACGTATTGTATTGGAGGAACTATTCGGCGAAAAGATTTTCCTGCGTCTATGGGTCAAAGTCAGCAAGGATTGGTCGGATAGCGACAAATTGATTGAAAGGTATGGGTACACGGACTAGCGCTCTGTCATGAGCAGTCGTTCAAGGCAATATTGATGAGTCGTATACAACTGGAGCCTGCCTATATTTTGCATAGCCGCTCTTTTCGTGAAACCAGCCTGATCGTAGAGGCATTCACACGTGAGCACGGTCGCATCGCCGTGGTTGCCCGTGGTGTAAAGTCCCCCCGCTCGCGTTGGCGGAACGTCTTGCAACCATTCCGGCCCTTGTTACTCAGTTGGAACCAGAAAAGTGACCTGGGTACACTGACAGCGGCAGACCAGGTGGCATCACCACCGGCCTTGCAGGGCCAGGCACTGTTTTGCGGTTTGTATCTGAATGAATTATTGATGCGCCTGTTGCACCGGGGTGATCCGCATGCCGAGGTCTTCGAGCGGTACCGGCACATACTGTCTGAATTGGCTTCGGATGCCACACCCCAGCCGCTTTTAAGGGTATTTGAAAAACATCTGTTGGAAGCTACTGGATATGCGATGTTACTGGATCGGGAATATGACAGCGGCGCTGACATCCAGCCCCAAGGCTGGTACGACTACCAACCGCTGCGTGGTCCCGTATTATGCACAGGGCCGGGGGAAAACCGTGTT
>Ga0316201_10000390_pt1 | contig 24229 bp, 17 predicted proteins | sample CS6wburrow_MG_FD_204516 | JGI IMG/M metagenome (GOLD analysis project Ga0316201, IMG submission 204516) | Coastal sediment microbial communities from Delaware Bay, Delaware, United States - CS-6 worm burrow | ecosystem: Environmental > Aquatic > Marine > Coastal > Sediment | place: USA... | reverse complement strand
TCGGTATCTTCGACAACATCGTGCAGAATGGCAGCGGCAACGGCTTTGTGATCGAGATTCAGGTGATGAACAATTTCGGCAACCGCCAGACAGTGCATAAGATAGGGTTCGCCGGAAGCGCGTGTCTGCGCCTGGTGGGCCTGTCGTGCCTGCTCCAGCGCATCGCCGATATATTTCAGCTCGGCGTCACTGCGTCCATCGGAAACAGCAGCCAGCCAGGCATCAGGGTCCAGCGGCTGCCCGTGAACGGGGGTTTTGGTTTCTGCGCGTGCTACCATGGTGATTAGTTTATCCCCTAAGCGATAAAGGAACCATCACCCATTTTCATCGTGGCCATCCGCCTGCTGTATCGCCGGTGCACCCACTCGGACGAATGTTAGTCGTTAAGGTTTTAATTCGAATGGTTTTTCGGCGTTAACTGGTGCGGGCGCCTGCTACACCAGCGCCTGTATTGTGGCCGGGAACTGCTCTGCCGCTTCCTCGAAGGCAAAGAACAGCTCATCCTCCTGCAGGCCGATCACGTCGAGCAATGCTTGCGGGAGCTGAATATCCGCTCTGGGCGATCCCATGAAATTACCCTGTTCAGATTCGTTTACCATATGGTTGGCGAGATACAGAATATGCGCCTCCATGCGCGCCTTTTCGGCCCTTTCCGGCTGATGGTGCCAGGTCACAGCATCGATCAGCTCCTCCGGCAATTGCCACTGTTCCATCAGGTACCCGGCGACAGTAGCGTGATTCAACCTGAAGGTATCCAGCTCAGCCTGATAGAGCACCTCCTCATCGCCTTCCGCCACCAACAGGATATCGCGCATGGCATCGGGACGCTGGTGATATAAAACAAGGCTGCCGATATCGTGCATCAGACCGGACACGAACAGGCGTTCCGGGTGCAGCACATTGATACGTATCGCCAACGCGCGCGCCAGCAAACCAGTGTACACACTGTGGCGCCAGAAGGTATCCATTTTTACCAGTTCGTTGGGAATACTGCTAAAGGTCTTGACGGCCGAAACCGACAGCACCAGCTGATACAGTTCCGCCGTTCCTATCACCGCCACCGCCCGACTGATTGTGTCGATCTTGCGGGCGAAGTTGTAGAAAGAGCTGTTTGCCAGGCGCAGCAATCGGGAAGTCAGATTGGGATCCACGCCGACAACAGCCGCAATGTCTTTTACACCGGTGGTTGGTGCATGGATCAACTCGAACAGGCGCAGACAGACGCCGGGAGGTGACACAAGGCCTTCGACATTGTCCAGTAAGGCAACGATTGAGTCCTGTTTAGGCTGGACATTCAACGGTTTCTGGTGACTGATCATAGACGCTTTTTCCGGTTTACTTGTGTCATTTAGCGACACCGGAAAACGAAACTGGAGGCACAGTTCAAGTGTTTCCTGATGATCCTGTCACAGTTAGCAAAGTCTGGCTGTGCTATTTCTATTCGCGGACGTTAACTGGAGCAGCAGACTCAAATTCTGGGACACAGTCATGTCAGATGCCATCGAGAGAAACGTAGTCAACCTGGAAGATTTTGGACAGATGCGGAGAGGCCTGGGCAGCGGGGCCGGCACCCAGGCATTACGGGGAATCCGTGAACTGGCTACCACCACGCTCACCCGGGACCTCGCGCGGATGATGGAAAAGGTGGATGACGCCCTGTTTGCACGCGCTGAAAAAGCCGAGAACAATATGTCCCAGACCCAGTATTTCGACGCCATGCGCGAACTCCGCATCATTCGCAGGGATATCGAAGAAGATTTTATCGCCCGCTTTCATGAGCAGTTCAACCAGGGTGTTCCCAGAGCCAGCCAGTTTAGCACCGGTTTCAGCCTGAACTGGGAGGACGATGACGCTTCAGACCTGGGACTGGTCGATAAAAACGATATGGAAGAAGACCTGGCGGTGAGCAACATGGTCAACAAAACCCGTGGCAACTGCAAGCAGTCTCTGTATTCGTTGGATAAGCGCATTGGCCTTTTACTCAACGACCCGGACCTGGAACGCTGGCTCAACCCCCTCGGTCCGGAGGCGATCTGCGAGGCCTTTCATCAAGCAACCAGGCTGATCGAAACCGGCCTTGAAATCCGTCTGGTGATTTTCAAGCTGTTTGACCAGCATGTGATCAGCAATATCGGGGACTTGTACAAAGAGCTCAACCAATATCTGGCCAGAATGGGTGTACTGCCGGAGATCAAGACCACGCTACGCAAAAGCAGCGGCCCGCGCAATGGTGCGCAGACAGCGCCCACCGCGATGGAAAATCAGCCCGCTGGTGGTACAGCCGATAGGGTAAGCTCAATGTCAGTCTCAGGCCCGGCTGTCGATAGCGGCTCTGCGGGATACAGTCTCGCCGCCGGCGACGGCCAAGCTGTCTCTGGCCAATCACCTATTCATGCTCTGACTTTCCTGCAACAGGGGGAACTGCCACAGGGTGAACTGGCCGTCGAGTCAGCTGACCTGACCTCCGGCCAGGTCAACATCCTGCACGGCATCAAACAGTCATCGCTCATGCGGGATATCGGCAAGGGCGGCGATATGACCATAGATATTGTCGCCATGCTGTTTGACTACATTCTGGATGATAAAAACATCCCCGACAGCATGCGCGCCCTGATCGGGCGTCTGCAAATCCCTTTACTCAAGATCGCATTGCTGGACCGGGAATTTTTTTCCAGGAAATCACACCCGGCCAGGCAGTTGCTCAACCGCCTGGCGGCGACCGCTGTAGGCTGGGATGAGCAGCAGGGCGACAAGGATCCACTGTACCTGATGGTGCAGTCCATCGTTCAAACCATAGTCGAAGAATTCGACGAGGACGTCAGTCTGTTCGAAATTCTGTTGAACGATCTGGAAACATTTCTGCATAAGGAAGAAAAACAGGCTAGCGTACGCGCTGAACGTTCGGCGAAAGTCATGGAGGGGCAGGAACGCCTGGAAGTCGCGAAAACCAGCACCCTGGAAGAAATCGCGCCACACGTCAACGATCAGCAGAACCTCGATTTCATTCGCGACTTCCTCAGCACTCACTGGAAGAACCTGCTGGTTGTTACCTGTGCACGGCAGGGCAAGGATAGTGAGGCCTGGAAACAGGCAGTTACCACCATGGACGAGTTGATCTGGAGCGTGAAACCGAAGTTCACACGTGAAGATCGACAGCAACTGGTCGCCATGCAGTCGAAATTATTGAACAACCTGCGCGAGGGAATGGAACGACTGGGTATGCCGTCCACGGAACGCGATGACTTCATCGCCAAACTGGTGCATGCACATGGACGTACCGCAGTAAATAACGAAGACGCCACAGAAACCGTGGAAACACCGGCAGACAGCAACACTGACAAGAACAGGGCTGTCAGCGACGCCGTTGAAAGTCCGGAAGTGTCAGTCGAAGCAGGGGCAGAAAAGAAAGCGGAGCAGGCTGATACGGGCACCCTTGTCGAGATAGACGACGCACACACAGAGAGAGCCCGCCAACTGGCAACCGGTGACTGGATGGAATTCCAGAGCAGCGACGGCAAAGCAAAGCGTGCCAAGCTGAGTTGGATCAGCCCGATCACCAATACGTATCTGTTTACAGACCGCCAGGGACTGAAAGCCGGTAACTTCAGCCTGCAGGAGCTTGCACACTTACTGCGATGTGCGCGTGCGAACGTGCTCGATGCGGCGCCGTTGATGGACCGCGCGGTCAGCACCGTGTTCAAGGAATATCAGAAGCATTGAACCTGTGGAACCGTTCACGGCAGATGAAGCTGGAGGTGACAGCCGGGTGTTTTTGCTGCTGCTGTCACAGTTGCCGATACCGGGTTGTGCTATATCTATCACCGGACGCTAACTGAAACAACAGACCTATTTATTGGGAATGATCATGTCAGATACCGCAAAGCAAAATGTCGTCAGCCTGGAAGATTATGCTCAGACAACGCGAGGCACGGGAAACAGCGCCTGCGCTCAGGTGTTGGACGCAGTTCGCAAACTGGTTGAAAAAAAGCTTGCCCGAAACGTCTCAACCATGATGGGCAAAGTCGATGATGCACTGTTTGCACGTGCCGAAATGGCCGAAAGCAGCTCGCTTCAGACCCAGTACCACCAGGCGATGCAGACGCTCCGGGATAGCCGCAAGGACGTCGAAGAGCGTTTCATCAAGCGCTTTAAGCACCAGTTTAACGAGGGTATCCCGCGACAGACACAACTCGGCGATAGTTTCGGGCTGGAGTGCAGCGGTGCCGGTAGCGGTGACGAGAACAGGGCGATTGCCAGCATGGTGCACAAAACCCGTGAACACTGCGCGCAATTGCTGCCCGCACTGGACAGGCGCATTGGCTTCCTGCTGAACGACCCGGATCTGGAACAATGGCAGAATCCGCTTGCTCCGGAAGCAATATGTGCGGCGTTCCATGGAGCTGCCGGCAACATCGAAACCGGCAGCGAAATCCGTCTCCTGGTTCTCAAACTGTTCGATGAACACGTCGCCAGCAACATGGACGAGCTGTACAGGGAACTGGATCAGCAGCTGGTAAAAATGGGTGTCATGCCGGACATCAAGGGCGCACTGAGCAGAGAGGCCGGCCCCGAGGCCGGTGCAGACAGCGTGGAAACCCTGTTATCCGCGCCGCAGAAGACGATTGCCCCCTCCCCCGCACCTAAAGGTCAACAGACTGGCGCAGACCGGAAAATTCCGCCTCAGTCAAACGACATGAGTATCGATATGGTCGCTATGATATTCGACTATATCCTGAACGACAGGAACATCGCGGTGCCCATGCGCGCACTACTGGGTCGCCTGCAGATCCCGCTCGTCAAAGTTGCCATGCTGGAACGAGAATTCTTTTCCAGCAAAGCACATCCGGCGCGGCAGCTGCTCAATGGTCTGGCCGCGACCGCTATGGGCTGGGATGAACAGCTTGGTCATGAGGACCCGTCATACCGCAAGGTCGAGGCTATTGTTCAAACCATTGTTGATGAGTTCGAGAGCGACATCAGCCTGTTTAGCAGGCTGCTGGATGACCTGGAGACGTTTCACAACACGGAACATCAGCAAACCAGCGTTGCATCCACGCGCGATGGCGGGCTTGTCGGAGTCAGGCAGGCGGTTCCCAGGGCACGCTGGAGACCGAGAACGCTGCGCAGGATAAAACGCCATAGCGGTGCTAAAAACGACCTGTATACCGCAAGGGTCAGTCAGCTCAGCAAAGGTACCTGGGTGGAATTTCTGACCGGTGACGGAAACACAATTCGCGCCAAACTGAGCTGGATCAGCCCGATACACCACACCTACCTGTTTACTGACCCGCAGGGCGTGAAAGTCGGTCATTACCGCCTCGAAGAGCTTGCCGAGCTGATGCGTTGTGCACGCGCCAATATTATCGGCGCGTAACTGCCGCGGCTAGCCTGTGACTTTTACAAACAGAGACAAGGCACCGATCAACAGCGGTTGATGCACCAGGTAGATCACCAGACTGTGCCTTCCGGCAAGGGCCAGCCAGCGTATGGGTACAGCATCGCTTAAGCCCTGCATATGCGTCTGTAACCAACGTGTGATAAAAGGTGCTGCGAATATGCCCAGCAGTACCACCCCGATCCAGGGTAACAGGGGGACATAGTCCTCTGTTGGTGGCTTGTGAGTCATCAAACCGATCCAGCGCCGCCCTGGCGTATCAAACCAGGCCGACTGGTAGCGGGTTGCAAACAGGATCACAGCGACACCCGCAATCAGATTCAACCACCCGCCACGTATGAACAGCACACCCAGCACACTGGCAACAGCAATAAAGTGCAGCACGCCAAAAAAAACAAAGCGCTCGCCAAACATCCACCAGGTCGCGAGACTGACCAGTCCGGCACTTGCGACGAGCAATGTCAGACGCCGCAGATAACGCCTGACATTGATCCGGGACTGGTTGGCGAGCACCAGACTGACGCCAACCAGACCGAGAAACAGGCTGAGAATCAGAGTGCGGAAGTTAAGCCAGAAGCGGTCCTGGTAGAAATCAAATGGCGCCAGCCCGAAATAGCTGAGGTCGAAACAGAAGTGATATATCACCATCAGTACAATGGCAAATCCACGCAATGCATCGACAGGAACGAGACGGCTGCTATGGACTCGCGCAGGCATAATCAAGGGCTGGTACTGTGCAAACCGACAAAACTTCCATTGTTATTCTCCGCCAGCTTGCGCATGAGTGCAGCGAAACGCACGGTATTGATCGGAATGCCGCCCTGGGCAAAAATCACCGGGAAACCGATGGCATGAATACGCACCCGCCGTGTCGCTGATTTGTCGCTGCGGTTCAGCTTATCCACCGTGTCAATCACGGCCTGAATAGAACCGCGCGCGAAATCATCACCGAAGACATAAAGGCTGATGCGCTTATCACTGGCATAAAACCGCCGGATCGCCGCCTCTATGCCTTCCACCGGACTGGAATTCGAAAACGGCGTCCAGCCGGCTAGCCGCTTGACAATAGCCTTGCGGCGCGCCGGCGTATCCTGGATCCAGCGCCCCCGGTACTGGGAGAACATGTAATCCCCCATATCGTTCATCACCTGTATGCCCTTGACTTGCGGATAGATCTCCAACACCTCAGTTACCTTCCTGAGCACCAGCGGCCAGGCATTCTGTTGCATGGAACCGGAGGTATCGATAATGAATATAATGTACTCACTATCAACAGGTATACCGCCAATTCTGGCATCACTGCGCCGGTAACCTGCGCCCAGCAATCTCCGCATCTCTTCAGACATGCTCTGTTTGGCAGTGGCCAGCCTGCTCTGGATAATACTCTGCGCGTCGTATTCGTTTTTAGTGGTACTGTACTGGCCACGCAGTGAGGACAGTTCGCCCTTTAGCCGCGCAAGCTTTTGCCGGCTTACCGAGAGCTGCTCCTGCTTGGCAGTCAGCTCGCGGTTGAGCACTGTGGTTTCACCGCGAATTTCATGCAGTTCCTTTCCCAGCCGCTGGACCAGGCCGCTGAGATCGACCGCCAGTTTCTCGATAACGTGCGGCTCCGACACCTTGACAATGACCAGCAGCAGAATAATAGCGCCGAAGCCACAGGACACCACATCCAGAAAAGACAGATTGAAGATATCGATACTGCGGCGTCTGCGACTCATGGCCAGTCTCTCGCCGGCGTCAGCAAGGATCCGCGGGTATCAATAGCCAGCCGCCAGTAGGCCGCCGCGGCCCAGGCGTCACCCTCCATTGGCATGAGAATCGTATTGACCGGAATGCCCTTGGGCAGGGTGCGCGATGCCTTTTCAAAATAGTCCAGGCGCTCGGCCGATGAAACTGTTGTACCTTTAGGTTTGTTGCGCCCCCGGGTGGGCAGTCCATCGGTGATGAGCAGAATATTATCCGGTCTGGGTGAAAGTTCCTTTGCCACGGAAAAAGCATGGAAGAGACTGGTGCCACCCGCAGCGTCCGTCTTGTGCAGTGCCCTGATGGCCCCCTCGAGTTCCTCGCTGTTGGACGCCTTCAGCCATTTTCCCTCGCTGCCCGACAGCACAGCGCGGGCACTTTTATTGAAGCTATACAGCTGGAAACGGGCATCGGCCGGAAGATTCCCGACCAGCCAGTCCAGCGTGGCCAGGGTACGCTTCCACTTGGGCGCACTGCGTCGGTGCGAAACATCCATATTGCGCCGACGGATCACGTTTATAATGGTCTCATCCAGCATGCTGGCCGAACTGTCGACCAGGATCAGAATCCGCTTGCCACCGATTTTCAGGCCGGTGAGGTATTGACGGTCGCCTTCACCGATAACACGGCGAACCTTGTCGCCTTCCTGCCGCTGGTCAGGCGCCACCGCGCCGAGGCGTTCTTTCTCCTTGTCGAGACTTTTCAAATCGGCAGTGAGCCGGTTTACGTGTTCCCGGTTCGCCAGCGTCCGCTTTTCCATCCTGGCGATCTCGATTTCCAGATCACGGATATCCTCTATCAGCCGCTCAGCCTCCCCTTGCGTAACCACCAGTTCCTGGTTGCTCGACTGCAGGCTGTTACGCGCCGTGACCCGTTTTTGGTCACCCAGCAGAACCTCCTGTTCCAGGCGAACCACCTCGGAACGCAGATCCAGAAATGTCCTGCTGCGCTCCCTGACCGTGTCGTGGTTGAGGATAAGTACCAGCAGCACAACTGCCCCGAAGCCACAGAACATGATATCGAGGAAAGAAAGTGAAAACGCAGAGACCGGACGCCGTTTCAAAAGGGCCTCAACAATTCAGGTCTTCATCCGCCGCACCATCCAGCGGTCGACATAGCGCTCACTGTCCAGCACCAGTCGCTCCTGCATGAGCTGCAGCTGATGGACAAAGAACATCAGTACAATGCTGATAACCAGAGCGATAAAAGTGGAATTAAAGGCCACACCCAGGCTGGCCGTCACGCCGGTAATATCACCTTCGACCGCGCGATGCGCCTGACCCAGCGCATTTCCGATACCGCGTACCGTGCCTATGAAGCCAACCGAGGGTATCGCCCAGGCGATATAGCGAATGATCGATAACTCGGATTCCAGCCGTTCACCTTCGGAGTCGCAGATATCACGCGCTGCCGTTGATACATCCTGAATGTTGCGCGTCGCACCGAAGCGCTCAATTGCAGTAAGCAGGGCGCGCGGTAACAACGACTCCCTGTCAGGCTCGGGCAGGGACTGTAGTCGCCCTGCCAGCTCGCGTGTATCCTCGGGGCCAATAGGCAGATTCGCCGGCAACTTCAACAGATCGAGCTCCAGCAACTTCTGCTGGGCATAGACGGCACGCCCCTTGTAGACGAGGATGGAAAGTGCCCACAGCATCAGTACAAAACAGCTTTCCTGTTCGTAATCCTTGATCACGACAAAGAATGAACGTTGTTGCACATAAGCGGGATCGGCCTGCATATTGGCTGCTTCCTGCCGCATGAAGGCGTCGGCCTGCGGCCGGATCAGTGTGACGTAGATGGCATGCACAAGTATGAACGCGATCAACAGTGAAAAGACCTGGTATACGAACTCGGTGGGGAAAGCTTTTTTCATGGTCATTGCTGCCTGGTATTCGCTAGATGTCAACCGGGAACGACACCGCGCTGTCGGCCTCGATTTTTTCAGTGGGTGTAAAGGTAGCGGCCGGCGCCGATGATTTTTTCCCGACGCGGTCACTGCTGTCAGATTCAGTGTCCGGCACGACTTCGCCCCCGGTGTTTTCCTGCTCCGGCGGGGTAAGCGCGTAAACGCCCGCAGTTACAACCAGCATGGAAAGCAACAGTAACTGGCGCCGCATGACTTGTTCTCCTCTATCGACTATTCAGCATAACGGGCAATGCGGAAACCGAGGTCACTGCGCGGTTCGCGGCTGTAATCACGATAGCTCAGGCGCAACTCGGTAATGTTACCGCGGCGCCAGCTTGAATCACGCACCACATGGTGCTCCCCGGCAGTGGGACCGGTGGGATCCTGCACCAACCGCTCGGCCTCACCAGGGTAGACAGCGTAAAAATCATTGATCCATTCTGCCACGTTACCGCCCAGATCGTAGAATCCCGCGGGGCCCGCCGCAAAGCTGCCCACCGCTGCCGTGCCGCGGTAACCATCATCATAACCGGGAACCACATCTGCAAGGGTGTCACTGATCTGCGTGTCGGCGAAGTTACCCGCCGCTGTTGTCGGCGGATAGCTGCCCGACCAGGGATAGCGCGCCGGTGACTGTCGGCCAAGTACCCTGGCGACATAAACCCACTCGGCTTCGCTGGGTAAACGATATCCCTTGGTTGCGGGCCTCGACGCAACCATGTGCCCGCCCTTTTCCTGATATGCCACGGCCAGACCATCCTTCTGGCTAAGCCAGTTGCAGTAGCGTGCTGCATCGTCCCAGCTCACCTTGACAACAGGCTGGTCGGCACCGTCAAGTCCGGCACCATCTACATTACCTGAGCTGTGCGATGCGCGAAAAAGACGGAACTCGCTGTTGGTGACCTCCTTTTCACTCACATAAAACGGGCGTGTCAACTGAACCAGTCGGCGACTTTCGTTGGCCCGGCGCCCGGCCTCCCGGCGCGAAGCCCCCATACGAAAGGCAGCAGCCGGCCGTACCAGTCGCATCACCTGTCCGGCGGCGGTTGTCAGCGTGTCCGGTATCGCATCCACCTTTGCCTGCGCGACCGTCTTGAGGGTGACATCCAGGTTCTGGCTGACGCCGGCACGCGGGTTAACCGTAAACTGTTGCGTCACGTACCCCGGTTTGCTGAACGCCAGGGTATGTTTCCGCGCGGTCAGACGCAGGCGCCGGGTCGCCTCACCAACTGGCTTGCCGTCCACACTCAGTCCGGCATCGGCCGGCTGTGCACTGATAAACAGCGTTGCATACTGCGGCGGCAAGGTAACGCTCAGTTCACGCTCTTCTTCAGGCATCAATGTCACGCCCTTCGCCACTGATCTGTAACCCGGCTTACTCAGCCGCACATCGTGGTCCTGCACGGAAGAGAGTGTCAGGGTCATCGGTGTGGTGCCCTGGAAATCCCCATCCACACTGATACTGGCCCCGGCGGGCGTGCTTTGTACCACCAGTTGACCATCTGCCGGCTGCAAGCTGATGTCTTCCAGCCGCAGCGCGGATCCCGCTGTTATCCGTTGTTGCAGCGTCACAGACTTGTGGGCCTTCATCGTCAGCTTGAGGCTATGGGTACCCTGCAGAATCTGCACATCCAGTGGAGTGGTTCCCACGGGTTCATCATCCACCCACAGCAGCGCCCCTGGCGGTTTGCTGCTGATATGCACGTCGGCCCAGGCGGGCTGCAGGCTTATCGCCAGGCTCTGCGCCGCCCCCAGACCGGCAACATCGAAGCGGATTTCTTCCGTTAGATAGCGCTCGGTCTCGACACGCAGTCGGTGCATACCGCGTACTATCTCCGCAACACCATCGACACTGGTCGCCAAGGGCTCATCATCGACGAACAAGTCAAAAGCAACAGCAGGTTCAAGCTGTACCGTCACCTGCCCCGGCAATTCCTCCATCTGAAAACTGAATTCCTGAAATCCGCCCATGGCAACGTCAAGCGGTTTCTGCAACACCCGATAGCCTTCAAGCGTCGCCTGCAGCCGGTAATGCCCGGGCAGCGCCAGCAGTCTATCGCCGAAGGACAGCGGGGGCGGGAAACCACTGATGCTGCGGCTTGCGGGTTCAGGAGTGATGTGCACGGCCATGGGAGTCGCCAGCAGTACGAAAACAGCAACCAACACCAGCACCGTGAACAGCACGGCAAACAAGCGTTTCAGCTTGCGATGACCGTGCCTGGACGGTGGCGCTTCCGCCGCCGCAGGCGTATCCGCCAGCGCCGACTCCGGCAGTGGCGGTGGATCGTCTGGAGGTATCAGTGGCGGCTGCGCAGAGCCTTGCCCCAGACTGATAAACACCTGGTCCCCCTTGACAGTCCAGACCAGCACAGCGTCCCCTATCTGCAGCTGGTCACCCGATTTCAACCAGGTCGATTCAGTCACCCGTTGGTGATTGTGAAACAGCGGATACGAGGGATCGGCAGGCTGAAGGTAGGCATGCCCGTCGGCGAGCGCAATATAGGCCATGACGTTGTCGTCCGCTGCATCGGGCAACAGCACATCGCTACGCTCGGAGCCACCAACCGTCAGCGGCATATCGGTCTCGGCGAGGTGATGTTCTCCGCGGACATCCTGAATATAGAAAATCCGACTCAAACCGGCTCCTCACAACGAATATCGATTGGCGGTGGTGGCTGTCCGGGCGATACGGTGAATACCCGCCTTACATCGCGATAACCCGCGCGAGTCCCCACAGCGGTATAAGTCCCCGGTCGTAATTCCAGCTGATGGTCGTGGAAACGTCCAAATCGGCCAACATGGTAAATCACCACTTCGGTCTCGCCATCGGAATACAGCCGCACCGGCAAAGGCATACGTGCCTCGACAACGCGGCGATTCAACAAGCGTATTTTCTCCGCCAGCCGGGGCTCACTGTCAGGCGCCTCGCCGGCCGTCGACAGCAGTTTTTCGGCGTTGGCCAGGGGTTCTGCGGAAGCGAGTCGGGTAGGATCGCCAAGATAGTGGTCAAGCTGTTCATGCAGCCGCAACCGGTCCCTGACCCGCGTCAGGCCGGTACGGGCAAAAGCCGCACTCGCATCCACGTCCAATGCCTTTCTGTAGAGGCTGGCAGCGCTGTGCCAGTTCTCTTTTTCAATAGCCTTGAGCGCCTGACGACGCAGACTGGACAGCTGTGCCTGTTGACGGGCAGCGGTCAGACGCAGACGCGCATCACCCACGGCAGCGTTCCCGGGTTTCAGTCGGGCCGCTTCCGACAGCGCTTTGGCAGCATCATCCAGCTGCCCGCTATCCAGTGCGCTAAGCGCCTGACTCATGGCGGCACGAAAATGGTGTTCGGTGAGTTGTGCGGAAACCCGTAGCAGGTTTTCGCTGGCAGGCAGGTACTCACCATCCAGCAGCCCCGCTGCCAGATACGCTGCCCGGGCGGCTTCAATATCTCCTTTGCTGTCGGCACTTTTACCTGCCGCCATGTGCTCCAGAACCCTGTCCCGCACCCGTGCCCTATCGAGGCTGTGGCTGGCGAGCTGGTGATCGGGTTCGATGGCCAGCGCACGTTCAAACTGGATTATCGCAGCCTGAGCGTCGTCGTTGCGCAACGCGCGCAGCCCCAGATCAAGGGCCGCATCAAGAAAACGCTTACGCTTGCCTTGCAACTCCTGAAGCTTTTGCAAAGCATCGGAATAAGCCAGCGTCGCATCAGCGAAACGCCGTTCGCCGAACAGGCGATCGCCGGACGCCACCCTGATTGCGGCCTGACTCCATGCCGGTTCTCCCCAGACCTCGGCGTTCTCCAGTTCCAGTTTTGCCTGCAGCTGCAGGAACTGCTGCAGGGTTTGCTCGGCCTGTCGCTGCGTGCTATCGATATCCTCGACAACAGCAGGCGGCGCCTGGATCTGACCTTGCGCTGGCGGACGCTCTGGCGGTGTCGACGTCGCGTCTCCGGGTATCAGTTTCGGAAGCAGAAAAATAACCGCCAGACTCAGCAATACCGCTATCGTCAGCGCAATCCACAGCCACCGGTAAGCGCTAACGCTGGATTCACCACTATCCACGGTATCAGCCGGCGGACGCAATGGTGGCTGCAAGTGCGGCGTGTGCGGATCTGTTCCGGCCTGTTCACTAAAACCCATGCTTGCGTCTCAGTCTTCAGCCCCTGTCAAACCGGTTTCTGATAAATAAATACTTCTCAGCAGACTGCGCCATTTGCTGTATTGCGCCTCGGCGGAACCCGTCAACTCATGGGTTTCACCCTCGACTTCGACCACCAGTGGCCGCGCCTCCGATGAAAATGATTCACCCAGCTCTTCGATGACTTCGCGGTGGATGGTAGTTTCCGAATCCTTGTCGAAACCTGTCTTTATGGCATAAGCACCACCCACGATCATCACATTCCGCAGACCACCGGTTGAAGCGCGCGTGCTTTCACTACCGAGTGCTTCGATTGCGATGGCGCCGAGAATTGCAGCTGCCCCCATCAGCTTGCGATTTCTCGCCTGGCGCTGAATTTCACGCATTGCCGCCAGTTCCTCAACGCGTGTTTCGCGCCACTGTTTATACGGTTCATGCATTTCGTGGTAAAAATTGTCGAAGTGACCGTTCAGCGTATCGATGAGCATAAAATCCCTGTCGCGGATTGCGTTCACACGCCGGTACATGGGATCGTCCAGCGCCGGTAAGCGTGTCACCGCAAACTGACCATCCTCACTGCGCTGAAGGTAGCCGGAAAAGGCATCGGGCGCCAGATCATCAGCGAAACGCAGGGCAGCAACTCGTCGCACGGTGGCGATATCCTCGGCTGCCAGCGTGGCGCGGTGGACTGCCAGGTCATTGGCAATCGCATTGTAAAGCGCCTGGAACACCTCCTGGCCTGATTGCCCGGCACCCTGGTAGGCCTCGACACTGACCTTGGCCTCGTAGGTCGAACTGAACCACTCATTGCCCGCGGCATCCAGTGCCGTGATGTCGAGTTCGAGGTTTTCCCCATCAGAAACCAGGATGCTACCCCGCACCAGCACCTCACCACCCTCCGTTCCCTGTGGCACCACCCTGACCGCGCCCCAGTAACCGGTTTTCTCCATAGTGTCGCGCAACTGTAGCGGCATATAGCGGGCTTCGGCCTCACGGATTTCACTGGACAAACCGCTGGCCGCTTCTTCATCGTCAGGCAGGTCCCCCGGGGTAAACACCTCAATCCAGACATCGAGTAACTGGTCTTCGGATATCTCGATCCCGGCCTTCTGCACCTGCTCGTCGTTATTGACGTTCCGGTGCGTACCGAGCGTACTGCACCCCGCCAGCAGGATCAGCAGCAGGGTAAAGGACAGCAAATACCGGGACACCATGACAGTTCACCCCGCTTTACCGGGTCCCCTGCTTGTATTTTCGATATTCGTCCCAAAGTTTTTTCTTCAACTCTGGATTTGTCTCCTTCTCCGCTGCCTCACGCAGTTGGCGAGCAACCAGATCGTCATCACTGCCATCGGGAATATCCGCCGGTTGCCCCCTGGCCCCGCTTTGGGTTCTACCGCCACCCGCGGCGCCACTCGGCGGCTGATCACCGGCAACGCCGCTCAGCGGCCGGTCATCGCTGCCAGCCGGTTCGCCGCCACTCCTCGTCTGAGCACCTTCAGCACCTTCAGCACCTTCAGCACCTTCAGCACCATCAGCACCGCTATCACCCTCGCCCTGGCCACTGCCGGCACCACCGCCAGCATCTGACCGCGGTGCCGCTGCCTTAACCCGCTCCTGCTCACGCAATAACATGTCGTCAAACTCCCCCAGGCCAGCGTTGAGTTCAGCGTCCATGGTCGCCGTTCGCTCGGCAGTGGTCTGCTCGCTGATCTGATCGATGGGCGCCGGCCTGGCCATACCCGACAGGCTGGCTGGGCATGGCCCCCCTTCCAGCAGCCTGATGTCCACCCGGGCCAGCGCCAGGCAATCCTCGCTGACGCGTTCGCGCAACCTGGCCAGGTAGTCGACGTAATCAGCCGCCTCGGCAGGTCCGAGCATGCCCTGCTGTTGCTGCCACTGGAAGTCACGCTGCGCCGCGATCAGCACGTCATGATCTGTCCGCAAGCGGTTCAGCAGGTCCTGCTGTCCGGCGCCGGCTGCAAAAGCGGGAGACAGGGTCAATAAAGTCACAATTAATTTGGCAATGTTCATTGAAAAAGTTCCACATTCCGTCCCGAAAACCGAAATAGCGGCTTCTTGCTCAATAATACGTGTTAAATTCAAGGTATGCGACACAATCGAACACAGACAAAAACAGTTAACTTATTCAATTCAATTGCTTAATTACCCCAGACAAAATACGTCCGAAAACGGATGGTCATCACCGCCACTTTTGACACACCGTACCTGTACCGCCTGTTCCTTTTTTTCAGTTTGTCGACGCCACCGCCGCATAATTTCTGAACTCTTTCCGGGTTAAGGGGCGACTGAAATAGAAACCCTGAAACAGGTGACATCCCTTGTCTTCGAGGAAGACGAACTGATTGGCGGTTTCCACGCCTTCCGCAACCACATTCAATCCCAGGTGCCTGGCCATGGAAATAATCGTTTCAACAATGACAACATCGTTGGAATCTGTCTCTATATCGCGCACAAATTTATCATTGATTTTCAACTGATCCAGGGGCAACTGTTTCAGGTAAGCCAGTGACGAATAGCCGGTACCGAAATCATCGATGGCAATGCGTATGCCCAGCTGTTTGAGGGCGTTCATCTTGTCAATCGTGTTTTCGATATTTTCGATGACGATACCCTCTGTCAATTCAATCATCAGCTCTTTGGGATCTACCCCCGTCTGCTTCAGTATCGCTATGACATTCTCAACAAAATCAGCCTGGCGAAACTGGCGGGGACTGATGTTGACGGCTACGTGACTGATCGAACAGCCCTTGATGCACTCGCAGGCCTCTTTCAGTATCCATTCCCCCAGTTCAAGAATCAGACCGGTTTCCTCAGCGATCGGTATAAAGTCCGCCGGGTAGACTATCCCCTTGTGCGGATGAAGCCAGCGCACCAGCGCTTCAGCCCCTGTCAGATGCCCATGAGAGTCCAGCTGTGGCTGAAAATAGACTGCAAATTTTTTCTCTGCGATTGAAGCCCTGAGCTCTCGCTCAAGCAACAGTCTTTTATCCGCCGCCCGCTGCATCTCCGGATGGTAAAACGCAACGGTATTCCTGCCCTCTTCCTTGGCGCGATACATCGCCGTATCAGCCTGTTTCAATACATCTGCGGCCGTCTCATCTCTTTCGGGAAACAGGGTTATGCCGATACTGGAGGTAATGGTGTGTTCATAGCCGTGCAGGTGGTAGGTGCCACTGATCGCGGCCTGCACCTTGTGCGCTACATTCAAGGCCTGTCTTATGGCTGAATTTCTGCTGGAATGCTCGCCGGTTATCAGCACAACGAATTCATCTCCGCCCAGTCTCGCCGCCGTGTCTTCTTTTCTCAGCTCGGATCGCAAGCGCTCGGATAACTGCACCAGCAGCTCATCGCCGACATGGTGTCCGAGTGAGTCATTGAGCGTCTTGAAGTTATCCAGATCAAGAAAGAGCAGGCTGCCATACAGCTGCTGGCGCCTGGCCACCTCCAGCTCATGCTGGATACCTTCCAGCAACAGGCGACGATTCGGCAAACCGGTCAACGGGTCATAAAATGCAAGGCGGCGAATCTGTTCCTCGGATTTAATACGCTCGGCATTGGTGAGCACCTGCTGAAAACGGTCCGCAATCTCCCCCGAGAATCGAATCTCGTCATCCTGCCACTCCCGCTTCTCGCCAATATGCTCAAAACAAACGAGCCCCCTTAGCTTTCCTCCGACACGTATCGGGCTGTCCAGCAAGGAGGTAATTCCGTGCGCCCGGGCATAATCCCTCAAATCGCGTGTCCTATGGTCCTCGAACAGGTCAGACACGGCAAGAGATCGGTCTCTACGTATCGCTTCGAAATAGACGGGGATATCGCGGATTTTCAGCGGCTCCGCCAGCACATGCCGGTCTGACACCTTCTCGTAGAGATCAACCACCTCAAACTGATCCTGTTCGCTATTGATGAGCCAGATACTTGCCTGCGCCACATCGATTACCTCGACAGCGATCTCGTTTATCATTTTTGCCGCCTGGCCAATGTCCCCCTGAAACAGGGCATCATGCAGGGAAAGCCTGACAATAGCGGCATGTTGCCGGTTAACCCGCGCCACCTGTGAATCTTTAAGGACCTGGTCCGCCTTGCGCTTGTCTATTTCCTGGCGCAGTTCCTCGGTACGTTCAGTGACGCGATTTTCAAGCCTTTCATGGGCTTCGCGGAGTTTGTTCTGTACTTCATACAATTTCTGGCTGCGTTGGTTGAACCAGTATGCCAGTTCACCAAGTTCACTTCTGTCCGCTATCGCCAGCCATTTATGTTCCGAATCTGCCGTTTCTGATAACAGCTTGAGCTGCGCTGACATATCAGTAACAGGTCTGATGAGTATGCGTCTAACCAGAAAAAGAATAGCCGCCAGAGAACCGAGTACAGCGAAAACGGTATAGGATGCCAAATTCCTGTAGATGACATCCGACGCATCGGTCGCCCTGCTATAGGGCATGACAGTCACGATCTTCCAGTAAGTCTGCGGCATTTCAAACACAGCCGCAAAAGCGCGTTCTCCGAGCAGCAAATCGTTATCGAGATGGACTCGCTGAATCTCATACGACGCCGGCTCGGCCGCCTGCTGCATATCGGCAAGAACGGCGGTTATCAGTCGGGCTTCGTGCAGCCCGATCTGGTAGCTCTCATCTGCTATCGTCTCGGCAAGGTCTTCGCGGTAATTACCCGCTTCTGTTGCACTGGAAACAAGTTGATCAATAACATTTTGTACCGCTGCCGCAAGCGGCTCAAATGCCGGCCGTTGTGTAGCCAGTTGCTCAATACCGATAAATTCCTCGGTGCGCCCGCCCTGATCATCCGTCGCGAATATTTTGGTCAGGCTCTCGTCTGGAAAGGAGAGGAATTTTCCATTGCGGTCCACCGCAAAAGCATAGCCGCCAAAAGAACGCGAAACATCTTCGAGAAAAGCATGCAGACCCTCGAGTTTCAGGTCCACCGTGGATACACCATAAAATCGCCCATCCCGGTACATCGGTACCGTGACAGTCACCATGGGTTGGTAGGAATAGGGGTCCATGTACGACTTGGACCAGAACGCGGCACCCTCCTCCAGGTACCTGGCCGGAACATACCACTCCTCGTGGTGATACCCTGGGCCCTTGGGATCATTGTAATCGTCATAATATTGCAGTACGCCCTGGCTGTTTCGTCCCCAGAAAAAACTGCGGCGTTCAATCTTGGGATCATACTGGTAGGGCGCCGGCCACAACCCGCCGCCGGCGATAAAGCTCTCCGTGCCTTCATAATTCAATATATGCTTGGTCAGTTTCTTGTTGAGCGCATCATCAGGCAGCAGTTGTTCCCCCAGGTTGGCCAGCGCTGTCGCCAGAGACTCAGCCAACGCAACGCGACGCCCCAGTTCCGAAACAATGTTTTGTCCTGACAGGATAACCTGTTCGTGCGCCTGTTTTTCCAGCAGGGGTCTTCCGACAGTCGAGAGGACACCGAAAATGGCGCCCAGAATAAGCAGAAAAAAAATGACGAAGAGCGCGGATACCCTGAACTGCAGACTGTGCCAGAAATATTCCATCAAATCAGCTTATCATCTACTACTGCGACATTGACACATCGCTCTGGAGGCTTGATCGCTCTACGACTCAACATGCGATCAACCGGGTATTATAACTTCTGCTTAAAACAGGCCCTAGTCTCCCACCTTCAACTGAGCTTCCTTGATCCGTTCCATATGCTCAATGAGGGTATCAGTTGTTTCCTTCAGCAGATCCAGTTCGGCGATGGAGAGCTCATCCAGTTGCTCGAGATTGTATTCTATGGTATCGACAATCTGCCTTGCGGGTCGTTTTAGTGGACGGAAGAAATAAGTCGTTATAGTGGCTACGATCGTACCGAAGAAAAGTGCTGAACCGACCACGATCCAGATTCCTCCGACCACTTGGGAAAAACCAGACAAGGGAGTATCAGCGATACCCGCTGTAGAGAACGCTGCTATCCCCCAGTACAATGCCCTGCCGTACGAAGTTATCGTGGTTCCCACCACTTCGTGCTCTCCGTAATACAGGCCCAAAGCAAAAAGCAGCCAGAGAACGATCAACAGCAGAACCATCTTCAGGAATGGCGTATGGGTAAATACATCTTCACTAAATCTAATCAGTCTCATCGGTTTCGACATACTGAATCCTCACGAAAAGTCGGCTTCACGGACCTTTTCCGGGCGATAACCAAACCCATCTGCCCCGAACTGCTCTTATTTTAGCTACCAGCTGTCCTGCTTCTACCGAACAGCGTTGAACACGGAGGTAAACAATACATGCTTTCCCAGTCTTCTGTGTATTCCGTGACTATGTACAAGACATTAGCTTTATAAAGCTCTAACTTGTTAATTGAACATGCGTGAAGTGTGCTGTGCGCAGCACAAAAAACATGCAAGCAATTGAGTCAGGTGCCACAGGGCGCACTCTACAGGTATTGAAACATCTGGACGCCATGATATCGACTATTGATCAGAGGCTTACTAAGTAAGTACCACTGCCATCTGACCCGGAAAACGCCCCGTTGCGGACTGTACTTATCTTGAAATCAAATTCAATGCGCTGGAAAGCTGATTGTCTCATATAGCGGATATACACAGCATTGGTCTATGCCAATGATTATGACATGGTCGGTATCCGGGCACGCGGGAGTATGCGCAAACCCGACTTCTCGCTGTTTTCAGAGCCGACCATGTCGCAATCTAACCAGCTATCCTGGCTGGTGCTGGGGCGCCCGCTGGAAAGCAACACCTCTTCACAGGACAGAAACTCGATGAACCAGGCGGCCATTATGCTGGGCCTGGGTGGTGGGCTCGCTTTGACTGAGGAATACGGGGAAAAACTCGACATCGATGAAATCTCTATCGAGTCTGATCCTGACGATACAACCAATCAGGCGTCATTGCTTGTTGGAAAATACCCGTCGCCAAAACTGTTCGTGAGTTACGGCGTTGGAATCTTCGAACCTGTTTCCACACTGCGGCTGCTCTATACCTTGGGCTGCAAATGGAAACTCGTGGGAGAATCAAGCGCTCTGCGCAGTAGCGCTGATCTGGTTTACGTCATAGAACTCGGCAAATAACAGTACCCTACAAATGCGGGGCGCCTGCGGCGTCCTGCGCCGCACGCGGCTTGTCGAACCGAAGGGTTCTCTTCAGAACCTCCCTCTCCGCCACATAAAAAAAGCCCCTTTCGGGTTCGTTGGTCAACGTGGTCTGCTGAGCGCGTCGGTCGGGATTGATTCGTCGCTTCGCTCCTCACCCCTGCGGGGCGCCTGCGGCGTCCTGCGCCGCACGCGGCTTGTCGAACCGAAGGGTTCTCTTCAGAACCTCCCTCTCCGCCACATAAAAAAAGCCCCTTTCGGGGCTTGTCTTATGTGGCGGAGAGGGAGGGATTCGAACCCTCGATGAGTGTTAACCCATACTCCCTTAGCAGGGGAGCGCCTTCAGCCACTCGGCCACCTCTCCTGTCTGCGAAAACGACCTGACGGCGGTGTTTTGCAGAGAGCGAGTAGGATACCGACGCTTGCTCATCAGGTAAAGTCAAATCAGCTGTCGGCGTTTTCTACCGACCCGGCTTCCGCGTCTTTTTCCCGTTTGATACGTTCATAAATCTCTTCGCGATGAACCGCCACTTCCTTTGGCGCATTGACGCCGATTCGGACCTGATTCCCCTTCACGCCCAACACGGTAACCGTGACATCGTCACCAATCATGAGGGTTTCGCCGACCCTTCGTGTAAGTATTAACATTCCTAGTGTCTCCTTGACCTTCTCGCTCACCAACATTACGACTTCCGTAGTCGGCAGATTTTATTAGGCAACCAACTTAGTGCTTATGTCGGCCACCCACTGCAAAACTATAACGAGCCATCAGATCTTTGTTATTACTAGACATTGTGTAAAAAACCGCCAGTAGCGGTTAGCGAATTATCAGGTCGTCGCGGCCTGGTCCAGATGAAATGCCTCGTGGAGGGCCCGAACACCCAGTTCGAGATATTTTTCGTCCACGACCACTGAAACCTTGATTTCGGAGGTCGAGATCATTCTTATATTGATCGCTTCTTTCGCCAGTGTCTCGAACATGGTTGAAGCAATACCGGCGTGGGAGCGCATACCGACACCAACCAGAGATATCTTAACAATCCTGGCATCACCGGAAACTTCGCTGGCGCCCATCTTTTCTGCTGTCTGCTGCAGTATTTCCATGCCACGCTGGTAATCATTACGATTCACAGTGAAGGTGAAATCTGTGGTCTTACCATCGGGAGCAATGTTCTGGATGATCATATCGACTTCGATATTGGCTTCCGCGATAGGGCCCAGAATCCGGTGCGCAACACCGGGCTGATCCGGAACGCCGAGTACCGTCAGCTTCGCCTCATCTCGATTGAAAGCGATCCCGGAAATTAACGCCTGCTCCATACCTGCTTCCTCATAGGAAATCAACGTACCCTCGCCTGGTTCGAAACTGGAAAGTACGCGTAATTTAACATTGTACTTGCCCGCGAACTCCACGGCACGAATTTGCAGCACTTTCGAGCCCAAACTGGCCATTTCCAACATTTCTTCAAAGGTAATGCGTTGCAGACGACGCGCATCAGGTTCGACCCTGGGATCGGTTGTATACACGCCATCCACGTCAGTAAATATTTGGCATTCGTCCGCCTTCAATGCGGCGGCAAGCGCAACTGCCGTGGTATCAGACCCCCCCCTTCCGAGGGTAGTGATATTGCCGTCCTCATCCATTCCCTGAAATCCGGCCACTACCACCACACGACCTGCCGCAAGATCAGAACTTACGCGATTTGCGTCGATATCAAGTATTCTTGCCTTGTTATGCGCGTCATCCGTCAGAATATGCACCTGCGGACCGGTGTAGGAGCGCGCTGCGCAACCGCGTTCCTGCAGCGCCATGGACAGCAACGCAATGGTGGTTTGCTCACCGGTGGCCAGCAGCACATCCAGTTCGCGCGCTACGGGACGCGTGGACATGGTCGCCGCCAGGGATAAAAGACGATCCGTTTCGCCGCTCATGGCTGACACCACGACCACCAATTGGTTACCCTGATCCCTATAATGGATGATCTTTTCGGCAACGGCCTGAATTCGCTCAGGTGTCCCGACCGAAGTACCGCCATATTTTTGGACAATAAGTGCCATATCTGCTGATAAATGCGCCAGTTTGCGCTAAAACTGTTGATTAAACTACAAAATGAGACAGGATAAAACTGCTGTCGACAACTAGTACTGCTTCAAGGTGATATTGCCGGGTTCATAGCCACCGAGCCGTGCCAGTGCACCAAAAGTAGGCGCCTTAGGCGAGGCGCAGCTCGCAGGCAATAGCAAGACCCTTGTCAAGAGCTGCAACGCAGCAGTGGCGCGGCTCGGTGGCTCCCTCCGGGCAAGGCGATAAGCGATTATCCGCGGTGTTGTTTGCCCTTGAGGTGGAATGGCTACCCTGGCGGACAAGCGCCCGGCAGCTGACCGCTTCTCGCCTTGCTGAACCCGGCACAATATCACCTTGAAGGAGTACTAGGAGCCTGTCGGACTTAGGCTGATTCTACTGCGGCGGTGGGAGAGCGGCCCAAATCGTCCCGATTTCTCGTTGCGTAGGCCCCACTATGCGCCTCAAAATCGGAACGATTTGTTCTCACTCTCCCACTCGCCTCGCTACGAACACCTAAGTCCGACAGGCTCCTAGGCCGTTCCGGACGTGGCGAGCTGCTGCTGGACCCAGTCGGCAACCGACGCCAGCGCCGCTTCAAGATTCTCCGGCTGACTGCCGCCGGCTTGCGCCATGTCCGGTCGGCCACCACCACGGCCGCCAATCTGGCTAGCCACGTGATTCACCAATTCCCCGGCCTTGATACGCCCGGTTTCCGCCTTGGTAACACCCGCAACCAGTGCGACTTTGCCATCCGCAACGGCCCCCAGTATGACAGCTGCAGCACCCAGTTTGTTTTTCAACTGATCCACGGTCTCGCGCAGGCTCTTGGCATCGGCACCCTCCAGCCTGGCCGCCAGCACCTTGATACCATCCACCTCGCGTGCCTGAGCCGACAGGTCGCTGCCCTGGCTGCTGGCCAGTCTGGCTTTCAGTACCTCCAGCTCTTTTTCCAGCTTGCGGTTACGTTCCAGTAACTGGCCCAGCTTGGCTACTGCATCCTCCCGACCGGCTTTGAGCAGATTCGCCACCTCGCCGATGTTCTTTTCAGTTTCACCGATATATTTCAGGGCACCGGCACCGGTCACAGCTTCTATGCGACGCACGCCGGAAGCAATGCCGGCTTCCGAAACAATCTTGAAGATACCGATATCACCGGCCCGGCTGACGTGGGTTCCACCACAGAGTTCCACCGAAAAATCGCCAATTGAGAGCACGCGCACTTCATCCCCATACTTCTCGCCGAACAACGCCATGGCGCCGGCCTGCATAGCCTGGTCAACCGGCATGATGCGGGTTTCGACACCGGCGTTTTCGCGGATCTTCTCATTCACCAGGGTCTCTATTTTTGCCAACTCGTCCGCGCTGAGCGGCTGGAAATGTGAAAAGTCGAAGCGCAGGCGCTCTGGATCGACCAACGATCCCTTTTGCTGCACATGGTCACCCAGCACCTGACGCAATGCAGCGTGCATCAAGTGAGTCGCCGAATGATTCAGACGTGTCGCTGCACGGCGCTGTTCATCAACCAGCGCCTCAACATTGTCACTCTGACTGATCTCACCCTGGGCCACCAGGCCAATATGCGCGAATACGCCGTCGCCCTGCTTGCGGGTATCGTTCACCCGAAACGCACCACCGGAACTGCTGCGTATAGTGCCACGATCACCGACCTGGCCACCGGATTCAGCATAGAAGGGTGTGTGATCGAGCAGGACGATACCTTCTTCGCCATCATGCAGAACGTCGGCGGCTTCTCCAGCTTTATACAGTGCCACGATAACAGCCTTGTCAGTCAAGCGCTCATAGCCGGTAAATTCGGTACTGCCTTCCACATCGAGGCCACTTGCGTTCAACGTTTCAAAACTACTGGCAGCCC
>Ga0316201_10000389_pt1 | contig 24230 bp, 20 predicted proteins | sample CS6wburrow_MG_FD_204516 | JGI IMG/M metagenome (GOLD analysis project Ga0316201, IMG submission 204516) | Coastal sediment microbial communities from Delaware Bay, Delaware, United States - CS-6 worm burrow | ecosystem: Environmental > Aquatic > Marine > Coastal > Sediment | place: USA... | reverse complement strand
CCGGTGACGTTGAGCGTCGCCGGAACCGGCAGCGAAGGCGCCGCCGGATCGTTGCTGGCGACAACGATGTCGGCCTCGTACGTGCCGCCGAATAGCCCGGTGGCGTTGAAATTGGCCGTGACCGGCACGGATCCGCCCGGAGGGACGGTTCCCGAAGCCGGTGAGACCGTCAGCCACTCGGGGAAGGCCTGGAAACGTACTGCCAGGCCGTCGGTGACGTAGGGGGTGTTGAAGGCCACGGTCAGACCGTCGTCCCTGGTCCCGTTCTGGATACCGACGGTGCACAGCTGCAGGTCGGTGCTGTCCATGTTCTCGTACTGGTACAGGATGGTTCCGTCAGGATAAAGGATCACCTGGAAGGTGTGCTCACCCGTGGCGAAATAGGCCGGTACCCGGTGGAACTGCACGATCAGCCTGGAGCCGTCGTATTCGTAGAACACGTTGGCGCCCGTGCCGGGGTTGATGCGCAGATCGTCCCAGAACGGCGCGATGATGTTTTCAGGCGCACCGCTGTTGGGCAGCTCCTGGTTGGAATACGCCGTGCTCGTCGAGGTGAAACTGATGAACCCGTTCGAGCAGACGTTGAACTCGCTGAAGGTGTTTCCGTAGAAACCGAAGTCGAAGCCGATGGGGAATGGTCCCTCATTGGTGTCGTCCGCGGTTCCCGAGAACACCGGTGTGCCGGTGGTCGAGATGTCGGTGAACGCGTAGGCGGGGCCGCCCGGCTCGTTGCTGTCGTTCCAGCGGTAACCGTAGATGTCCGGGCCGCCGGAGCCGAGCACGACCGGATCGCCGACGCGGGCGTCGATGCTCTCCTTGCCTACCTCCACATATTCGTGGACGGTGACCTCGGCCTGGAAGTTCACGCTCAGGTCGAACGTGAAATCACTGCCGCCGGAATTGGTGAAGGTCAGGGTCTGCTGTTCGGTCTCGCCGGTGAAGAGGTCACTGGCAAGCGCGGTGGGAGAGACCGCGAACTGCGGCGGGTCCAGTCCGGCGCCCGTCAACGCCACGCTGATCACAGGGTCGCTCGGGTCGTCGCTGGCAAAGCTCAGCGATCCCGCATACGTCTGGACCGCCGTGGGCGTGAAGGTCACGTTCACCGGCAGGGATTGTCCCGGTGCCAGGACGGCTGCGGCCTGATCGGCCGTGAAGGCCGGATTGTCCGAGCTGATGCCCGTGACGGTCAGCACGTCGGTGCCGGCGTTGCGCAGCAGGATCTCGGTGGTCTGGGATGCGCCCAGGAACAGCGCATCGAAAGCGAACGACAGGGGGGAAACCTCGATGTCCGGTGCGCCGGTCACTTCGAGGACCACGGGCACCTGGTAGTCGGGCTCGTCCGGGTCGTTGCTCACGATGCGGATGAAGCCGTCGTAGGTGCCGCCCACGAGGCCCGAGGCGTCGAAGGCCACGTCCAGGGTCGTGGAGCCGGATGCCCAGACAGTGCCGGCCACCGGTGCGACGGTCATCCACTGGGGGATGGCCCAGATCCGGACCGCGAGGCCGTCGGCCACGTAGGGCGTGTTGAACGCAACCTGCAGGCCGTCGGTGCCGGTGCCGTTCTGGATGCCCAGGGTGGCGCTGTCGGTCGGATCATTGACCGCGTTGTACTGGAAAACGATGCTGCCGTCCGCGTTCAGGATCGCCTGGAAGCTGTAGGGACCGCCGGCGTCATAGTGAACGACACCTTCCCACTGGACGATCAGGCGTGTGCCGTCGTCGTGGTAGTAGACGGTTCCGGGGGAGACCACGAGGTCGTCCCAGAACGGGGCGATCAGGTGGGCCGGGGCTCCCGGGTTGGGCAGTTGCTGGTTGCCGTAGTCCGTCGCACTGCTCGTCAGGCTGATGAAGCCGTTGGAGCAGACCCTGAATTCGCCGTGTTCGGCGCCGTAGAAGGGGAAGCTGAACGACAGCGGGAACGGGCCCACGTTGGTGTCGTCACCGGTGCTGAGGGCGACGTTGCCGAAGCCTGAGATGTCCTCCCAGGCGAAGACCGGGCCCATGGGGTCGTTGCTGTCGGTCCAGCGGTAGCCGTAGGTGTCGGGCCCGCCGGCGGCCGCGATCACCGGATCACCGATCCGGGTGTCGGCCATGTCCTTGGGGACATCCTCGTAGGCCTTGGCCACGGTCGGGGCGCCCACCAGGGTCGGCGTCGGGATCATGAAGTCGAGGGTGCCCTCGCCGACGTTGCTGAGAGTCAACGTCTGCATGGCGGTGTCGCCGGTCAGCAGGGCTTCCGCGAGGCTGAGTGGAGCGACCGCCACATCGGGTGCGCCGAGGGTTGTACCCTGGGGCGAATTCGAAACCGGGGAAGGGTTGCCGAATTCGTCCAGGGCGACCACGGCGAAGTAATAGGCTGTGTTGAAGTCCAGTCCGTCGACCCGCATCGTTTCGAGCGTGCCGGCGTCGCCGGGATCCGGCTCGCCGCTGGCCGGCGTGGCGGACTAGAAATTCGCGTCGTCGATCGGGAAACCGGCGTACCGCATGTCGTAGCGGCTGGCGCTGCCGGTGTAGTCGTCATCCCCGGGCGCGGTCCACTGGACATCGATCCAGTTGGACCCCGCCGTGGTGGCCGTCAGGTCCGTGACCTGTCCCGGCGGAATGCTGTCCGGATCGGCGATGGGCATGAAGGCGTTCAGCCGCCCGCCGGACAGGACCACCCCGTCGAGGTCGGGCAAAGGGTCGGCGAAATTGAGGATGAGTGATTTCGCATCCAGGGCCGCGATGGTCGGGAAACGGCCGTAGACCAGTGCGAGGGCGCCGGCCACGTGCGGCGTGGCCATGGAGGTTCCGCTCAGCGTGCCGTAGGAGTTTCCCGGGAATGTGCTGTAGATCTCGTCGCCCGGAGCGGCCAGGTCGACCGAGGTGGCTCCGTAGCTGGAGAAGTCCGCCAGATCGTCGTTGTGGTCGGTGGCGGCCACGGCGATCACGTTGTTCTCCGCGTAGCTGGAGGGATAGTGGGGGCTCGCGTCGTTGTCGGAGCCCGAGTTGCCCGCCGCGGCCACGAACAGGATGTTGTTGTTTCCGGCGTCCTCGATGGCCAGGCGCATCGCTTCGGAGAAACCGCCTCCGCCCCAGCTGTTGCTGGTCAGGTCCACGCCCATCATCGTGGCGTATTCAATGGCGTCGATGGCGTCGGCGGTGCTGCCGCTGCCGCCGCCGCTGAGGAACTTGAGGGGCATGATCTGGACGTCCCAGGTCACGCCGGCCACGCCCATGCCGTTGTCTCCCACCGCACCGATCGTGCCGGAGCAGTGCGTGCCGTGGCCGTTGTCGTCCATCGGGTCGTTGTCGTCGTTGACGAAGTCCCACCCGCGGACATCGTCGATGTAGCCGTTGTTGTCATCGTCGATGCCGTTGTCCGGGATCTCGTTCACGTTGATGAAGATGTTGCTCGCCAGGTCGGGATGGTTGTAGTCCACGCCCGTGTCGATGACGCCGACGACGACGGCGGCGGAACCGGTGAAGACGTCCCAGGCGTTGACGGCGCTGATATCCGCGCCGGGAGTGCCGCCGGTCTGACCGGTGTTGTACATGCCCCACAGGGCGTCGAATGCGGTGTCATCGGGGATGCCGATGGCCTCGATGATGTAGTTCGGTTCGATGAAATCGATCTTGGGATGATTCTTGTACCGGCCGATGGCCTCGCCTACGGACAGGCCCTGGATCCGGTTCTGGTCGGATTTGATGCGCTTGAAGTGCTTGATCTTGGTTGCGCCGAGGTCCGTGATGATGGCGTCTTTTTCGGCCTGGGTCACGTTGTCCTTGAATTTGATGATCACCTGATCAGGGACGTGGGGCCGGTTGATGTTGTCGGCGTGGGTTGGAAGTACCGGAAGAAGAAAAAGCAGAAGAAGAAGGCTGTAGGTGAAGAGACGGATCCGCGGGTGATTCATGGTCTTACCCCCCAAAGATACTGACCTGAAACCGGTAATTTATCGGGCTGGAAAAAAATCGACGCCGACGAATCGCCGTCCGGCGAAGATGAACTCCCCTCCACAAGAGTTCAGCCACCGTACCATAACGAAGAAGGGGTATCAAGTTCTCTGGGAAGGAATTCTCGGCAGGGGCAGGGGCAGGGGTGGGGAAAGGGAAAAGGGCGCCCGGAAAGCGCCCCCAATCCCTGCAAACGGCCGGTTAACGGCTTATTCGTCGACCATGCTGATGGCTTCCTCGGGGCAGGCCTCGACGCAAGCTTCGCAGTCGATGCACTCCTCGGGGTTGACCCAGGCCTTGCCGTCTACCATGGAGATGACTTCGGTGGGGCAGGACTCGACGCAGTCTTCACAGGCGTTGCATTTGCTTTGATCGACGAATGCGGGCATCGTTCATCCTCCTGAGGACGTTTCTGATATCCGGGGTCCGCCGTCAGTGGCGATCCCGACTGTTGAAAAGTAATCCCTGGAACATTTTTGTCAAATCGTCAGGGAATCTCATTATCAATACAACTTGTTGCAATGTATTTGCTTAAAATTTTCCAGAAAACCCGATGCAACTTTAATTGCGGCGAAATCGGTCGAGGGACCACCCGGGACGTCCGACCAGCAGTGGCGGCAGGCAAAGCAGGAGCAGCAACGCGTCGCGCCACAGCAGGTCCAGACCCACGCCGTGGCCGGCATCGGTGTTGAAACAGCCGCAGGAAATGTCCAGCCCCCGCACCAGCGCCGAGGTGATGGCAGCGATGAAGATCACCAGCATCACGGCGCACAGCAGGGCGCCGCCGCGGCGGAACCAGCCCAGGATGAGGGAAACGCCCGCGACCAGCTCCACGACCGGCAGGAGGTGGGCCGACGGGTGCAGGAGCGCGTAGGGGACCAGGCGGTAGTGGTGGATGGCCTCGGCGAATGCCGCCGGCTCGGCGAGCTTGTTCAGCGAAGCGTAGACGAACACCCCGCCCACCACCAGACGACAGAGCAGGACCAGAGCGCTGATCACGGCGCACCCCCCGGCGAGACGTCGCCGCCGGCGGCCTGCCAGGCGGCGATGCCGCTCTCGAGGATCAGCAGGTTGGTGTAGCCCCGTTCGAGCAGGAGGGTGGCCAGGTTGGACACCGCACTGAGATTGCCGTCACCGTAGAGAACCAGTCCGTCTTCGGGCAGCATGATGTCGAACAGCTCATAGAGATCATCGTCGAAACTGCTCTCGCGGATGAAGAAGGCCCCGGCGATGATTCCCGTGGCCGCCACATCCTCGGAACGCGTGTCGATGAAGAGATGGTCGCCTTCCTCGAAGAGCGCGAGCGCTTCGTCCAGCGATACCAGCGGGGCGGCGAGTTCGAGCTGGTACACCGTCGGATCGGCCCGCAGCGACAGGCCGTCCGGACGCAGCGCCCAGGACCCGGCGGTGGCCGCCAGGCAAAACAACAGCAGCAGGCCGGCCTCCTTCAGGGAGGCCGGCTGCCACGAGGTGCTGCGCGGGGCGCTGTCGGACGGGTTCATGGTACCGCTACATCCTGATCATGTAGGACACGGGCACTTCGATGGTCGCCGCTTCGGGCAGATCGGTGTGGATGATCAGTGTGCCCTGCATCCGGCCCTCGGCGGCGATGGCCCGGGGATCCTTGCTGTCGATGGGGGCGCCTTCGACCAGGACCTTGGTCTCCTTGTTCGGCGTGACCTCGATGACCTCCACGTTGATCTCCGGCAGGTCGATCTCGGCTTTGGTGACCTTGAACTCGACGCCTTCCTTGAAGGGGGCGATCCGCAGGTACTGGTGGAAGTTCTTCTTGTAGCGGAAAGACAGTTGTTCGGGGCTGCAGGTGATCGCCTGGGCCACCCAGGCCTGCATCTCGATGTCCACCGACGGCATTTCCGGTACGTTCGTGGTCACCCGCACATGATCGCGCAGGCGCCCGGGCTCGGCGTCGACCGGAACTGATACTTCAAGCATGGCTTTCTGGGGATCCCCTTCGTAACCATTGTGGATCGCCACCTGGAACAGATCCTTGCGGGTGCCGTCGACGGCGATCTCCAGGGGCGACAGCTCGGTCGCCTTGAACACCACTTCCTTCGTCAGGACCTCGCCGCGGAGGGACCGCGAGAACCCCAACCGCTGGCTCACCGGATCGATGATCAGCGGGGTGTGGACGTTGGCTTTCACCATGACGTCCATGACCGGATTGAGGGGGTCGTTGGAACTGATGGACACGGTCTTGATGACGTGGCCGTTGAACTTCTTGCTGTTGAACTGGATCTCGATCTCGGTCGACTCCCCGGGGGCCAGCGAGTTCTTCTCCAGCGTCGGGACCGTGCAGCCGCAGTCGGCCCGGACGTCCTCGATGGTCAGAAGGCCGGCACCGTTGTTCGAGACGGTCACCTTCGTGGTGCGGGTTTCCTGCTGTTTCATGTCCCCGAAGTCGTGGGACATGGGGGTGACACTGATCACCTGGGCCGCGGCCGGGGCCTGCCCCACGGCCAGCAACGCCAACACAGGCAACAGAAGAACGAGCGCTTTTCGCATGGAAAACCATCCTGATTGGAATCTGGTGCTTAGGGTTGATGGTACGGGATACCCCGGACCGCCCCCGAGAGTTCCTTCAATTTTGCTCCTTTTCCTCCCGCTGGCAAGGCTTTAGGATACCGGATATTCCGGGGGAGGCCCGCTGGTGGACAACAATCTGAGTTTCAATAACGTGATCCGAGGCCTGATCTTCCTGTTTCTGGTGCTGGCCGGAGGGACGATCTGGTTCGGTTTCGTCGAGGGATTTGGGGTTTGGGACGGGCTCTACATGACCGTCATCACCGTCAGCACCGTGGGCTTTCGCGAGGTGCGCGAGCTGGACGACTCCGGCAAGTTCTTCGTCGTCGTTCTGATCATCAGCGGCCTGACCGTCCTGACGTACACCCTGGGCTCGGTCGGCCGGGTCATCGTCGAGGGTTCCATCCAGCGCTTCGTCGGGAGGCATCGCATGGCGCGCGAAATCGAGAAGTTCCAGGGCCACTACATCGTCTGCGGGCACGGGCGGATGGGCCAGATCCTCTGCGAGGAACTCGCCCGGGAACAGGTGCCGTTCGTGGTGGTGGAAGGGGATCAGGACGAAGCCGAACGGTTGTACGACCGCGGCTACAAGGTGGTCGTCGGCGACGCGACCGAGGACGAAGTACTCGAGGAGGCCGGCGTCCGGAAGGCCCGCGGGCTGGTGGCCGTCGTCTCGCGCAACGAGGACAACCTGTACATCACCCTGTCGGCCCGCGTCATCTGCAAGGACGACAACCCCGGCCTCTATATCTTGTCGCGCGCCACCGACAACCAGGCCAGCGAGAAGATCCTGCGGGCCGGGGCCGACCGCGTCATCTCCCCCTACATCATCGGCGGGATGCGCATCGTTCAGGCCCTGCTGCGGCCCACGGTCCACGACTTCGTGGACATCGCCACCCAGAGCGGCGGACTCGATCTCATGTTCGAGGAAATCACCATCGGCGGGGCCTCTCACCTCGATGATGTCGCCCTGAAGGACTCCGGCATCCGCGCGGACTTCGACGTGATCGTCATCGCGATCAAGAAGGCAGCCGGGAACATGATTTTCAACCCGGGGCCGGCGACCCTCCTGAACCAGGGCGATGTCCTGATCACCCTGGGGGACAAGGAACAGCTCGGGCGCCTGGCCACCAGCTTGAACTGACCGCTGCGGATTTCTACCACCTGCCTGTGGCTGAATTGTTGACTGTTTCTATCATGTATTGGCGGACACCGGCGCCGGATGGATGGTTCGATCTCCGGCTGGCACGTATGTTTCTGTGAAAGCAAGACTTTCCAGTTTTCAGAGTCCTTGGAGGCTTCTCAAATGAGCGACCGGATCCATGACAACATCACCGAATTGATCGGCCGTACGCCGCTCGTGCGCCTGAACAAGCTGACCGCGGGACCCGGCGAGGTCGTGGCCAAACTCGAGTCATTCAATCCCATGAGCAGCGTGAAGGACCGGATCGGTCTGGCGATGATCGAAGCGGCCGAGAGGGACGGCCTGCTCAAGCCGGGGGGGGAAATCCTCGAGCCCACCAGCGGGAACACGGGCATCGCCCTGGCCTTCGTCGGAGCGGCCAAGGGATACAAGGTCACCCTGACCATGCCCGAGAGCATGTCCCTCGAGCGACGGGCCGTGTTGCGGGGCCTCGGTGCCGAACTGGTCCTGACCGAAGCGGCCAAAGGGGTCAAAGGCGCCATCGAGAAGGCCAAGGAGATGCTGGCCGAACGACCGGACGCCTTCATGCCGGACCAGTTCGGCAATCCGGCCAATCCGGAGGTCCACTACCGCACGACGGCCGAGGAGATCTGGGCCGACACCGGCGGCAAGGTGGACGTCCTGGTGGCCGGGGTGGGCACCGGTGGAACCCTGACCGGGATCACCCGCCGGTTGCGGGAACTGAACCCGGATCTGCACACGGTCGCGGTGGAGCCTGCCGACTCGCCCGTGCTGTCGGGCGGAGGGCCGGGACCGCACAAGCTGCAGGGGATCGGCGCCGGGTTCGTGCCCGACATTCTCGAGACGGAGCCGATCAGCGAGATCCTGACCGTCGGCAACGACGAATCCATGGCCTTCAGCCGCCGCGCCGCGCGTGAGGAGGCGCTGTTCGTGGGCATTTCTTCGGGTTCGGCCCTGCTGGCCGCCTGCCGGGTGGCCGAACGGCCGGAGTCGGCCGGCAAGAGGATCGTGGTGATCGTTCCCTCGTTCGGGGAGCGCTACCTGTCTTCGGACCTGTTCAAGGAATTCATGTATTGAGGACGCCATGACCAACGAGGACCGCACCGCCCGGCTGCGCGCCCTGACCCGCAAGGTGGTCGAGACCTACCGCACGGTCGGCGGCATCAACCGCATTGGTGAGAAGAACCTGCCGTCCCAGGCCGTGGTCGTCAGCATCCTCGAGGAGCTGCTGGCGGTCGTGTTTCCGGGCTACTACGGGGAACCGGTCGACAAGGACGCGGATCTGGAAATCCTGGTCGGCGCGAGGCTCGACGTGGTGAGCGGCCACCTGGCGGTGGCCATCGAACGCACGCTGGCGTTCTGCCAGCATGCCGACTGCTGCTGTGACAGCCTCTGGCAGGGTTTCGGCGAGCCGGACAGCGAGGACCGCCTGGCGGCCATGGCCCGCAAGTTGACGCTGGACTATCTCGACCAGTTGCCCACGATACGCGGCCTGCTGGAACAGGACGTCAGGGCTGCCTTCGAAGGTGACCCTGCGGCGACCAACACCGAAGAAGTGATGCTGTGCTATCCGGGCGTGGCGGCCATCGTGATCCACCGGCTGGCGCATCCGCTCTACGAGATGGGGCTGCCGCTGCTGCCGCGGATGATGAGCGAGTGGGCCCACCAGAAGACCGGGGTCGACATCCACCCGGGCGCCAGGATCGGATCCAGCTTCTTCATCGACCACGGTACCGGAGTGGTGATCGGCGAGACGGCCGTCATCGGTTCGCGCGTCAAGATCTACCAGGGCGTGACTCTCGGTGCGCTCAGTTTTCCGCGCAATCCCGACGGGTCCCTGGTCAAGGGCGGCAAGCGGCACCCGACCATCGGCGACCGGGTGACGATCTACGCCAACGCGACGATCCTCGGCGGCGAAACCGTCATCGGCGACGGCGCCGTGATCGGCGGCGGAACCTGGATCACCGCCTCGGTCCCCGCCGGTGAAAAGGTCACCCTGCTGGCCCCGGACGCGCCATGACGGGTGAATTTTTGCGCCGAATATGTTATTTTCATGCCATGAAAAAACTCATCCGATCTACCCTGCCGGCGGCCGGAATTCTGGTTGCCCTCATCGCGGTGACAGCTTTCACGCCGCCGGTCTGGTCCGCGGATCCGCGGTCCCCTCACGGCCCGCTGACGCGACAGGACTTCGTCACGGCGAAGACTGCCTTGGACGGACCATACGGACTCAAGAGCGGCGAGCTGGGTGATGCGGCGGTCACCAGCGATCGCTACGATGTTCTCCGCTACGACCTGGACCTGAAAATCGATCCCTCGGACCGCAGTATCGCCGGTTCGGTGAAGATGGTCTTTGCCGCCACCGAACCGGGCCTGCGGCGGTTCGTCTTCGATCTCAGGTCGACGCTGAACGTCGATGCGGTGGAGCATCAGCAGGGACTGCTGACCTTCACCCATGCCGCCGATTCGGTCGCGGTGGAGTTGCCGGCCGACCTCGCGCTGGGCGACGTCGATTCGCTGGTCGTCAGGTACAGTGGTTTTCCGCTCGGTCCCGTCTTCAACCGCGGCTTGATGTTCAAGACCCACACCCGCCTGCCGGGAACGGATTTCGACGATACGTCGCCCATCGTGGCCAACATGAGCCAGCCGGCATACGCCCAGTCCTGGTGGCCCTGCAAGGACAAGCCGGGGGACAAGTTCCTGGTGACGATGAATCTGACGGTGCCCGATTCGCTGACCGGGATCTCCAACGGGACGTTGCTCGGGGTGAGCGCCGCGGATCCGGGCTGGCGGACTTTCGCCTGGTCGGAGGCTTATCCCATCGCGGCCTACCTCGTTTCGGTTGCCATCAGCGACTACGTCCTGCTCCAGGAAGAATGCCTGACCACCGGCGGCACCGCCGTTCCGTTGCGCAACTGGGTGTTCCTGGCCAACGTGGAGGATGCGCAGGTGGATTTCGCGCCCCTGTGCGACATGATGGATTTCTGCGAACGGCACTTCGGACCGTACCCCTTCGCGGGGGAGAAATACGGCCACGCCGAGTTCGTCTGGCCCGGGGCGATGGAGCACCAGACAGTCACGAGTATCGGTTCGGGGTCCCTGCAGGGGGACGGCAGCCGGGACTGGCTGCTGATCCATGAACTGGGCCACCAGTGGTTCGGGGACAGCCTGACGCCGGCACAGTGGGCCGATATCTGGCTGAACGAAGGTTTCGCCACGTACAGTGAATCGCTGTGGTTCGAAGAAACGCAGGGTACGGCGGAATATTTCGTCTACATGGCTTCGCTCCGCAAGGAATTCGAGTGGGAGCTGGACGGGCCGGTCTACGATCCGGTGCCGGTCTTTCCCGGACGCGTGATCTACGACAAGGGCGCCTGGATCCTCCACATGCTGCGCGGCCGCCTGGGCGATGGACCGTTTTTCGGTCTCCTGGAGGAATGGAGCAGCGGCGGTGGGCGACCCGGAGCCACGGTGACGACCGAGCAGTTCATCACCTTGGCGGAATCATACGCGGGCGAGGATCTGGACGCCTTTTTTGCGCCCTACCTGGAAACGACGGAGCTGCCGGAACTGGCCTTCACCGCAGAAACGGGCGAGGGCGACGCCGGGCCGGACACGCGCCTGACCGTGACCCTGATTCAGACGCAGGCCACGCTGTTCGACAACGTCTATCCGCTACGGATCACGACCGCGTCCGGTACAACCGCAGAGCGCCTGGCCCTGGCCGACCGGTCGGTGACCCGTGTCTTCGAACTGGATTCACCGCCGACAGCGGTGACCCTGGACCCGGATACCTGGGTGCTGTGGCGTTCCGTGGCCGCCCCGGTTCCGACCGCCGGTCTGGACAAGGTCTACCCCAATCCGTCCAGCGGCGGGTACGTGGTGTTCCGCTACCGCCTGGCCGGCGAGTCCACGGTGGTCCTGCGCATCATGGATGCCCGGGGCCGCCAGGTCTACCGACGCGACCTCGGCCGCGTCGCACCCGAACCGGAGTTCAACGAGGTCGCCTGGGACGTGGCGGCCGGCGGTGCCCGGATCCCGAGCGGGATCTACTGGGCGGCCCTGGAGATCGAGGGCGAAAGGTCGGTGCGCAAGTTCGCCGTGGTCCGGTAGCCGAGCCGCGGTCTTCGCCGAGGAGAAACACATGATTCTTCATCTGGGTGAATACGTGGTCCGCAGCCTGGTGCGGGGCGACGCCGTCTCTCTGGCCCGGCACGCGAACAACCCCCTGGTGGCCAGATCGTTGCGCGACCGGTTCCCCAGCCCCTACAGCCTCGAAGATGCCAAGGCCTTCATCCGGGGCATTGCCGCCTCGCACCCGCACCTCGCCTACGCGGTGGCCAACGAGAAGGGGGCGTTCGGGGTCATCGGTTTCATTCCGGGCCAGGACGTCTACCATCGTTCCGCCGAGGTGGGGTTCTGGATCGGGGAGGACTTCTGGAACCAGGGGATCATGAGCGCCGCCGTCGATGCGTTTGCGGAATTTCTGTTCGAGAATTTCGATTTCAACCGGCTCTATTCGGGAATCTTCTCGTCCAACCCGGCTTCGGCCCGGGTCCTGGAGAAGGCCGGCTTCCGGCGGGAGGGTACGCTCCGGGCGCACATCTACAAGAACGGCGAGGTTCTCGACGAGTGGCTGTACGCCCGCACCCGTCCCGGGCTCTAGGACGCCTCCCTATTTCCAGTGCGACGAGATGAACTGGTCGACCTCGGGGATTCCGCCCTGGAAGACCAGATAGCCGTTGTGCGGCTCGCGCTCGGTGGTCTCGCCGTTGACCGGATCGAGCATGATGCGCTCGACCGCGGCCGGGTCATGACTCTGCCCCAGGGCCCAGCCCAGTTTCACGTAGGCCACCTCGGGCAGCATGTTCGCCGCCGGAATCACACCCTTGCCCATCAGTTCGCGGCCCGTCTCGTAGACGTACATCTGCACGTATCCCCACAATGTCTGCACCGTCATGTAGACGTGTACTCCGGCCTGCCGGGCCCGGTCCAGGGCGGGATACAGCGGCTTGTTCACGTGGCCCAGGCCGGTGCCGGCGATCACGATGCCCCGGTAGCCGTTTTCGACCAGCGAATCGATGATATCCGGTTTCATGGCGGGGTAGTAGTAGACCAGGGAAACGCGGTCGTCGAAGACCGCGTTCAGCTTGACGTCATGATCCGGGCGGCGCCGGTTGTAGTCGTCGCGGAACGGGGTCACGCCGTCCCGGTCGATCTTGCCCAGGGGGATGTCGCTGAGCGTGCGGAAGGTGGACCGGTAGCTCGAGTGCATCTTGCGGACCCGCGTGCCGCGGTGCAGGAGTCCGTATTCGTCGCTGGTCGGTCCGAACATGCAGACCATGACCTCGGCGATGTCGCTGGTGGCGGCCGTCCGCGTGGCGTTGATCAGGTTGATGGCGGCGTCGCTGCTGGGACGGTCGCTGCTGCGCTGGCTGCCCACCATGACGATGGGTACCGGCGAATCCTGGAGCATGAAGCTCAGCGCGGCGGCCGTATGGTGCATGGTGTCGGTGCCGTGACCGACGACGATGCCGGCGACCCCCTGCTCGATCTCGGCGGCGATGGCCCGGGCGGTGCCCATCCACTCCTCGGGCCCCATGTTCTCGCTGAAGACCCCGTAGAGCTTCTCGGTCTCCATGTTGCAGATGTCGGCCAGTTCCGGCACCGAACCGTAGAGCTCACCGGGGCTGAAGGCCGGAATCACCGCTCCGGTCCGGTAGTCCAGCCGGCTGGCGATCGTGCCGCCGGTGCCCAGCAGCTTGACCCGCGGTTTGGCGGGGTCGACGGGAAATTCCTTCTGGGGTATCTGGTAGTTGGCGACCTTGCGGCCGCGCACGGTGATGCCGGTGACGGTGTCGTGCCGCACGCCGATGTTGTAGCCGGTGTCGAGCTTCAACACGATGTGCAGGGCGTCCGCGGTTTCGCTGCGAGGGAGAATCAGGCCGCTGAAGTCGCCCCGGACGGTGTGCAGGGTGACCAGGCTCCAGACGGGGGCTTGCTCCCGCTGCAGCAGGTCGCTGGTGGGCGGGCGGTAGCCCTTGAAATCTTCGCCGGGGTTGCTCACGCCAAGGCCTCCTTGACCCAGGACCGGACGGTGCTGCCGGCAACGCGGCCGCGAAGTTCGGTCATCACCTGGCCCATGAGAAAGTGTTCACGCTGCTCGGGCCGGTCCGGTCCGTCGGCCGGCGTCGTCGCCAGGGCCGCGTCGAAGATCTTCCGGGCGGCGTCGGCATCCAGGCGGCCAGGAACCTCTTCTTCGGCGGTCCAGACCCCCTCGGGAACGATTTCGCCGGCGCTCAGGGCGTCGGTCACCTCTTCCCACCAGGAACCGGCGGCCGCCAGGCTGACCGGGCGGGGCGCCGTGCGGTCCAGCAGCAGGGAAGCCAGGCGGTGCGGGCTGAAGGACGCCCCGTCACCGAGCCGCCCGGACAGATGTGCGAACAGATCCCAGCAGCGGTGGCGGCTGAGCCTAGCGGCGAGATCGCTGCCGACGCCCAGGTTTTCCAGGAAGGCTTGCCGCTCCCAGGGGCGCGTGGGCAGGGCGGCGCCGATGGCGTCGATCCGCGCGTCGGTCAGTCCGATCGGCGGCAGGTCCGTGTCGGGATACATACGGTCGGCGCCCGGCAGGATCCGTTCGAAACCGTTGGTCCCGTCCTCGAGGGCCTGGCGCGTCTCCTGCGGGACCCCGAGGGTGGCTTCGCGGGCCCGGATGGCCAGTTCCCGGATCGCGGTCTCGACGTCTTCGCGTCGTCCCCAGACGACGATCACCGGCGTGTCCGCGCTGACGGCGCAGGCCTTGCAGACGCGGTCCCATTCGCCGCTCGAGAGGGTGAGCACGTCCTGGGTGGAGAGGGCCAGGTTGGGCAGGTCGTCGATGCAGGCGATCACGCGCACGCGGTCGCTGAATTCCTTGAGGAAGGACGTTCGCGGCTGCGTCTGGGTCTCCAGGAGGCCCTGGAATCCAGGCAGGGGAATGGCCATGACCGTCGCCCCTTTGGCCACCGCCTTCTGGATGAACTTGCAGTCGGTCCCCCTGACGACCGGGGTCACGTCGTAGCCGCGGTCGTCGATATCCTCTGCCGTGACACCGCGCCGTGCGAGTTCGCCCCGGATGCCCACGAGCGTGCGCTGGCGCAGGGCTTCATTGTGGGTCAGGCGGGGGATGGCCCGCAGGCTCGACACGCCCTTGATCTCGATCCTGGTGCCGCCGGTGACCGAGACGTTGACGTCCTGGCGTCCGGCGCCGCTGCCGGTCCTGACCAGGCCGCTGGCGCGGGCCAGGTGCCGCAGGATCTGGCCCACGGCCACCGCCTCGGCGGGCGTCTTCATGTCAGGGTCGGTGACCGTTTCGACCAGCGGCATGCCCAGACGGTCGGTCCGGTAGGTGCGCAGGTGGCCCTTGTCGCTGACCTCGCGGCAGGAATCCTCCTCGATGCTGAGCTGCCGGATATGGACGGTGCGGTCGCCGAAGGGGATGTCCCCGTCGGTGCCGATGATCGCCGTCCTCTGGAAACCGGTGGGGATGCTGCCGTCCAGGTACTGCTTGCGGGTAATGTGCACCTCGCTGACGACGTTGCAGTCGAGCATCATGGTCAGGGCCACGGCGCGGTCGAGCGCCAGGTCGTCGATCTCGAAGGGCGGAGCGTCGTCCATTTCATAGGTGCAGACCGTGGCGTGGTTCAGCAGGTAGACGATCTCCTTGCGCGTCTTGAACTCCATGAGCGCCGTGCCGTCGTACTCTCCCATCTCCGACAGGGTCGGGCGCATGTGGCGCAGGATTTCGGCGTGGTGGTCGTTGTCGTACCGCCCGGCCGGACAGCGGCAGAACAGCTTGCGGTCGGTCAGCAGCTGCTGATGGACCTCGAGACCGCACATGAAGCCGAGATCCGCGTAGTCGGCGTCGGTCAGGGTGCCGTACAGGGGCAGGGGAGCGCGAAGCCAGGGGTCGGCGATGACAAAGGGAGATTTCATGGGCCCTTCCGTGCGCCGGGGTCGTATGGTTCCGGGCCGGGCTGCGGGTACAGGACGACAAATCGTGTAACCGGCGAATGATAGAAGCCTCCCCGCCAAACCTCCAGCAAATGTTGGCCGCGGCCGTCACGGGCCCGCCGTGGGAGGGCGGTTCGGGACTTGACGAAAAAATGCGGGGGCTCTATTGTATGGTTGTCAAAACCGTAACAGAATCACTGGGGTTCGGCGCGGTTTCGTTATTTTTGTAACAGGAATTGGAGGATGCTCTTGCCTAAGAATCGAAAAGGGTGCGATGTCCCTGACGCGACGATCCACCGCCTCCCCCTCTATCTGGAAAAACTGAAGCTCCTGCAGGCCATCGGTGTGGAAGACGTCTCCAGCCGCCAGCTGGCGGAATCCCTCGATATCAAGGCCAGCCAGCTGCGCCACGATTTCCACTATTTCGGCGGATTCAGTCGCCCGGGCCGCCCCTACCAGGTGGACAAACTGGTGCCCGCCCTGGAAAAGATCATCGGTATCGCCACCCCCGTTCCAACGGCGATCGTCGGGGCGGGGCATCTGGGCCAGGCGCTGGCCAATTACCAGAATCTCGATCTGCAGGGCTTTCCCGTCCGCGGCATCTTCGACGCCAATCCCAAACTGATCGGTCTGGAGATCCGCGGGCAGCCCGTGCGCGACATGGACGAACTGGAAAAAGTGATCGTCGACGAGAAGATCATGATCGCCATCCTGACCGTACCGGCCGCCCATGCCCAGGCTGTCACCGACCGGCTGGTGGCCGCCGGTGTCATCGGCATCTTCAATTTCGCACCCACGGATCTGAAGGTGCCCGAGGGCATCGCCGTCCGGAACGAACGGCTGGCGGTCGGCATCATGTCCCTCAGTTTCAAGGTCAAATGCATCCTCGAGAGCAAGGAAGCGGCGCTGGGCGGCATCTGACCGCGCGGCATCGTCACGAAGAGCCGGGCCCGCGGGGGCCCGGCTCTTTTGTTGTCGGGATCCGGATTGCGGAAGCTACCAGCGGGTGAGGTTGGCGCCCCAGGTGAAGCCCGAGCCGAAGGCCACCGTGACCAGGAGATCACCGCTTTTGAGACGGTCCTCGCGGACCGCCTCGGCCAGGGCGATGGGGATCGACGCCGCGGTCGTGTTGCCGTACTTGGCGATGTTCGAGAAGACTCGGTCCGGATCGATCTCCAGGCGGGAGGCCACCGCATCGGTGATCCGCTGGTTGGCCTGATGCGGGATCACCAGGGCGACATCCTCGATGCCGGCGCCGCCTTTGGTCAGCACCTCGTCGATCGATTCGCAGAACCGTCTGGTGGCGTGCTTGAAGACGAGGCTGCCGTTCATGGTGGCGAAGTGCCGCTTGTCGTCGATCATCTGCTGGTTGATGCGGTTGCGGACCGTGGCGACGGGGGCTTCACCCATCAGCTCGCGGGCAAAGCGGCCCTGGCTGTGCAGCACCGAGGCGATGACCCCGCGGTCCTCCTCGACCGCCTGGACCACGACCGCGCCGGCGCCGTCGCCGAACAGCGCGGCGGTGTCACGCCCTTCGGTGCTGATGTCCAGTCCGGTGGAATGGATCTCGGCGCCGATCAACAGGATCGTGCGCGCGGTGCCGGTCCGGATGAAGCCGTCGGCGGCCGCCAGTCCGTAGATGAAGCCGGTGCACTGGTTGCGGATGTCCATCGCGCCGGCGGTCTTCAAGCCCAGCAGGTCTTCGATGAAGACCCCGTTGCCGGGGAAAAAGAGGTCGGGATTCAAGGTGGCGTAGAGGACCAGGTCGATGTCTGCGGGCTCGATCCCGGCGGCGGCGATGGCCATGCGGGCGGCTGCGGCACCCATGGCGGCGCCGGTCATCTCGGTTTGGCCGTCTTCGTCCTGCCGCAGCCAGCGGCGCTGCTTGATTCCGCTGCGTTCGGTGATCCAGGCGTCCGAGGTCTCCATCCACTGGGTCAGGTCGTCGTTGGTGACGACGTTGTCGGGCACGTAGAAACCGGTTCCGGTGATGGCAGCTCTGGTCATACGGATTCCCCTAGCGGTGGACAGCGATGGCGCCGGCGATATCTTTTCGGTTCTGCCGGATGAAGAGCTCCGCCTCCGACCGCGACTTGAAGTAGCCGATCCTCACGCGAAAGATGAGGGACCCGTCGGAGGTGTTGCCGACCTTGACCCGCGCGTCCAGACCCTTGTCCTTCAGTCGGGTGGCTTCCTTGTCGGCATTGTCGGCGTCGCCGAAGGAGCCGACCTGGACCATGTAGGGGCCGATTTTCATGGGCTGAACGGGGGGCGCCGGCGGCGTGACGGCCTGCTTGGGTGCCGGTTTCTTCGGGACCGGAGCGGGGTCCTTCTCGACGGGGGCTGTGGTTCCGTCCCGGGGTCTCTCGGGAGTCAGCTTGGCGGCCTGCTCGTCGATGTCCACGTCGCCGGAACGGGGGGAGGCGTTGGCCGCCAGGGTATTGTCGATGTCCATGGCCGTGACCACGGTCTGGCGCTCGCCGATGCCGGTGGGGATGTCGCTGCTCTGGTCCCGGAACAGGACGACCGCACCGATCACGCAGACGGCGATGGCCACCCACATGATCCGCGGAATGCCGCGGCCGCCGTTGCTCCGCCGCGCCCGCGAGCGAGGCTTTTTGCCCCCCTTGGAGGCCTCAGTGGTGAAAATGGCCATGAGACTAGGCGTCCTTTTGAAGATGGCGGTTCGCGCCGTCGAGTTGGTCGGGTCGATCGGGTTTCACCAGGCTGAACGCCACCGTGGCGCAGGCCGAAAGTACGAACCCCGGTATCATTTCATAGAGCAAGCCTTTGAGAACAGGCACATTGTACCAGACGACGACCACCGTGGTTCCCGTGATGAACCCGGCCAGAACGCCGGCCCAACTGGTGCGGCGCCAGTGCAGCGACAGCAGCAAAGGCGGCCCGAACGCGGCGCCGAGGCCCGCCCACGCGTACAGTACCATATTGTAGACGAAATCGTCTGCCTGCCAAGCAAGCAAGAACCCGACCAGACCGACAGCCAGGGTGGCCCAACGGCCCAGAGCCAGCAGTTTCGCCTGCGAGGCGTCCGGATCGATCAGGCGCCGGTAGATATCTTCGCTGATGGCGCTGGCCGAGGCAAGCAATTGGCTGTCGGCCGTGGACATCATGGCCGCAATGGCCCCGACGATCATCACCACCGCCAGCCAGGCGGGCATGAACGAGCGCGCCATCAGGGGCATGAGCTGCTCCTGATCGGCGATCAGCTTGCCTGCGCCCATGGCCTCGGGTCCGAAATGGGCCAGTCCCGTCAGACCGATCAGGATGGCCCCGAAAAACGCGATCAGAGCCCAGCCGATGGCGATGATCCGGCCCTTCCGGACCTGGTGGGGCGAACTGATGGCCATGAACCGCAGGACCAGATGGGGCTGACCCATGTAGCCCAGGCCGATGCCCAGGCTGCCGATCACCCCGCTGACGGCAAGCCAGCCGGAGTTGCCCGGCGCCAGGTCGAGGTAGGTTCCGCCGAGCGCGGCGAGCCGGGTCTGCAGACCGGCCGGTCCGCCCAGTTCACTCATCACCGCCAGCGGCAGCACTGCCAGGGTGAACAGCATGATGACACCCTGCACCAGGTCGGTCCAGCTGACGGCGAAGAGGCCGCCGGCGGCCGTGTAGAACAGCACGAGCACGGCGCCGATCAGCATGCCCGCCACCGGCGGGATGTCGAGGTAGAAGTTCAGGACCTTGCCGGCGGCCAGGAACTGGGCGGCGACGTAGAAGGTGAAGAAGAACAGGACGATCGCCGTGGCCGACAGGCGCAGCAGATGGCCGCGATCGCGGTAACGCGCGGCGAAATAGTCCGACAGGGTCAGGGAGCCCAGCCGTTCGGTCTCCTCGCGCAGCCGCCGGGCGATCACGAACCAGGAAAAAGCGATCCCGCTGCAGCAGCCGATGCCCACCCACAACGTGTTCACGCCGGTGGCGAATGCCAGTCCCGGCAGCCCGATCAAGAGCCAGGCCGACTCCCCGCTGGCGCGTTCGCTGAAGGCGGCGATCCACGGGCCCAGCTTGCGGTCGGCCAGGAGATAGGCGTCCAGGGTCCGGTTCAAGCGGGCGGCGCGGACGCCCACGACCAGGATGATCAGGCTGTAGATGATCAGGCCGACGATCAGGGCGTTCACGATACCTCCGGGAAAAGGGCCGCCTCCCGCGGAGGAGACCGGTGCGGAAGGCATCATATCTTTCCGCCCCCGGTTTGGGCAACCACCAAGGGCCGGGCCGGCAACCCGCCCTTGCCCCGGAAGGGTCAGGCCGTTTATGCTGATGACTGCAGCACCTTGCGGTTTCACGGAAAGGTCGGACATGAGCAGGTACAAGGGCGGCCACCTCGACGCCTTCATTTTCGATCTCGACGGAACCCTGGTCGATTCCGGTCTGGACATCGCCCTGGCGGCCAACTTCACCCGGGTTCATTTCGACCTGCCGGAGCTGGATATCGCCACGGTGCGGGGTTATGTCGGGGACGGGGTCGCCGCGCTGCTGCACCGGGTGCTGGGACACGACGTGCGGTCGGGGTTGACCGGTCCGGCGGGGTTGCCGGTCGACGCTGCCCGGCACGCCGAGGGCATGACGGTCTTCGCCGACCACTACGGTCGCCACCTGCTGGACCACACGACACTCTATCCGGGGGTCCGGGAGATCCTGGCGCGTTTCCAGCGCATTCCGATGTTCCTGGCGACGAACAAGCCGCGGGTCTTCACCGATCGCATCCTCGCCGGCCTGCACCTGGCCGGCGCCTTTGCGCGCATCGTGGCCGGCGACGAGACCCCGGCCCGCAAACCGGATCCCGCCCATCTGGAACAGTGTCTGCAGGGCACGGACTTCGCCGTTGCCCGCGTGGCCATGGTCGGGGACAGCCCCAACGACATCCTGGCGGCCCGGGCGTTGGGCGCCCTGTCGGTCGGGTGCACCTTCGGGCTGGTGCCGCCGGGCCTGGTCCGGTCCGCCGGTCCGGATTTTGTCATCGACAGCATGGCCGAACTGGGCGCGCTGTTTCCTTCGCGAACGGATCTGACGTCATGAGCGATCGCCTGCCGCCGCTTTATCCCTGGCCCCTGGAGCAGCTGCTGGACCGCGCGGCGGCGGAATTCACGCTGCATCGCGAGATTTTCGGTTTGCAGTCCCGGCGTTTCTTCAAAATGGATCCGGCGGTCGAGCTGGGCTGCGCACTGGGCGGACGCACGGTGGCCACGCCGGTGGGTCCGGCGGCCGGTCCCCACACGCAGCTTGCCCAGAACATCGCCCTGGGCTGGCTGGCCGGCGCCCGCTCCTTCGAGCTCAAAACGGTGCAGATTCTCGACGAACTGGACATCGAGCGACCCTGCATCGAGATGGAAAACGTGGGGTACAATATCGAGTGGAGCCAGGAACTGACCCTCGAACAGTCCCTCGACGAATACGTCAAGTCCTGGCTGCTGCTGGCCGTCCTGCGGCAGTGGGAGCCGGTGGCGTCCCTCGTCGGCGACCCCGGAGATCACGCGTTCGAGCTGTCGGTGGGATACGACCTGGCGGGCATCCGGCACGGGCGGATGGCCGATCTGATCCGGGAGCTCACCGCCGCCGGTGACCGGATCGATGCCATGCGCAGCGGCATCACCGGACCGTTCGCCGCGCTACGCGACGTTCCGGCTGCGGACCGGATCGTCGGCCACGCCACCTTGAGCACGTTCCACGGGTGTCCGCCCGACGAGATCGAGGGCATCGTCAAGCACCTCATGACCGAACACGCGCTGGACGTCACGGTGAAGTTGAACCCGACCCTCCTGGGGCCCGCCGCCGTCGCGTCCATCCTGCACGAACGTCTCGGCTACACCGAGGTGAAACTGGTCCAGGACGCCTTCGACCAGGACCTGAAATTCGACCGCGCGCTGGCGCTGATCGAGAATCTGACGCGATTTGCGACCGATTGCGGCCGGGAGTTCGGGATCAAGCTGACCAACACCCTGGTGGTGGCCAACGACCGCGGCATCATGCCGGGACCCCGGATGTATCTGAGCGGAAAACCCCTGCATGTGCTGGCCATGACGCTGCTGGACAGGCTGGTGGATGCCCTGCCGGGACACTTCCGGCTCGGCGGTGAGCCCGGACCGGTGCCGGTGGCCTTCAGCGCGGGCATCGACAAGGACAACCTCACCGAAGCGGTGGCGCTGGGCCTCAGGCCGGTCACCATCTGCAGCGATCTGCTGAAACCCGGGGGCTACGGTCGGATGGCCCAGGGCCTGCGCAAACTGGTCAAGACGATGAAGGCCTCCGGACAGACCTCGCTGACCGATCTGGTCACCGCAACGTCTGCCGCCGCCCGGACGGCGGGTCACCGGGACGCGGTGGCGGCCATGGCCGCCCGACTGTCGGTTCCGGACGGTTGGACCCGGTATTCCCGCGAGGCCACCGCCAAACCCCTGCGACAGGTGGACAACGTGCTGGCCATGTTCGAATGTGTCGCGTGCACGAATTGCGTGACCGTTTGCCCGAACGACGCCTTCCTGTCGGTGCCCTCCGGCGGGGTCGAAGGTCTCCAGGCCAAGGCACAGTATCTGCTGGTGGCCGAGTGGTGCAACGAGTGCGGCAACTGCACGACCTTCTGTCCGGAAGAAGGGGCGCCCCACCTCGTCAAGCCGCGCCTCTACACCGATGTCGAGGCCTGGCGCGAACACGGCGCGAAGGACTTTCTCGTGACGTCGACGCCCACCGCCGGCTGCCGGGTCAGCGGCGGACCGGGGCCCGAGGCGTCCGCACGTGTGCGCGCCCTGATCGCCGCCGAGACCTGGCTGACGAAGAAGAAGCCCGGGTGACGGCGCCGGTCAGGAGCCGCGGAGCTTGGCGAGCAGATCCGTACAGGATCGCCTGACGCCGGCAACGGTGTAGGGATCGTCCGGATGGGGCGGATCCTGCCCGGACTCGAAATGAGGTTTTTCCTGATATTCGCGGCCCCAGCGGACATCCGCATCCCGGACCAGAACCTCCAGCCGGGAGGGTTGTTCCAGGGCCGCGGTCAGGTATTCCTCGAGGGCACCGACGGGTCGGTCGAAATGACGGGCGACCAGGGGGGCGTCGAGCTCCAGGTGGGCTAGCAGCGTACGGCGCAGGCTGCCGTCGTCGTCGGTCAGGTGATTTTCGAGAAAATGGCCGACTTCCAGCAGGACCTGGCGGCTGCGGGCGATCGGGGAAGCCCCCTTGAGGGCGCCGGCGCCTTCGCGGGCCACGGCCTCGGCGAGGCTGAACTTCCGCTGCCGGCGGATTTCCCTTTCCATTGACTCGGAGTCTTGCGGGGGCTTTTTTGGATCCTTCATGGTACGAGTCTAGCAAAAGGTGATGTCTTTGTGAACGATTCCTCCCGCACAACGCCCGCGCAGGGCCCGGCCCATCTGGCCGGCGGCAAGCCGGCCGCCTCCGGTCAGTGGATCCTGGAACGGCGCCTACGGCTGGCCCGTCCCCGATTGCCGCTGCGGCGGGCGCACCTGGTGGACTTCGGTTGCGGGAACGGGGCGCAGACCCTGCTGCTGGCGCCGGACTTCACGCGGGTCACCGGCGTGGATGTCAGCGAGGAGTACCTGACCGCTTTCCGTCGGGAGATCACGGCCGCCGGCCTGGACCACCAGGTCACACCTCTGGCCGCCGGCGCGGCGGGGGTGCCGCTGCCGGACGGTTCGGCCGATGTGGTCACGTCGTTCACGGTGCTCGAGCACGTTCCTGACGAGAAGCAGGCTCTGGCCGAGATGTACCGGCTCCTGCGGCCGCGGGGCCGCCTGCTGCTGACGGTGCCCAACCGCTGGTGGATTTTCGAAACCCACGGCGCCGATCTGCCGTTGTTACCGTGGAATCGGGTGCCCCTGGTCAGCTGGTGGCCGAAGCCGCTGCACGACCGCTGGGCGCGGGCCCGCATCTACCGGCGCCGGGAGATCGAAACCCTGGTACGGGAAGCCGGTTTCCAGGTGGACGAATGTTTTCTGATGACCGCTCCCCTGGACATGGTGTCCTGGGGGCCGCTGCGTCGCCTGGCCCGGGCGACACTATTCCGTAACGACCGAACGGCCGTCCCCTTTCTGGCCACGGAGATTTTCGTGACCGCTACGAGGTAGAACCATGACCCACCAGACGAAAGTGATACTCGCCATGTCCTTCATTATCGCAGCTGCGGCCGGTTGCGGTCGGGACGGGGACAAGGGACCTGTGGCCGCCGTCGAACCCCACGCGATGACCATCCACGGCCATACGCGGGTCGACGACTACTTCTGGCTCAATGACCGTGAGAATCCAGCGGTCATCGCCTATCTCGAAGCCGAAAACGCCTATCTGGCGGCGGTCATGGCGGAGACATCCGACCTCCAGACCGATCTGTTCGAGGAAATGAAGGGGCGGATGAAGAAGGACGACGCCTCGGCCCCGTACGAGTGGAACGGTTACTGGTACTACACCCGGTACGTTGTCGGCGGGGAGTATGCGCTTCATTGCCGGCGTCCGGGCAGCATGGACGGGCCGGAGGAGATCATGTTCGACGGCAACGCCATGGGCGAGGGTCTGGGCTATTTCTCCCTGCGCGGCGTGAATGTCAGTCCGGACACGAAGCTGGCCGTCT
>Ga0316201_10000388_pt1 | contig 24259 bp, 21 predicted proteins | sample CS6wburrow_MG_FD_204516 | JGI IMG/M metagenome (GOLD analysis project Ga0316201, IMG submission 204516) | Coastal sediment microbial communities from Delaware Bay, Delaware, United States - CS-6 worm burrow | ecosystem: Environmental > Aquatic > Marine > Coastal > Sediment | place: USA... | reverse complement strand
TACTGCCCGACAGCAGGTTGCGCTCGAACGGATGCAACTCGAATTCAAACTCGGTCACCACGCCAAAGTTGCCGCCGCCACCGCGAATCCCCCAGAACAGATCGGTGTTCTCGTCGTCGCTGGCGCGTCGGATCTGACCGTCGGCCGTAATTATCTCGGCAGAGCGCAGATTGTCGATCGCCAGGCCATACGTTCGATTCAGGCGGCCCATGCCGCCGCCCAGCGTGAAGCCACCGACACCGGTATGTGATACCACGCCCGCGGTTGTGATCAGACCATGTTCATGTGCGGCGGCATCAAGTGCGCCGAGCAATGCGCCACCTTGAGAGTACGCGCGGCGCTTGTCGGGATCTGCCGTTACGGAATGCATCTGCGAAAGGTCGATGACGATACCGTCATCACACATCGACTTGCCGGGCCAGCTATGGCCACCACCGCGCACGGCAGTGAGCAGATTGCGCTCGCGCGCAAACGTCACCGCATGACTGACGTCCTCGCTGCTCAGGCAGCGCGCGATCAGCGCAGGGTGCCTGTCGTGCATGCCGTTCCAGATCTTGCGGGCGTTATCGTACTCCGGGTGCCCGGAGAGAATCACTGGCCCGGTCAGGCTTTCTCCAAATTCCCGAATGGCCGCCTTTTCAAGTTCGATTTCCGCGCCGTTAAGCGAAACGGCAGCAAGGCTTGTGTCGGCCTCGGTCGCGACTGGCGCCTTGCGGTCGCACCCGGGAAGCATGGGAATGGCTGCCGCCACGCTGGCAGCAACTGCCGTGCGGCAGAAATTGCGTCGGTTCATTTTGACCCCCACAGTCGTTTTACTGTTCTTGTCTCGACAAGCTTAGATGATTCAGGGGCTTTTGCCAGCCTCAAACGGCCATTTGACGAGTCTTGTCTGTGGATTGGATGAGCGCGAAGAGTATCGGCTACCTCACTGTTGCGGTGCTGATACGGAGCGAATGAAAGCGTCGCCGGTGTCAAACTCGTCCTCGAGCATCTCGACGAGCTCCTCCTTGCTGTAACTGAACTCATGATCCTCGTTGTAGCGCACCAGTTCTTCGATGGCTTTACGAATCGTGATCTCGGCCTGGAACTGTTCAGGTACAACCATGTAGTGCTCTTTAGGATCGTCGTCGAAGAGCGCACTTATTACTGCCCTGGCCACATCATCCGGTTCCGGAGCCGTATTCTCGGGCCGGTTTTCGCAGTTATCGACAACCTGCTTGATGTAGTCCGCCCAGTAAGACGCTTGCGGGTCCACTTCCTGGTTCAGGAACCGCTCGCAGCGCGTATCGCCTATCTTCGACTTGTAGTTACCAGGCTCGACGGCGCTGACCTTGACGCCAAGCATGCCCATTTCGATGGCCAGAGCATCGGTATAGGCCTCGAGCGCATGCTTGCTCATTGCGTAGATGCCATAGAGCGGGCCTGTCAGGACGCCGGAGATAGAGCTGATGTTGCTGATGCGGCCCTTTGACTCGATGATCATTGGCGCGAACGCCTTGTTGATGCGATACGGCCCATAGACATTTACATCGAACAGGAAGTCCAGCTCAGCTTCGTCCAGCTCGATGAGCGGGCCGATGACGTTCACGCCCGCATTGTTGACGATCCCGTAGAGGCCGCGGCCTTCCGCGCGAACGAGCTCCAGGGCTGCGTCGATTTCTTCCTGCACGGTAACATCCAGGCGAATACCCATGACGTTGTCCATCGCGCTGAGCCTTGCGATGTCTTTGGCCTTGCGGGCGCCGGCATAAACAAAGTGTCCTTCGGCCGCCAGGTGCTCGGTGATGCTCAGCCCGATGCCGCTACTGGCACCTGTCACGAGAACGGCTTTTTGCGCGCTTTCATCAGCGCTCGCAGGGAGCCAAATGAGCCCGCCGCACAAGACGACAAGACAAAAGACTGTTCGGGCGAATCCTTTCATTGCTTCCCCCCTTGAGAAACGATTACAGGTTTTCGGGTTTGAGTTCGCGGCCCATCAGCGCCTGGACGGCTTCGCGAGGAGACGTTCCCTCGTAGAGAATCTGGTAAACCTGCTGGCAAATCGGCATCTCGATGCCGAGATCATCGGCAACCTCTTTGACGGCCTCGGCTGCGAGCACGCCTTCAACTACCTGCTGGATCTCTTTCTTCGCCTCTTCGATCGACATGCCGCTGGCAAGCGCAAGACCCATGCGCCGGTTGCGCGACAGGTTGTCGGTGCAGGTCAGCACCAGGTCGCCCATGCAGGCCAGGCCCATGAACGTTTCTTCTTTGGCGCCCAGGGCAACGCCGAGCCGCATGAGCTCGACCAGCCCTCGTGTTATCAACGCAATTCGCGTGTTCGCGCCAAAACCGAGTCCGTCGGACATGCCGGCCGCAATCGCGAGCACGTTCTTCACCGCGCCGCCCACCTCGACACCAATCATGTCGTTTGAGGTATAGGCGCGGAAATTGCCGCTGGACAGTGCCTTGGCGAGCTCCTGGGCAAAATCGTTGTCGTTAGCCGCAATGGTCATGGCGGTCGGCAAACCGTCGCCAACCTCCTTGGCAAACGTCGGCCCGGACAGAACGGCCATTGACCTCTCAGGCCCCAGGACTTCGGCGGCGACCTGGTGAGGCAGTTTGCCGGAATGCAGTTCGAAACCTTTCGTAGCCCAACACACACGAGAGTCGGCGCTCAACAATGGCTTGATCTTCGTAAGCGTGTCCCTGAGGCCGTGGCTTGGCACGACAATGAGAACATCGCGTACGCCGTCGAGGCATGCCTCGAGATTCGGGTTCGCTTTCAGGTTTGGTGGAAAACTGGCCCCGGGGAGATAACGGGCGTTCTCGCCATCTTTGGCCATGGTCTCGAGCAGGTCGAGCTCGAGGACGCCACCCAGTCTTACGTCGCTGCCGCAACGAGCAAGTTGCAGCGCCAGTGCCGTGCCCCAGGACCCGGCGCCAATGACGGCAACCTGCTTTGTGGGCGTTGCGCCTATCAGTGCTTCTCCTCGCCCTCTGCTTCCTTTTCCGCGAGCTGCTGGCGTGACTGCATGTAAAGGGAATCAAAGTTGATGGGTTGTAGTACGAATTCCGGGAAACCGCCTTTTTGCACGACAGAGGCAACCGCTTCACGCGCATACGGGAAAAGAATGTTGGGGCAAAAGCTGCCGACGATCGCGTTGAATTCTTCCTCTTCGTAACCGTCTATGACGAAAAGGCCGGCCTGCTGCACTTCGACGAGGAATAGCGTTGTATCGCTATCCTTGGCGTCAACCGTAATCGTCAACACGACTTCGTGAAGCCCGTCTTCACCCTCGACAACGGAATGGCTACTACGCAGGTTCAGGTCGGTTTGTGGCCGCCATTCGCTGGAGCGAAACACATCCGGCGCCTTGGGCGACTCGAAGGAAAAGTCCTTGAGATAGATCTTGCTGATGGAGATGCGTTTTACATCTTCTGTTTTCTGTTCGTCTGCCATGCTGGTTTCCTGTTATTTCCTCTTGCCTTTGCTCCGGGTCTTTTTTGCGGTAACAACCGGAAGACCGGCCTGACCCCAGGCATTCATACCGCCCTTTAGTCCGTACGCGCTTTCGAAACCCGACTGCCGCAACATTGCGACCGCCTTGTTGGAGCTGATACCGGAATCGCAAACAGCGATGACCGGGGTTGACTTGTCCAATGTGTCTTTCTTGCTGTCAAACTCATCAAACGGGATGTTTTTCGCGTTTACGATATGGCCGCGTGCAAATGCGTCAGCGCTGCGCAAATCGATGACTGTGGCGTCATTGTTGATTAACGCAACGACCTCGCTCGCGCCAACGGCCACCAGGCCGCTCGCCTTGCGACGCAATTCAGAGAAGACCAGCACGAAAAAACTGATCATCAGAGCCAGCACCAGCAACATGTTATTGCCGGTGAATTCGAGAATTCTGTCCATGGTTTAAGGGCGGGAGATGTGGCGCCCAGCTTGTGGCAAAGGACGCATTATACCAAACTGCCGAATCATGAAAGCGCTTCAGCCCCTCTTATTCCTTATTATTGCGGCCACCGCCGTGACCCAAGCACAGGAAACTGGGGGCGAGCTGGCAAAAATCAAGGAACAGGAGCTCGAAGACGTTCGCGAGAGGATTAGCGAGCTCAAAAAAAGCATGGATGAGAGCGCCGCGACCCGAGACCGCATAACGGCCGAACTGCAGGACGCCGAGATCGAAATATCCGAAAATCGCATACGCCTCAAGGAGCTGCAGCGAGAGCGGGATTTTAGCGCCCGGAGAAAAGCCGAGCTGGACGCAAAACTGCAAGAGCGTGAAGCCGAGCTCGACAAGGAGTCCGGGGAGCTGGCCGAGCAGGTCCGGGCTGCCTATATGAGCGGCAGCCAGGAGCGCATCAAGCTGTTGTTGAATCAGCGCGACCCGGCCACGCTGGGTCGATTGATGGCCTACTACGGCTATCTCAGTGAATATCGTGGCGCCAATATCGAGGCCGTTACGAGCGCCATACGTGAACTTGCGGCCCTGCGTAGCGAGGTAGCGGCCGAGGAAGCACGAATTGCGGACCTGGCGAGAGAGCGCTACGCGGAACTGACACAGCTCAATGTCGTTCAGGAGAAACGCCAGGGATTGCTGCAAAACCTGCGGCAAAAGCTCGCCAACGAAGGCCAGGAAGTCGACAGGCTGGCAGCACAGGAAGAAGACCTGTCGCGACTCATTACCGAACTGACGACAATCCTGTCTGACTACCCGATCAGCTCCGAGGACCCGTTCAGCAAACACAAGGGTCGGCTGACCTGGCCGGTGGCGGGCACGCTATTGCACGATTTCGGCCAGCCGCGGGTCAGCGACCGGGTGAAGTGGAACGGCGTGGTTCTGGCTGCATCTCGTGGCCGTGAAGTGCGATCGGTGTATCACGGGCGCGTCATTTTCGCCGACTGGCTGGCCGGCCTTGGGTTACTGGTTATAGTTGATCATGGCGAGAGTTACATGACGCTGTACGGTTACAACGAAACGATCCTCAAGAACGCGGGTGACTGGGTGGCCCCGGGCGATGTTATTGCGACCGTTGGTGACAGTGGTGGCCAAAATCAGTCGAGCCTGTATTTCGAGTTGCGGCGCGGGACCCAACCGCTGAATCCGCGCGAGTGGGTCACTCGCCGCCCGGGCCAGTAAAACGTGACACCGATGGTTAGAAGCGGCCCAGCCGCTATGCTATGGTCAGAATGCCTGACCGCCCAGGAGCTGTAGGCAGGGACGCAGGAGGCCCATATGTTATTGAGAACCAGAGCGATTCTGGTCGTAGTAGTTGGCACCGTCATGGGCCTGAGCCTGTCGTTTAGCGGCGGTTTTCTGGCCACCCGCCAGCCGATTGGCGACGATGACAGGGCCATGGAGCAGGCCCGTTTGTTTGCCGAGGTCATGCAGCGCGTCAAGCGCGAGTACGTTGAGCCCATCGATGACAGTGAGCTGCTCGATGCGGCCATTCGCGGCATGGTCGGCGATCTGGATGCCCACTCCCAGTTTCTCGATGCAGATGAGTATCGCGATATCCGCATCAGCACAACAGGCAGTTACACAGGCATCGGCATAGAAGTGCACGACGAAGACGGCATCGTAACGGTCATTACACCGATGGCCGGCTCCCCCGCCGCAAGGTCTGGCATCCGCAGCGGCGACAAGATCATCGCTGTGGACGGCACTGCCATTGAGCCGGGCAATTTACACGACACAATGAGCCGTATGCGCGGTAGGGCCGGAACGAAAATCAGCGTTACCGTAGATCGTTCGGGCGATGCCATCACGCACGAAATGCGCCGCGAGGTGATTCGCGTTGCCAGCGTGCATTACGAACTGCTTGGACCGGCGTACGGCTATGTTCGGGTTAACCAGTTCAGTGAGACCACGGCTCGCGAACTCAGCCGGGCAATCGACGCGATGCAGGATGAAAGCGACAGCATGCTCGAAGGTATGGTGCTCGACCTGCGCAACAATCCGGGCGGTGTCCTGGATGCCGCTGTCGACGTTTCTGACCTGTTTCTGGATTCTGGCATCATCGTCTCGGCCGAGGGTCGTACCCCAGATTCCCGGTTCCGCCGCTCAGCGCATCGTGGCGATGTTCTCGATGGCGCCGGAATGATCGTTCTGGTTAACCGGGGGTCGGCATCGGCGTCGGAAATCGTCGCCGGAGCGCTGCAGGACCACGGTCGCGCCACGATCGTAGGCACGTCGACTTTCGGCAAAGGGCTTGTACAAACGGTCATGCCATTATCCAAAGGCAGGGCCATCAAGCTGACCACGTCGCGGTACTACACACCATCCGGAGACTCGATCCACGAGACTGGCATCACTCCGGACGTGTTCGTTGAAGATACGCCGGGCTTTCCTGACCTGAGCCTGACCGGAATTATCGACCACGAACAGGATTCGCAACTCGTGGCAGCCGTCGACCGGTTGCAACAACAGCGGATGATGCACAGCAAGGCACAATGAATCGGCGCAGCTTCCTGGTCGTTGCAGTCGCTACGCTGCTAACTGCCCAGGGCTCCGCCAAACCGCAGCCCCGTATCGCCATCATCATTGATGACCTCGGCTACCAGCTCGAGTCCGGTCGACGCGCGATCCAGTTGCCCGGCCCAATTACATTCGCAGTACTGCCCGGGACGCCGCATAGTCGCCGACTTGCCGGGTTCGCGCATGACAGGGGCAAAGAAGTGCTTATGCACTTGCCACTTGAAGCGGTTAACTACCAGGGTCCCGCGGAACCGGGCGGCATCACACTCGACATGAGCCGCGACGCATTTCGGACGACGTTCGCGAACGCCATTGAAACCGTACCGTTTGCGATCGGGGTGAGCAGTCATCGCGGCAGTCTGTTGACGCGCCACCCCGGGCATATGACATGGCTTATGCAGGAGATTAGCGAGCGCGAAGAGCTTTTCTTTATAGACAGCTATACGACCCCCGAGAGCATCGCGCTAAAAGTGGCAGCCGAAGAAGGCGTCAGTGCAACCCGGCGCGACGTGTTTCTGGATCACGATCGCTCAATCGAAGCCGTGGCCAGGGAGCTGGAGCGCCTCAAGGATTTGGCACGGCGCAGGGGCCATGCTGTCGCGATCGGGCATCCGTTTCCGGAGACGCTGGAGGTGCTGGAGCGGGAGCTGCCGAAACTGGCAGCTGAGGGCTTCGAACTGGTGACAATCAGCGCCTTATTGCACGCACAAATGAACCGTATCTGATCAAAGTGTTCTAAAATGTGTGGGCTAAACTAAAGCACTGGCTGATGAAAAAGACACGACATGTAATCCTGGCGGCAACGCTCGCCCTGTCCCTGACATTCGCAGTGACCGGTCATGCGCAAGACGCACCGGGCTCAAAGGACGTTGCGTGCACGATGCAATACGACCCGGTGTGCGGCGTGGACGGCAAGACCTACAGCAACGACTGCGTTGCCGGAGCGGCCGGCGTGGATGTGGCCAGCCGGGGAATGTGTGCCACAGGTGAGTCGAGCTGCGGCGAAACCTATGATCCCGTCTGCGGCATTAACGGCACGACTTATATCAATGAATGTTTCGCGCGGTTGTCCGGCGTCCAGGTAGCCGGCCTCGGCGAGTGCACGGCGAAGGGCTGTCCAAGCGTTGAAGACCCGGTGTGTGGTATGAACGGCAGAACGTACATCAATCGCTGCGAGGCGGACGCCGAACGGGTGCCCATTCAGCGGATCGGCTTGTGCGACGTGGACAATTGCCCGAAAGTCTTTGCGCCTGTGTGCGCGGATGGCGTGACCTATGACAACGCGTGCAATGCCGACAGGGAGGGCGTACTGGCGTATACGCAGGGCATCTGCAACGTTCGTGCCTGCCCCAGCATTTTCGTCCCGGTTTGCGGCGCTGACGCCCTCACCTACAGCAATGCCTGCCAGGCGGAGCGTCGTGGTGTGCGCATCGACTACGCCGGCGTTTGCGACGAGCAAGGCCGGAACTGTCCGCGCGAGTTTGCGCCGGTGTGTGGTATCGACGGTGTTACCTACGAAAACGAGTGCCAGATTGAGAACGCCGGCGTTGCGAAGGCTTACGCCGGCGCGTGCGTCGGCGACTAAAATGTCGCAGCCTGTTCAGCGCGCGATTTCTACCAGGCTGGTTCTAACCGCCCGTTTGCATCCGTCTTGTAAGGCATCCACGCCAAACCCACCAGCGGCACGTGAATGTCTGTGGCCTTGGCGCGAACCACGATCTCTTTCAATTCTTCGGTCTGAGCGTTAAAGCCCGTTTCGAGTGCTGCGATCTCTTTTTGCAGCTCGCGACTCAGTGCTTCGATGTCCGATTTCACCTTGCGCACGGTCTCCTCTGCGCGCTTGATGTCAGCCGACTCCTTTCGTGCGCCACTGGCAGAACGAATGGCGGTGCCAAACTTGCCGGCCGACGTGCTTGATATTCGTTTGCGCCCAAGGAGCGCGCCAAGAATCGCAGTACCGAAGGACACGGCTGTGTCGAGCTTCTTCTTGCTGGCCTGTTGCGACTCGCGCTCTACCGCCTGTTGCGAACGCAACAGGCGATTCTCGAGGGTCGTCGCTTTTGACGCGTAACGCTTGCGAATTTTCGCGACGGCCTGGTCGCGCTTTTCATTGGCGGCTATTTGCAGGCGAGCGCGAAAATCTCCTTCCGTCTCACCCGCCTCGGATGTGAGTGCGAACTTCTTGCTGCGATACAGGGTAATGGTCTCGTTCTGCCGCACCCATTGTTTGAACTCGCGACCCCACGCGGTGTAGTTCTTTGCAACCGCCGCGCAGGACGGACATGGGGCAAACGTCGCGTTGTCATTGCTTTTGCCTTGCAGCTGATCGAGGCCAAGCGACATCGTGTCGCAGTTGTCCCAGTCGACATTTACCGGGCCGTCTTCGAACTCGACTGCAAACAAGGCGTTCTTTTCCTCCTCGATATGATACCGGGCGCTGTTGAACAGCATGTCAGCAGCCGCAATCAATCGCGGGTGATAAACGACCTCGTCCGCCGTGGTGGGCACGAACACCTGCTCGACTGCCGGAGGTAGCGCGGGCGCTGTGGCATCAGTACGCCTTTTCGGTTTGCTCACTTCGCGAACAGCGGCTGCCACAGTTGCTTTTGCCTTGGACATCAGCGCCTTGATGTTGTCGCGCGTCAACGGGCCCGCGAGGTAGGATAAAACCCATCGCGTGCCGAAAACGACAGCTTCGTCTTCGTGAACGTTGTGCAACAGGAAGCGGCGCTTACCGAGGCCCGCCAGCGTTCGCTCCATTGTCTGCTTGTCGAAGTTGCCGTCACTGGCACCCTCGAGACCTTCCATGACGCGCGCCTTGTCACGCTCGGTCTGCAGACGACCGATGAACCAGGTGCCAGTGTTCGACAGGCCTTTGTAATCAAGGTCAACCGGGTTTTGCGTGGCGAGCACGAGGCCAAGGCCATAGGCTCGCGCCTGTTTGAGCAGGGTCAGGAACAGCTTTTTCGAAGGCGGGTTCGCGACCGGTGGCATGTAACCAAAAATCTCGTCCATGTACAGTATGGCGCGCAGACTGGACGTGCCCTGTTGGGTGCGCATCCAGCCAATAAGATCATTTAGCAGCATCGACACAAAAAACATCCGTTGCGCCTCATCAAGGTGCGCAATCGACATGACGGAGATCTTCGGTTTGCCTTCGGCCGTGTACAGCAGGTTCTTCGAGTTCAGCGCTTCGCCCTGCATCCACGCCTCGAAGCCCGGTGCCGCCAGCAAATTGTTGAGCTTCATGGCCAGCGCGAAACGATCCTTCGCCGGGAAAAACGAGTCGAGCGTCATCACGCCGACCTTGGTAATTGGCGGGCTCTGTATTTCCGTAATCAGGCTTGCGACGTCAAGGTCGCGCCCATCGCGCCAGGCATGATCGAGTAGCCGGGAGAGCAGGATGTGTTCGCGACTTGCAACCGGGTCCGCGTCGATGTCGAGCAGTGTCAGGATGCCGGTTGCTGTCGCCTGTACGCGCTCACGATACAGGTCGACATCGTCAATCAGGACGGGGTCCGGTGCCGCAAACGACTGCAACACGGAGATAGGCAGCCCGGCATTGCTGCCGGGTGTGTAGATAGCGAGATCCACGTTGTTGCGCATCTGCGTGATGCGCTCGCCGGTCTGGCCCCACTCGCCGAGACCTTTTTTCCACAGTGCGGCCTGACCACCGGCATATTCGTCAACTGTCTGGCCTTTGTCGGCTGCGGCGCGCGCGTTGACCCAGGGCCGAAAATCCTCGGGACGAAGCTGCGGGAAGGTCAGCAAGATATTGCCCATGTCACCTTTTGGATCGATGGCAATAACCGGGATATTGTCGAGCGCGGCTTCCTCGAGAATGCCGATGCCAAGACCTGTCTTGCCCGAGCCCGTCATGCCAATGATGACGGCGTGGGTTGTCAGGTCCTTGGCGTCATACAGGACCACCTCGTCCGTGAGCTGGTCCGCCTCTGTATCGAAGCGCTTACCGAGATAAAAAGCGCCTAGTTTCTCGAAGTCCTGCATGTGCCTGTGTTAACTCGCCGGGTACGTGTAGCTGGCACCGATGCCAAGCGGCAGGCCAATTGCGAAGTAGATCAGCAGGAATATCGTCCAGGTCAGCAGGAACCACATCGAATACGGCAGCATCATGGCGGTCAATGTGCCGATGCCGGTGTTTTTGACGTAGCGCTGACAGTAAACGACAACCAGTGGAAAGTACGGCATCAGCGGTGTGATGATGTTCGTGCTTGAATCGCCGACACGGTAGGCCGCCTGCGTCAGGTCTGGCGAAATGCCCAGAGACATCAGCATCGGAACGAAGATCGGCGCAAGCAGCCCCCACTTGCCGCTGGCCGAGCCAACAAAGATGTTAACGAATGCGGTTAGCAATACGATACCGACGATCGTGACGTAGGCATTGGCGTTCATCGCCTTGAGGAAGTTCGCACCTTCGAGGGCGAGCAATACACCCAGGTTGGACTGGCCGAACGCATACACAAACTGTGCGATGAAGAACATGATGACGAGGTAATACGACATACCGTTCATTGAATGCGTCATGCCCACGATCATATCCTTGGAGCTTTTCATCGTGCCCGCGACAATGCCGTAAACAATGCCAGGCACCAGGAACAACAGGAAGATCAGGGACACGATCGACCGCATCATCGGTGCGCTGAATGCCGTGAGATCGCCGTCAGCGGTACGCCAGGCAGAACCCTCCGGTAACGCCGTCGCAAACAGTACGACGATGCCAAGCAGCATCGAAACGAGCGCCCACCTCAGGCCCTTGCGTTCGTTATCCTGCAGGTCATGCATCTCAGGGAGGTCTTCCGCGTCGCCGTCGATCTCGGTCTTTGAAATACGCGGCTCCACAATTCGGTCCGTGATGTACCAGCCAAGGCCGACAATCAGCACAGAGGAAATGGTCGTGAAGAAGTAATTATTAAGTGGGTTGACGATGACAGAGGGATCGAGGATTTGGGCGCCCGCCTGCGTGAGCCCTTGCAACAACGGATCCAGCGAACTGGGTACGAAGTTCGCCGAGAAACCGCCCGAGACGCCGGCAAAAGCCGCCGCGATACCGGCCAGCGGGTGCCTGCCGGCAGCATAGAAGATCACGCCACCCAGCGGGATAACCAGAACATAGCCTGCGTCGACTGCTGAGTGCGAAACGATACCGACGAGAATCACCATTGGTGTCAGCAAGAATTTTGGCGTGATGTTCAGCAGGGAGCGTATCGCCGAATTAATAAAGCCCGTGTGCTCCGCGACACCGATGCCCAACATAGCCACCAGCACCACGCCGACAGGGTGAAAGTGCGAGAAGTTCGTCACCATGACGGACAGGAACTCGGTTATCGCACCCGGCGCGAGCAGGTTGTTAATGACGAGCGGTTCGCTTGTGCGCGGGTCGACTACGCTAAATGTCGCATAGGACAGCAGCCAGGACAGCAGCCATACGATAAACAGCAGTGCGATAAAAAGCACCGCCGGATCGGGTAGCTTGTTGCCAACGCGTTCGACGGTACCGAGAAAGCCGCCATTAGCGCTTGCTGCCTGTTTTTGTTTTTTTTCTGACATCGGACTCCCCTGATTATTCAAAGGGGTCAGAGCCCAAGGGCCCCGACCCCGGATGTCATGCAGTCTACCAGCCGCAGGTCCTGCCTTCGTTCTGTTCCTTCAGATACGCCATGAGCGGCGCGAAGTAGTCGATGATCGCCGTCGCGTCCATTTCACGTGTGCCGGTCAGCTTTTCAAGCGTGTCCTGCCACGGGGCACTTTGGCCCGCCTCGAGCATGGCCTGGAATTTCGCGCCGGCCTCCGTGTTGCCAAACACAGAGCACGAATGCAGGTCACCATCATGACCCGCGGTCTCGCACAGCGCGCGCTGGAACTGGAACTGCAAAATACGAGCGAGGAAGTAGCGCGTGTAGGACACGTTCGCCGGAACGTGATACTTGGCGCCCGGGTCAAAGTGATCCTCGGTGCGCTCTACGGCAGGGGCGATGCCCTGGTAGCGCTCGCGCATTTCCCACCAGGCCTTGTTGTAGTCGGTCGGAGAGACTTCGCCCGAGAACACGGCCCAGCGCCACTCATCGATGAGCTTGCCGAATGGCAGGAAGGCGATCGAATCGAGCGCCATCTGCATCTGTCGATTGATAACGGCCTGCTCACCTTGTTCCGCCGAGCTGATCAGGCCGACTTCCTGGAGGTATCCCGGCGTCATCGACAGAACCACGGTGTCGCCGATAGCCTCGTGGAAACCACCGTGCGCGCCACCCTGGAAAAGTGGTGGCTGGCTTTTATAGGCGCCCTGGTAATAGTTGTGGCCCAGCTCGTGGTAGATAACGCGCAGCTCATCGTAGGTCTGGTTGATGCACATCTTGATGCGCAGGTCGTTACCGCCATCAAGTCCCCAGGCGCTGGCGTGACATTGCACCTCGCGATCCTGTGGTTTGGAAAATTGCGAGCGAGTCCAGAACGTTTCTGGCAGCCGCGGCATGCCGAGCGAGACATAGAAGTTCTCGGCCGAGCGCACCATTTCCTGTGGCGAATAATTCTTGGTCTTCAGTGTGCTGTCGACATCAAGATCGGCAACGCCGGAATACGGCTCCAGCAGGTCGTAAAGTGGCGCCCATTCCTGCGCCCACATGTTACCGAGAATGTGTGCCGGAATCGGACCATCCTGCGGCACCTTGTCGGTGCCATACACCTCACCAAGCGTGGCCCGAACATGGCAATGCAACTCATCGTAGAGCGGCTTGACCTGCTCCCAAAGGCGATCTGTTTCGGCGCGGAATTCATCCGGGCTCATGTCGAAGCCAGCGCGCCACATCTCACCCAGGTTGTCGTAGCCAAGCGTGCCGGCGCCCTCGTTGGCGAGCTCGACATAGCGCTCGAACTTGTCGCGCATCGGTGGCGAGATCTCACGCCATCCCGTCCAGAGCTCCAGCAGCTCGTCATAGTCCCGGGTCGTCTGCATTAGCAGCTCTAGTTCGGTGCCCGGGAGGCACTGGTTTTCTGACTTGCAGAACTTGCCGGCGCCGTAGATGCCGGTCAATTCGGTGGCAATTTCGGTCAGCTCGCGACGCTTGGCTGCGTCATTGGGTGTCGGCAGCGAGGTGCCGAGCTTCAGCAGGTCGATCGCGCGGCGTGTTTCGGGCGCAAGCTCCATGCTGTCGTAGGCCATGGCCTGTTCGACCGTCTCGCCAAACCACTTCGCATAGCGCTCGCGCGCAAGCGAGCTCAGGATGGCCGTGTCTTCGGTGATGTAAGTTGCACGCACCCAGGCTGCGGCGCCGCCTTCGCGGCTCAGCTCCTTAAGTTCCTCATTGACGCGTGCGACGAACTCTTCAGCCGTCTCTGTGGGCGCCGCCTCGACCGTCTCTTCAGGGGCTTGCTGCGAGCACGCAGCAAGAGTGATCGCGAGCATCGTGCCCGCAAGCAATTTGCAAAAGTGTTTCATGATTAGTTCCTGTTTTTCTGTGGTTCTAATGCACTCCGTGCATGCCGCGCCTTAACAAGGGTGATATGAGCAATACGAATACACCGACGCCAAGTCCGACATACATAAGGAACTCGAAGAGTTGCGTGTACGTCGCCAGGGCACCAGCCGAATCCACGACCTCACCGCCGTGTGTGGCCACAGCCGCCAGCTTGCCCAGACGGGTTGCAACTGTTTCGGACAGCGCCGTCGCAAGGAACCAGGTTCCCATGCTGACGCCGACAACGCGTCCTATAGACAGCTTGGTCACCGCAGAAAGGCCAACCGGTGACAGGCACAATTCGCCAGTGGTGTGCAGGAGGTAGGCAAGCACCAGCCAGATCATCGCAACCTTGCCGGCCGCATCCGGGAACTGGGCGCCAACTACGAGAGCACCGAATCCAAGGCCGACCTGAATAATGCCGAGGCCGAACTTGACGGGCGTCGACGGCTCCATGTTGCGCTTCGCCAGCCAGACCCAGAGCCATGCGAACGGCAGGGCGAGCAAGAAAATGAAACCGGCGTTTAGCGAACCGAATTGTGCGGCGGTGACCGTTACGGTACCGAGCTCACGATCAATAACACGATCTGCGAACAAGGTCATTGAGCCTGCAGACTGCTCGAATAGCGCCCAGAAGACCACGGTGGTAAGGATCAGGACCATAAGCACAACTGTGCGGCCAAGCTCATCGGAATTGTGTGTCTTGAAGCCGTAGATGACGAAGCTGACGATCAGTGCAATAGCGAGGTACAGACTATATTCAGCGATCGCGGCACTCGTTGGCAGGAAGCTCGGCATGTGGTCGAGGTTCGCCAGTACCGTGTAGATGCCGGCAATAATGGTCACCGCTGCGAAGGCATATGCCGTTGTATTACTGCCTTCCGTTTTACGGTAAACCATCGAGTAGAGAATGATGCTGACGATTGCGACAATCAGGAAAACGTTCTGCGTCAGCAAAACAACAGGCTCGTGTTGCACCAGTAGCCAGAACACACCGAGTACCGGCAGACTGAGGAGGTAGATAGACCACTCCCGGTTAATGGGCCCGAACACTTTTTGTTTTAAACGCTCGGGGTCGGATGGCTCTGCGTGGCCATGCAGGAATTTCTGACCCCAGGAGAACGAGATAAGGCCGATGATCATGCCAATACCGGCCGCACCGAAACCATACTTCCAGCCAAACGTCTCGCCGAGCCAGCCGCAAAGGAGCGTCGCAGTGAACGAGCCAATATTTATGCCCATATAAAAAATCGTGAAGCCGGAGTCACGACGCGGGTCATCTTGCGGATACAGCTTACCGACGATGGTGGAAATATTCGGCTTCAGGTAGCCAACGCCCATGACGATGAGCGCAAGCGCAAAATAGAATACTTTCAACGCCGCGGTATCCCGCGACGTCACCGCCTCGGACAAAATCGTGCCCGCGGCGAGTACCTCACCACTGGCGAGCGTCAGGCTCTCGGACAATATGGTTCCGGCCGCATAATTGACCGCCTGGTAGCCCTCCCAAGCCATCAGGATATGGCCCAGCGACAACAATATGCCGCCGAACAAGACGGACTTGCGCATGCCGAGATAACGGTCAGCAATGAGGCCACCGATGACGGGCAATGCATAAACAAGGCCCGCATAGGAGCCCAGAACGTCCAGGCCGTCGCCATCGGAAAACAGGTGATACTTGGTTAAGTACAGAAGTAGCAGGTATTTCATTCCGTAGAATGAAAACCGCTCCCAGAGCTCGGTCGTGAAGCAGACGTACAGGCCCTTCGGGTGCCCGAACAGGTTGTCGTCGCTGCTGTAATCTTCCGCCGTAGCGGACACGGAGTCTGTCATTATTATATTCCCCCGGCTCTGGCCTGGACCCGCAAAAGCATGCGGCTCGGGCTACGCATTAAACACTATTTCACATCTAACTGGCTACTTGACTGAGACCGCCTCGGGGTCCTCGGGTTTCTTCGCAAATATGCGTGACATGATGATTCCAGCCTCGAAAAGGAGATAAACGGGCACAGCCAGTAAGGTCTGGCTGATGACATCGGGGGGTGTCAGCAGCATGCCAACGACAAAAGCCATGAGGAATACGTAGGGCCGGGCCTTGCCGAGCTTGTCTGGGGTTGTAAGCCCCGTCCATACGATCAATACGGTCGCTATCGGCACTTCGAAGGCAATGCCGAAGGCCAGCACGATCGTTGTAATGAAGTCCAGGTAAGACGAGATGTCGGTCATCATCTCGACACCATCCGGCGTAATCGCCGTGAAGAACCCGAACACCAGCGGAAACACCACGAAGTACGCAAATGCCACGCCCGCATAGAACAGCAGGATGCTTGATGCGAGCAGCGGAAACGCAAAGTGCTTTTCTTTTTTGTACAGGCCCGGCGCGACGAAGGCCCAGACCTGGTACAAGATGACCGGCATGGCCACAAACAGCGCAACAAAGAACGTCAGTTTGAAAGGCGTGAGCAACGGTGAGGCGACGGCTGTCGCAATCATCTGCTGACCCGGCAACACATCAATTAGCGGTTGCGACACGACCGAAAATATCTCTTGTGCAAACGGGATAAATGCAGCGAACAAAACGATGACGGACGCGGCAATCTTGATCAGGCGGCTGCGTAGCTCAACAAGGTGTGACAGCAAGGTGCCTTCGGCCAGATCATCCTCTTCCTTGTCTGTTGCAGCCGTGGTCACGCGTTCTTCTCTTCGCCATCATCAGCGTCCTCGCCGTCCTCGCCGTCCTCGCCGTCCTCGCCGTCCGTGCTGTGGATGGGCGAGTATGTGTCGTCGTCGCTGGGGACGTGCGCCTCCGGCTCGTCGTCATAGTCATACGCCGGGTCGGTGGGGTCGGGGATGTCGGTCGCTACCATCGGCGGTGCGATCGTTGGTGATTTGGGTGTGAAATCGTCGTCGAAATTTAGTTCGTCTTCGAGTTGCCGTTTCATCGCACGCGTCATGCGGCGCGCCTGGCCAATCCAGCTGCCGATCTGGTTGGCAATCTGTGGCAGACGCTTGGGCCCAAGAACGATGAGCCCTATGAGTACCAGGATAATGAGTTCGGAGGAGCCGACACCGGACATAGCGCGAAACCGACTCAGGTGTCTTTTCGGTTCTCTTCAACCGGCGTGTTTTCGAAGTCGGCGTCTTCGCCGGACTTGTCACTAAGTTCATCTTTGGCTTCTTCGGCGTCACTCATTGCGGAACGGAAGCCCTTCACGGCATTGCCAAGGTCCGAACCGAGCGAGCGAAAGCGCTTGGTACCGAAAATGGCGAGCACAATGACCAGCACGATCAACAGTTGTGGCCAGCTAATGCCTGATAACATCTTTAAGTCTCCCGGGGCTTGGCCCCAAATTCGTTCTTCACCGCAATAATAACGCCAATAGCCGCACAATACCGTGCCGACGTCACACCGCAATAGCTGTTCAGGTTTCGAGCCAGAACGTCACCGGCCCGTCATTTGTCAGTGTAACTTGCATATTGGCGCCAAAACGGCCGGTTTCAACCGTCTTCAGCTTCCCCTTGCATGCTGCTACAAGGCGCTCGAAATAGGCTTTGCCCTTGTCCGGTGCCGCAGCCCTGGTGAAGCTCGCCCGCATTCCCTTTTTTGTGTCAGCGGCCAGCGTGAACTGGGGCACCAGCAACAGCCCGAGGTCATCGTCGAGCAGGCTTCGGTTCATGCGGTCTTCGGCATCCGGAAATACCCGGTAGCCCAGGATGCGCTCGGCCAGCCGCGAGATATCGTGTTCCTCATCATCGCGGTGCACGGCAACAAGGACCAGCAGGCCGCGCCCGATCTCGCCGATGGTTTCGCCATCAACGCTCACAGTGGCAGCGGAAACTCTCTGAAGTAAGCCAATCATGGCCTTTATTAATGCATCAACGAGATTCAATAGCCATAGGGGAAGCCAAAGAATGTGAGAATCTGCGGGCGCCAAGGATGACGCAAAGGCGGGCATATCACGGAAGATATGGGCCCCGGTCTCTGGATCGGGGCCTTTTTGAAAAAATATTCCCACTTCAAAAACAAATACTGGATCGTGGGAAAAACACACCTTAACATGCCCAGTAAAAGCGTTTCGGTGGGGCTATTCGGGCTGGCGTTTGTTTCATTGGCTTCGTCGCCAACTGCCAATACACTTGAGCGCTTGTCCGACACCTGCAGGGAATGGCATGAAACGAAGACAGTTTGTAGGCGGTCTTGCGGCAGCAGCAAGCGTGGCAGCGTGCACAGGGGAAAACGCGGAATGCGAATCAGCCACAGCACAATCGGGTGAGACATTTGAGTGGTCGTGCGTAACGTCTTGGCCGCCCAAATACCCCGGGTTGGGGATAGCGGTGGATAATTTTGCCGAACGCGTCGCAGCAGCTTCCGGTGGGCGGCTCAAAATCAAGGTCTACGGTGGCGGCGAACTGGTTCCGGCATTCGAGGCATTCGATGCGGTCAGTCGTGGCACGGTCGAAATGGGCCACGACGCCTCCTACTATCACAAGGGCAAAATTGCAGCCGCCCAGTTTTTCACCGCAATTCCCTTTGGCATGAATGCGGCGGAGCTCAGTGGCTGGTTCTATTACGGCGGTGGCATCGAACTATGGCGCGAGCTGTATGCACCGTTCAACATCGTACCGTTTCCGTGCGGTAACACCGGCGTACAAATGGGCGGCTGGTTCAATCGCGAAATCAATTCAGCCAAAGATCTCGAAGGGTTGAAGATGCGCATTCCGGGCCTTGGTGGCGAAGTCATCAAGCGCGCCGGCGCGACTCCGGTCACGATGCCGGGCTCAGAAATCTTTACGTCATTGCAAACAGGTGCTATCGACGCAACCGAATGGGTCGGTGCGTACAACGATGTCGCGTTCGGGCTGCACAAGGCAGCCCGCTATTATTACTACCCTGGATGGCAGGAGCCGGGTGCCGGGCTCGAGCTGATGATCAATAGCGAAGCCTGGGCATCGCTGCCACCGGACCTGCAGGCACTTGTCGAACTTGCTGCGCAGGCAATAACGAATGACATGCTGGCGGAGTATACGCACGGCAACGCGCTGGCCCTGCAACAGCTTATCGACAACCCGGACGTAGAAGTGCGGCCATTCCCGGATGATGTGTTGCGGGTACTCAAGGGACACACGCAGGACATCGTCAATGAATTTTCCGCATCCGACCCATCCTGGAAAAAAATCGCGGAGTCTTATTACACCTTCATGAACCAATCAACGGATAACCAGCTGGCGACCGAAGTCGCGAACCTCAATACGCGAGCGCTGTAGATGAACAACTCACTGATCGAACGCATCATGTCGGGCAGCCTGGTGCTGCAGATCGCCATCGGCATCGCCGCCGGCGTCGGGCTGTCACTTGTTGCGCCCGACGCGGCGGGTTCGGCGATGCTGCTTGGCAACCTGTTCGTGTCGGCGCTCAAGGCTGTCGCGCCGGTGCTTGTCCTGGTGTTGGTTGCGTCCGCGATTGCGAATCGTCGTGTAAGCCACACGTCGCAGATGCGGCCTATTGTCGCCATGTACCTGGTTGGCACCATCGCTGCGGCACTCCTCGCCGTCATCATGAGCAAACTTTTTCCAACCGTGCTGGCATTGCAGACGGCTGGCATCGAGGCATCAGCGCCGCAAGGCATCATGGAGGTGCTGGGTGCCTTGTTATTCAAGCTGGTCGACAACCCTGTCAGCGCAATACTCAACGGCAACTTCATCGGCATTCTTGTCTGGGGCGTGCTGCTCGGAATTTTCCTGCACCACGCTGCGGAGACGACGCGGCAGATGCTGGCAGACATTGCCGATGCGGTGACCCATATTGTGCGAATCGTTATTCGCCTGGCACCCATTGGCATCTTCGGCCTCGTGGCGGGCAACCTCGCCGAATCGGGGCTTTCAGCACTGGGTGGCTACGCGCGCATCCTGTCGGTGCTGCTCAGCTGCATGCTCATAATGGCGCTCGTCATCAATCCGCTAATCGTCTGGGTTCGAACACGCACAAATCCCTATCCGATCGTGTTGACCGCGTTGCGCGAAAGTGGCGTGACGGCGTTCTTCACGCGCAGCTCGGCGGCGAACATCCCGGTGAACCTGGCGCTTTGTGAACGTCTCGACCTCGAAAAAGACACCTATTCAGTGTCGATTCCGCTCGGCGCGACCATCAACATGGGTGGTGCCGCGATTACGATCACGGTGTTAACGTTGGCGGCGACGCACACGCTGGGCATCGCTGTCGATATACCTACGGCATTGTTGCTCAGTGTAGTGGCGGCGCTGTCGGCCTGTGGCGCATCAGGCGTTGCCGGCGGCTCCCTGTTACTCATTCCGCTGAGCTGCGGACTGTTCGGCATCTCCAACGACATCGCCATGCAGGTTGTAGCGGTCGGTTTCGTGATCAGCGTATTGCAGGACTCGGCTGAAACCGCGCTGAATAGCTCAACTGACGTTGTCTTCACCGCCGCAGTGGCGCAAAAAACCGCCTAGTTGCCGTAAATTTGGTCCGGCAGCCAGGTGACGAGGCCCGGGAAAATGGCGAGCAGCAACAATGCGAAAAGCTGGATGGCGACAAACGGAATCACGCCCCGATAAATCTGTGCTGTCGTAACCTCCGGCGGCGCGACACCCCTCAAATAGAATAGCGCGAACCCAAACGGTGGCGTCAGGAATGAGGTCTGCAGGTTAATTGCGATCATGATTCCGAGCCAGACCGGGTCAAGCCCCATCGCAAGCAATACCGGGCCGACAATCGGCACCACGACAAATGTGATTTCGATAAAGTCGAGAACGAAACCAAGCAGGAACATCACGAGCATTACAACAATAACGGCGCCGACCACACCGCCGGGCAATGAGTCGAGAATGGCGCGAACGCCGTCGTCACCGCCGTAACCGCGGAAGACCAGCGAGAATATCGATGCACCGATCAGGATCAGGAATACCATGCTGCTGATTCGCAGCGTGCTTCGCATGACTTCCTGCAGTCGCGCGAGACTCAGCTGCCTGCGACCCATGGCAAGTAGTAGAGCGCCCATTGCGCCGACACCGGCCGCCTCTGTGGGCGTTGCAACACCAGTCAGTATGGAGCCCAGTACAGCGAAAACGAGGGCCAAGGGCGGCACCAGTGCACGAAGAACCTGCACGTAGGTGATGTTTTCGTCAGGGCCCTTCTGGTGCGCCGGCATCGATTGTGGCTTGAAAATCGCGACAGCGGCGATGTAGAGCACGTAAAGAAGTACCAGCAACAGTCCCGGAATCAACGCTCCGGCAAACAGGTCGCCGACGGACACCGTCTTCGGTGAAAAAATGCCCATCTCGAGCTGTGCCTGCTGATAGGCCGAGGTCATGACATCGCCCAGCATGACGAGAATTATCGATGGTGGAATAATCTGCCCAAGGGTGCCCGACGCGCAGATCGTTCCTGATGATATCTCCGGCGAATACCCGCGGCGCAACATTGTTGGCAGTGAGAGCAGACCCATGGTCACGACCGTCGCGCCCACGATGCCAGTGCTCGCCGCCAACAGCATACCCACCAGCGTGACCGATATGCCCAGCCCGCCACGCAGGCTGCCAAACAGTCCGCTCAGGGTCTCGAGCAGATCTTCGGCGATCCTTGCTCGCTCAAGCGTTACACCCATAAATACGAACAGGGGCACCGCGACCAGCGTCTCGTTGTTCATGATGCCGAACACGCGATTCGGCAACCCGGATAACAGCGCCGCATTGAACTCGCCGCTCAGCACGCCGACGCCGGCAAAGATGAGCGCCGTGCCACCCAGTGTGAAGGCAACCGGAAAGCCAGCCAGCAAGAACAGGATTACCGACACGAACAGAAGTAGCGCCACCCACTCCATGATCACTTACGCCTTAATATTGTGATCGATCGCATCAGCATCGATATACCCTGCAAAAAGACCGCCACAGGCATGATGATGACAATCGATTTTAGCAACGGGATCATCGGGTATGGCAGGCCGCCGGGCTCGCGCGAGGTTTCATGTATGGACCAGGCAGCAGCGGCGAAGTCATAGGCCGTGAATGCGAGAAACCCACAGAGTGGCAGCAGGAAGAGCACAACACCCAGCAGATCAACGACGGCGCGACCCCGATCACTCATCTTCCGGTAAAAGATGTCGACTCGGACGTGTTCCTCGTGCAGCAACGTGTAGGCGGCACCGATCATGAACACAGCGGCATGCATCCACGTGACTGACTCCTGCATCCAGATGAATCCGGTATCGAAGACATAGCGCATGACGACGATGATGGCCGTAAATATGACCATCGCCAGCGTCAGCCAGGAGGTGGCCTTGCCGGTGATGTTGCTGATACGGTCAAACAGGTTTTGTGGCGCCATCGTCTCAGTGACGCCAGAACGTTGGCGTAATCAGCACCAGCAACGTGAATATCTCGAGTCGGCCGAGCAACATGCCTGCAACTGCGACCCACTTTGCCGGGTCACTGAGCGTCATGAAGCCGTTCGCGACATCGCCGAGGCCGGGACCAAGGTTATTCAAAGTGGCAGCAATTGCAGAGAACGCGGTGACCTGGTCAAGGCCCGTTGCCATCATCGCGAGCATCAGCACAACGAACACGACTATATATACGGAGAAAAACCCCCATACAGCGTCAACGACACGGAAGCCCACGGCCTTGTTGCCAAGTTTGACGGGAATCTCGGCGCTTGGATGAACCAGCCGTGCGATCTCTCGCACGCCCTGCTTGTAGATCAACAGACAGCGGATCACCTTGATACCACCGGCGGTCGAGCCTGCAGAGCCGCCAATGAAACTCGCAAAGATCAGTGCCACCGGAAGAAAGGCGGGCCAGGTTGCGTAGTTGGCCGTTGTGAATCCTGTGGTGGTCGCGATCGACACAGCCTGGAAGACGCCGTTGATAATCGTGTCTCCCGGGTTCATATAGCTGCGATGATAAAAGAGACCCGCAACAACGAGCATCGAAAGTGCGATGAGGATCATCGCATAGGCACGAAACTCGGGATCCTGGGAGTAGTGCTTTATCGACACGTAGCGCCAGGCATAAAAGTGCAGTGAGAAATTAATGCCGGCCGCAAACATGAACACGATTGCGACGATATCGATCGCCGCGCTATCGAAATAGCCGATGCTCAGGTCGTGCGTTGAAAAGCCGCCGATGGCGACGGTGGAGAACGCGTGACACAGGGCATCAAACCAACCCATTCCGGCAATCATGTAGCTGACCGCACACGCTATTGTGAACGCGAGGTACACATACCAAAGTGCTTTTGCCGTTTCTGTAATGCGCGGTGTTAGCTTCGTGTCCTTGACGGGCCCCGGCGTCTCGGCGCGATACAACTGCATGCCGCCGACGCCGAGCATTGGTAGTACGGCGACAGCCAGCACGATGATTCCCATACCACCAAGCCACTGCAGCTGTTGCCGATAGTAGAGAATCGAGCGCGGCAACTCGTCAAGGCCGGTAAGTATGGTTGCGCCGGTCGTCGTCAGCCCGGACATCGATTCGAAGACCGCGTCCGTGATGGACAGGTTGATCGCGTCGGCAAAATAAAGTGGCGCGGCACCGAAGGTGCCCAGCACCGTCCAGAATGCCGCGACGACCAGGAAGCCGTCGCGAAGCCGCAGATCCTTACGTGACCGGTGTACCGGGAGCCAGATGAGCAGGCCGGCCACCAAGGTAAGGCCAAAGCCTTCCACGAACGGCAGCCACGTGGGCTCTTTGAACAGAATGGCAATCATGACGGGCGGCAGCATCGTCAGGCTGAACATCATGACCAGCAGCCCAAGAATTCTCTGTACTACTGTCCAGTTCATGGTGTGGGCGAATACCTAGACGAACGACACGCCGACCTGGAACAGCTTTTCCAGGTTTTCGATCTTTCGGCGGTCAGTCAGGAACATGATCACATGGTCGTCGGTCTCAACAACCGTGTCGTGGTGAGCGATGATGACCTGGCCGTCGCGCACCAGCATGACAATGGCCGCACCCTTTGGCAGATCGATGTCCTCTATCGCGCGACCGACAACCTTTGACTCGCCCTCCACGCCGTGCGCAATGGCTTCGATGGCTTCGGCCGCGCCGCGCCGCAGCGAGTGTACCTTGACGACATCGCCGCGCCGCACGTGCGCCAACAGCGAGCCGATCGTGACCTGTTGTGGCGAAATTGCGATATCAATGCTGCCCGCCTCGACGAGGTCCACATAAGAGGCTCGGTTGATCAATGCCATGACCTTGTTTGAGCCAAGTCGTTTCGCAAGCATCGAACTCAGGATGTTGGCTTCTTCGGAGTTTGTCAGGGCACAGAACACGTCGACGTTGTCGATGTTCTCCTCGAGC
>Ga0316201_10000387_pt1 | contig 24369 bp, 13 predicted proteins | sample CS6wburrow_MG_FD_204516 | JGI IMG/M metagenome (GOLD analysis project Ga0316201, IMG submission 204516) | Coastal sediment microbial communities from Delaware Bay, Delaware, United States - CS-6 worm burrow | ecosystem: Environmental > Aquatic > Marine > Coastal > Sediment | place: USA... | reverse complement strand
GCTCGAGCTCCAGGGCCCGCAGGTACTGTTCGGCCGCCTCGTCCCAGCGCCACGAGTCCCGGCGGATGTTTCCGAGCGCGACGCGCGCCGAGGCGTTGTTCGGATCAAGGGCCAGTGCCCGCCGGGCAGCCGACTCGGCGGAGGCGAACGCGTCGGCAACCGTGGCGGAGTCAGGTGCAGTGCCCAGGTGATGCGGAAGCAGCGTATAGCTCTCCGCCAGGCTCGCCCAGGCCGGGGCGTAGCTCGAATCGCTGGCCACCGCCGCCTCGAACAGCTCGATCGCCTCCGTCACACCGGGCCCTCGATCCCGCATGCGCGCCCGGCCCTGCAGATACAGGTCGTAGGCGGTCAGGTCCCTGGTGGCCACCACCAGGCCCTGCCCGGCCTCGAGCCCCAGCGAGACCTTCATTTCTTCCGCGATCGACTCCGCGATCTCCGTCTGGATGGCGAACACGTTGTCCACCGAGCGGTCGTACGTGTCCGACCACATGTGGAAACCGGTCTCGGTTTCGATCAACTGCGCGGTGATCCGAAGTTGATCACCTTCCCGACGCACACTTCCCTCGAGGATCGCATCCACGCCCAGGTCCTCCCGGATCTGGTCGATTGTCGGATTCGACTCCTTGTACGCGAACGTCGAGGTGCGAGCCGCGACCCGCAGGCCCTTGATGCGGGCCAGGGCGTTGAGGATCTCCTCGGTCATCCCGTCGCCGAAATACTGCTGGTCACGGGCCGCACTGAGATCCGAAAACGGCATCACGGCGATCGAAGGACGGGGGTCGTCATCTACGGCCGTGATTGCCAGCCGGGCTCCGCGGTCCGGGCCGTCGTCGACACCCGTCGCAGTTACAGGTGCACCGGGTTCAACTTCGGAAATCGTCCCGGCACGGTCATCCGGGCGCAGCGACAGCCAGGCCGCAGTCGCGAGCGCGACGATGCCGACCAGAGCAAACAACCCGGACGGCCACCGCCGGGAGGCGGGCTCGGCAATCATCTGGGTGATCTCGCCCGCCTCGGCATCATCCGTCCTGCGCACCCCGTCCGGAGTCATCTCGAACGCCCAGGCCAGCACCAGCGCGACGGGAAACAGGAGCACCGAAATCAGCGCGATTCCGCGCATGAAGGTGTCGGGAAGGGCCAACGCAGGTACCAGGATGTCCGCCGCCTGCAGCACTACGAACGCGACGGCGCCATACACCGCGGCGACGCGGAACACTTTCCGCCGCTTCAGTTCGGCGAAGAATCGTTGATAAGACTGGTCGTCTGACATGGCGGCAAAGATCGCCGCGCCGGGCGGCATTGGGCAAGGAAGGCGGGCGTGGTGGCGGGAGACTGGATTCGCACCGGACGCCACGATCTGCTTACATCCCGAACGTCTCCATCAGGGCCAGGTAACGCGGATCGTCTCGCAGGTCGTCGAAGGCCGGGTCGAGCAATACCTCGAACCATTCGACCCGCGCGTTAACGGACTCCGGATCGCGGCCCAGTCGCTCCAGGTGCTCGAGCGCCCGCTCGTCTCCCGCAAGGGCCCATCCCCAGGCGGCCTGAAAGGCGGCGGCCTCCGGCATATTCTGGAGCGATCGTCCCTCCAGGTCGGCTGCTGCGGCCTGTTCCAGAAATTGAGCGTGCTGACGGAGAAACGCCCCCGGGCCAAGCACCGCGAGGGAATCCCGAAGCGCACCGACCATCTCCGGCGGAAACCCGGCACCCTGCATCAGGTCGAGCGCCGGTCCGAACTCCTCGAGCTGAATAAGCGAGAATGCCTTGTAGGCATTGGCCATCCGGAAGTCGAAGTCGCTTTCGGCCCGTAATGCGTCGACCTGGGCTATGGCCTCACGGTAGCGCCCGGCATGGTACAGGCTGCGGGACAGGTTCCAGCGGATGATCGGAGTCGGGTCCAGGGATTCGGCGAGCCGCGCCTCCGCGACCGCCTCCTCGTGCCGGTCCATCGCCCCCAGCAGCTCCGCGTACCACTGGTGTCCCGTGGCGTACTTCGGGTCGAGCTCGATCGCACGCTGGAAGCTCCGTTCGGCGGCCTCGAAGTCGAGATCGCGCATGGCGAGCGTCAACCCGAGCGCCGAGTGCGCCTGGGCCAGGGTCGGGTCGATCCGGATCGCCCGCCGGGCGTAGGCCTCTGCCGTATCGAGGGCGGTTCCCGGGTCATCCCTCCAGGCGGCCGGGACTACCCGGGCGTCGGCGATCGCCGCGTAGGCCGGAGCGAAAGACGAATCGGCTGCGATCGCCTTCTCGAACAGGCCAACGGCGATGTCCAGGTCATCGGGCGTGCGCTTGTTCCAGAAGAAACGGCCCTGGAGGAAGTAGTCGTAGGCCTCCGGATCCTCGGTACCGGGCCGGGCGATCTCCTGGGCATCCCCGGCCGCAAGTTGCAGAGCCAGGGCTTCCGTGATCTGCTTCGTGAGGTCGTCCTGGATGTCCAGGAGGTCCGCCTCCGCTCGATCATACGTCTCGGACCAGATGTGCGATCCGTCGCTCGCGTCGATCAGCTGCGCCGTGATGCGCCGGCGATCCGCCGAGCCCCTGACGCTGCCCTCCAACACCGTCGCCACGTCCAGCGAGTCGCCGATCTCCGTCGCGCCCAGGTTCGAACCCTTGAACGCGAAGGACGAGGTTCGTGACTCGACTTTCAGCCCCCCGATCCCGGCCAGGGCGTTGAGCAGCTCCTCCGCGAGACCGTCGCCCAGATACTCGTTCTCCTCCTCGCCGGTCATGTTTACGAACGGGAGCACGGCGATGGAATCGTAGGTGCCGGCCTCAGCGGAATCCGGCCGACCCAACACCCACCAGGCGCTGAACCCGAGCAGCAAGACACCTCCGAGTGCTGCCAGCCCCAGCGGCCAGCGATTCCTCGCCGGTTCGGATGCGATCGCCTCCAGCTCGCCCGTGACGGCCGGGTCGGTCTTCTGCACACCTTCGGGGGTGCGCTCGAACGCCCACGAGAGAATCAGGGCCAGAGGGAAGCCAGCCAGCGCGAGGGCCGCGACCAGAGTCACGGTCCAGTCCGGGAGTCCGACGCGGGGAAACAGGATGTCTGCCGCCTGCAGGATTCCGAAGCTGGCGGCGCCGTAGACCGCAGTGACGCGAAACACCTTTCGCCGTTTGAGCTCGGCGAGGAAATGTGTGAACCCGGTTGACTCGCTCATGTGGGCGAAGATCGCGGCAGTTGGAGGCGGGGGGCAAGCTCGGGGAGGTATATGCGAAGCCGGCCTGTCGGCTGGCTGGTGAGGTGAGCGCGGTCCCGTCTCGATTCGCCCACCCCACCAGACCTACCGAACTATCGTTCGTACGATCGCCCCTCGGTGGTTCCCCGGAAGTAGCCGAACAACAAGGCTATCTCGAACAGAGTCCCGAATCGGAGTCAGCCATCCGAGGCGCCGGTGGCGACGGGCATTCCGGGCAGTCCTTTCAGCATCCAGATCTCGCCCTTGCTCACACCTGCATCGAGGAGGATGCGCGAGCCATCGGGATGTAGCCGGAACCACCTGATCATGCCGCTGACCGGCAGATCGACCAGCTTCATTGGCTCGCCACCTGAAACCGGGACACGAATGATGGACTTCCCGTCGATTACGAGCAGGTTCTTCCCGTCAGGCGTCCAGGGGGTACCCGCGCCAAACGGAATGCTCCCGGTCACGGACTCCGCTCGCTCCGTACCATACACGGTGGTGGGCTCGCCGCCTGAGACCGGTACGGTGAATACCCGCTGCGACTGCGCCTCTCGGTCCTCTTCCACTACGGCGAGCGACTTACCGTCCGGGGAAACCGCAATACCTATTATGGCCTTCAAGCCCTCCATGATCACCCGCACCGAACCAGTCGCCAGCTCACTGGCCGCAAGGTCCATCGAGTTCCAGCCCTGCCGTTGGAACGTGTACGCGAACCTCCCGTCTGGTGAGATGACGCTGAGGTCGTTGAAACGCCCACTACCCACGTCTGTTCGCTCACCGGTCGAGAGGTCGAATGCCTGCAGTCGACTCTGAGGCGCGGAATCCGTCACCCCGATGGACCTGGCCAGCACCGCCTTGCTGTCAGGCGTCCATGCGTATGGCCGGATTCGGTCGGCCGTGAACGTCCGCGTGTCATCGCCTCCTACCGCACGTATGATCAACGCGAAGTCCGCTGAATAGCTTCCAGCGGTGCGAGTCGCATACGCTATGTACTTTCCGTCCGGAGAGAACACACCACTGCTGCTCGTCCCACGCGATGCATCCTGCACAGGTCCCAACGGCTGCAGGAAGCCTCCGTTCTCGACGTCGATGGCGCCGGTGTAAACCTGACGGCTCTCGATCGTGACCCCGTACATGTAGGCATCGCGAGAGAAACCGAGGGGTTCGAGACGCCACACGTCTGGCTTGAGCAGGCGGGGTTGGCCGGGACGCAGATTCGAATCGAGGGGCAGTGCCCAGATGCCGCGGGTAGCGCCTCGATCGCTGTAGAACATCAGACCCGAGCCGTCCGGCATCCACCCGAGCAGCAGATCGTCCGCCTGGCCGCCCAGCACGATCCGGGCATCTCCACCTGCCGTGGAGGTCACGTATACGTCACGCGCCCCTTCCGCCGTATCCAGCGTGAACGCCACATGTGTCGCGTCCGGCGAAAACGAGGCGTTGATGAGGTCACCATTGTCGAACCCGGCAACTTGCTCGATCTCTCCATCCGAAACGCGGATTCGGACGAGCACGTCGGTAGCATCACTCCCCCTCCACTGCCAGGTCCGACCAAGGATGTAGGCACCGTCGGGCGACCATTCGTCCAGCAGGTAGTAGTCGGCCACGCCCACCGGAACGAGCACCTCGGGCTCTCCGCCGCCCCGAACGACGGTGCGCAGGGAGTAGCCCTCGGAGTCCGAGTCATCGCCGAGTCCGTCATTCCACCATACGTAGGCCATGGTGGAGCCGTCCGGGGAGAACACGGAGGATTCGGCCCAATCCGTGGTGGCCCAACCGCCGTTCTTCGCTCCCACCTTCTCCAACTCGCCATCGACCAGATCGATGACGGCGAGGTCACCGGAATCCCAGTCGATGTCGCTGACGTATCGGCCGTCGGGTGACGGGTGCGCCGCGTAGAAGTCGGGCTCCACGCCGGACCATACGCGGTGCACGGTGATCCCGTCGGGAGACCCGGCTTCCTGGGCGATTACTCCGGTAGCACTCGTCCATGCCAGACACAACGCCAGAATCAGGGCTTTTCTCATCGCAGGATTCATTTCATGCCTCCCTGTTCGACCTGTCGAAGTCACCAGTCGAGAAAGCCGTGTCGCATTCTCTTGAGTTACCGGACGTTACACGTCCCGTGCCTCTCCGGGTCGAGATCGGCAATGCAATGATGTGTATTGATTTACGGGATAGTACTTTTAATTCGTGACAGGGCGAGTGCAACCCGCTGTTACAATCCTCCGTCGGCACGTTACGCCCCGGGGCCGGTCGAGCCGGTGCGATCACTCGCAGTTGGCAGGCGCACTTCAACGACCGTTCCCCCCCCGATCGCAGCCTTGATGTCGAGCTCGCCGCGGTGCGCCTCGACGATCCGGCGCGAAATCGTGAGGCCGAGCCCTGTCCCCGCCTCCTTGGTGGAAAACAATGGCTCGAAGATCCGATCTCGGACGCCCTCGGGGATTCCAGATCCGTCATCCTCGACTCGGACGCACACCGAGCCACCCTCCTCCTGCGCCGTGATCGAGGCCCGTCCCCCGGGCGGGACAGCATCCGCCGCATTCAAGAGCAGGTTGAGAAACAACTGTTCGAGACCCGCGGCGTCTCCGAGCACACTCAGCTCGGACCGTCTTTCTGTCACCTCCAGGCTCGCGCCCTGCTTATCGAACGCCGGCGCCGCGGCGTGGACCGCTGAGTCGATGGGCTGCCACACATCGAGCAAGCGATCGACGTACCCCCGCCGCACGACCGACAGGGCATCCCCAACCGTCGCGTCGAGCCGGTCGATCTCCTCCAGGCTCCGCTGCAGCAGTTCACTCAGAGCCTCGTCGTGGCCGACCTTCTCCTCGAGGCTCTGAAGGTCGATCTTCACGGCAGTCAACGGGTTCCTCACTTCGTGCGCGAGAGACGCGGCGAACTCACCCATTGCCGCGAGCGATTCACGGCTCGCCCGTTCCCGGAGCGTTCGTTGCAGGCTGTCGGTCATATTGTTGAAGGCCGCCACCACGCGACCGATCTCGTCGTCCTCCCGGTTCGCAATTCGGTGCGACAGGTCCCCTGCAGTGACCGCGTCCGCACCTGCTACGAGGTCCCTGAGGGAATGCGTCATGCGCGAGGTCAACACGACAGCGCCGAGCAGTGCTCCCAGGGCGACGGCGGCCAGCAGAAGCGCTCCGTTGCGCGCCGTTTGTCTGAATGGCGCCACGTAGGGGGTGAGAGGGGCCGCGACGACGAGGTCGAGCTGGGGATCGTCCAGAGACCGGCGCGCGGCAAGCCACTCTTCTCCTCCCCAGTTGAAACGGTCGCTTACCAGGACTGCGGCATCGAGGGGGACCGGGAGTAGTGAGGCTCCTGACTCCGGATCGATCAGCGACAGAACCATTCCAGCCGCGGACGGCGGCTGGTCCTCGCGGGGAAGCAACAATTCACCGTCCAGCCCGAACTCAATGGTGGCCGACTCGACCGCGATCCTGAACAGAGCGAATCTCACTCTGAGCAGCGGTCCGGTGGGGGGAGGAAGACCTCCTTCCTCAGGGCTGACGGTCGATCGGTCGAGCTCGAACACGGCTCCTTCCTGCGACGCGCGGAGTTCGACCTCTCGAATTCGCGGGTCGAGCTCCAGCAATCGCTCCCGAAGGGCCTTCGGATCTCCGCCGTCGAACAGGTCCCCTACCTCCGACCACTCCGAGGTATCGAGCAACTCCGAGCGAAGGGGAATCCAGTTCCGCACCAGTGCTTCACGCGTATCATCGGCGGCACCCTCCAGCCGTTCAGAGAGTACTCTCTCTCCAGACCGCACGGCTCCGCGCAGAAGCACGGCTCCGATCAGGACCAGAGGCACGATCGCAACCCCTAGAACCAGTGCGAGGATCCGGAATCGGAAAGACAGGCGACGCGCCACGAACCTAGTCGGCCGAGTTCCCGCCGCGCCCCGGGACCAGCGGAACGAGACCATAGCGTTCGATCATCCGGTCGAGGCGAGGTCTCGAGATTCCGAGAATATCCGCCGTCCGGGACTTGTGTCCGCCGGTGGCCTCGAGGACTCGGGCTACGTGCTCTCTTTCCATATCCTCGAGGCTGATCAGTCGCGGTGGGCCTGCGTCGAAAGTGGTTCCTACCGATATGTGCTCGGACCGGATCACATCACCCGTGGCCAGAACGGCCGCTCGTGTCAGCGTGTTTTCGAGCTCGCGCACGTTGCCGGGCCAGTCGTGCGACATCAGCGTTTCGCCGGTCTCGGGAGCCAGCTGAAGCTGCCAGTTGCCTGTTGCCGCAGCCGCCTTCCGGAGCAGGTGTTCCGCGAGCAGCGGTACGTCGCCCATGCGTTCTCTGAGCGGTGGGAGGCGGATCTCGACCACCCGCAGTCGATAGTACAGATCCTCACGGAATTGTCCCGCGGCCACGAGCTTTTCCAGGTCCCGGTGCGTGGCGGCAATCACCCGGGCCTCCGTGCGTTCCGGGCGCTCCGCTCCGACCGGATAATACTCGTGCTCCTGGAGAACTCTCAGCAGCTTGGCTTGGAATTCGGACGGCGTGTCGCCGATCTCATCCAGGAAGATCGTTCCGCGTCCCGCAATTTCAAACCTGCCTTTTCGGTCTGAAGTCGCTCCGGTGAAGGACCCACGGACATGGCCGAACAGTTCCGATTCAAGGAGAGTGGCAGGCAGAGCTGTGCAGTTAACGGCTACGAACGGCTCGGCGGACCACGGTGAGGAATCGTGAATCGAGCGTGCGATGAGTTCTTTTCCGGTCCCGCTCTCGCCCCGGATCACGACATTCGTCCGGGTCGAGGAAACCTGTCCAACCAGTTTGAATATCTGGACCATCTGCGGATCACGGCCGACAAGGCGGTCAGCGGCCCCCCACTGATCTGAATCCGCCTTGCCAGCCTTAACCCGCTTGCGTGCCTGTCTATCCTCGAAGACTCGATCCAGCACTTCGCGCAACTGATGCAGGTCGAGCGGCTTGACGAGAAAATCCGCTGCGCCCTCTCGCATCGCCTCGGCGACCGTGGGCAGATCGTCGAAGGCCGTCATCAGAACCACGTCCAGGTCCGGCGAGCGGTCCTTCAGCATACGTAGCAGATCCAGCCCGCTCATGCCCGGCATCTTCACGTCCGTCAGGACGACTTCCGCCGGCTCTTCTCCGAGTGCTGCCAGTGCGGACTCCGCAGAATCGGCAGCGCGGACCATCAACTCGTCGCTCCGCAACGCCGTGACGAGTGACGTCCTGATCCTGGGATCGTCGTCGACGACGAGCACCGTGCGCATCATGGACTCTACCTGTTCAAGTAGCGGGCCGGGTTACCATCCAAGCCTAAAATCATGCTATTGCAAACGTTACGGATCTCGCTCGCGCCGTCTATGCTATCGTTTTGTAACGATATGTTACGGTGGTCCCGCAGAACGTAGCAGACCAGACGAGAGCCCGACCAACGTGGCTCCGAGCCCGGCCAGGAATTCAGCCCCCGATGCGGCGAGCTGGGCCCGTGCCCGCGTCTTCAGGTTCTCCAGAAGCGCCGGAACAGCGTCTCCGTGGTGGCAGATGTCCCTTCCTCTCTATCCGCGAGGCCGCACGCCCGGGCTCACGCGATGTCGAAATCCGCGATCACGGCGACGCTCACGGCTTCGACGTTCCACCGATCCATACGTTCGGCGAGCGTCCAGCCGGACTCGCCCTCGACCCGAACCCGCGGCAGAAGATCCTTCTCGATGCGCTCGATCGCGGCCAACGTCCCGGCATCGTACTCGCCGGCAGGCTGCGTCGGTCGTTCACGATCCGCATCAGCCGGCCCACAGCCGACCAGACACACGCCGATGCACAGGCCCGTGAGAGTAGCGAAACGCCTGCTGAACTCCCTCATCATCCCTTCTCTCCTGGCTCCGACGACACCGGCTCTGTTCCCGTCCGCTCGACCGCTGTGCTCAGCCGCTCGAGCAGCTTCTGCAGTTCCGGTCGACGTGTGTCCACCAACGTGTTTTCCATCCCCTTGAACGCCATCCACGCACCCAGCGCACCAGACGGAACCGCCGTCACCAGGATTGCCGCTTCCTGGAGTCCCATCATCAACGCGAGAAACAACCCGAACAGCATCCCAAATCCCGCGCCCATTCCCGGGGCGGCCTGACGCCAGCCTGTTAACTCCAGGCGTTCATCGAGGTGGACTTCGGTCCCCTCTCCACGGGGTCGGACCGTAACCACGATATGCCTGCCCTCAGATCCCTGCGCCGCGGGGCTCCACGTCAGCGTCTGCCCGACGATCGACGCATGGCCGATCAGGTCGAGCTCGTCTTCGATCACCGGAATCAGTTCGGGCAGCTTCACCTCCGGGGTCTCTACCCTCAGGGTTCTCGACGCCCGCATGCGCTGGTTTGCATATTCTACATCAGGTGCAGAACGATATGTGACTAATCTACCGTCAGATGCTGGATGCATTCCTTGGACATGTCGGGGCGGTGAATCGGCCTGGCCATACCGGCCGATCCCGAGCGCTGCCTCCCGGACGCGCTCCGGAGGAATACCGATTTCGGCCGCGACCTGCTCCACCGCGCCCATCGTCAGGGCCTCGGGCCGGGGTGGCAGCGGCGACGGCGCGTTCGGCCCGGCACCGGGCACCTCCGCTTCCAGTGCCGCGGCCCGCTCGAAGATCTCCCGCATCTCGGCCTCGGGGACCACGATCCGCTCGCGGACCGCGGTCGCCAGCGCCCCTGCCAATTCGCCCGGTGACTCGAACCGATCGGCCGGTCGGAGCGCCAGGGCCCGGGCCAGGGCCTGCTCGACCCTGCCCGGCATGGCGTCGAGTCGCCTCCGATGCTCCGGCGGCGCGTCGGTCAGCCGGCCCAGCCGCGAGTCCTCGGGCGCGGGCCAGCCATCGGGCGTCTGACCGACCAGCATCTCGTAGGTGACTGCGCCCAGGCTGAACACGTCCGTGTGTGAATCGAGATCGGTCTTCCCCGCCGCCTGCTCGGGGCTCATGTAGCCGAGGGTGCCTACCGGATAGCCGGTCCGGGTCAGGGTCGGTCGATCCGCCAGGGCGACGGCCTGTGCGATACCGAAGTCGGCCACGACCGCGAGGCCCTCGGAGAACAGGATGTTCTCGGGCTTCACGTCCCGATGCACGACTCCCATGCGGTGCGCGTAGTCGAGCGCCGAGGCTACCTGCCGTGCAATGGTCAGAGCCTCGTCCAGACGCAACGGATTGCCGTTGGTCAGACGATCCCGCAGGGAGCCTCCGGTGACGTACGGCATCACGTAGTACACCAGATCGTCGATCGACCCGGAGTCGAGCAGCGGCAGGATGTGCGGGTGATTGAGCGCCGCCGTGACCTTGATTTCACGCAAGAAACGATCGGAACCGACGGCCGAGGCCAGATCGGGCCGCAGGACCTTCAGCGCGACTTCGCGGTCATGCTTGAGATCCTGCGCCAGGAATACGGTCGACATCCCACCCCGTCCGAGCTCGCGCTCGAGCGAGTAGACGCCGGTCAGCGAGGCATGCAGGCGATCGAGGAGTTCGGTCATGCTCCGGACCCGGAGAAGACGGACGATGCAACACGAGATCCGCGAGAAACATAGGGTCCCCGCCGCCGGGCGTCGACGGCGGGTAAGTCAGAACCGGAGCAGATACTGGAACTTGAGGAAGAACTGCCTCGAAGTCTGGGCCAGCCCGGCCTCCACGGGCAGGTCCAGGTCGTCCCGGCGACCGAAGTCGGAGTAGCCGGAGGTCGCGCCGATGTAGAACACCGAGAACGGGTTCAGCCGATAGGTCAGCAGCGGCTCGAATGACAGCTGCCCGCTGAAGTCATCCCACTGCACGATCAGCCTCACGAACAGCTCGCGGCTGAACTGAAGGCTGGCGCGCGTGCGGAACACGAAACCCTTGAACACTTCTGTGTTGTCGGCCTGCGTGTACAGATCCGAGTACTGCACCGAGGGCTGGAGCAGGAATCTCCCGAACAGGTTGAAGGTCCCGAACACCTCCGCATCCGTCCCGGTCCCGAGTTCCGGGGTCTCGAGATTTCTCGCGATCCGGTCTCCGCGCGACACGAAGAACCCGAGCCGCACGGGCTCGCTGAAGTTGGAATTGGCGAACAGACGAAGATTGGTCAGTCCCGTGAAGTCGACCCCTCCGAATCGCTCATTCTCGATCTCGAACGCCGGCTCGAGACTGGTCTGACCGGTGAGCTGAGCGTTCAGCCACAGCTGGACGTAATCGCTCTTCTTCTCGCCCGAAAAATTCCAGGCCATCTGACCGAACACCCCCGGCCCGACCCGGTCGATCCACGCTGCGCCGGGCCAGAAGCTCAAGCCCTGGTACATCGACACGCGGCGCATGTCGTTGCGCGTCTCGAATCCGTTGTCGACCCGGAACGTCGGGCTGTAGTGCCAGTAGTCGAAATCGAAGCTCCACGTCCGGGCGTTGCGTTCGACACTCGCATACATGGCGTTGCCGAAGAACGATTCCCCGTCGTACGCGACCGTGTGCTTCCCGTCGTCGAAGTCCAGGTCGTTGACCCCTTCGGTCAGCGACGGGTCATCCGGCTCCTGCGAGTGCGTTCCGACCACCTGCCATTCGAAGCGGTATTTCTCCAGAAAACGCATCTGCCCGTCGACGCCGAGGCTCGTGTTCGAGCCGCTGTGGTCGATGAACCGACGGTCGGTAAACAGGACCCCTGCGTAGGAATCCTCGAGGAATGACTGCTGGGCGCGCACGATATTCGAGACGCTCTTTCCGGTCTGGTTTACGAAGCTGCGCTCTTCGAGCGGGATGAGGATCGGGCTCGTTTCATCCACGCCGCCGATGTAGCCGAGGGTCGTACGGTCCATCCGCCCGATCGCCTTCCCCACCACCTGCGGGTTGTTGATCGACCGGGTATAGACCTGGTCCACGGAAGTGGCGAAGACATCGGCTCCTTCCTGGAATAGAGGTCGGCGCTCGGGATAGAACAGGGCGAAGGTGCTGTTCGCATCGATCTGCGCGGCGTCGGACTCGATCTGGCTGAAATCCGGGTTCAGCGCGAGATCCGTCGTCAGCCCGACCGGGAACGAGTAGCGCATTCCCAGGCCGGGAGCGCCCTCGAGGCCGTCGTTGTTCATACCGCCGAAAGGATTGTCCGGGTCTGATATCGACGAAGACTGGGAAGCCGTGATCGTCGGGAGCAGTTCCAGCGCGCCGCCCGGCTGCACCCCGCGGATCCCGGTGAGGGTCCCGTACTGGCACAGGAAGCACGAGTTGTCACGGCTGATTGCGGCCCAGGTATGTTGCTCCCGGCTACCGCGCGGGCGCGTGCGCCAGAAGGTGGCCCGCCACTCCTGCTCCTCGGAATCCGGAAACCGCAGGCTGGCGAACGGGACCCGCATCTCGATCACGTAGCCCGAGTCGGTAACCTTCCCCTCGGTGTAATAGAGCAGGTCGAAGCTGGAGTCCTCGCCGCTGGTGACGGCGAATCGCGTGTCGCCCTGCACGCCGTACGGGTTCGCGAACAGGTATACGGCCCACGAGGCGTCGCCGTAGGTGTCGAGCAGGATTCCGAAGTAGTCGTCCTGCCACATTTCGTCCCGGTCACGCAGGGAGGCCCGGATTCCCGATGGGTCGTCATGCGCGATGAACGCGAGATAAAGATTGTCCTCGTCGTAGGTGACCAGGACTTCGCTCTCAACGTCGGGGCGTCCCATCTCTTCGGGAAAGTTCATGGAGAAGCCGTCCGCCCGCGCCGCGCCGCGCCAGCCCGGGTCGTCGAGTTCCCCGTCCAGCTCGATCGCGCCCACCGCACGCATCACGTGCAGGGAAGGCTGGATCTGTGGAGCAAATACGGTTTCGGGACCGGATACCGCAGGCGGCACGGTGTCTGGAATCGTACTCAAGGCCTGCTGCTGAATCGGTGGGTCGTCCTGCGCCTGCACACTCGCACACGTGGCGCTCATCAGAAGAAATGCGACTGCCACGGTCGAGCTCCGCCCTGCCCGCGCCTCCATCACCCCGCACCCCCGTCGTGTCTCCCGGATTGGCCCCCGCACGGCCCTTACCCAATAGATAGACAGCACGAGTCGATGAAGGGTTGAATGGGGGTAGGCCGCGAATGCGTGATACACGGTTCCGGCTGGCCTCATCGTCCAGACCTGTTCATGTTTCGGGAACGATGCGGCGTCGAGTCCGACGTCACCTGCCAGGAGTGAATTGCCATGCGATGTTCACGCTGCGGCCACCAGGCCGCCGATACGGACAAATTCTGCGCCGAGTGCGGCCTGTTCCTCAGAGACGCATTCGTGGACCAGCGCCTGCTGCACGCCCTGGTGCCCGAGAGCGAGGGAAAGCACCGGGAAGCCCGGCGGGAGCTCGAGCGACTGATTGAGTCCGAGCCGGACAGTGCACTGGCGAATCATCTGCTCGGGTCCGTGTACTTTCACCAGGGCACGCTGGACCTGGCGATCGAGCGCTACGAGCGGGCGCTCGAGCTGGCGCCCGAGTTCGTCCTGTGCTCGTACGACCTCGGAGTGGCCCACTATCATCGAGGAAACATGACCGAGGCGATCAAGGCGTTCCGGCGCTGCCTCGAGATCGACCGGCACTACAACGCGGCACATTACCGGCTCGCGGTGGCGCTGTTTCACGCCGGTGAGCTGGACCTGGCGCTGGAGCACTTCGAGCAGTGCACGGCACTGACTCCCGAATACCTGATGGCCCGCTATCACATCGGCGTGATCCACGAGCGGCTGGGCGATCTCGACGCCGCCGCACGTGAGTTCGAGAAGGGCCTGGAGGAAGGCGTCGGCGAGAAGAGCAGCCTGTACCACCTGGAGCAGATCCGCGCCTCGCGCGGAGATTCGAGCTGACCCGTGTCCGTACCCTCTGAAGATCATCTGATCTACGACTGGGCCAATCATGGCGACGGGCGGACCGTGCGCCCGGCGGCGGCCATGCTCGATGACGAGACGCTGCGCGACGGATTACAGAGCCCGTCGGTCATCGACCCGCCGCTGGACGTGAAGGTCCGCCTTCTGCACCTGATGAACCAGCTCGGAATCGAGACCGCCGACATCGGTCTGCCGGGCTCTGGTCCGCGTCAGAGACAGGCCGTCGAGACGCTGTGCAGGGAGATTTCCGACAACGGGCTCCGCATTCGCGCGAACTGCGCCGCTCGCACGATGGTCGTGGACATCCAGCCGATCGCCGATGTGGTGCAGCGGACCGGCGTTCCGATCGAAGCCTGTGTGTTCATCGGATCGAGTCCGATTCGGCAGTACGCCGAAGAGTGGGAACTGTCGCGCATCCTGCGCTTCACGACCGAGGCCGTGGAGTTCGCCGTCGGCGAAGGTCTCGAGGTGATGTACGTCACCGAGGACACGATCCGGGCGGCACCCGACGATCTTCGTCAGCTCCTGTCGGCCGCCGTCGAGTCCGGAGCCACCCGGCTCTGCCTGTGCGATACCGTGGGTGCCGCGGTTCCCTGGGCGGTTCGAAATCTCGTGACCTGGGTGGGGTCCCTGCTGGATGAATGGGGCGTGGCGGAAACGGTCGGGATCGACTGGCACGGACATCGGGACCGGGGACTGGACCTGGCGAATACGCTGGCGGCGCTCGAGGCCGGTGCCACGCGGGTGCACGGAACGGCGCTCGGCATCGGAGAGCGCGTCGGAAACACGCCGATCGAACAGCTGCTGGTGAATCTGAAGCTGCTGGGCTGGCGGGACGACGACCTGTCGGCGCTGCCTGAGTACGTCGAAGCGGTTGCCGAGGCGGTCGGAGTCCCGATCCCCGTCAACGCCCCGATCGTGGGCCGGGACGCGTTTCGCACCGCGACCGGGGTGCACGCCGCCGCGGTGATCAAGGCCAAGAAGAAGGGAGCCGACTGGCTGGCGGACCGGATCTACTCCGGCGTGCCGGCCAGCTGGATCGGGCGCGAGCAGGAGATCGTGATCGGCCACATGTCGGGCGCCTCGAACGTCGTGCACTACCTGCAGAGCCGGGGGCTACCGTCGGACCTGGAGGTCGTGCAGGCCGTGCTGGCTCGGGCGAAGAAGTCCGAGGAGCTGCTGACCGAGGAGGAAGTGCTGGAGGTTGTGCAGGAGAAGCAGGAGGCGCACTGACATCGGGCCGGTCGCGGGTGCGCCAGGCGGCCTACATCTCGGACGCTGCCTCCAGATTCGCGAGCAGCGCCTGGAACCTGGGATCCTCCCGAACCGGGTCATAGATCGGATCCAGGTTCAGCCCGCCCGGACCGAGCTCGGAAGGTCGTGACATGAGTCGCTCGACCTGGTCCAACGCCCGTTCGTTCTCACCCGTGAGTAGCAGCGTCAGGAGGCGGTGCAGTTCGATGGCGTCGCCATCCACGTCGTCGCGGTCTTTGCTGTAGATCGCGACCGCCTCGTCGGCCAGGCGCACCGCTTCTTCCGCATCGCCAGCCTCGTTCCTCAGGGCCAGCCCGAGCGCCATGACCGAGCGAGCGACCGCGGCGGCCGCGAATCGGTCGCCACTCACCGGTACGGGGCGTGCCTCGACCTCGGTGGCGGCACGCTTGAGACTCGAATCGGCCCAGCTGCGGGCGGTGGCTTCGTCGCCGGCCATGTGGGAAGCGAGCGACAACAGCAGGCTGCGCGGCAGATTCCACCACTCGCCGCCCGCCTGCGGGAATCCCAGGAAGCGGTAGCTCCCCGGCGGCAGGTCCCGAATGGCGTCGGCAGCAGCGTCGTAGTCGCGTGCGAGCATCGAAACCCAGTATTCCGCCATTGCCGCGGCGTCCGGCCGGGACGTGGAGCGCAAGTCCGCGGCAATTGGACGGGCGGCATCCAGGTCCCCGCGTCCGTACAGTTCGGTCAGCAGCCAATGGAGCTTGATCTGCTGATTCTCCGGCGCCGCGGTGGCCGCGGTCTCGAACAGGCTGCGTGATTCCCCGTATCGACGCTGTCGCCGGTGGTTCACGGCGAGATTCCACACCACCACGGGGCTCAGCGGATCGAGCTGGGCGCCCTGGCGCTGGGCCGCGGTGGATTCCTCCCAGCGACCGCCTCTGCGCAGCAGCCAGCCTTCCACCTGCCAGCCCTCGGCGTCTCCGGGGACGAGCTGCCGGTATTCCTGCGCGTACGGCAGCGCCCCCTCGAAATCGGCATGCGCATAGTATCGATAGTACGCCTCGGCCAGGCTGACTTCCGGGGCGTCGGGCGCCAGCCGGCGCAGCGAATCGAGGCTGGTCCACGCCGGTATCGTGTCCGTCTCGGTGCCGGTCCGGATCAACCAGGCCTGCGCCCGGACGAGTCCCGCCCGGGCGGCCACGAACTTCGGGTCCAGCTCCACCGCTCGACGGTACTCGGCCACGATCAGCGTGTCGAAGACACCCTCCGCGGACCTGCCCCACAGCCGGCGGGCGCGGTGATATGCCGCCCACGCCTCGGTGCTCGTGGTGGGCAGCTCGGCCAGAGCGGCGGCTTCCTGCGGAGACAGTTCCGCTTCCAGCGCCTCCGTCACGGAACGCGCGATCTCGCCCTGCATCGCGAACACGTTCTCGGCCGTGAGCTCCCTGTCGTAGGTCTCCGCCCACAGGTGCTCGTCCGTCGCCGCGTCGATCAGCTGTACGTTGACCCGTACCCGCCCGCCGGAGCTGCGCACGCCACCCTCGACCAGCGAGCCCACGCCGAGCTCGCGCGCGATGTCACGAGCCGGCTTCTCCGAGTTCTCGTACGTCATCACTGAAGTACGGGACGTCACCCGCAGGTCGTCGATCCGCGTGAGCTGGGTGAGCAGGTCGTCGTGGATCCCGAGCGCGAATTCCCTGCTCTCTTCGTCTTCCGTCAGGCTCTGAAACGGAAGCACGGCGACGGCGGTACGGGCGGGGTTTGCATCAGACAACTCTCCGCCTGAGCCGACCGCGGATTCCGCCTCGACGGTCGCTGCGTCCGAGGGCGCCGCATCGGTGCCGCCGCTCCGGCTCGACAGGGCCATCCAGCCCCCGACCACGAGTGCCACGGTACCGGTAAGCGCAAGAAGACCCGACGGCCAGCGCCTCGCCGGCGGCTGAGCCACGATGGCCTCGATTTCGCCGGTCTTCGCCACGTCGGTGCGTTGAATACCCTCCGGCGTGCTCTCGAATGCCCAGGCGAGTACGAGCGCGATCGGGAATCCGAGGATCGACACCAGGGCGATTCCCGTAGTGAAGCTCTCGGGCAGATGCAGCGCCGGCACCAGGATATCGGCCACCTGCAGCACGACGAATGCTACGGCGCCGTACACGGCCGCGACGCGGAACACCTTTCGCCGCTTCAGCTCGGCGAAGAACCTCTGGTAGCCGGCCGTACCCATCAGTCGGCTATCAACGCTTCGAACCTGGGATCGCCACGCAGCGGATCCCAGTACGGATCCAGCCGAAGGTCCCACTTCGAGATATCGGCGGGGATGGACAGCAGCCGTTCCAGCAGATCGATCGCCTCGTCCGTCCGGCCCGTCATTGCGTATACGCGGGCCAGGTCCCGCAGCCGGTAGGTCCCACGCCAGGCTTCCTTCTCCGGCGGCATGAGCCGCAGCCCCTCCCGCGCGTGGTCGATCGCCTCCTCGTCTCGGCCCAGCCCGGCCAGCGCGATCCCGAGGGCGCTGTAGTATCTCGCGTCGTCGGGGGCCATCGCGAGCCGCGCCTCGATGATCGCGCGCGCGGAGTCGTAGGAGACCCTGGCCCGGGCGGTGTCTCCCTTCATCGCCCACGCGTCGCCTGAAACACTCGAAGCGGGCTCGAAGGTGAACTGATTGTCGCGCAGGTCCACGTCGCCTACGAGCTCGCGCAGAATGGCGTCAGGATCACGCGCGAACCGGTGCACGTCTACGAGCGAGAGCTCGTTGGCCCCTTCCTCGTATATTCCGAGATCCTGCATCTCCTTGAGAAGCTGCCGCCCGCTCGCGGTATCTCCGTCCGCGCGTATGCGCGCCATCGCCAGGTACGTATAGGGAAACGAGAAGTCCGGCCGGATCTCGATCGCGCGGCGGAGCCACGGCGCGGCTTCCTCGTACCGCCGCATCAGGCTCAACGTCTCACCCACGCTGTACGGGGCCAATGCCTGCCGCGGATCCAGCTCCGCCGCATATATGAATTGCTCGAGCGCCTGTTCGAGATTTCCCTGGCGCCGCAGCACGCTCGCCGCTGTCGTGTGCAGCTCGACCTCGCCCGGCAGACCTTCGATGGCGCGTTCGAGCTCCTCGAGGGCCCGGTCGTAGTCGAGGTGCACCCGGTAGAAGTAGGAACCCAGCGCCCAGTGGCCCTCCGGCAGTCCCGGCTCCAGCCGAAGCGCCCGTTCCGCATGAGAGAGTGCAGCATTGGTGAGCGAATCGGACCGGTCGAAGAAGAACCAGTACAGACTGGACGCCGCGGCCGACTTGATGGCCCAGGCCTCGGCAAAGGTCGAATCCAGGGCCAGGGCCTGGTCCGCGAGCCTGTCAGCCGTGCGGAAGATTACCTCCGAGTACCCCTCTCGTATGTTCTCCAGTGCACGCCGATACGACTCGTACGCCTCCAGATCTTCCGTCGGGACTCTGGCCAGACTTTCCCGCTGGCCGGTCGTGAGCTGGGCCTGCAGCGCCTCGGCGATCTGGGTCGCGATCTCGGTCTGGATGGCAAAGATCCCGGCTACCGTGAGATCGCCCGTATACTGCTCGGCCCACAGGTGGCCCTCCGATTCCGCGTCGATCAGCTGCACGTTGAGCCGGAACTGGTCCCCTGCCCTCTGCACCCCGCCTTCGAGCACGTATGACACGCCAAGCTCATCGCCGATCGCCGGAATGCTCTTCGGCGAGTCCCGATACTCCTGGACCGAGGTGCGCGAGATGACCTTGAGCGAGCCGATCTTCGACAGCTGGGTGAGCAGGTCATCGTGCAGACCGTCTGTGAACGGCAGCGTTTCCGGGTCCCGGCTCATGTTGTCGAACGGGAGTACGGCGATCGAGGGCGGCCCGTCGGTCGCGGACTCGGCGGTCTCCACGCCGGCTTCCGCCGCCGGAGCCGCCGAATCCTCTCCCGCTGAGGAGACCGCGGTCGTCGGTCGGCTCGAGAGCGCCAACCAGCCTCCGACGACCAGTGCGACGACCCCCGCGAGGGCGAGCAGTCCGGAAGGCCAGCGACTCGCCGCCGGCTGCGCGAGAATCGCCTCGAGCTCGCCCGTCGTCGCGGCGTCCGTGCGTTGCAGACCGGACGGAGTGCTGTCGAAGGCCCAGGCGAGGACGAGCGCGATCGGGAATCCGAGGATCGAGAGCAGCGCGATCCCCGTCGTGAAACTCTCGGGCAGGTGCAGCGCCGGTACGAGGATGTCGGCGACCTGCAGGACGACGAACGCCACCGCGCCGTACACGGCGGCGACGCGGAAGACCTTCCGCCGCTTGAGTTCGGCGAAGAGCCGCTGGTACCCGGGGGCCTCAGACATGGGCGGAAAGATCGGTGTCGAAGGTCGTCGGGAAAAGGTCGCTCGCCCGGCGGCTCCGCCTCGGCGAGCGTGTCACCCGCGCTCCGCGACGATCTGTTCCAGTCGCTCGCGCGCCGCGTTCACCCGGGGCTGCAGTACCGGGTCCGCCTCCTCCCACAACTCCACGAAGCGCGCGTAGTAGAGCGCCGCATTCTCGGCATCCCCTGCCTCGTCGTACAACTGGCCGAGCCGCTCCAGGGAATGTGGCAGGAAGAGCCGGTCCCAGTAGATGCGAATCGGCTCATTGCCGTTGACGTACCGCTCATACGCCACAACCGCAGAGTCCGACTGGCCTGCGCCCTCGTACATGCGGGCCAGGACCATCTCCCCGAGGGCCTGATTCGACTCGGCAATCGCCGCACGCGTGAATCGGATGGCCTGGTCGAAGTCGCCCTCGGCCTCGGCCAGAAGCCCGCGCGTAAATCCGAGCCCTATGCTCGCCCGCCGCAGCTGGGCCGAATCCGCCTGCGATTCGAATCGCTCGAGGGTCGCCGCGGCTTCGTCGGGCCGGTCGATCCGCGATTGGAGCCGCGAGATTCTCAAGTACGGACGGTCCGCGAACGGAAGGGATTCGAGGGGAAGGTTCGAGAGCGCTCGATCCAGCCGCGCTGCTGCCCGACCCTGATCCCGGAGCGTGAACGCCTCGTATTCGGCCGCGGACAGCTCGGCCTCCAGCATCTCGCCCGGGAGGTCTCGCTCGCGGGCGATCTCCGCGCTGCGCCTCGCATGCGCAAGAGCTGCCTCCACGCGTCCCTGCGTGCCGTCCAGCGATGCGCGGTGGTTGGCGGCAAAGCTCCTCCAGAACAGGCTGCCCTGGTACTCCGATTCGATCACGGAGAGGATCGAGTCGGCAGCCTCGTAGTCTCCGCGCAGCTCGGCCAGAAACGCCTCGAAGCGCAGAATGTCGGGGCTGACGCCGAGATATGCGACCGCCCGGTCGAGGATCGCCTCCGCCTCGTCGTACTGCCCGGTCTGCATAAGGGCAGATGCCAGGTTCGTATAGGCGAGCGTCCGCGCCGAGTCGATCGCCAGGGAGCGAGTCATCATCTCGACCTGACGCTCCTCGTCGCCGAGGTCGCCGTAGAGGATTGCGACGTTGTTCAGGGCCCAATTGTCGTTCGGGTCCCGCTCGAGAAGCTGCTCGTAGGCCGTGATCGCCTTCTCCGTCTCTCCCGTCACCGCCTCGTAATAGGCGGCCATCGTCAGGTAGCGCTCACGCTCGGTAAGGCGGTCCCGAAAACGGTACGCCTGTCGCAGGGCCTCATCCTGCCGTGACTGGTCTTCCAGCCGATTCTTCAGTTCGACGGCCAGCTTTCGGTGAGCCATCGCGAAGCTCGAGTCCGCCTCGATGGCTTCTTCGAGCAGGGCGATGCCCCGGTCCACGTCACCATTCGTCTCGATCGCCTCGATCGCGTCGGAGTAAAGTCGCAGCGCATTGATCGAACCGGTCGTCACGCGCTCCAGCGGCGGATCCGCGCGAAGGGAGGTATACGATTCGCCGATCTGCTCCCGCAGGTGCTTGGAAAGCTCGTCGATCGCCGGGATGATCTCGTCCACGTCGGCCGCCGTTTCCCGCTCCGAGGCGAGCACGGCTTCGCCGTCGGCCGCCAACAGGCGGGCAGTGAGAACGTAGCCCGAGCCGATCGGATTAATCTCTCCGGTCACGATCGCCGGAACGCCTTCCCTGACTGCGATCTCGCTGGCGAGGTCGGAGGTGATCGGAGTGTCCCGCGGCCGCTCCATTCGGACCAGCGCTTCGGTGACGAACGCGGGCTCCATGACGCGCACGACCGGAGACTGGGATAGATCCACACGAAAAGCCTCGGTGGCGGCACGCCCCAGCGTCTCATCGCTGGATTCGAACTCGGATACGATGACCGGCGATCGGTCGTCGAGCACGCCACGGGCGACCAGGCTGCCCGCCGGCCCGATTCCGGCCTGGCGCATGATGATCCAAGCGATGGTCACGGCGACCAGAAACAGGAAGGCCAGCGCTCCGCCCCCCAGCGCATTGCGCCACGTGAACAGCTTGCGCGAGCCGCTCGAGGAGGTCGAGGCGGGCGCGGGCGCTTCCACGAACTCGTCGGAGTCAGTGACGGCAGTTGCGTCCTCCTCGCTGGATCCCCCGGCACCAGCCGTCGTCGGCGCCACACCCTCCTGCACGAACGCCGTGGCCATCACGATCGGCAGGCCGATGATCAGCAACACGAGGGCGAAAGGCTCCACCCAGTCCGGGAATCCCACCGAGTCCGCGAGCTGCGCCACCACCTGAAGCGCGATCCACGACCCCGCGAGGTAGATCCCCAGCACCTGCCACAGCGAGCGGCGGTGCGCCTCGTGGATCAGCTTCTTCATCCGCGTTCCCTCAGGATCTCGGCGAGTCGCGCCCGCGCCGCTTCCACTCGTGGCTGAAGCTCGGGATCGGCCTCATTCCACAGCTCGACGAATCTCGCGTAGTAGATCGTTGCCTGCTCCGAATCACCCGCCTCGTCGTGCAGTTGGCCGAGGCGCTCGAGCGTCGGGGCCAGCGTGACGTCGTCCCAGAACAACCGGGCGTGCCAGTCTGCCTCGACGTACCCCTCGTAGTACGCGAGCGCCGAGTCCCGCATTCCGAGAGAGTCGAAGGCGATGGCGACCGGCATGAACTCGCACAGAACACAACTCCGCTGTTCCCGCAACCGAAAGGTATCGATCGCCTCCTGGAATCGCCCCTCGTGCATCAGGAGAAGTCCCTCGATCCCATGGTAGGCGTTGTCCACGTCGGTCCGGTACTCAGCCGGGACCTCGGCCTCGAATTCGGCGAGCAGGGCTTTCGCACGCTCGCGATCACCCAGCCGGGCCCACTGGAATGCCGCACCGATGTAGTTCCGATTCACCGGTTCATCGGCCTCGAGCGGCTCCTCGCGCAGGAGCTCCTCCAGGCGCGCACGGGCCGCAGCCTCGTCCCGGCGGACGGCCGCATCGACCCAGACCAGGCCGGAGAGCATGGAGCGCCGCGGATTCGGGCGTCCAGCCCGGTCGTGCGCCCGGGCCGACTCCTCCGCCAGACGCTCCGCTTCGGTCAAACGTCCTTCGACCAGGGCGACATCCGAGAGGATCGAGAGCCGGGCCATGTCATTCGCCGGATCCGATGGCAGATCCCCGAATCGCTCCGCGGCCTCGGCCACGGCTTCGAAATCCTGGCGGCTCGCAGCGAGCGATACCCAGAGGCGGACAACGACATCGTCCGTCGGAAAGCGCTCGCTCGCCGTGACGAGATGCGCTTCGGCCTCGTCGTACAGACCGAGGTTGATCTCGGTCCGGGCCAGATTGCGCAGGTGGGCGGCAGTCGTCGAATCACGCTCGAACGCCCTCCGATAGTAATCGTACGCGACATCGACTTGTCCGAGATCCTGGTCGTAGACCACACCGAGATTGTTCAGGGCCCAGGTGTCATTGGGATCCATTTCGATCAGCCGCTCGTAGGCGTTGATCGCCGACTGGTAGTCCCGTCGGACCCTCTCGTGGTAGGCCGCCTCCGTCAGAAGTCGCTCGCGTTCCGTGAGGCGGGCGCGCCCCTCGTAGGCGGTCTCCATCGCCTCGATGCGACCGCCGTTCGTGTCGCGGGTCAGTCCCAGCTTCCGCCACGCCATCGCGAACCCGGGATCGATCGCTACCGATTCCTCGAGCAGGTCATTCATCAGGTCCGAGTCTCCACCCCGGTCGAATACGGCGATCGCCTCGGTATACTTTTCGAGCGCTTCCAGCGAGGCCGTGGTGACCTGATCGAGGGGAGCATCCGCGCGCAGATCCGAATAGGACTCACCGATCCGCTCCCGCATCTTCGAGGACAGGCGATCGATGGCGGGGATGATCGCGTCGGCATCTCTTGCCGACTCCCGATGTGAGGCGAGCGTCTGTCCGCTTCCTGCGTCCACGATGCGGGCCGACAGGGTGTAGCCGTTGCCCACCGCCTGAATCTCGCCGCTGATCACGGCGGGATAGCCCTCGCGGACTGCCACCTCGCGAGCTACGTCGAAGGTCAGAGGATCGGAAGGATCTCGCGCCATCCGCGCCAGTGCGTCCACCAGCGCGGAGGGCTCGACGACCTCCACGATGTCGGACTGGGCCAGATCGATCCGAAGTGCTTCGGTCGCCGCCGCCCCGATCGAAGCGTCCTGCGACTCGAACTCGGCGATCACGATCGGGGCCCGGTCATCGAGCAGGCCGCTGGCGACCAGCGAACCGACCGGCCCGATTCCGGCGTTCCGCATGTACATGAACCCGCCCGTCAAGATCGCCAGCATCACGAACGCAAGGCCGCCGCCGAGCAGCGCGTTGCGCCAGGTGAACACGCGACGGACATCGTCCGAGGACTTCGGTTCGGCCGCCTGCACCGTGTCCGCTACCCCGCTGACCGGTGTCTCCGACATCCGCTTCTGTACCGCCGCCGTAGTGAGGATGATCGGCAGTCCGATGAGCAGCAGGATGAAGGCGAACGGGAACACCCAGTCGGGCAGCCCCATGTTCTCCTTCAGCACGTCGACCACCTGGAGGACAAGCCAGGAGCCCGCGGCATACAGACCGAGTATCTGCAGCAGAGACCGACCGCCCATTATCCGCGCTCCCTGATGATCTCTTCGAGTCTGCCCTGGGCCGCCCGTACTCGCGGCTGGAGCTCCGGATCCGCATCCTGCCATAGCTCGACGAACTGCGCGTAGTAGATGGCGGCCTGCTCCTGGTTTCCTTGTTCATCGTGCATCCGTCCGAGCCCTTCGAGCACGGT
>Ga0316201_10000386_pt1 | contig 24389 bp, 20 predicted proteins | sample CS6wburrow_MG_FD_204516 | JGI IMG/M metagenome (GOLD analysis project Ga0316201, IMG submission 204516) | Coastal sediment microbial communities from Delaware Bay, Delaware, United States - CS-6 worm burrow | ecosystem: Environmental > Aquatic > Marine > Coastal > Sediment | place: USA... | reverse complement strand
ACGGTCGCCCGTCGGCTGCGGCCTCCACGTAAAACGCGTCACTGGGCGCCCCATCGAATTTGCCGACAATAATATGACTGCCCTTGGTACCACCGATCAGGCGCTTGCTCGGTCGAGGAGCTACATTGAGTACCCGATCAACCCAGGGGCCCGCCGCATTGACGACCGCTTTGACGCTGACTTCCTGCTCGTTGCCTTCCGGATCCTCAAACGTAACGGATCGCACCGCTCCGCCCGCAGCATTGATACGCGTTACTTCGCAATGCATGCGCAGGTCGGCGCCCGCGGACCTGGCTGCCAGCAGATTTTCAAGAACCAGTCGCTCGGCAAACGCTACCTGCGCATCGTAATAACGTGTCGCGGCGCGCAGACCTTTGTCATTGAGGCCTGGCTCGGCCGCCTGTATTTCGTCGCTCGAGAGCATTTCGTGATTCGGGACTGTCTTGCGCCAAGAGAGCAGGTCATACGCAAGCATCCCGAGCCGGATCAGCAACGGACCGCGGCGGGCACCTGCATAGATGGGAATGCAAATGCGCAGCGGCTCTACCAGGTGCGGTGCGGTGAGGCGCAGGTAGCGTCGTTCATGCAACGACTCGTAGACGAGCGGTATTTCGCCGTACTCGAGGTAGCGCAACCCACCGTGAATCAGGCGACTCGAAATCGCCGAGCACCCGGTGCACATATCGTTCTTGTCGAAGATAATGACCTTGAGGCCACGCAGCGCCGCATCGCGAGCAATTCCGGCGCCGTTTATTCCGGCACCGATCACCGCAAGGTCATAGATCCTGTCGCTGTCCGCCATCAGGGCCGAACCTGCCCGCTACCGCGCACGACGTACTTGTAGCTGGTCAACTGATCCGCGCCGACCGGGCCACGTGCATGTATGCGGCCGGTGGCTATGCCGATTTCCGCGCCCATACCGAATTCTCCGCCATCAGCAAACTGGGTTGACGCGTTCTGCAACACTATCGCGCTGTCCACTTCGCGGAAGAACTGCTCGGCGGCCTCAGTGTCGCCCGTAACTATGCTTTCGGTATGGCCGGATCCGTAGCGACGAATGTGATCGATCGCCTGCTCGATATCATCGACAACGCGAATCGAGACGATCGCATCGAGATATTCGGTCGACCAATCTTCGTCTGTGGCCGGCGTGGCCTGTGCGACGATCGCCGTCACTTTGTCGTCCCCGCGAATTGCACAGCCAGCCTCCTGCAGGGCATCACAGACAACTGGCAACAACACGTTAGCCGCGGCGCTGTCGACGAGTACGGTTTCGGCGGCGCCGCAGATTCCTGTGCGACGCATTTTGGCGTTCAGGACGACATCTCGGGCCATGTCCACGTCCGCGCCCGCATGCAGGTACACGTGACAAATACCTTCGAGATGACCAATCACGGGCACACGCGCCTCGTCCTGCACGCGTTTGATCAGGTTCTTGCCGCCACGTGGAACGACAACGTCGACCCACTCGGCCATCGAAGAAAGGAGGAAGCCAACCGCTGCCCTGTCGGTCGTGGGCACCATCTGCACGGCCTCCGCGGGCAGGCCGGCGGAAACCAGGCCATCACGCAGGCATTCATAGATTGCCATGCTCGAGCGGAAGCTTTCGGATCCTCCCCGCAGGATCACGGCATTCCCGGACTTCACGCACAACGCGGCAGCATCAGCCGTCACATTCGGGCGGCTTTCATAGATAATTCCGATCACGCCGAGCGGCACGGCAACGCGCTGAATGCGCAGCCCGTTGGGACGCTCCCATTCTTCGAGGATACGTCCAATAGGGTCGCGCAAACCGATGATGGCCTCGATCCCTGAAGCCATGGCCGCGACGCGCTCGTCGTCGAGCAACAGGCGATCCAGCATTGCACCACTGAGTCCGCGCTCCCTCGCTGCCGCCATGTCCTGTGCATTCGCAGAAACTATTTCGCTCGAGCGCTCCCGCAGTATTGCGGCCGCGGCTGCGAGTGCGGCATTGCGCAACTCACCGGTCGTCGTGGCCAGGGTCATGGCAGACGCTCGTGCCGCTTCGCCCAGCGAGGTCATCGTCGCCGCGATATCCATGATTTGTGTGTCAGCGGTCATGGTCGAATAACACCAGTTCATCCCGGTGCACCATGACCGAACGGCCGCGGTATCCGAGTTTGTCCTCAATCTGTTCCGACTGGCAGCCCGCAAGACTGCTCGCCTCAGAATCCGAGTATTCCGCCAGCCCGCGGCCGAGCTCAGTGCCATCGGGCCCGATAATATTGACCACGTCACCACGCCTGAAATTGCCGACCACGTCGACAACGCCGACTGGCAACAGGCTCTTGCCGTTGCGCAAGGCGCTCACCGCACCCTGATCGACACAAATCTCGCCCTGCACCTCAAGCGCGCCGGCGAGCCACTGCTTGCGTGCAGCAGCCGGCGTCCCTTCGGCCCTGAATACCGTGCAACGGGCTCCCGTGGCCAGCGCATTAAGCGGATGTTCGATCGTGCCGCTCGCGATAATCGTAGAACATCCCGCGTGTGTTGCGATACGCGCCGCCTGCACCTTGGTCGCCATGCCACCGCTGCCGACATCGGATCGGGTTTCGCCGGCCATCGCCAGCACCTCGCTCGTGATGCGTCGAACCTCGGGAATATGCTCGGCTGCCGGGCTCGTGCCTGGGTCCGCGGTGTAAAAGCCATCCACATCGGACAGCAATATCAATGCATCGGCCATTACCAGCTGTGCGACGCGTGCCGCCAAACGGTCGTTGTCGCCATATCGAATTTCCTCGGTAGCAACCGTGTCATTCTCGTTGATGATAGGGATCACGCCGCGTTCGATAAGTCTCCCAAGCGTGCCGCGTGCGTTGAGGAATCGCCGCCGGTTCTCGGTGTCCTCGGGCGTCAGGAGAATCTGGGCGGCCACTATGTCGTGCTGGCCGAGCACTTCCTGATATGCATGCACGAGTTGCACCTGGCCTGCTGCCGCCGCAGCCTGAAGGTCTTCAAGGCGGGCGCGTCGCTTGTTGATGTCGAGGACCAGGCTGCCGATGGCGATCGCCCCCGAGGACACGATGAGGACCTCATGGCCCTGCTCTTGCAGTGCGCTAATGTCGTGAGCCAGGGTTTCAAGCCAGCTGCGATTGAGCCGCCCGTGCTCATCTACCAGTAGCGACGAACCAACCTTGACGATAAGTCGCCGATAGTCGGAAAGCGCCAGCGCGGCCATGATCAGCCGACGAGCAAGTGTTGCCGATCGAACGACGTCAGCGTGACTTCACCTTTCGATACGGCAACCGTGCCACTGCGCGCGACGGCTGAAATCTCACCGACCGTGGCCGTCTCTTTGACGAACTCGTCAACCTCGGCAACAGGACCCGTCAACTGCATCGTGCAACTGTTGGCGTCTTCGTCCAGCATTTCAGCATCAAAGCGCTTGGCTACCGCCATCGCTTTTGCCAGCCCACCCGTCCCGAGCTTGACCTTGACGATCGCGAGTTCTCGCTCGAAGTGCTCGCCCAGCGTCATGTCGTGAATGTTGACCACGTCGACCAACTTGGCGAGCTGGGCATTGAGCTGGGCGATGGCCGCATCCGAACCCGGGACGACCAGCGTTACACGTGAGACGCGCGGGTCGTAGGTCGGAGCCACATTGAGCGATTCGATGTTATAGCCACGCGACGAGAACATGCCCGTCAGGCGCGTCAGGGCACCGACCTCGTTTTCCAGAAGGACTGAGATTGCGTGTCGCATGATGAATTACAAATGAAACCGGTTTTTCCGAATGACAGGGCGGATGGTGGCGCAGATTTTCCAGTATTGCAATGCACCCTGAATTAGTAAACACTCGCCGAAAATCTGTTACTTATCGCTTGAATAGCAGCTCCATGAACGATCAGGTCAATACTGACGCGGCAACACGGCATCCTCTCGCGGGCGAGACGCTCTCGGGCGCCGATACCGTAGTCCAGGTGATGGCTGACGAAGGCGTCAAGACGATCTTTGGTTACTCCGGTGGCGCCATCCTGCCAATCTATGACGCCGTGTTCCGCTACAACGACCATCACATGCGTCCGAATGCCGAGCCCACCATGCAACTCGTCGTCCCTGCCAACGAGCAGGGTGCCGGATTCATGGCCGCCGGTTACGCGCGGGCAAGCGGTGAAGTAGGAGTAGTCATGGTTACTTCGGGCCCCGGAGCAACCAACACGGTCACCCCGGTACGCGACAGCATGGCCGACTCCGTGCCTTTGGTTGTCATCTGCGGCCAGGTTCCGACCGCGGCTATCGGCACCGACGCGTTCCAGGAGGCGCCTGTGGTTGCCATCATGGGTTCCGTTGCCAAGCATGTTTTTCTTGTAACGGACGCCGAGAAGCTGGAGGAGACGGTACGTAGTGCGTTCGAACTTGCTCGCACTGGCCGCCCTGGCCCGGTTGTCGTCGACATCCCGAAGGACATCCAGAACTGGCAAGGCGCGTTCAAGGGAACGGGCACGCTGCCTCTGCATGGCTACCGCAGACGACTCGCCAAGGTCGAGGCGAACAAGCTGAGTGACGATGCCTGTGAACGCTTCTTTACTATGCTATCGCAGTCCAATCGTCCGCTAATTTACGCTGGCGGCGGTGTAATCAACGCCGGTGCGACCAAAGCCATGCGACGGGTGGCGAACGAATACGGCATTCCCGTTACGACCACGTTAATGGCACTGGGCGCCAGTGATACCACTCACCCTCTCGCCCTGCACATGCTGGGCATGCACGGTGTAGCCTCGGCCAACTACGCGGTCGAGGACTGTGATTTTCTGATTGCAGCCGGTGCACGCTTCGACGATCGTGTCGCCGGCAATCCGGGACAATTCGCACCGCGTGCGAAGAATATCGCGCACTTTGACGTCGACTTCGCCGAAATCGGTAAAGTAAAACGCGTCAATTGGCATCACGTCGGCATGCTGGAGCGCGATCTGACAGACTTGCTCGCATACGGCCGCCGCATCGGCTTCACGAAGGATTTCAGCGCCTGGCATGAGGAAATCGCGCAGCTCAAGAGCGACTATGCGTTGAACTACGATCGCGACTCGAAGTTGATCCAGCCCTACGCCGTCATCGAGGAAATCAACAAACACTCGAAAGGCGAGGCGATTATTTCAACAGGCGTTGGCCAGCACCAGATGTGGGCTGCGCAGTATTTTGATTTCCGCGAACCACGGCTGTGGCTGACATCGGGAAGTATGGGCACGATGGGTTTCGGCCTGCCAGCGGCGATCGGTGCGCAGTTTGCTCGCCCCGAACGCACCGTTATTGACATCGACGGTGACGGCAGCATCCGCATGAACATCGGCGAACTTGAAACGGCAACGACTTACAAAACGCCGGTCAAGGTCATCGTCCTGAATAATCATGGCGACGGCATGGTGCGGCAATGGCAGCAACTGTACTTCGGCGGCCGAATGTCAGGCAGCGACAAATCACTGCACAGCAAGGACTTCGTCAAAGCGGCCGAGGCCGATGGTTTCAAGTTCGCGAAACGCCTGGAACACAAGGACGATCTGCCAGCCATTATTCGTGAATTCATGGAATTCGATGGACCGGCATTTCTCGAAGTGATCATTGACCGTGACGCGGGCGTTTACCCGATGGTTGGGCCGGGCCTCAGCTACGACAATATGATCACGGGCGAGTGGATCAAGAGTCGCGAAAAACCTGCGCATGACACTCTCGATCCGAGCGAGATGTTCTAGACCAACTCAAATCCGACAATGATCCTTGTATGCGTTGCGATTTCGGCACCGCGTGTTGCTGGCTGCGCGAAGCGACCGGTTTCCTGCGGACCCACCGCCACAAGACATGACTCAGACCGGCCTTTTGTGAGGGCCATCACAGTCAGCCGGCCCTCGACCGGTAAACTGGTCCTCCGGAATAAACCCGTGACGGGAGCCAGACCATGAGCCGAGCGCGTTTGAGTCTTGTAAGTGCATCACTATTGATAGCTGCCTGCGGCAGCGGCGGCGATTCGTTCACCGAAGCGCAGTCAACAACCACAACCTTCAATATCACGTCGGCAGACGCAGTAGTGGCAGCAAGTCTTTCATGGGAAGCGGCAATGGCCAGCGGCGATTTCGCCGATCTGGGTGGTGCCCTCGGACTGTCGAGCGCTATGCCGGGCGGCTTTGAAATTGCCACCGTGGCGCTCCCACCGACCGGGTCCCTGATCAACATCGTGCAACAGGTTCCGTTTGGGCCCGATGTCTATCCCTGCCTGAGCCTCGGTGCCGTCTCGATATCGGGCGACGTGGAAGATCCGCTGACGCTGACGCCTGGTGATACGTTCAGAGTCGTCTACGAGCTGTGCGACGATGGCCTGGGCGAAGTCGTCAATGGCATGGTCGATTTCACGGTGCGCGATTTCGCGGGCGAGATCCTGGCAGGCACTTACCTGCTCAGTATGGATGCAGTGGTCACCGACCTGCAGATCCAGACCGGCACCGATACGATTACGAGCAATGGTGACGCCACCGTGAACCTCGATACCGAGTCGGCGCCTGCCGTTGCAGCCAGCGTTTCAGGAGCGTCGATGACGACGGACAGGAACACAAGCTCGGAAACCGTTACGAATTACTTCTCGAGTCAAACCGTGGATGCCGGTGTCGTGCCGGCCCCGTACACAATGTCGGCGGCGGGCACGCTGGATAGCACGCAGCTTGGCGGCATTGTCCGGTACTCGACCGTGGAGACCTTCCAGGGATTCGATGCCGACTACCCGGATTCGGGCGTATTGCTGGTCGAAGGTGAAACTTCATCAGCACGACTGATCGCAGTCGACAATGTCAATGTCACTATCGAGCTCGACAGCAATGGCGATGGCGTAACCGACGAAACGTTCAGTCTGACCTGGGTTGAGCTGACGTCCTGATTGTGGAATACCTTGTCGCCCTGGAGACCGAGTGGTTCTGCGGCGATTCTGATCCTCCCCGCAACGATCGTACGGCGGGGAGAGAAACTTCAGCAATTCCGAGGTATTATGTGAACTAGCTCAACGATTTCCGGGCAGATTTCCCGGAGATTGACGCTAAGTACTGGAATTCTGTGCGAATCATGCTGACGACTCAGAGACGAGACAACCTGAACAAGATCGTAATCCTCAATCCGAAAGGCGGTTGCGGCAAGTCTACGCTCGCAACGAACCTGGCCGCTTGCTATGCACGGCGCGGGCCGACACCGGCCATCATGGACTTCGATCCTCAGGGCTCGACGATGGGCTGGCTGGACCGCCGGCCTGGCGACTTGCCGGATATTCACGGCATTGCCGCCTACAAGAAGTCAATGCAGGCCACGCGCAGCTGGCAGCTACGCGTGCCCAACGAGACTGTCAACTTGCTTATTGATTCACCGGCCAGCGTCAATCACGATGACCTGCGCGAACTGACACGTGACTCAACCAGCATCCTTGTCCCGGTACTGCCGTCGTCGATGGACATCCACGCCGCATCACGGTGCATCGCCGACCTTCTCCTGGTTGCCAAGATTGACCGTCGTGACCGCAAGCTTGCGGTCGTTGCCAATCGCACGCGCAAGAACACCAGGAGTTTCGGCAAGCTCATGCGCTTCCTGGATTCACTCGGTATTCCGATCATCGCCGTACTGCGCGACAGTCAGAATTTTGTGCACGCCGTGGAACAGGGTATTGGCCTGTGTGATATGCAACCGTCACGCGTCAGGCAGGACGTCGAACAGATCGAGAAGATCGTAAGCTGGCTTGATGCCTGGCCGGAACGACGCCGCGATTCCTCTGCCATCACGTCGATGGACCAACAGCCAAAATTCGGTCGTTCAATTCTGCGCCGGGCGCAATTCGGGTCAGCCTGACTTTTCCGTTTGAATCTCGGCGAACATCTCGCCATCCACATTGCCGCCACTGATCACGACAACTGTCGTTTTCCCACGTGTATCGATTTTGCCCGCCAACACAGCCGCCAATGCAACCGCACCGCCGGGTTCCACGACCAGCTTGAGATTCCGGAATGCAAAACGCATGGCCTCGCGCACCTCGGCATCAGTGACGACCAAACCGTCAGCTAGCAGGCGCCGATTGATGGCGAAGGTCAGTTTCCCGGGACTGTGCGCCTGCAGCGCATCGCAAATGGACCGCGCGGTTTCATCGATACTCTCTCGCTTGCCTGATTTGAGCGAGCGCGCCGTGTCATCGAAACCCTCGGGTTCGACCGTGTGCACGGAAACACCGGGCCAACGTGCTTTGAGCGCCGTCGCGCAGCCCGCAATAAGTCCGCCACCACCACAACACACCAGGACCTGGTTCGGTTCGATACCAAGATCCGCGCACTGTTCCGTGATCTCGAGGCCAACGGTGCCCTGCCCGGCAATAATGAAATCGTGATCATAGGACGGCACCACGACAGCACCGCGTTCGGCCGCGATCTGTCGCGCGATTGCCTCCCGATCACCCGTGTACCGATCGTAGGTAATTACCTCTCCGCCCAGCTGCTGCGTGTTCTCCAGCTTGGCGCGAGGTGCATCCTCGGGCATGACTATCGCCGTCTTGATATCGAGCAGCGATCCGGCGGCAGCAACGCCCTGCGCATGATTGCCCGACGAAAATGCTACGACTCCTTTCATCGCCTGCTCAGGTGTCAACTGGCTAAGAAAATTATATGCGCCACGAATCTTGAATGAGCCCGTAACCTGCAGGCACTCGGGCTTGATGAGAACCTTGCCTCCGACTGCTTCATCCAGCGCGTGATTCTGCAGCAGTGGAGTACGCACACTGACGCCGGCAAGCCGCCCTGCGGCCGCCTCGATATCCCTGATGTCGATCATTGCACCGTCTCTTCCGCCAGGCGGTCGATCTTGGCCGCACAAATGAAGTCATTGTCCGACAAACCATTGATCGCGTGCGTCGTGTAGCTGACATCGCAGCTGCCGTAGGCGATCGTCAGGACCGGATGGTGATCTTCGCTGATCGCGATCCGGGCGACGGCGTTGGCGAACCCCAAGGTACGACTATAAGCAGAAAAACTGAAGCTGCGCCCAATGCGCAGCCCGTCATCGCTGATCGACCAGTCAGCATGCAAGGCACGCAAAAGTTGTTCACTTTGGTCGCGAGTAAGGGGCTGCACGCCGCCCTCACAAGGCTTGCAGCTGCGTCCGGCGAGGTCTTCTGGCATAGCTCATTCCTGCTTGGCATTGTTGCTTGGCAATACGCAGACACTAGCAACGTGAACTGCCTTGCGCCAGAAAAAAAGCCGACCCCATTACAGGGCCGGCCAGGCGGAGACTCAGATGAGTCACAGGGAAGTCTAGTTCGGATTCGATGCCATCGACGGCCCTTCATCAATGAACAGCTTGACGCTGACCTTGCGTTCGAGGGCGTAGCTGTCGAGGGATTCATCCTGCGCTGGCGACTCGCCGTGCGCACTGATATTGATTCGTGTGGGGTGCACGCCTGCCGCGACGAACTGATCGCGAATGAACTCCGCGCGTCGTTCCGAAAGTGCGAGGTTATAGTCCGCGTTACCACGCGCATCGGCGAAACCATCCAGCTTGATATGGATGTCTGGCATCCCGGCAAGCATCCCCGCGAGTTGCGCGAGCCGCTCACCTGTCACGTCGGCAAGAACGGCTTCGTCAGTACGGAACAACAGGTCCATAGCGATGCCGGCCTGCAGGAGACTGACCAATTCGGGCCGAGCGACGCCTTGCAGGCGCTCTATCTCACCACCGAGTGTATCGATATCGCCCTCGAGGCGAGCAACAGTACGATTCGAGTTGTCGACCGACCCCTGTAAGCCGGCAATACGTTCGTTTTTCTTGTGCATCGCATCGCCAATCGTTGCGCCAAGTGCAGCGCCAATGACGAGGCCAACGGGTCCGCCCGCTATAGCGCCAATAGCGGCGCCTGAACCAACACCGATATTTTCCTGCCGGGATGACTTGTCAGCGGCCTGCGAAGGCACTGCAAAGAAAATTGAGGCTGCCGTGATGATGGCAATGATTTTGTTACGCATGTGAATGATCTCCTGTTTGCAACTGCGGCCTTGTGGCCTGCTTCGGAGTTCATTACACGACCCAATCGAGCGGCAGAAACGGCGCTATCGTGGAAAGGTGCCGATCAATTGTGGCAAATAGTGGCGGCGTGCCTAGCGGTTCTCGTCGGCCAATGCGACAAACGTGCCGCCATTGCGATCGCAAAGAACGCGCATCAGCGTGGCGAAACGACTGGCGGATCGAGGTATCTGGCCACCGCCCCGGAAACCACGCGGAAAACCAACACCGTGCAAACGCACGCGGCGCTCGCCGTCGGCACCCTCCCGATTGCGGCGGTCGATAGTGGCGACTACCGCGTCGATATTGTAGTCACCGGCAAAGTCGTCGCCGAAGACATAGATACTGATTTTCTTGTCTGCGGCCCAGTAGGTCTCTATAGCGGCCTGGATACCGTCGACGGGATTACTGTCACTCTGCGCAAACCACGTCCGCATGCGACTCATGATCGCCTGGCGCCGCCCCGGCGTATCCGGGATCCAGCGACCTGTGTATTCGGGAAACATGTACAAACCATCGTCATTCATGATTTGAATACCCTTCACGGTCGGATAGGCATCCAGTGCCTCACGTAACTTTCGCTGCACCAGCCCCCAGTTGTAATTGATCATGCTGTTCGAGGTATCGATGACGAAGATGATGTATTCGCTGTCTACCGGGATACCGGCAACAGCATCCTGATTGCTACGCTTGTAGTAAGGCAACAGACGTTTCATTTCTTCGGTCAGGCTCTGCCGCGCAACGCGTAACTCACCTTCGTCAATCGTGGCCTCTTCCTCCTGCTTGCTGGTGTTGTATTGGCCACGAATACGATTCAGGTCACCCTGAAGCTCCGCCAGGTAGAGATTCGTAGACGCCGCATCCTCACTCACCTTCTTGAGTTCACGATCAAGAACCACTGATTCGCCACGAAGATTGAACAACTCTTCCTGCAACAGGGCGATCAGTTGCTCGAGATTCTCCTCAGCCTCCTCGATGACGACGGGTTCGTAAATCTTGCTGAGTACCAGCAGCAAGATAATCGCCCCGAAGCCGCAGCATATGCAGTCGAGGAACGACAGGCTGAATGCTTCAATATTGCGGCGGCGTCTCACTTGGGCACCTTCTTACGGCCAGTCACGGCTAACGGTCATGAACGACCCGTTGCTCGTCAGCGCAAGCGACCAGAAGGAAATCGGTGCGTCGAAATCACCTTCCATCGGGAACAGCATGATGTTGATCGGCACACCAGACGGCAATTCTCGCACCGCACGACCAAAAAGATTGAGGCGTTCGGACGCGCCGATAACCCGCTTGTCCGTCATCGCAGCATCCATCGTCGGCATACCATCGACGAGCAGAATGATGTTGTCGGGCCGGGGTGACAGGGTCTTGGCGATCGCAAATGCCGAATGCATGTTGGTGCCGTTCTTTGGCGGAGTACGTCGTAAAACGCGCACCGCTTCGTCAAGCTGCGAACCATCACCCGCGTTCAGCCAAACACCCTCACTACCCCTGATCACGGGCTCCGCAACATTGTTGAACATGTATATCTGGTACAAGTCATCCTGCTGAAACTGCGATGTCAACCAGCCCACCGTTGCGATGACCTGGCGCCACTTCCGCGAGCGCAATTGCTCGGACTCCGGCAGGTTGCGGCGGCGAATGATGTTGACGAGTGTGTCGCTGAGCATGCTCGCTGAGCGGTCGACAAGTATCAGCGTGCGCTCGCCACCAAGCCTGAGACCTGTCAGGTACTGGCGATCACCGTCACCCTTGAACTCACGAATCTGCTCCCCTGCCGCGTCCTGCTCCCGTTTGATCGCAAGCAGTCGTTTGACCTCTTCCTCGAGCGACTTGATGTCCGACTGCAACTTCTCGACGCGCTCGATTTTTGCGAGCGTATCCTGATCGTATTTGTCGAGTTCGGCCTGCAGTTCCTTGATCAGCGCGATAATCTGCGCGATCTTGCTCTCGGCACTTTCCTTTTCGACCTCGAGCTTTTGTTTCGTATTACGTGCCAGCGCCAGGTTCTTGCGGCCTTCAAGAACCTCTATCTCGAGGCGGTTCGTCTCGGCCATCAACTCGCTATTGTCGTCTTCCGTTGTCGCGTTGACATGCGAGTTGATGATCATAAAGAACAGGATCACAGCACCGAAACCACAGCTCATGCAATCCAGAAAGGACATGCTGAAGACTTCAGTCGATCTGCGCTTACGAGCCATCCTGTTCCTCCACGAAGATCATGCGAAGTTCGACTCCGGGCGTACCGACTCGAATAACATCGCCCACCTGAAGAACAGCAGAACCGTCGACGCGGTGGCCGTTGAGAAACGTGCCGTAGCGGCTGTGGTCGGTAACCACGCACTGGCCGTTGACAGCCGCAATCTCGCAATGACGGCGCGAGACGCCAGGCATCTCCTGGCGCAGATCGAGCCACCGCTCACCCTCGGCCGGATGCGTCCCCAGTACCAGCCTGGACGCGTCGACGACCGTTGCGTTGTTTCCCAGCAGCACATGCGTTGGCCGGGCCCCGCTGTTACCTGCGCCCACCTCCACGACGACAGATGCCTGGTCCCAGGGCAAGTGGCGCACCAGCGTTACCGCGCTGCCCGGACGGCTTTCCGTGCAGCGCGCAACGAGGCCGCGCGCCGTCGCCCCGGGCTCCAGCAGGAAAACTTCGCCACCAACCCGTGCCTTGAGTGTGTCGGCCAGGCCCGGCATACGTGCCGCCCGGTCGGACAACTGAATCGCGGGGGTTTCTCCCGCACGAATTAGTGCCCGCAAGTTACTGACTATGTTCTGGTAGACAGGCGCCGCTGCAGATACCAGTTGGAGCGACTCAATCTCGGCGCTGTGCCTGATACCACGATACTCAATTGCCAATGGCACAGCGTCCTGGCTCGCCGCAATCTTCAGCCAGTCCAGGATGCTGTCCTGCAATGCTTGCTCGGTTTCTGCAGTGTGCAACGGGTCAAAGCGGGATTGCTGAACGAAAGTCTCGGCAATCGTGCGAAGCCAGATATCGTAAAGGCTCAGCATGCCGGACTCTTCAACAATGGCAGCACGTTCGTATTGCACTTGCCCATCCTGCAGCAGGCGCGTCAGCATCGCCGTATGCAGTCCCAGATCCACGTGCACGGGAACCGCGTTTACGTATCGCCGCCGCGTGGCGGCCACCGCTGCATCAACCATAGCGACGACCGGGATATCGAGATCCATCGCAATTCCCAATAGAAGTGCGAGGTTGTCGTTGCTCATGTACCCCGGCACGGCCAGAGCGAGATGGTCACCGGGCCTGGACACGCGTTTCCAGATTTGTTCGAGTTGCCGGCTCACCAGATCAGCCGCGGTCAGATGCCGGAAGCGCTTGTCCGCCAGCGGCTCTGTGCGCAGGTCAGTCCAATAACGGTTCTGGATACGGCGCGGCTCCAGGCTGGCGCTTGCCCACGCCTCGCGACCGGTCGTCAGCCCTTCATCCTCGAGCAACGCGAAGCCGGGCTCCCGACAAAGGATACGCTCCCCATCCGTAAACAGGATGCCCGCATCGTTGAGATGTGCTGCCAGTAAGGTCATGTCGTTACCTGTCCGCGCGTTAGTCCGCCTTCAGGTGACGAATGACTTTATCGTCACAATAGCTCTCGCTGTCGAATACGAGCCGCTCCTGCATGAGCTGCAGCTGATGCACGAGGAACATCAGGAAGATGCTGATCAACAACGCAATGAACGTGGAGTTGAAAGCAACGCCGAGACTCTGCGTAACTCCCGCAATGTCGCCCTTCACGGCCTTGTCGGCCTGCGCAAGTGCTTCACCGATACCGCGAACCGTACCGATGAACCCGATTGACGGGATTGCCCAGGATATGTAGCGAATCATGGAGAGCTCTGACTCAAGTCGCTCGGCCTCCGATTCGCAAATCGTGTGCGTGCTGGCTGATACGTCCTGAATGCTGCGCGTGGATGCGAAACGGCGCAATGCGTTCAGCAGGGCTCGAGGCAGCAACATCCGCTGCCGGTCCTCGGGCAAGGCCTGCACCTGGCGCGCAAACTCACGCGTATCCTCGGGCAGTATTCGCATTCCTTCCGGCACCGGCACCAGGTCTACTTCGAGCAGCTTGCGTTCGGCGCCGACCTTGGTCGCCTTGTATCCCATAATCGCAAGGGCCCAGAACATGAGTATGAAGCAAGCCTCCTGCTCGAAATCCTTAACAAGTACCCAGACACTTCGCTCGCGAATGAAGTCGGGATCGGCCGCCGCCAGCATGTTTTGCTCTTCGATAACCTCTACCGCGTTGGGTCGCACGACCGATACGTAGAACGCGTGCACGATGATAATCGCGATTATCAAAGCAAAGAGTTGATAGACGAATTCAACCGGGATGTTCTTCTTTTTCATATGGCAGGGCTCAGCGAGTAAACGGTTCAGATATCGGTGGGAAACGGGATGGATTGTTCGAAGCGAACACCTTCGGTCGGATTGAAGTCCTTCTCGTCGATCTCGGTATAGTCCTCTTCGAGGCCGAGTAACTCATCAATCTCTTCATCAGAGACCTCGTCTTCGGGCGGCGATGCCTCTTCTTCTACCTGCGCGGCGTCGCTGGCCTCTTTTTCCGGCTCCGCATCCTGCGCCCAAAGCGCCGCGGCGCCAAATAACATGAGCAGAATCATCAATTGCAGTCGATACACGAACCAACCTCCTGTACACGGCTATAGCGTTGGACCATCGCCGCGCCTGATTGTCTCACGAAATTTCAGTCTGCGAAGCGCGCGACACGGAAGCCGACGTCCGAGCGGGCTTCCGAACTGAAGTCCCTGTAGCTAAGTCGCAATTCCGTCACACCGGCGTGTCGCCAGCTCGAGCCTCGCACAACGTGGCTCGTGCCACGGTCAGGGCCCGTCGGATCGACAACCGGCGTCGTGATGCCGGGCGTCGGAACAGTGTAGAAATCATTTACCCATTCGGCCACGTTGCCACCACCGTCGAAGATACCCAACGAGTTTGGCTTGAAACTGCCCACCGGCGCTGTTGATGCGTAGCCATCGTCGTAGGCGGGCAGAATCGTTGGCACGAGTTCAATAGCCGATCGATCCGCGAAATTACCGCTGTCCTCAGGAGGCGGCCATTTCATGCCCCACGGAAACTTCCGCGCTTGTTTCTGACCACCGTACCGGATCGCCAATGCCCATTCGGCCTCGGTCGGCAAGCGGTAGCCATCACTCAGTGGATACACAGGCACCCACTCGCCGAACTCATGCTTATAGGCCGGCGTTCGACCTTCCCGCTGGCTCAGCCAGTTGCAGTACTGCACTGCGTCATCCCAACTGACGTTAGCGACCGGATTACCATCTGCTGCGAGTGACGGATGCACGCTCGAGCCAGAGTCATGGTTGGCACGAAACTCCGCAAACTCCTTGTTGGTCACTTCGTGAATGCCTATCAGGAATGCCCGCGTAACGGTAACAGGAACAATAACCTCGTTTGCGCGGCGCCCTACTTCCGCACGAGATGCGCCCATCGAAAAGGTCGCGGGTTCCACGCGCCGCAAAGTCTGACCGACGGGCGATTTCAGGGTCTTCGCGATGCGGTCCTGAGCAATCGCTTCCAGAGATCGCAAGCTGGCGGTGAGCGTCTGCGGGTAACCGGGGCGTGGCGTAACGGTGCGCTTCCATTCGCTGTGCCCCTGCCTGCGCACTTCGATTGAGTGCGGTACCGAACTCAGGCGAACCGTTGTCTTGCCCTTACCGCGCGCACGCCCGTCAACGTACACCGTGGCGTCCTCGGGCTGTACAACGACAGTTACCGTGCCGAGACGCGCCGACAGGTCTACCGTAATCGACTCCGAGGCATTTGATTCGAGTCGCAGATTGCGTCGCGTGACACCGTAACCCGCTTTCGACAAACCGATTTCGTAATCGATTTCGGGTGACAACGACAGCGTGATTGGTGACTGACCACGATAGCGACCATTGACCGTTACGTTCGCGCCCCGCGGAATCGTGTTCACCTTGAGGCGTGCGTCGGCCGGTTGCAGAATGATGCGAGGTAATTGCTGCGCAACGTTGGGTTCGGCAACCACGCTGCCATCCCAGGCGCTGAAACCGTCTTTTGACACGGTCAGTTCGTGCGACCCTTCGAGCAACTCGATGGTCGCCGGCGTTACGCCGACCTCCTGGTCGCCCGCAAGGATCTTCGCGCCAGATGGTTCGGATTCAACGCGTACCTCGGCCCATCGGGGCACGAGTTGTACGTTGAGGTTTTCCAGCAGATCCAGGCCCGGAATACTGACCGTGCCGGTGAACGGCAGGAATCGATCCGACTCGACCCGCACCGCGTGTTCGCCTGGCTCGAGTTCCACGGGACCAAAAGGCGCCTTGCCAACCTGACTCTCATTTACCGTAACAATCGCGTCAACCGCCGGCTCAACCCGCACGACAAGGCGGCCCGGCTTCTTCCGCATACTCAGCTCGACCGTCATGGACTGTTCGTCGCCGACTACGAAGCTCTGCTGCACCTCGTAGTAGCCCTGCTTTTGTACATTTACCGTGTAGGTTCCCTTGCGCAACAGGATTCGGTCCCCCACCGGCAACCGGAACCAGCCACCGTCAACGCTGAAACTATCGGGACCCGCCGGTTCAATCTCGAACTCGACGGACTTGGCACTAAACAGCAGGTACGAGGCAAGCAGCAGTATCGCAAGGCCTATGCCGACGATGTATTTGAGTGGACTTTCTTTTTCCTTGTGTATCTTGGCTGCGGTGTCGGCAGCCCTTGCAAAGGCCGTGGGCGCGATTGCTTCCTCATCGGGGACCTCCGCATCATCCAGACCTTCCGGGGGACGTGTTACATATGCGCTGTCTTCGAGGCGCACATCGAGCAGCAGTTGGCCGCCATCCACGACGACACGAATCCGACTGCCATAGAACTGCAGTTCGTCGCCGTGCTCCAGCCGACGGCTCGTATCCAGGGTCTGACCATTGATCGTCAATGATGTGTTTCGACCTACCGGCTGCACAAACGGCAGGCCATCCAGCAGGTCCAGAAGAGCGACGGGCTCACCGCCCGGGCCCGGCAGCCTCAGCTCGCACTCGCTGCTGGTGCCGACCCGCAGGGGTAAGTCCTGCGCGCTGGCGCGGCGCTCGCCTTCCACGTCCCTGATTATCAAGTGCTTGAAATTCAAATCGGTTCCTCGCAACGAACTATGACAGGTTGCATGTCAATTTCGGGAGCAACGCGAAACTCAAGGCGCACATCTCGAAAGCCCGGCCTGACGCCGACGGCCACGTAGGTTCCAGGCCGCAGCTCAAGACGTGTGTTGGCGAAATTACCGAGCACACCTACTTTGTAGATCGATACCGACGTCAAATTGTCGGAAACCAGCTCAATCGTGATCGGCGGCGCGGCGCGCTTCAGCAATCGCGAGAGCTCGTCGCGCTGGCCCGCCAGCCGAGGGCCAATCTCGGGCATGCGCGTGATATCCACGACAAGTGTCGTCGCCCGCTGCATGACAGACGGCACGGCCAGCCGGTCGGGATCCTTGATGTAGTCGTCGAGTTGCTTGTGCAGTTCGCTCATGCGGCGGGATTTTGCCAGGCCATCGATGGCGAACGACAGGTTGCTGTCGACCTTGAGGATTTCCTCGTAGGTCATTGCCGCGGCGTCCCAGTGCTCGGATTGCTCAAGTGACGCAGCCTCCTGTTCGAGCGAGTTGATGTTGTTCAGTCTAAGACCCTGGTCGACCTGCAGCAGCCCATCCGCTGGTTCGGGCGAACCAGGAATCAGCTGCTCCGCCATGCGAAACGCCGCGCGTGCGCCCAGGTAGTCCTCGACAGCCAGCGCTTCAATGCCTTCACTCATGCGTGAATCAAACTGAATCTGCGTGCGCGTGTTCCGCACGCGTTCTACACCTTCCTGTGCGGGAATCCAGTTAGGGTCCAAATCTGCCGCCTGCTGGAAACTCGCTTCTGCGGCGTCGAGTTCGAGCTCCTCCTCGTATTCGAGGCCCTGGTCGACGAGCTGCAAAACCGTCTCCAGATTCTTCGCGCGTTCATACCCTTCTTGTGCTTCGGGATTATTCGGCGTGATAGCCACCGCGAGTTCGAACAGCCGCAACGCCTCAGCCCGATCGCCCGCCTCGAACGCGGCAGTTGCACCCGCGAACGCCTTTTGAAACTCCGGCTCCACCTGATCGAACAGGGGCTTAAGAACCGAAAGAGAGTCAAGATAGTGCACCTCGGCCGCAGCCCACTCTTTCCTGAGATACGCGTCATCGCCCTTCTTGTAAAAATCCTGAGCGCGGCGATACGGCACCGGGGCCCAGCGCTGGACGCTGCGGCGTTCGAGCGTCTCGAAGTCGGAAAGCAACTCACCAAGAATCATGTCAACCTTGTAACGCAGCTTGCCCGTGTCATCGAGACCAGTGTAGTCCGCGTCGTTCTCGTTAAACTCGATCCGCTCGCCCTCCAGCGCCTGGTTTTCCGGAACGAATTCTCGCGTGACGCGATTGGTACCCAGCTGGTCGTCCTCATCCGGAATATCTGCCGCGGCCGGCGAATCTCCAGACGGGGTATTGGCTGTCGGTACCAAAGCATTATCAGTTGGACCGGCGCTTTTCTGTTCCGTGACACCTGGCAGCAGGAATACAACGCCGAGAAGTGCCACAACAAGCACCGCCAGGCTGATCCCCACAGATCGCGGGCTGATTCCTGAAGACGTCGCGCCTTCTGCCGCAACCTGGCTTGCCGCTGACGTTGGCGAACGTCTGACGGCTGCCACGCTCTCGATTCGTTCCTCGGCGACAAGCGGTCGCGCCGTGATTTGCGATCGTGCCGCACCCGGCGCAAATCCCGCCTGCTTCAACGCCTCAACAACGCCCTCTGCGTCGGGTCGGTTGGCAGCGTCGTGGTTGAGCATGAGCGCGACCAGGTCCTGTATCGCTGCTGGAACAACGTCACCACTTACGGCCATTAACGGCGGCAATGCAGGGCCACTCCGGTCAGCAGTTGGCGCTGGCGGGGGGGCGCCTGAAATCAACTCGTAAACGAGTGACCCCAGAGCAAAAATGTCGTCGGACGGCTGTGCCGCCTCGCCTCGCAGGGATTCCGGGCTTGCTGCTATCGGCGATCCGCCATCCGCCCTGGAGCCGATTGGTGCTGCTACACCGAAGTCGCTCAGGTACGGTGCGCCATTGAAATCGAGCAACACGTTGGATGCCTTGATATCTCTATGAACGATGCCCTTGCCGTGCGCATAACGCAGGGCGTCGGCGATCAGACCGATGGGCGGCAACAAGTCATCCAACGATTTCCCGACCAGCACCCCAAGGTCAGAACCATCGACAAACTGCATGCTGTAAAACGCTGCGCCCTGATCCTCGTGGAACTCGAATACCCGCACGATGTGCGCGTGCATAAGTCTCAGGTTGGTTTGCCATTCGTGGTGCAGACGCGCGCTCGCGCCGCCACTTGCTGGAACGATCTTGAGAGCAACGTCCGCTCGAGTCAGCCGGTCCCTGGCGAGCCAGGTCGCGGCCTCACCGCCGCTGCCGAGGCTCCGCTCCAGCGTATACCTCTCGGCTAAACGGGTCCCTTTGCTGAGATCGAGCATCGTGCGCCGCTTGCGCCTCGCTAGTTCGCTGGCGCGTTTTCAGTCGTGCGTGACGGAGCGCCAACTTCGACTGTTTGCGTAAAACCGGTTTCAGCCTTGTAGATATCCTTAAGCAAACGACGCCAGCTTTCGTATTGCGCTGCAGCGGTTCCGGTAAGTCGTCGCTCCTGACCTTCGACGCTGACGACCATGGGTGCCGCCTGGGCACCAAAAGATTCCGACAGCTCCCCAATCGTCGCGACATGCGAGTCCGCCTCATTGCCACGCTGGATGCCACCAATGATGCGGTTGAGACCTTCGTTGATACCCACGGCCTGCAGGCTGCGATTGACGCGGCGCTGGCGGCTGCTGCTCGAGTTGTTCGTGTCGACAGCGAGGGACCCGGCCAGAACGACGACGCCGACGAGCGTCTGCATACGTGCTGAGCGCTTCACCTCGCGGTACGCAATTGACTCCTGGCGAGTGGCCTTGCGCCAGCTGCGATAGGGAATCGCGATTCCGTAATAGAAATTTGCGTAGTGTTCATTGAGCGTATCGATGACCAGGCGATCACGCTCGCGGATCTGACGCAGGCGCCCCACTGTCGGATCGTTTTCCGCCGGCAGCCTTACGATGCTGAGCCTGCCGTCATCGGTCCCCGCGAGATGCTCCCCGTAAGCCAGTGGTGACATGTCAGCAAAAAACTTCAGCTCAGACACCTGCCTTACCTGCTGCAAGGTCTTTGGAGGCAACTGTTCGGCATAAGCCTGCAGGTCATTGGCAATGTCGTTGAATACCTTCTGGTATGGGTCCAGTCGGCGATCGCGACGATCCGAGTACGACGTTACGCCAGTTTGTGTCTCATATGACTTGTCATACCAATGCTGACCGGTTGCATCTTCGATCGAGATATTAAGGACTACGAATTCGCCATCAGACTTCTCAATATCACCGCTGATGACTATGTCGGTGAACGCCTGCCGCGAAGGAATAACGCGCACCGCGCCCCAGTGGCCTGTTCCCTGCAAGGTCGTTTTCAGGTGATACGCAAGGTATTTCGTCTCCGCGAACCGAATTTCCTCGTGGACACCGGATTTCCTGGGATCGTTGTCCTCATCTATGCCGGGTTGGAACTCGACGATGCCAATATCGAGCAGCCGCGATTCATCCGCGGGCGAGTCTGCGACGACAAGCTCCGTCTCATCGGCAACGATGACCTCGTTGACGGTGCAACCTGCAGCGACCAGGCACAGCAGAAATAGTGACAGCGATAACCTCAGCATGGTGCGTGATCGTACTCCTTACATACCCTTGTACTTGCGATATTCATCCCAGAGGCGTTCGCGCAATTCGGGATCTTCTTCTGCAAGCGCCGCCTCGCGCAGCTGCTTCGCAACGATATCATCATCTATCAGGGCTTCAATATCATCAGGCGTGCGTTTCGCGACTTCCTGCTGGTCCATATCGGCCAGGACATTGCCGCCACCGACTTCACCCGGCGAATCGCCACCGGCGCCGCTTGAGCCACCGCCGCTGCTGCTGCCGGACATCGCACCGGCTGCCTGCTCACCCAGACTGATCGTGCCGCCACTGCTGCCGCCAGAACCGGTATCAAAACCCTCTGTATTGCGCTTTGTTGAGGAGATTTCTCGTTGCTCCTCACCGAGAGACTCGTCGAAATCGCCGAGAGACTTGTCGAGCTCCTTGCCGAGCTCTTCTGCCTGCTCGGGATCCCCGCCACCCGGGAACTCGCCAACGCCGCCTGCGGCACCGCCGCTACTGCCGTCGCCGGTCTCGCAATCCATGCCGCCGCCGATGCCACCACCGGTAACACCGCCGTTAGTGCACTCATTGTCGCCTTCACCACCGGCAGTACCACCACCGCCAGGAATACTTACGCCTTCCATGCCTTCCATGCCGCCAACTGCACCACCGGATGAGCCGCCACCGGAAGAGCCGCCTTCCATGCCGCCGGACGAGCCACCCTCCATGCCGCCGGACGAGCCGCCTTCCATACCGCCGGACGAACCGCCTTCCATGCCGCCGGACGAACCGCCTTCCATGCCGCCGGACGACTCACTCTCCGTGCCGCCGGACGAACCACCACCAGGAGGAGGCATACCACCACCCGGCAACTGCACGCCACCGCTCATACCGCCACTCGAGCCACTCATGGCCACCTGGGCACTGCAGCCCGCGACCAGCAGCCCGGTGCACGCTATGGCAACGCAAGCGCGGATCGCCGATACAAGTTTAGGGTTGTTCCGGGTCTGTAATGTCATCGTTTTCCTCCCGAATCGTAATCTTGGAACCCAAACCGGGCGACGAGTTCCCACCGTATGGCGTCATTCAACGATAATACGCGTGCGATCCGGTTTGCGGAACAGGATCAGGGACAAATCATCGGGCTTGCTGGGCTGCCCGGAGCGCCGCCGCGCCATGCGGCTTGTCGCGAGATCCACGAGGGACCGCGCGCTGTCCAGCAGCTGACCGGTTCGCACGTTCTCGATAATCTCGTCAAGGTGCACATTGTCCGTCAGCCCGTCGCTCGCCACCAAAATCGTGTCCCGAGGGCGCAGTTCGATGCCCGCACCAACGTCGATACGCATGTCGCTCATGCCAAGGAAATTGGACACGAGATGACGTTCCTCGTGGTGCAGAGCTTCGCGATGATCCAGGAACCCGGCTTCGACCGCGAATCCCGTGGGCGAGTGTGCCGTCGTCTGTAGCTTGATCAAGCCACGCTGCCCGACCACGATCGCCTCGGAATCGCCGATCTGGTAGGAACGTGCCACGAGCCCCTCGATCGTGATAACCGTCATCGTCGTCGCAGAACCGTTGGCAAGCCCAAGCACCGCCTCGTTAGCAGTCTCTATACCGTTCAGGATGGCGGTGCGCAGCAGCATCGTCTTGTCCATTGCCGCTTGCAGCGAAGCAGCAAGGGTCGTGACAGCGGTCAGGGATGCGCGCTTGCCCGCAGGCAGACCTCCAGCGCCGTCGGCAACGACCAGCACAGCCGCTCCCGGGCCGTAAGGAATGATCGCAGTGGTGTCCTCATTCTCGGTCTCTTTCCCGGGGTCCCTCGCCGTGTAGGCAACGGCCGAACCACCGGCAACACTAATCTCGACCTGGTCCGGCTCAAATGCGCCATCAAGGACCAGAAGATCGTGCCGTTGAGTCGGTTCGTCACCCGTCATTCACGTCTCACAGGTTCGCGGCACCAGGCACAGTAATTCCAGAATTCGTGCGCGATACCCCAGTTACAGGCTTTGCACGAATGCCGACTGCCCTGCAGCTTCCAGGGGCGCCTGACTTTCATGCGGCAATGCGGACAATAGCGCATAAAGGGCATGAGCGGGCCCCGGCAACGGGTGTTGGCGCACTTTGCCGTATAGCGTTTGTCGGGGTAGCTGCGAGTTGCTTCCTCCACAAAGCCGGGCCCGTGACACCACGGGCAATAGTCCCAGTCGTTCTTGACGCCGCGCTCGCAGCGCGGACAGTGTGCTGGCATCCGTGTTTCTGAGCCACGCGCGGGGTTGTCGAAACCGCACCACGGGCAGGACTGCATGCTTTCCGAGACCGGGCCTTCGCAACTCCGACACTGATACCGCGTATCGAGTTGCGACTTGAATTGCCGCTGGAATTCCCGCCACTGCATCTGCCGCCACGACGAACAGCGCTTCGCGCCGTTCTTGACCCGTGGCCGTTTCTGCTTACGCGCATGGCTGTGCAGGCGCTCGAAATCGGCATGCATTTGCACAGCATTGCGGTAGCGTTTCGACGCGTCTACCTGGATTGATTTCTTCAGCACATCGATGAATTCAGGGCGTACGCGCGCCTGCAGCTTGTCATAACCTGCCAGCGGCCACTCGAATGGCCATTCGGGCAACTTCCCGGAAAACAGGCGGTACAGGACCAGTCCCATCGAAAACACGTCGGACTGGAATTTCGGCCGACCCATGGCCTGCTCCGGCGCGATGTAGTCGATCGTCCCGGAGCCCGATGCCTTCAGCGTGCGCAGGCTGATCTTGGCAAAGCCAAAATCAGCCAGCTTGAGCTGGTTACCCGGAAACAGGATGAAATTCTCGGGTTTGATATCGCAGTGGATGATCTTGTGCTCGTGCGCGTGCGCAAGGGCCGCCAGGCCCTGCCCGGCAAGATCCAGTTTGCTGGCCGTCGACGTGCGCCTCTCGATGCGATCGGCAAGTGACTCTTCGCCAAGCTCCATCGCGATGACAAAATGATCTCCGATGTAACTCGCATTTAGCACCGACAGGATATTCGGATGTTTCAGCTTGGTCGCAACACGAACCTCATGCAGAAATTCCTCGTGCCCCGCATGTTGGTCCGGCTTGGGAATCTTGAGGGCAACCTTGATCTTCTGAATCGTGTCATAGGCACGATAGACGTCGGCAAGCGGCCCGCTCGCAATGCGGCCGAGGACGCGGTACTTGCCTATTCTCTGTCTGGCGCGAAGCAAGATCAGGTGTCCGTCCGAACACGGCGCACGGCGTCGCGCCAGCTTTCGAGCAATCTCTCACGCTGCGCTGACCGCATAGCCGGTTCAAACAACGCGTCGCGTTGCCACAATGTGCCGATGTCAGTGAGCGAATCGAAAACACGGGCCTGAAATCCGGCCAGGTATGCGGCGCCCAGTACGGTCGACTCAACGTTTTCGGGACGCTCGACTGGCGTATCGAGCACATCAGCCAGGAATTGCAGGAACCAGTTGTTTGCGACCATGCCACCGTCGACGCGAATTACGCTGGGCTTGATGCCATCTTCGGACATAGCTTCGATC
>Ga0316201_10000384_pt1 | contig 24424 bp, 22 predicted proteins | sample CS6wburrow_MG_FD_204516 | JGI IMG/M metagenome (GOLD analysis project Ga0316201, IMG submission 204516) | Coastal sediment microbial communities from Delaware Bay, Delaware, United States - CS-6 worm burrow | ecosystem: Environmental > Aquatic > Marine > Coastal > Sediment | place: USA... | reverse complement strand
AAAATTCCAGACGGTGTCACGCGATAAGGGATCAAGCGTTAAACCGCGACTGATATAATCACCGCTTTCTGCAAAAATAGAGGCTAAGGGGCGTTGCACACCGTCAAAAATTTGTCCTAACAGCCCTGGGCCTAATTCCACTGACAGCGGATGCCCTAGTGCTTGAACCGTTTCACCTGGCCGGAGGGATTCTGTGGATTCGTACACCTGCACAGTGGCCTGGTTGCCTTCCAAACGGATGACTTCTCCCATTAAACCTAAGTGCCCGACACGCACTTGTTCGCTGTTGCGAATACCGGGAAGTTGTACCGTGACAATCGGCCCGTTGATGCCAATGATTTCTCCAGTAACGTCAGACATTTATAGATTCCTTGTTGGGGTTGCAGAAGCAAACAACTGTGCCATAATGGCTTGATAGATATCACTTTCCAAACGTGCAATCAGGCCTTCAAAAGTGTTATCTATACGAATCCGATCCGCTTTATTGCGTACCAATAACCCGCCAGAAAACGACTGTGTACTGACAGACAGGGTACATTGTTTTTCAGATACGCAATCCTTAACGAAATCTTCCCATTGTGGCGCGAGTAAAGCATGATCATCAGCATTGACTTCAACGACTAATTCTTGATCTTCAAACAGGGAAACCGCATTTTTCAGGTACTGTTTTAACAGGTTGACATAGCTTTCTTCCTGTTGACTCAATTGTCTTAAATGTTCATGTAGAAGGCTCATCACGGATTGCAATAATGTCCAACGCAATTGATCTAACTCGGCCTGCATTTTAATTTCGCTGGCTTGAACACGACGACGATAAGCTTGCTCCGCTGCGGCTTTGGCGATTTCCGTTTCGCGCTCCTCACGCTTGTTTAAACGTTTAGTCGCATCCGCCAAAATTTGATCGTGTTTTTGTTGAGCCGCTAAAAGTTGATTGTCTGCGAGAGTTTGTGCCCGTTTACGAATGGCACTTTCTAATTGTTGAAGCTGGGTTTCGGTACTCATTTTTTTTTACCGTTGGCAGGTCGTTTTTTATGTCACTGTATTAAAAAAATAAAACGCAAGAGACGCAAGAGACGCAAGAGACGCAAGTGATTAAGAACGAAAGATAGCGTCTTTAGCGTCTTTAGCGTTTATTTTTCTTTCAATGTCCGAAAATCAGTTCGTTAACAGGGTTTGTCTAGCACTGAGGGGCCTAATACCCGTGCAACCAGTTCTTCGACTGCTGGACGATAAGTTTCTGGGGCACTCAGTGGCGGAATTTCTGTAATAATAATGCCGGCTGCCTCTGTGCGGGCCCGTAAAAAAGAGGGCCCGGGTTGCTGAGTCAAGTTATCTTCAAGAAAAATTAAGGCTTTTCCTTTGTTTTTTAATAAACCTGACAATGTGCTTTCAACTTGCTCAGTCGTGGCATTGGGAAAGGTTTCAAAACCCAGTAAGGCAAACCCTTCCGCTAAGGCATGACTGCCCATGAAAATCAGCCTCATCACAATTTCCCTAATAATAAAATACTGACAACCAGCCCATAAATCGCGATCCCTTCTGCTAAACCGAGATAAACTAATGTTCGTCCAAAGGTTTCTGGCTTTTCAGCAATGACGGCTAACGAAGCGGCACCCACAGGGCCGACGGCTATGCCAGCACCAATGCAGGCAAAAGCGGTTGGAATACCGACACCAATCATCGCTAAGCCTAAGCCAACGGTGATTTCACGAGCGGCTTCAGTTGCAACGGGTTCTGCCATCACGTCTTGAATCCCCAAAAACAATAAACCCATTTGTGCCAAAACAAAGGTCAATAAATTCACACCCACCGTGCTTTTTAGCCAGCGCTGCCCATTGGTTTGTTGAGATAAGGGGCGTATTTCAAAATAAATCCCCATTGCAATAATACCTAATAAACTTAGGGTCATGAGGGTCAGTAGCCAATACATCATTTTTAACTCCTTATAAAGGTTTATCAATAAAAACGGTAATCCGCAAGATTCAAAAAATAATCACAATCTTATGCTTGTCAGATATTATAACCCATCTTTTCTGAGTATCAATTTTAGATTTCACGCAAAAGTTTTTGCACACAAAAACGGGAGGCATTTCTAAAAAAAGGGTCATATTGATAAATCTTGAAGGCCCGATTTTCAAACCCAATTTATTTTTAGACTGCCCATTTTCGTTCCAAATTTATTTTGCTTAGGCACGATTTTAGCCAAATGGGGGGGCAAGTTAGTTTCGACGCTTAGCACTTACCGACCCTACATTTATATAATTGTCAAGCATTGTATGTTGGAAAATGTTCACAGCGTTTGAGATAAACCTGTGCCGCTTTATCATGCTGATTTATCGCTAAAACTTGTTCAAAAAGTGTTTTAGCCTCAATCACTTCTTCTGAATGATAGAGTACAAAACCGAGTTCAAAATTATCGCGTGTTTCATATTTTAAGTTCAAGCTTTCAGGGGGATCCGCATCAAAAATTTCGTAAATCGTGACTTCCTCAGATTTTCCTTTGGGTATCACGGCATCAATGACTCGAATCTGATATGCCCATGGATCCGTTAATTTCAGATAGGTTTGCTCGGTAATTAACAATGCCGTATTGTAGATTTTGGTTAAGTCTTCAACACGAGAGGCTAAATTGACGGCATCAGAAATCACTGTGCCTTCCATGCGATTTTCGCCCCCTACCGTACCCAGCATGAGTGAACCTGTGTTGAGGCCAATACCAATTTTGAGGAGAGGCCGTCCTGGACGACCTCGCGTCATATTGTATTGCGTCAATCGATTTAACATGCCAAGCGCAGCTTGCACGGCATCATCCGCATTGGGAAATAGGGCCATAATGGCATCTCCAATATATTTATCAATAAAACCATTATGTTGAGCAATAATCGGTTCCATTCGACTTAAATAGGCATTGATAAACTTAAAATTGTCCGGTGGTGTCATGTTTTCCGAAAGTGATGTAAAATTTCGAATATCAGAAAACAATATCGTCATTTCCTTTTCAACTTGATCGCCCAATTGAACTTCAAGAATGCTGTGTTTGTCTAACAAGCTTAAAAATTTTTTGGGTATAAAACGTTCATAAGCCGTGTTCAGTTCGTCAAGTTCTTGAATATAGCGCGTATGTTCTTTTTCGAGTTCTTGAGAATCCGTGAGGTGACGGATATAGGCAAAGTGGTATTCGGTACGGTTAGCTTGAGACAACTGAAGATGAGTCTTTATTCTGGCTAACAATTCTTGTTTAGAAATGGGTTTAGTGAGATAATCATTCGCACCGACATTCAAACCTTCTACGAGATCAGTGGTTTGATTTTTGGCTGTCAACATCAAAATGGGTAACACTGTGGCTGGAAAATGCTCGCGGATTTTTTGGCAAACTTCATACCCTGTCATTTCAGGCATCATGACATCCAGTAAAATCAAATCGGGTTTAAAAGCGTTTTCTTGTAATAATGCTAAGGCTTCTGGGCCAGATGAGGCTTGAGTAATGGCATAGTTTTGTAACGATAGATGATTGATCAAGACTTGAAGATTGACGGGTTCATCATCGACAATCAGGATTTTGAACAATTCCTTAGATTCAAAATCGCTTGCTGTTGATGATTGAGGATTCACCAGCACGCTCGTTGATAATTCAGAAGGTATTGCTTTTTCAGACAGATAGTTCAAAAAAGTGGATTGATGTTGTATGCTTTCGCTTTCTCCTTCAGCGATGGGCAAGGTGAAAATAAACTCTGAACCCACGCCTTGAATTGATTCAACCCAAATTTTCCCGTGATGTAAATTAACAAGCTGTTTCGTCACTGCTAATCCCAGTCCTGTGCCACTGTAGTTTCTAGCGGTAGAACCTTCTGCTTGTTCAAACGCTTCAAAAATGCAATCTAATTTGTCAGCAGGAATGCCAATACCGCTGTCAGACACGCAAATGCTTAAATCATCATCTACTATTTGAGCAGAAATTTCTATCCTGCCACATGCCGTAAATTTAATTGCATTACCAATCAGGTTATATAGAATTTGCTGTACACGATCCTCATCCGCATAAGCCGGTGGCAAGTTTGGTTCAATGGCATTAATCAGTTGTAAAGTTTTTTGCCCCTTCAAAGGTTGCGTAATCATCAAAATGGTTTCAACCATTTCTCGCAGATTCACCGGTTTCTGTTGCAGCACAATCTCATGCTGTTTGAGTTTAGAAAAATCTAAAATGTCATTAACTAAGTAAGCTAAACGCCGACCACTGGCTACAATCATGGCGAGATTAGAGCATGTTTGTGGAGATAATGTTCCCGTTGCGCCGTCGATCATAGATTCAGCAATGCCGATAATCCCATTCAGCGGTGTACGCAGTTCATGGGAAGTATTGGCCAAAAATTCACCTTTGATTTTTTCATTGGCTACCATCGTCTCGTGCGCTTTGATAAGTTGAGATTCGATACGAGCAATTAAGAAATAGAAAAATCCAAACAAGAGAATGCCGATAATAACAGAAATGCTGATCAAGAGGCGGGCCAAGGTTTGTAATGTTGCTTCTTGTTCTGAAACCTCATTAAAAACAATGATTTCACCCAATTTGCGATGGCCCGCGTCAATCAAGGGTACTAATCCCGCATAATATTGTTTATCAGCACTGTGAAAAATCGTGGCAAGGTGTTCAGATTGAGAATAGGATGATAAGCGTTCTAAGGATTCTTTGAGCATTTTCGGTATTGCCGACAGGGTTTGATCAATGATAACGGCATCTTGAAGTAGTGCCCAGTTTCCGGTGCGATCCATCATTTTTAAACCTTCTTCCCAATCAGCACGTTTAAGAAAAGATTTATTAAGGGTAAAAAAGAGTTCGACTTGAATGATTTTCTTGAGTGCTTGGGTAATGTGTTCAATTTCTTTACCCAGTTCAATATAACCAATCAATTCACCGTTGACTCGCCAAGGGTAGACGACACGGAGGGTAAACGTCCCAAATCGACCTAATTCAATACCAGAAACGGGTATATCTTGACGCATCGCATCTGCCAAGGTAAATCGCTCTATGATATCGTCATAGCGTGGCGGATTATGTACGCGCAAAAAGCAAACCTTGTCCACTTCAATAAAATAAAAGTGTGTGACTTGGTATTTAGCTTGGATAGTGTTAAAAAAGGGGAGCGTATGACGAAGTAATGCTTCTCTATCCTTGGCAAGGTATGCCGTTTGTAGATTTTTATTCAATTGCAACAAGTTAATCTGGCTTTCTAAAACCTTAGCCTCTTCATCCTGTTTCATTTGGAACAATTGTTCCACTTCCTTAAGATGCACTTCTACTTCTTCATTGAGATGCAGTCGTTGAAGCCAGTAAATACTGACAATAGAAACGGTTAGCAAAATGAGTAGCGTCAAGCCGAGAGGAATAAGAATTCCACGCAAAAGTTTTGGGGCGCCAAAACTTTTGCGTGGAATACGCTTTGTTAAGCTTTCTTCGTTGATCATTGCGTTAATTGGACTAGTGCAGGAAAGCGGAAATCTTCAGACCACCCAGCCAACAGCTTTCAGCCGTTGTCTGAAAGCTCAAGTCAGGTGGTGGTGACTAACATAGAATAATACTATTATTCTTCTGTATATAAAATGTTTATAATACTGTTCACAGTTATAATTTGCGCTTTTTTGGAAGTTAAAATCCACCCGTTTTTGCGTGCAAAAACGGGCAGCATGTTAGTCACCTTTAGGTGACTTGAGCTTTTAGACAACTGCTTTAGCTGTTGGCTTTTAGCTTGCGCTGGGTTTTTGGTGAAAGCTTTCCAATCACCTCAAAATCTTTCCGCCGTTTTTCAAGGTTTTCGAACTACTGATATTAGAATAACATGAAAATATCATGACTTGTCTCACGTATTTTCGCGGCATGATTTGCTTTATATCATAATTGAAATTTTACTGTGTTGAAAGGGGCATTGAAAATCGTGTCATGCCATAAATACAGTATCACGAATGACTTTGATTGTTTTTTTGACTCCTGTAACTCATGAACACTATGATGAACAGATGAACTTCTAACACCGAATCATCGTGGTTTTGCTTTTTTGGCAACGGCAACAATAGTTTCTAGCTTTTTTGTCACTTCTTCGTCAATTTGATCTTTAGAGACTAATCCGGCTAAAAAATGATAGTTCGTTTTGTGCATTAAGTTTTCTGGTAGACCCAGTTTCTTGAAATAACGTTCAAATAATGGTTTTAGGAAATCATCACTGGCCTTGATGTCGTGTGACCAAGGTTCGGGTTTGCCTAGCGTATTCAGTGCTATTGTGATCTCACTGATGGTTTCAAACATCACTTGTTCTCTGTATTTGGCTTCACCTTTGTCAAATAGATCATCATAAAAATCGTAACGCGCATAAGCTAACAAGACTTCTTCTTGACATAAATAGTTCTCAATTTCTCGCCGCTGCCACATCATTTCAACAAGGGGTGAATTTTCGGGTAAGATTTTGTCTAATCTATCAAATAAGGCGACACCAACTAAATCCGGTTTTGCTTCGCGCAAGCCAAAAAAGTGTTCACGGGCGCGTTGTGGTAAGTTGATAGAAACATAGTGTTTAAAGGGGCATTCCAATAATTGGGCTGCAGGATGGGCTAGTGTTTTGGCAAAAGCTTGCAAAATAGCTAAGTCAGAAGGGCCTTCCAAATAGAGTACCCATCCCTTTTGCTCGGCTTGATAATATTGATCAAAGCCTAAATCTGTAAGCGATTTAATGACTTGACTGATGCGCCCCTCAATGCGGTGTGGTTTGCCAACAAAAGCCATCACGATGTCTCGTTCAGCCGCTTCGTTTAAGATCACTTCGGAGTGGCTGGCAGCAATGATTTGTGATCCTTGTTGTTGGGCAATTTCGGTCAAAGCGTGATAAATCTGTCTTTGCCGTAAAATTTCTAAATGGGCATCCGGTTCATCTAGCAATAATATTGTCTCAGGATTGCTGTATAGGTGCGCTAAAAGTAACAGAGTTTGTTGAAGGCCACGCCCTGAAGAAGACAGATCAAGTTGCAATCCCCCCATTTCTTGGTAAGCCATTGTGATTTCGCCCCGTTCTGAAATGTAGGTAGGCGGTAGCAGTGTTATTCCAAAAAGTTGTTTGATATTTTCAGTCAACCTCGTCCATTTCGAGGGTTCAGAGTCTTCATAAATTTGATAGCATAAGTTTCGTAAGACTTGGGCAGTTTGGCCTTCACCAATAAGGACATGAATTCTGCCCTGTTCCCATTTGGGCTCGACACTAGCCAGTCCTGACATCGGTGGTAAAAATGCAACACGCACGTTGGCGGCTTCAGGAGGAATGGACTGCTGAGTTTCTGTTAAACGCTGCGGGTAGCAATAAAATGACTCTTCATTGGCATAATCAAATTGAAGCGAACATGACCAATTTTTGCCATGAGTCACCCCGGCAACGCTGATTTCAAAACAAATCGGTTGTTTTGCCTCGGTTTGCAAATCACGCCACAGCAAATTAGCCGTTGGAACCGGGGTTGCCGTGAGATCACGGCGATTGATAGTCACACTGCTTAATGAATTTTGATGAGGCCGTTTATAAAACCAGCATTTGATACCCTGTTCCCACAAAGCAAGGGCTTGCAAGGCCGTTGTCTTACCAGAATTATTGGGGCCAATCAAAACAACCGTTTTGCCTAATTCAATTTCAACATCATCAAATCGCTTAAAGTTTTTTATGTGAAGACGAGTTAACATGGTTAATGGTTAATGGTTAATGGTTATAAGTCAAACTCGACGACACAACCCATCAAAACCAAAAAGTTTAAAGCCGTAGGGTTTTGGGATTGACGCTTATGGCGGCAAGTCATAAGCTTTTATAATATCTGAAATATTGTTCGTTTGAAGTCTAATTCGATGTTCATGTTTTTTGGTAGTGCCTATAAACCAATAGAGGTATTATTATGGTGGGGAAAAAAGGCAGTATAATTTCACGAGCAAACCGAACATTTCTTGCGCCCATTTGCCAAACGTAGCGACTGAGGTCATAAAAAAATGAATCGTTCTAATAAAAAAGGGTTGGAAGTTAATCATTTTAAACGTATCCCACTACAATATTCTAAATGTGCTTTGCCTCGCCCGACTTATTACAAAATAGAATGCTTGGATTGTGATCTCATTATCAATGTGAGATGGGAGTGCCAGTACGGGGGTATTTTGCCCACACGCACTCAAAACGCATTGCCTAATCCTATTTGTCCGTTATGTGAGGGCACTCATACGAAACAGTTTAAGATTAATGAACAGGAATATAGTGAAATTAATCAACAGTGGGATGCGATCACTCTTGCAGAGACGACAGAACAATTATCAATTTTCAATTATCAATTTTCAAACGATTGATATCAGTTATCAGTTATCAGTTATCATTAGTCTTTTGTTATCTTCAGGATTGTCTCATCATGAAAAAAACGATTAATTTATTAAGATTATTAAGATCAATCTGACTACTGAATAAAACGATTTAACTAACACTTTTTGATGAATGTCAATCTTCAGTTAAGATATTGATAACTGATAACGGATAACGGATAACGGATAACGGATAACGGATAACTGTGAAAACGCTAGAAAAACTGCTGCAACTCAACCGTATTATAAGAGTGATTGGTTTTGACGATGCGCCATTTGAAAATCAAAATGCTAATCGCGCTGTTAATGTGGCAGGTGTCGTGTGTGCTGGAAGCCGCTTTGAAGGCATGGTGTGGGGAAAAGTAGAGAAAGATGGTGATGATGCGACAGCAGTCTTGTGTCAGTTACTTAAGCAAAGTAAGTTTTATGAACAAGTTCATATCGTACTGATTGACGGTTTAGCAGTGGGCGGGTTTAATTTGCTTGATTTGCCTGAGTTAGCTCAACAGCTTGAACGCCCCTGCGTGTGCGTCATGCGTAGGCAGCCTGATATGGTGGCTATCCAAAAGGCGCTTGAAAATTTACCTGATACCGCTAAACGCCTTGAATTAATTCGTAAAGCGGGGCCCATTCATATACAAAAACCGTTTTATTTTCAGACTCAAGGTGGACACCCTAAAACAGTCGGCAAGGTACTCCAACGTCTCACTGTAGAAGGGCATGTTCCAGAGGCTTTGCGATTAGCCCATTTAATTGGTTCAGCCGTGATGACAGGACAAAGTGGTAAAAGAGCTTAATCAGTTATCAGTTATCATATTAAAAATCAGAGACTTATTCTCTGTGGTCCTCTGTGGCCCTCTGTGATCTCTGTGTTGAAGGGGGTAATTTGTTGACATTTTTCAACACAGAGAACACAGAGTTCCACAGAGTTCCACAGAGTAAGTCCTAAAATAAAATGTTAATCCTGATAACTGATAACTGATAACTGACTGATTATCAACACTCAGTACAGCGAAGACACTCGATAACCGCGAGTTTGCAGTAGTTTCAATACCCCCTTTTCTCCTGGTAAATGCAACGCACCAACAGCAATAAACGCTTTACCTTCTTGCAAACGTTTTTGCATCCGTTTTGCCATTATCAAATTACGATCATCGACTATCCGTTTGTAAAAGGCTTCGCTCAAATCTTTATTATCGCTATTGTCTCGCATATACTCGATACTAAACTTCATCAGTGCTGTCAAATCGCGCTTTAGATACAATTCATGCAGTTTAGCGAAAATTATTGGCATGTCGTCTAATCGTTTTAAAGTCTCTTTCAGTAACACGATTTGATCAGATAGCGGGAGTTCTTCAAAAACGGCCAGTTGTTCCTCTACCTTTTCCAAACCATACGTTCGTATTTGTAATTGCCGCGCCTTTTTATACAACAGTAAATCTAAAAATTCTCCTGTTTTCATAGGCGGTGTACTCAGTATGGCTATCACGGCCCACGGTTTGAGTTTTTTGACGACCATAGAAGGCATGTTATATTGCCTCAGCGCTTCGACAATTTGCTCGTAAAACGCATTGTCAACGAGTTGCTCTAAAGACTGGGTACCCGTAAAAACCATAGCACTGGCCGCTTTGAGCATAGTGGGAATATCCATTTGTACTTCAAGTGAAACGCTATCAGCTTGTTCAAAGCAGTTACGCACGATGGGCGACAAATTGTTGACACGAGGATCTTCTGAATGTATGGTGCCAAAAAGACAACTTGGCGTGAGTCCTGGTTTGTCAATTTCCCATAGCAAGCCCTTTTGACTCTCATCTGCAAATAGGCTATTGGCTACTAAGGCGACAATAAAGAATGTGGTTAACCCGTAAATTTTGTAATCGTATTTTTTCATACTCAGTCCTTTCAGTTATTTATCAATCTTATGGTGCTTTGTATTCTAGGCAAACGTTTTTGTGGAAAAAAACGCTTGGAATTTTGTTGCTCACCATTGTCGATATTTTGGGAATGGGAATTTTGGATTGTGGCTCACTTATCAAAGCTTTTCTATTGATTTTTAATCCAGCGACAAAAGCCTGAAAAAAATCCGTTTAACTTCAGAGTTTAGTTTATAAAATCAGTAGTACTTTCAGTATCTTATACATGAACAATCTATAGCACCTCAGGTGTTTTTAATAACACTGTTTTGTGTCTTGCCATCAGTGAACCAAGTGTTTTTAAAAACGCTTTAAACAAGCTTTTACGATCTGTTACTGTTTCTCAACTGACGAACTTGTCAGTTCTAAGTGAGATTTATGATACCTTAGCAAATTAGGCGACGGATAATAGCACGAAAAAATTTATTTTTAAAGTATTACTTGAAGTTTATACCGTAACTTGTTGTACTATATGAAAAATGTGATTTATAAAAACCCTTGAATGAGTACAAGGGTATCGAAACTTTAGCGGCCATAAATGAATGATAATGTTGAAGTAGAATAATTTTGGCTACCGCAATTTGCAGAAAAAGTAACTTTTGAGCAAAGGGCTTTTAATATTTTCAGGGGAATTTAATATTATGCCATTTACCTTATCTCATCCTGCCGCGGCTGTTCCTTTTACCCGATGGGGCCTCGTATTATCTGCCCTTATCGTGGGCAGTCTGTCTCCCGATTTCATCTATTTCATTTTTTTATCACCACAATACCACGCAGGTCACACCTTTATAGGCCTTTTTATCCTTGATATTCCTATGGGTTTAGTTGTGCTATGGATATTTCATAAAATACTCAAGTACCCTATCCTCTCGTTATTTCCCATTACTCATCAACACTGTTTAATGCCTGTAGCCAATCGTTTTCATTTTTTCCCGTTACCGCATTTTCTTTTAATCGTTTTCTCTTTATTTATCGGTGCCTTAACTCATATTGCCTGGGATGCTGTCACACATTTCAACGGTTGGGTAGTCATTCAGTTGCCTATTTTAAGTGCCCCCCTTATTGAAACCGCTCAGGGTACTCTGAAAGTTTATAAAGTCTTACAGTATGGCAGTACCTTTTTGGGGGCCGCCCTCCTGTTTTATGGGTACATTTCATGGTTAAAACAAACTCCCAAACCGCCTATTAGGCAAAAGCTGTTATTATCAACTCAAACTCAATGGTTCATTCTTGTTTTAATGGGATTGAGTAGCGGCTTTATGGCGATGATTTACGGTTTTGTCAGCGTTGCCCCATTGACTCATTTTCGTTTAGTTTACCCATTTATTGTTCAAACCGTGGTAGCGGGAATCAGCCTTTTATTTATAGAACTGATTATTTATAGTATACTTTGGCACTCGCAAAATCCAAATCCAAATCCCCAACCCCCTTTGCCAAATCTTACCCACAAAAAATAATACAAACTACCACAAGGGATTGCCCCCTACTAACCGTCATTTCACGCTCAAAGCAATCGGTAGACTTGCCCTTCACTTTGATAACTGATAACTGATAACTGATAACTGAATAAATGTACGCAACTAATCATATTGATCTTGAACTTTTCAATCCTGAACAGTTTAAAGACGATTTGCAAACTGAATCGCTTTCTGAATTAAAGGTATTTCGCAATGCCTTAAAACAGGGGCATCAAATCTTAAAAGAACGTTTTCAGGCCTATAAAAACGCAACTGATTACGTGACACAACGGGCTTGGCTAATCGATCAAATACTCTTACAAGTTTGGCAACAACATTCGGCTTGTCTTGATCATCAGACGTGTGCCCTTATCGCTGTCGGTGGTTATGGGCGCGGTGAACTACATCCCCATTCTGATGTGGATTTATTGTTTTTGTTAGAATCAGACCAGTCAACCACGACGCAAGCGTGTCTTGAAAGCTTTGTCAGATTTTTGTGGGATATTCGCCTTGAAGTCGGGCATAGTGTCCGTACCTTGGCCGAGTGTGAACAAGAAGCCGCCGCTGATATCAGTGTGGTTTCTAATTTGATGGAAGCGCGTTTGCTAACCGGCTCTGAGAGTTTATTTCAAGCCATGCAAACCGCCATTTCAACCGATCGCGTTTGGCCTGTTCAAACGTTTTTTGCCGCTAAACTCGAAGAAAAAAGCCGACGAGAATTGAAATATGATGATGCGGTTTACAATTTAGAACCCAATATCAAAGAAGGGCTAGGTGGCTTGCGCGATATTCATATGATAGGTTGGGTGGCTAAACGTCATTTCGGGGCCAAAACTTTATATGATTTGGTACAACATGCTTTTTTAACCGAAAATGAATATCAAAGGCTGATAGCTGGACAAGAATTTCTCTGGGAAATTCGCTGCTTGTTACATTTTACGGCCAATCGAGGTGAAGAACGTTTATTGTTTGATTATCAACGTACCCTTGCCACGCTTTACGGTTACGAGGATGATGAAAACGGTTTAGGCGTAGAAAAATTGATGAAGCAGTATTATTGCACAATCAAAGAAATGAGTACGCTCAATGATATGCTTTTGCAATTGTTTCAAGAAGCCATTTTGTATGCTGATACAGATAAGACTGTTCAGCCTCTAAACAAACGCTTTCAAGTTCGCAATGATTTTATTGAAGTGACTCATGATAAAGTCTTTGTGAATTATCCGTTTGCCTTGCTAGAAATTTTTCTCTTAATGCAGCAAAATCAAGAGATTAAGGGAATACGTGCCGCGACTATCCGTCTGATAATTCATTATAAGTATTTGATTGATGAGGCTTTTCACCAAGATATACGGGCGAGGAGCCTGTTTATAGAAATCTTCCGTCAACCGAAAGGCTTAACTCATGCACTACGGCGCATGAATCGTTATGGTGTTCTTGCGGCTTACATTCCTGCTTTTGGTAAAATAGTGGGGCAAATGCAATATGATTTATTTCATATCTACACCGTAGATCAACACGTACTTGTTGTCGTGCGTAACCTCCGACGCTTAAACCTACCCGAATATCAACATGAATTTCCCTTTTGTTCAAAATTGATACAAACGATTCCTAAACCAGAATTGCTGTATCTCGCCGGTTTATTCCATGATATTGCAAAAGGACGGGGTGGCAATCATTCTACATTAGGGGAACTTGATGCCTTGACGTTTTGTAAAGATCATGCTTTAAGTGATAATGATGCCCGTTTGGTGGCCTGGTTAGTACGCCATCATTTGCTCATGTCAACGACCGTACAACGTCAAGATATCTACGATCCTGATGTCATTAAAACCTTTGCTCAGCAGCTTGAAGACACGACGCACCTAGATTATTTATATCTGCTTACAGTTGCCGATATCAGAGCGACTAACCCCAAATTGTGGAATAGTTGGAAAAATGCTTTACTCACACAACTTTACCAAAAAACCCAAGACGTTTTGCATCATGGGTTAGGCGATGTGTTAAATAAACAGCTCCACATTCAGGAAATTCAAATGCAGGCGCGTGATTTTCTCACTCATGAGCCCGATCAGGAACGTATTACCGCCTTATGGGAAGATTTAGGGGATGATTATTTTTTACATTCCTCACCGCAAGAAGTTTTCCGCGAAACAGAAGTCATCTTACACTATGCCACAGATGACAATCCCGTCGTGCTAGAGCGTTTTGATACCAAGGGTGGAACAGAATTTATTATGATTTATACGCAAACTTGCGATGATTTGTTTGCTGACACCACCTATTTTTTAGAACAACAAAATTTGAGCATTGTTGATGCCTATATCGTCCCAACGCAAAGCAAATACATCATCAGTGGCTACACCGTATTGGAAAATAATGGTGAAGAACTCCAATCTGCGGAGCGTGTTGAGGAGATTTTAGAAGGACTCAAACAAGTACTGGCTTGCGAAACACGTTTGCCCTTGACACCGATCGTTCGGCATATGTCGAGAGAACTCAAGCACTTTTCTGTGCCTACCCGTGTGACATTCACGCAAGATCATATTAATAGTCATACGATTTTAGAGGTGATTACAACCGATAGGCCAGGTGTTTTATCGCGCATTGCACAAGCTTTTGTGACATGTGATGTACAAATTAAGAAGGCCAACATTGGTACCTTTGGTATCCGTGTTGAAGATATTTTCTTTGTAACCGATTACAAAAATAATGGGTTATGTTCTGCCGATCAACTGGATTGTTTACGGGACAAATTATCTGAATTATTGGATGAAAAAGTGCCCAAAACACCTCTCAATAAATTAATATAGTAGAGACGCGATGCCTCGCGTCGAAGCCGTATCGATGCCTAAAAACGAATTATCGTTTCGACGCGATGCCTCGCGTCGAAGCCGTATCGATGCCTAAAAACGCGATGCCTAGAGACGCGAAGCATCGCGTCTCTACAAATACAATTATCATTTCGACGCGATTAATTAGTTCAACCCATCAGCCTGAGCGAGCAGGTTATTTATTTCGAGTTCAGCTTCGATAGCATAAATATCCTGCTGCATCTCATCAAGCGTATTATCGATATTGCCACCAATACCACCAACATCGTCTTCAATATTGCTGTACTCTTGAATAGTACGCATCGCATCAAGCATATCTCGCTTCGCCTCTAAATGAGCAACCTTCAATTTTACTAAATCAAGATTGTCAATCAGTTTCTTTAGCGTACTCCCCATCTTCGTTTCCGCACCATGAAGTTGTTTGAGAAAATGTGCCATCTCTTGGATGGTGCTATCCAAAATCGCGATTTTTTCCGGCGAAGCCCCTGAGTTTTCAAGCGCGGTACGTGAAGCTTTCTTCGATTCCAACTTCTGTTCAAACGTCTTGCGTGACACTTTCACCTTGATCAGATTGCCTCTGACTTCATTTATCTTGTTCTCGTACTTCTGAACAGCGATATCGCCCTTGCCAACCATATCTTGAATCTGGTTGGTAACTCGTTTCTTCAGAACATCAATGGTAGCCATCCCCTGCTCACCACAGCCAAGGGGGGCTAATATCAGGAAAACTAAGGGTAACCATTTCAATTTATTCATAAAGTTCCTCCTCTATCAGAGATTTTGTGGTTTCAGCACTCGCTAATACCGCTTTAGCCTCTATTAAGAGTGTTTGTGAAGTTTCGCTAAATTTCTGTCTACCTTGGATTTCATCAATTTTATAGGCTACATAAGCCGCCTCCACTTTTTCATAAATCGTGTTCAACGTCACATTTAAATCCTTGTGAAGTACTTGCCATTGTTTGAGTGATTTTTTAATCATCTCACGTTGATTCGGAAAACGATCTTTCAGATCATACAACAATTGCACTTTATTATCAGCAATCGCCATCTCCTGATCCATTTTAAACATCGTTTGATGTAATTCAGGATTGATTTCCTTCACAAACAATAAAACATTATCTTTTGCATCAACAACTTCCTCCTGTTCCTCACAGCCATAAAAAACGAAAAGCATTATGAATAACAATAATATCACCTTATTCATAAAGGGGTTCCTCTAAAACGGATTTCGTAGCATCAGCATTCGCCAAAACAGCATTCGCCTCTTGTAAGAGTGCTTTTGAGATCACACGAAATTGATTTTCACCTTGTATCTCATTAATCTTATAGGCAACATACGCTTTTTCAACTGTCAAAGCAATATCATTTAAGACTTGATTTAATTGGCTCGTCAAATTGTGCCACTGTTCAAGTTTCTGAACAATCATTTCCCCTTGGTTTGGAAAGGCATTTTTTAAATCCTGTAATTGTTGAATCTTAGTCTCAGCAAGCGCAATTTCTTCTCGAATTTTATGGATTTTGTGATTAAGTTCAGGATTCATCTCTTGTATGAACGCACTCACAACGTCATCAGGCGGTACCGATTCCGATTCTTTATGCCAATTGTAAAGCCCGCCAATCAAAATCAGTACAACATAAACAGCAAGAATTATACCGCCTATTAGAATGGTTATAGAACGCATTTTGATCCGATTACTCCGTATCAGCCATAGTGTAACAATCAATAAAATTAATCCAATTAATAGCCGCATAAAACCAACATTCCTATGTACAGGAGAAAAATAATTAATAAAATTAAGAGCCTCTTGCAAAATTCTTGGGCATAAACGAAAAATCAATAACTTACAGGCTCAATAGTACTTGTAAGTTATTGATTTATGGTCGAGCATCGGAGTTTTGCAAGTCCCTCAAAATTAATCCAATTAATAGCCGCATAAAACCAACATTCCTATGTACAAAACAAAAATATAATATTCTCTGTGCTACTCTGTGCCACTCTGTGTACTCTGTGTTGAAAAAAAAGTACAAGAACAACCTCTATTGATTCATTTCAGCCTCTATCGTCGATTTTGTGATTTCAGCATTCTTCAAAGCAGCATTAGCCTCTTCTAAAAGAGCTTTTGACACAACACTCAATTTCTCTCTGCCCTGAATTTCATCAAGTCGATAGGCAACATAAGCTTGTTCTACCTGTTGATATATCTCCTGTGACACTTGATTTAATTGCCTCCTCAAAATTTTCCATTGATTAAGCTTTTGTTCAAGAATCGCATGATTTGGAAAATCTCTTTTTAACTCAACGAGTTGTTGAATCTTATTTTCAATAGCCCCTATTTCCACCCTGATTTCAATCAATTTTTGATTTAACTGAGGATTCATGTTGTCTAAAAAAGACATCACAGCCTGTTGAATTTCTCTCGCATGTTTTTCGACGGCCGTTTTTTCTTGTCTCGCCTCCCATTCTTGATACCAATCAATCCCTTTCTCAGTCCAAATCGTACCAGCAATGGCAATAATCAGAACCGCAAACGTTATACCACAACTTGTTTTAACTTTGACAACTTTGAGAAATAAAAAACGAGCAATAAAAAACCATAAAAAAAAGATGACAAACTTCATTATCAACGACATGATTATAAAATCCTTGATTCAAACAGAAAATGGGCTCGCGCCTGGGATTGCCCCTACAATATTCAATGGCGATTATAAAATCCTTGACTCAAACTGGGCATACCGAATGTATTGCCCCTACAATATTCAATGGCATGTAGGGGCAATCCCACGCGCGAGCCCCATTAATTTAATCCTTCATATCCAATCTTTGTCGCTCCAATTCTAAAATATCCCCATAGCCTTCTTCAACCCATTTATCTTTTGGGATAAATCGCAAAGCGGCCGAATTAATACAATAACGCAAACCTGTCGGTTTTGGCCCATCCGAAAAAACATGGCCTAAATGGGAATCACCCAATCGACTACGCACCTCAGTACGTGACATAAACAACTTCAAATCTTGATGTTCGATAATCGCATCATCACTGATAGGCCGCGTAAAACTAGGCCAACCCGTACCTGAATCAAATTTATCCGATGACAAAAACAGGGGTTCTCCGCTAACAATATCAACATAAAGTCCCTCTTGCTTGCTATCCCAATACTCATTTTGAAAGGCCTTCTCCGTTCCATGCTGTTGTGTCACCTTATATTGTAACGGAGTCAGTTGACTGCGTAAAACCTCATCTGCTGGTTTTTGATAGTGTTTAGCAGTCATCGATTGATCGGGTTTTGCAGAAGCCTCTGTTAAATCTTGATGTCGTTCATTGCCCCAAGTTTGCTCTAAAAATTGATCCCGCCCAGAGTGAGAGCGGTAATTTTTATAGTGGCTGGGATTTTTTTGATAAAAATCTTGATGAGACTCCTCCGCCAGATAAAAAGTATCTAAAGGCAAGATTTGAGTGACAATCGGTTTTTGAAAACGCCCCGATGCGGCTAAAGCCGCGCGCGAGGCTTCAGCAATAGACTTTTGCGATTCATCATGGTAAAAAATGGCAGAGCAATATTGTTCGCCCCGATCCACAAATTGCCCCCCCTCATCAATGGGATTGATATGCTGCCAAAAAAATTCGACTAAAGTTTTGTACGAAATAACAGCCGGATCATAATAAACCTGAATTGCCTCCAGATGCTCTGTTTCACCAGACGCAACTTGCTCATAAGTGGGATTTTTCAAACGCCCACCCGTATAACCCGAAACCACTTCAAATACGCCAGGCCGTTTTTCAAAATCCGCTTCCACACACCAGAAACATCCCCCAGCAAAAGTCGCTATTTCTCGCTTTTCACTATTCATTTTTGTATTCCTGTGAACATTTAAGCCGCTCCCAACAGGGCCATTTTTATTAAAAATAAATAAAATCAATCATTTAACATTATTACGCCCCCTTGAATGCTCACAGCAAAAGCGCAAAGTATGCCAAAATTGACAACATGTAGTATACAATGAATTTGTTTAAAATCTTAAAATAACAATGGAGTGCAAACTTTAGTTTGCAAGAGTTACTCAAAGGATTGTATAAGTAGAACGAAACTTCGTTCGCGAAGCTAATTAGGAAATAAACGAATAAACCGGGGTAGCCTTGAAGAATGATTATCGAATCCATCAAGCTTCTCAAGCCATGAATCGCTTTTATCAAAAAAAACGAAACTTAAAGGCGAGCAGTCAAAAAAATATAATGCATGATTATAAAGTCAAATCAGCATTCTATCCCAGTTTAAAATCCAAGAATCTACACAATGGACAAAATAATTGAATGACATCAATATTTTGAAGTTTTGCAAAAAGCATGGCATAATTAAAAATTTTGGTATGCCACCCATCATTCAGATGAATGGCGGCGGGTACAAAAAATTTCGGCCCAGCCAACTACGCACCATTCCATCGCAAAATAAATTTTGCACTCCAAGCTAACTGCAAAATAAATTTTGCACTCCAAGCTAACTGCAAAATAAATTTTGCACTCCAAGCTAACTGCAAAATAAAATTGATAATGAGCTTGTTTTTGGGAATGCCCCAACACCGGGCGCATTTCAAAAAAAAGAGTTATCAAGATAAATCTTAACGGCCCTCTTGGAGTGCAAAATTTATTTTGCGATGATCCTTTTTTTGAAATGCGCCCGCAACACCTTTAAGTCGTCAAGATTCATGAAAAATTTGTCTTCAAAAATGAACTCATTCAATACTAAATAGGTAAAGCGTTATGTATGGTTTTTTACGCACGCCAAATTGTCAATTAAACAAAACGGATGGCGATAGCTATAAAAAAAGTTACTGTGGGCAATGCCATGCTTTGCAGAAACATTTTGGCTATACGTCAAGAGCTTTGTTATCTTATGATACAACGCTCATCAGTTTACTGATTGACGCGCAATCACAATCAGTCAAGCGCGAAACTAAAGCATGGTGCGCTGTTTTTCCGCGCAAAGTGCCGGTTTATCATCCTGATGACATAGCACAAAAGATTTCTGCCAGTTTTGCCGTCGTTTTATTGTTTACCAAATTGAGCGATGCTTTACAAGAAAAGCAGTCTTTTTTAAAAACCGTGCTGGCTAAATATTATCAACGGCAATTTAACCAAGCGCGAAAAATTCTGGAATCAGAAGGTTTTAACACCGATTTAATTGATCAATTACTGGCGAATCAAGCCCAAGTTGAATTAAAAAAATCCCCACGTATTGAGGATTATGCTGAACCGTCAGCACAGTTTGCCGGTGAAGTCTTTCGTTTTACGGCTACGCTGGCTAATTTGAAGCAAAACGAAAGTGTTTTGTATGAGATTGGTTATCATGTTGGCAAAATTGTTTATTTGATAGACAGTTGTATTGATATTTTAGATGATGTTGAAAAACAACAATTTAACGCTTTGCTCTCGGCTTATCAAGATAGTAATGGCTTTTCCGCAACTCGTTCTCAGCACGAAGTCGTTCGTATGGTGATTGATTCATTGCGAACCATTCAAACCTTAACCAAACAACTGACACTTTATCAACATCAATCTTTGCTTGAAGGTATTTTATTGCAAGGTTTTCCTAGCCGTCTTCATCAACAAGTCCATAAAAGTATTCGGAAATTAGAAAAGAATACCTTTATTCCTTTTAATTATTTGCCTCATGCGGCATTGGCCTCGGCATTGTGTTTGTTTGCGACGGAAGCGAATGCAATAGAATTTGTTTGGGGAGCGGAATATCAAGAAAACTCTAAAGCTTGGAAGGTTTATGGTTGTAAATGTGGTGATGAGAAAACTTTAAACAATGAAGCGTGTAATGAAGCGTGTTTAAACCCATTTGTGTATGCAAGAGAGACAAAAAACGAAGTGACTGAATGTGGTAGTTTTTGCTGCAACATGCCAAAGTATATTTTTTGTAGTGTACAAAGTGGGTTCGCGTGTTTGTTTTTGAATATAAATAGTAACAAAAATAACTTTGTAATATTCCTGTTAGGAAGTGGAGTATCTCTCGCACTCGTTTTTGCTTTTTTTTTCAGTGTGATGAGTTATAATTTCATATCAGAAACATACGAAAATTATCTTGTCAGTAGTGAAATAGAGGATAAAAAAGAATCCATACGTTCTTTTGTGGAAAATACCTCCCCTGAGTTGCAACTGAATATACATAAAATTGATAACAGTCTCACTGCTATTAATACTAAGATTCAAAATCTCCAAAAATTGCGAAGCCAATTTCCTGCACAAACAGATGTTCTTCAACCCAAAATTGCCAAATTAAATAAGTTGAAAAACCATCTTGAAAAAACATTACGCAATATCCAAGTGCAAACAAGAACAGCTTATGTTATTCAGGAAGCGAACAAAATAGAAGGTATTGGGCAATCTGTTTTTCTGGATGACATTCTTAAACAAGCGAATGATGCTTTACAACATGCCAGAAATATTACCAGCAGTGTAGAGGAAACGACTCAATGAAGAATCTCCTTTTACTCATTATTTCTATTTGTCTTTTGGTAAGCTGTTCGGAAGAAAACAAACCATCGCAAGCAGTGAATAATGAAGTCAATAATTTTGTTCAAAGCACGGCACCTAATTTATTGACTAAAATAGATAATTTGTCCAAAACCATTGGCGAAGTTGACACTAAAATTCAGAAATTGACTGAATTGCAAAACCTTTTTCCAGAACAAAGTCAAGTGACACAACCTCGCATTGACAAATGGAATCGCGTTCATACTCAATTAACTCAAACCCAAAAAGATATTCAGTTTCAAATCGAAAGAGCGTATGTCCTCTATAAAACCGAACAGGAAATAGAAGGCACTCAACAATTCACTGCAACGGCACAGAGCCTTATACAAAAAGCGGATGAGGCATTGAATATCGCTAAAAGTATGACGGAAGTCATTGAAGAATCAACTCATTATTAATGTTCTGAAAGTTTGTTGTTACCACTTTGAATTGAAAAACGAAGTTCAGCGTAGCTAAATAAACGAATTGAGTTATGGATAAATTGTCGTTGTTTGACGGTTTTTAATTTATTTCTTTAGCGTAGCACAGGTTCTCAATTCAAAGTACTTATTGATAATTCTCAAATCCAGCCCATTTTGATATCAGATAACCTTGAGGAGTAAAAATGACCGATGAATTTTAAAATTTCTCAACACGCTAAAGACGAAATACAGCGGAGAAATATCCCTTTAGATTTGCTCAATTCTATTCTCAACAACCCACAACAAATTGTTTCAGAAAAGAATAATAGAAAAGCTTATCAATCCAAAGTTGAGTTTGATTCTGGGAAAACCTTTCTCTTACGTGCTATAGTTGCCGATGATAACGAACCGCCGATAGTCGTTACGGCCTATAGAACCCATAAAATTAACAAATATTGGAAATCATTATGAAAGTCACTTATGATCCAGAAGTTGATGTACTACGTCTTTTGTTTAATGATAGCCCGATTGAAGAAAGCGATGAAGAAAGAGAGGGCGTTATTTTTGATTATGATAAACAAGGCAAATTGGTTGGTATGGAAATACTGGATGCCTCTCAACAACTTGATGATCCTTATGCGGTAGAAGTCAGTTATGCTGTACCTCATTATTCCCCGTCTCGGCTATCGGAAGTAGCCGCTTAACTGATATTGATACGATATAAAAGCGGTTTTTTGCAAAAGACGCTTTCGAGGCTCAGTAGAAAGAGAAATCGAAGCGTCTCTTGCGTCTCTTGCGTCTTTTGCGTTATTTCTTTAATAAATCGTACCGAATGCGACTGAAACTCGGCAAACCATTGAGCAATATCTTAATCAACTCTCACAGTTATCAATACCTTGATAATCAACTTTTGGAACGGCCAACTTATGTCTCTGACAAACTATAGGCGTGACGAGACTTCAATCAGTTATGACGCTTTTTACCAACTTGGCCCCGTTCCTGGTACATATTGCATTGACACTGGTTCCATCGTTTTTTGGATCCGTAGGCGTTTTTCGATTTCTTCAGCTGTCGGCCGGGGTTTTGCTAATAATTCGGCTAATATCTCCCGTACTTCTTCCAAGTATTGCGCCGTCAGCAGATTTAACCCGGCGTAGTAATCTGTGTTGCAATGCGCGGCAACGCGCTTGGCAAAATCGTTTATCCAACGTAATAGGTGTTCATCCATAAACTGGGCGGTTTGCTGTAAAGTTTCTATTTTTGTATCTAATTCAAATAGATGCACGATAAAGGCTAATTGTAATACGAGATGATCGTCTGGACGGATTCGCCAATTTTCTGCCGCCAGTCCATATTGTTGATACCACTGACGTACCTGAAACATGGCTTCTTGGTGCATTAAACCCTCATCATCAATCCAGACGGATTCGCAAGGGGAGGCCTGTAAACGGTGGTTGAGATAAATGGCGGCGAAATCGGCTGCGAGATTATCAAGCAAATTGATATCAATCGTTGTCGGCAGTGCCTTGATCGCTTGACGCATCAAATCGCAACACGTTATGCCGATTTCGTTTTGTAGTTTTAAGCCAAGATTGTGAGGAAAGTCTTGTTCTTTCAGCGTTTCTAACCATTCCAAATCCGTTTCTCTATCATGGCACCGCATGAATAGGCGCAGATCGCTGGCTACGGCGCTACGCCATAAGTGTAAAATCTCTTGGTTCTCTGTTTCAGACATCAATCGTCTACCGTTCCTTTGCTGTGAGGTATAAAAGCAATAGCCGGTTTAGTCAACTCTGGATTAGCAAAATTCTTGACCCGATTTACCGGTTTATCGTTCGGGCCAATGGCCTTGGTTTTGTAAGTGCCTGCCAACAGTTGATCAATTGGGCCAATATCCAAAACGCGCATCAGGCAAGCCGCGACACAATAGGGTTTCCGCCCCGCTTCTAGTTCATCAATACACATATTGCATTTTTTGACTAAGCCATCATTGGGATCGAATTGGGGGGCACCGTAAGGGCAGGCCGCTTCACAACGACGACAGCCAATACATAAGGTGGAGTCAATATCGACAACGCCATTATCTTGACGTTTCCAGATGGCACCCGTCGGGCAGGTGGGCAAACAAGCCGGTTCGGCGCAATGATTACAAGACATATTGACTTTATAGGCAAAAACGTCTGGGTAGGTGCCGCCTTCTATATACATCACACGACGGAAACGGGGGCCGGGAGCTAAATTGTTTTTGTCCTTGCACGCAATTTCACAGGTGCGGCAGCCGATACAGTCTACATTATGATGAATAAAGCCCAATTGTTCTTCTGGGATAACGGGCTGGTAGGCGACACGTTTACGTTTATGTTTATGTTTTTTGATTGCTGCCGTGATCCGATTGATGCCTTCTTCGGTTTGCAAATTGACGTTGTTATTAGCCATTGCAGCATTTATCCTCAAAGTTTGCGAGTTGAATTGGAGTGCAAACTTTAGTTTGAGAGTTTGCAACTCCCTTTTTGCAAACTCAAGTTTGCACTCCCTTTTAGCTTATTATTTATAAATCACGGCGAAAAACGTGACGACGTGTGTTAGCTGTGCCAACCGGGCCGATGACTAGGTTTATCAGCTTTACGCAAGCTTACCAGTACGGTGCATTCACGCAAATAGGCCTCATCAACGTTGTCATTATAATAGAAATCATCAGGGCTGGCTTTGGGATTGTACATTTAGCCCTTACCACCTATCAGTTTCTCAAAAATAGTACAACGAATTACGGGGATAAACTAATAAATCATTGATACTTAAAAATGGCAATTCTATTTAATAAAAACTTGTCATCTTAATGAAAATTAAATAGAATAGTTGACTTTATCAATAACTAAAGGAACACCAAAATGATGAAAAAATTTCAAGTTCAATTTAGT
>Ga0316201_10000383_pt1 | contig 24445 bp, 21 predicted proteins | sample CS6wburrow_MG_FD_204516 | JGI IMG/M metagenome (GOLD analysis project Ga0316201, IMG submission 204516) | Coastal sediment microbial communities from Delaware Bay, Delaware, United States - CS-6 worm burrow | ecosystem: Environmental > Aquatic > Marine > Coastal > Sediment | place: USA... | reverse complement strand
CCCGTGTTTTCATCCAGGAAAAGTGCATCCTGTTTTTCATGTAGCTCAAAAGCCCAACGTGACCACCTGCTGTCGTTACCGGCTGCATACATCTCAAGCAAACCATTTATCAACCAGGCATAGTCAGACAATGTCGCCTGTGTCGCTGACCCGGCTTTATGTTTTTGGCTACGATACTGTCGATATAATATCCCGCTTTTTTCATCATAGAGGTTTGCCCTGATGAATTCGGCGGTCTGCTCAGCCTGGGAAAGCAGCTCCCGATCATCGATAGTACGCGAAGACTTCGCTAAGGCTGACAACATCATACCGTTCCATGCGGTGATGACCTTATCATCGAGATGTGGGCGCGGCCGTGCCATACGTGCTTTATTTAATCGCTTCTTCGTCGACGCCAGCCACTCTGCCTGCTGCTGCGTCAGTGGCTTATTCCTGTACTCGTCATCGATATACAGTATATTCAGACCTGCAAATTCATTATGCGGGTCTGACAGGATATTGCCGTCCGCATTCACCTGATAATACTTTTTTACAAATGAAAATTCTTGCGCCGAGAGAACTCGTTTCAACTCTGACTCATGCCATAGATAATATGCTCCTTCTGCTCTCTCCGCTGTTTCATCATGAGCTGGCTTGCTATCGGCATCCAGCGCAGAGTAGAAACCGCCATCGGCTGAGCGCATCTCTCGCGATACGAATGACAGCGTTTCCAGAATGACCTGACGGTATCTCGGCTGCGCATCGATCATGTAAAACTCATTGTATGCCATGACCATCAACGCCTGGCTATATAACATCTTTTCAAAATGTGGAACCTGCCAGTTCTCATCGACTGAGTAGCGATGAAACCCGCCTCCCACCTGGTCGTAGATACCACCGGACGCCATCCCCTCAAGGGTTGTCTTCATCATAGCCCTGGCCGATTCTTTACTTTTATCATCCACGGCACCTGTATTACTCAAGACCAGTTGATTAAGGAAAGAAAATATCCCGGGGCGCGGAAATTTTGGTGCCACACTAAAACCACCTGCGTCCGGTTCATACACTTCAGCAATATGCTGAAGCGCTAACTCATTGATATCATCAGCCAGCAACTCAGGCTCTGAGGTCTCATCAGCGCTATATGTGATGCGTGCAGTAATCGTTGTAGCTGTCTTTTCGACCAGCCCCGGCTGCTCTGTCCATATCTCATGGATCTTTAGCAGGACCTCATCCAGACCTTTGCGACCATCAGATGAAAAAGGCGGGTAATAGGTCGCTGCATGAAAAGGACGCAGCCTGTGATCAAGGAAGACAGTCATCGGCCAGCCGCCATGGCCATTGATCAGCTCAGTCGCAGCCATATACACCGCATCTATATCCGGACGTTGCTCGCGATCGACTTTTATACTGACGAAGTACCGGTTCAGCAATTCCGCTATCTGTTTATTTTCAAATGATTCATGCGCCATGACATGGCACCAGTGACAGGTCGAATAACCTATAGAGAGAAATATCGGTTTATTTTCTTTCCTGGCTTTTTCGAACGCCGCTTCACCCCAGGCATACCAGTTGACCGGGTTGTAAGCATGCTGCAGCAGGTATGGACTGGATTCATCGATCAGCTTGTTGGCTTTACGGCCTTCCTTATCGGCAATCGCGGCAGCAGACTGAAGATAATCATTGACGGTCACCTGCCTTACATCCGGTTCTGCCGATACCGCCTGCAATGCAAAAAACGTAAGCGATATGAGAAATATAAGCGCTTTCATACTGAAGACGATATCAAAAAGTATAAGCCAGGGTCATGCCTTCCCTGATAGCCCTTTCAGCATCGAGTTCAGCGGCTTTTTTAGCACCGCCAATGATATGAACCGGCTGCCCGATATCTCGCAGTTGCCGGTAAAGGACGTCTTCGGATTCCTGACCGGCACAGATGATGACATGGTCGACGGCCAGTGTTTTCTTTTCACCGTTATGATCGATATGCAGACCATAATCATCGATCTTTTTATAGCTTAGGCCTGTCATCATTTTCACACCTGCCCGTCTCAGCGTTAACCTGCGTATCCAGCCCGTAGTTCGAGCAAGATTTATCCCGGGCTTTTCATCCTTACGTTGCAACAGGTAGACATCGCGTTTACTGTGCTGGTTCACCTGTTCTTTCAATAGACCTCCTCGATTAGCATACTGCTTATCGATACCCCAGCTCTGATACCAGTCTTCCTGCTGATTCGATATCAGCATTTCTGCAATATCGAAACCGATGCCACCAGCACCGATTATTGCCACTTTGTCCTTGATATCCGCTTTATTGTGAATGGCACTCTCGTAATCCATTACAGAAAAGTGATCGATACCTTCAATATCCGGCATCCTGGGCACAACACCGGTAGCGATCACGATAGCATCGGCAAAAACATCACGCAGGTCTTCAAAACCAGCTCTGGAGTTTCGATGCACATCGACACCCAGCATAGACAGCTGTGCCTCGTAGTAGCGGATGGTCTCACGATAGACCTCTTTACCGGGTATTTCAGTAGCGAGATTGAACTGCCCCCCGAGATTACCCGCATCATGGGCGATGACATAGTGTCCGCGTAATGCAGCATAATAGGCGCATGATAGTCCAGCCACACCGAGCCCGATGACAATGATCGTTTTCCTGTTTTCTGCCTGTGTCAGCGGATACTCATCTTCATAAGCCGCCCGCGGATTAACCATACAGGTTGCGCGCTTTCCCCTGAACACCCTGTCCAGGCATCCCTGGTTGCAGGCGATACATTTATTGATCAGCGTCGACTGGTTTTTCATCGCTTTCAGTACGAACTGGCTATCAGCGAGAAACGGCCGGGCCATAGATACCATATCGGCATCGCCCTGCTGCAGGCAACGCTCAGCGAGCTCGGGACTATTGATCCGGTTAGATGTGATCAATGGTATACCCACTACCTGTTTCAATCTTTTCGTTACCCAGCTGAAAGCGGCCTCGGGAACGACCGCAGCGATGGTCGGAATCCGTACCTCATGCCAGCCTATACCGGTATTGATCAGATTTGCACCAGCTTTTTCTATTTCTTTGGCGTGTTGCTCAATCTCCTGCCAGCTGCTTCCCTCTTTATGCAGGTCGAGCATAGACAGACGAAAGATGATAATGAAGTGTTCACCGACACTGCGGCGTATCGCCCGGATGATCTCCAGTGAAAAGCGTATCCTGTTTTCAAAAGAACCTCCCCACTCATCCTGCCGCTTGTTCGTGTTACTGCATATGAACTGGTTTATCAGATAACCCTCAGAGCCCATGACCTCGACACCGTCATAACCGGCACGTTTTGCCAGCCTTGACGTCTTTGCGAAAGCCTCGATAGTTGCAGTTACCTGCCGGCTGGTTAGCGCCTTTGGCGTATGGGGTGAGATCGGAGACCTGATAGCGGAAGGCGCGACCGCAAAGGGATGATAGGCATAACGTCCCGCATGCAATATCTGCAGGCATATCTTCGCATCATGGGCATGTACTACATCGACCAGCTTTCGATGTTTGGCCACCTGAAATCGGGAACTGAACTGCGAAGAAAAAGGTGACAATCGTCCACTCAAGGTCGGTGAGAACCCTCCCGTAACGATCAGCGCTACGCCGGCTTTCGCACGTTCCTCATAAAACCGGGATAACTTGCTAAAACGCAACCATTGCTCCTCGAGTCCGGTATGCATAGACCCCATGACGGTACGGTTCTTGAGCCGGGTAAATCCGAGATCGAGCGGTTTCAGCAGCGCACTGAATGATGTTTTATTTGCCGATTTCTGGACTGAGCTCATGGATTTATTATAAATCAGGCGCAAGCAGTCTGCCGTTCCGGCCTGTTTTTATTTTTACCTGGATCACCAACAGAGTGATTCAGTATTCGACGCAGGATTGCTAAAAAGCAGAAGACGACTACCCGGTTGTTTCCCGCTTGAGCCTTGGTTATAGTACATGCTTTACTCCCGACACCATAAAAACATGTATAACGAGTATTTCGGATTCAAGGAAGCGCCTTTCTCTATTGCGCCAGATCCACGTTATTTATATATGACGGCACAGCACCGCGAGGCGCTGGCACATCTGGTCTATGGCCTGAACAGCGAGGGAGGCTGCATCCTGCTCACCGGTGAAGTAGGCACAGGCAAGACCACGATCTGTCGCTGCCTGCTGGAACAGATACCACAGCAGGCAAATGTCGCACTGGTACTGAACCCGAAGGTGAGCGAGATAGAACTGCTGGAAACCATCTGCGATGAACTGGACATCAGCTACCCGGATACGGACAACAGCGTTAAGACCTATACCGACAGGATCTATGAGTTCCTGATCGCGAGCAACCGAAAAAACGAAAAAACAGTTCTGATAATCGATGAGGCTCAGAACCTGAACAGCAAGGTTCTCGAGCAACTGCGCCTGTTAACAAACCTCGAGACCAACCAGCGTAAGTTATTACAGATCATCATTCTCGGTCAGCCCGAACTGCTGGACATACTCGCGAGGCCGGAGATGCGCCAGCTGGCGCAACGCATAACCGCCCGCTTTCACCTGCAACCACTGACAAGAAACGAAGTAAAAGCTTACGTCACGCATAGACTGGCTGTTGCCGGCCAGAACATACAGCTGTTCCCCGAAAACAGCATAAAGCTTTTATACAAACTCAGTGATGGCGTACCGCGTTTGATCAACATCATCTGCGATCGCGCATTGTTAGGCGCCTACGTAGAAAGCCAGTATGCCGTGCACACACCGATCATAAAAAAGGCGGCTACAGAAGTCTTCGGTGAGCTAAAGAACGTCGAAAAAAAACACAGGACAAGGCGCTGGCTATTCCCGGCTGCCATCGTTTCGAGTATCGCGGTTGTCGCACTCGCATTATTTTTCTACCTGACACTAGCACCTGTCGATAGAGATACCGATAACGACAGCCCTGATAAACAGCTCGCCGACTCCGGCCAACCAGCAAGCGAGCCACCTTCACCGAGTAACGATATTAACCAACAGGATTTATCGCCCACCGCAGCGCAATCACATAGCACTGACATGATCACTGATCCTGACAGCATGATCATAAAACAACAGGATAACCATAAACAGGATGCAAAACTGCTCGCTACTGAAACAGCGCTCGATCCCGAAGTAGTGCTCAACCATGATAAAGAATACGATGACATCGAGACTATATTAAATGATACAAACAATGACCAGGTCTCTGCTTACCAGCAGCTATTTCTGGCATGGAATCATAGATATGACAATACAATACTCACCACCGCGTGCAAGCAGGCCGAAGCATTATCTTTACGCTGCCTGCACAAGCAGGGAAACCTGAACAGCCTGAAAGCACATAATCGTCCTGCAGTACTGAAGCTGGTAAATAATAACGGGCAAGCCAGGCACATCACATTGACGTCTATTCAAGGCGAGTTTGCCAGGGTCTACTCCAGCAATAATCAGTACACCGTCAGGTTAAGCGATCTGGACCAGTACTGGTATGGACAGTTCATCTTACTGTGGCACAAGCCTGAGCATTACTCATCGGCAATCACACCGGGTGATAATGGCAATATCGTCAGCTGGCTGAGCACCCAGTTTGCCGATGCAACTCCTGGAAGCAAGCGTAGTGACTCATATGATGAAACGCTGATAGCGAAGGTAAAAGCTTTTCAGACCGAGCATGGCTTAGTGCCTGATGGCATCGTCGGACCAGTAACCATCATCCATCTGAATACCCGTTCTGGAATGGATGTTCCCACACTAACAACGAGCTGACATGTCATACATACTCGATGCACTTAAGAAATCTGAACAGGAACGGGGCCACGGTAACGTACCAGACGTTCAGACCGTTCACTCATCCAGCCTGAACTATCGTAATGATAAAAAAGCTTTGTGGCCATATATCCTGATCTTTGCTGTCATGCTGAACCTTCTTGCGATAGGCTATTTCATCATAAATAAGGAAAACCCTGCAGAGATGCCACCGCCAGTTACCGAGAGTGCGAACAGCATACAGGCCAATACAGTTTCGCAGGATCCGCCTGCAGCACCCGCTTCGATGGTCGATGAAAGTACTCAGCTACCAGCCAGCAAACCTTCACCCGTCACTACGGTCACGACTGCTGACCAGAGTGTACGGGAAACTTCACAGCAGAAAGATACTGCGAAAAATGCGACTCCGGCCGTCAGTAAAACCATGACAGAAAGACCTGAGCCACAGCCTGCTGCTGCGGTAGACGACAGTAAAGCTATTATCGATTTTGAGGAATTACCCGAATCAATAAAACAACAGCTACCCACAATAACTATTTCAGCTCACGTTTACTCAAGCAACCCTTTACAACGCAGTATTGTGATCAACAATAACTTCATGGAAGAAGGAGAATATATCCTGGATGACCTGGTGCTCTACGAGATCACTCGCGATGGTGCAATATTTAATTACCATGGAACGCTGTTTAATTACGGTGTCGTCTCAGGCTGGCAATAGGTCAGCAGCGCTTCAGAACTCACACTTCGCAAACAGGTGCATCTCATTCTTTGTCACCGGGTGTTCAAATAACAGGTTGTCTGCATGTAACAACATCCTGGGTTGCTTTACCTCATCATTTCCGTATAAACCATCACCGATGATCGGATGCTCCATGGCGGCACAGTGAACCCTCAGTTGATGCGTACGGCCAGTTTCAGGCTTTAATAACAGTCGTACCGAATCTTTGCCACGGCTCAGGACTTGCCAGTATGTCACTGCATGTTTACCATGTTCATAATCGACGATCTGCCTCGGACGATTCTCTATATCACAGCGCATGGGGAATTTTATGACACCTTCATCTTCCTCAAACCACTGCCGCACCAGCGCGATATATTTTTTATTTATTTTCCTGTCATGAAAAATCCGACTCAAAGCTCGCTGCATCTCGATACCAATAGCAAATAGCATGATACCGGAGGTATAACAGTCCAGGCGGTGAACAACTTTCGCCTGCGGAATTATTTTCACCAGCCTGGATATCATACAGTCCTGCTTGTCCGGACCTAAACCGGGCACCGACAGTAATGCCTGGGGTTTATTCACCGCAACAATGTATTCATCTTGATAAATTATATCTATCGTCATACTAAACTATTAAACATGAAACCTGCATGAAATAAGGCCGTTATCAGCGCCCTTGTCGATCCATAATCGTTGATTCTACTACAATTCATCTCTCAACTGTTTCACATCAATAACCAGCGGATGCTTTAGTTCAACATTAATGAATGTCTGCGGTGTTTTCTTACTCGCTGGAATATCGCCCACGCTGTCCTGACTTATGCCGAGTGCAAACTGGGCATTCGGCTTCAGATTACTGTTATCATATTCCTGCAAAAATGCATCTGATTTCTAATAGACGTGCTGACAGCCACCCATAGCTGTTTTTGCCATGCCAAACATGTATTATCATAGTCAGCGTTAAGTCTTATTACCACAAAGAAGGGAAGAGCAACATAATGGACACACTCAAATCCGACGACGACATACGACTCAATAAACAGATTCGACTGGAGGAAATCCGCTTACTCTATGGCGGCACACCGTTTTCATATACTGCTTCGTTCGTCATCGCGCTGATCATCTATAACGTTTTACTTGGTCATGTCACATCTCCGCAAAATCTGGATATCTGGTTATTCACCATACTGGGGGTATTATTTGTCAGAAGCGTCGATAGTTACCTGTTCTCAACAAAAGACAAAAAAGAACAATCCAGGAAAAGCTGGCGGATACGTTTTTTTACTGGCACAGGCATCGCGGGTTTCTGCTGGGGCTTACTGCCATGGCTAGGATACTCTTCAGAAATCGAATACTTCAGTTTTATCATCGTATGCCTGGTCGGTGTCATCGCCGGTTCACTATCAACATTATCCTATCGCTGGGAAACCATCGCGCTATTCCTGCTACCAGCCAGCCTGTTACTGGTGTTGCGCCTGATCATCGAAGATCAGACATTTTTTAACGCGACATCGTTCGTGCTGCTGGTCTTTATCTTTTTCTCATTATCTGCCGGTAAAAAAATATTCAACAATACACAGCAGAATATCCGCCTGCGTCTGGAAGCTGATACACGCGAGCATGCCATCGAACTGATGCACCAGAAACAGGCGCTGCACCTGCAGAACACACCACTCGCCATCATAGAATTCGATATAGATTTAAACGTGACCGAGTGGAACATGGCCGCCGAACATATATTTGGTTACTCGCGTGAAGAAGCTATAGATGAGAACGTGATGCGCCTGATACTTCTTCGCGACAGTTCGGTAGAAGCAGAAAAGTTGTGGGAGCAACTGCTTTCTTACGAGCCAGTAATCGGAGCCGTCATCGAGAATAAAACAAAATCCGGATCAACCGTCATCTGCGAATGGTTCGTCACACCACTGACCGGAGAGCAGAATGAGATCGTAGGCATCGCAGCCATGGCACTGGACATATCGGACAAAAAACAGAACGAACTCGCAATTTTAAAATCGAAGGAAGAAGCCGAGAAAGCCAACCAGGCGAAATCAGATTTCCTGTCCAGCATGTCACACGAACTTAGAACACCACTCAATGCCATCCTTGGATTCACGCAACTGCTGAAATATGAGAAGACGTTGACCGAGAAGCAACAGTCACACATCAGGGAAATAAGCAATGCCGGTAACCTGTTACTCGAACTGGTCAACCAGATCCTTGACCTCGCACGTATCGAAAAAGGCCATCTGCAATTATCGATGGAGAAGGTGGCACTGGCTGACTGCTTTAAAGAAGTTCTCGCGATGATCCAGCCACTGGCCGAGAAAAAAAGGCTGTCCCTCAACATCAATACTGATACCGGCGGTTATGTGATAGCTGATTTCACACGCCTGAAGCAGATCATGCTCAACCTTCTGAGCAATGCCATCAAGTACAACGTAGATAATGGTTCTGTCACGCTGAAAGTTCTGCAGCAGGAAAACAATGTGGTCAGGATATGTATCATCGATACAGGAAAGGGCATCTCACAGGAACTGTTACAGGAGATATTCCAGCCCTTCAACAGGCTGAACGCAGCTTCCAATATCGAGGGTACCGGTATCGGCCTGTCGATCAGCAAGCAACTGGTAGAGATGATGAATGGCAACATCGGTGTCAGCAGTAAGATAAACGATGGCAGTGAATTCTGGATAGAGCTAACAGGAAGCCTGAACATAACCACTGCCATGGAGAACGAAAGCAGGACCACACCTTCTGGCCAGGAACTACTGTCTCGCTCAGTCAAAGACCTGAATATTCTGGTCGCTGAAGACAACCCGACGAATCAGACACTAATACTGAGCCAGCTCGAGGCACTGGGTTATGCTGCAGACCTGGCTAAAAATGGCCAGGAGGCACTGAACAAGATGCTCGACACTGAATACCATCTGTTATTCACCGACTGCAACATGCCGCTGGTCGATGGTTACAAACTGGCCAGGACTGTTCGTGAAAGGGGTAATAAACAACTTCCGATCATCGCACTGACTGCTGATGCTTTCCCTGAAAAAAAAGCAGAATGCCTCAAAGCCGGGATGAATGACCAGATTACCAAACCCGTAAACCTGCAAACATTAAAGGACACACTTGAAAAATATTTGAACTAGAATACAGCTTAAATAAGAAAAACCGGATATCAGGCCAACATGTCAAAACCAACTGAAGAAGAAATGGCGCTCGCGCTAAAAATGGCGGCACAGATGCGTGATAAAGAAATCGACCCTTTTTTTGTCGCAAAAGCACTGCTAAGTCACAACTATCGAATCAGGTATCTCGAAGAGGTAATGCAGGCAGCAGACCGCTACATCAACCATGGTATGTCAGAACGTGAAAAAACCCACCTGACGCGCATCATCGAAAAAGCCAAAGATGCCGAGTCATTCACGGCAAACAGGCAAAGAGACAGCTTTGGTTTGGAATGAAATCTAAAACTTGTATTACTGTCGATCATCAGGCATCACTGTAGAACATAACGCTTTATTCTAGCCTGCTGAAGAAGATAGGACAGAGACTGACTTTATAGCACTTTCGATCGATTACTAATGTAATACATCTGCGCTGCCCACCCCTCGTCCATCGGATGCAGCATCGATCTCACCGGTTTTTTTATCGATGATGATTAACTGCATATTCCCATATTCATAGTCCATTTCCCTGGTTTTATGCCCTAGCTGCTGCAGCGCCGCAACCAGCTCATCATCAAAAACGCCAGGCTCATAAGAGATTTCATCTGGAAGATACTGATGATGAAAACGACCCGCATTCACGATTTCGTCAGCGCTCTTGTTATCAAAAAAGTCGAGCACTCCAAGCAATACCATAGTGATTATCCTGCTGCCACCCGGCGTTCCGATGATAGCAGTGCGATCTCGGGTCTCAGCGATACTGGGAGTCATGCTCGATAACATGCGCTTTCCTGGTTCGATTGCGTTCGCATGCGCCCCTACCAGTCCATAAGCATTGGGCACCCCGGGCTTGGAAACGAAATCATCCATCTCGTCATTGAGTAGTACACCGGTTCCTTTCGCCACATAACAGGCACCAAAAGGATAATTTATAGACAAGGTCGCTGACACCTTGTTGCCCTGTTTATCGACCACAGAAAAGTGCGTGGTGTCAGCACCATTACCAGTGGCTGGTACTACAGGATCAAGTGACGCGCTGGGAGTCGCTTTGTTTCGACTGATACTCTTTGCCAGTAGTTTTATGTGAAAATCAGAAACCAGGTAGTCTACGGGCACATCGATAAAATCAGGGTCCCCCATATATTGCGCACGGTCACGATATGCGCGTCGCATGGCCTCGGCGATGAGATGTACACGTTGCGCCTCATCCAACTTTTCAAGATCAAATTCAGCCAGCATCTGCAGAATCTCAGATAGAACCAGGCCACCTGATGATGGCAGCGAAGCTGATACCAGCTTCATCCCTTTGTAAATGACGATATCCGGGGAACGTTCTTTCACCTGGTATGTCGCCAGATCTTTCATGGTCCAGATACCGCCGTTTTTACGCACGTCACGAACCATCTTCCAGGCAAGTTCATTTTCATAAAATCCTGAATAACCAGATTTAGCGATAGTTTTCAGCGTACTCGCCAGATCTTTCTGTACGATCATATAACCGAGTTCTGGTATTTCATCCTGCTGTAAAAACAGCTCACTGGCCGCTTTGTTTTTCTGCAGATCATTCAGCCTGAAACCTGCCATCCGCTGATAGTAGGCATCCACCGGAAAACCATCGACAGCATAGCTTATCGCCGGTGCGAGTGAATCTGCCAGCTTCAGATTGCCATAATTATCAGCCAGGTGAACCAGGGCAGCAGGAATACCGGGGATACCGGCGGCGGATGCACCGGTGATCGATGCACCGGGTATCACTTCCCCTTGCTCATCGAGATACATATCTCTATGCGCTCGCAGAGGTGCACGCTCACGCGCATCGATCATGACATGCCTGTCACTTTCCACCTGGTGCAATAGATAGAATCCACCGCCACCTATTCCCGAAGAGTAAGGCTCGACGACAGCGAGTGCTGCAGTAACAGCGATGGCCGCATCAAAAGCATTACCACCCAGTTCCAGTATAGTGATGCCCGCCCGTGTAGCAAGTGGGTGTGCACTGGCGACGGCTGCTTGTGTAGATTTATTTTCAGCAGGGGATTGAGCGAGACCCGAGACCGAAAAGAACAGGACAAATAATGTAAAGCAAATATTTTTAACAGATCTGCCCATATATCTTTTCCTGTTATTTAAACGGACTCTACAGGTAGCTACTATTTCCTTATGATATTTGAAATAATGACGAAAAAACAGTTATTTATTCGCTGTAAGCCTCTCATATTTTGCCATGAGCTCTTCCCTGGTTTCCTGGTGGTCTGGATCTAGCGGAATACAGTCTACCGGGCAAACCTCGACACATTGCGAGGTTTCATAATGACCGACACATTCAGTACAGAGATTCGGATCGATCTCATAAATCTCATCACCAGGACTGATAGCATCATTGGGACATTCGGGTTCACAAACATCACAGTTAATACATTCATCGGTAATCATTAACGCCATAACAATCTTTTACTCTTTAATCTTTTTCACAAGATATACGGTGCATATCTACCCCGGTATTTTATTCTTTACAGCATCCAGTGCATCCACAATACTTTCATGGACAAATTTAGATACATCACCGCCATGCAAGGCTATCTCCTTGACCAGTGATGCCGAGATAAAGCTGGTCTCTTCGCTCGGTGTCATGAAGACGGTCTCGAGCGATGTATCCAGGTGTCGGTTCATACTGGCGAGCTGCATTTCGTATTCAAAATCTGAAACCGCACGCAGACCACGCAGGATCACTTTTGCATTGCTCTGCCTGGCAAAATCGACCAGAAGATCAGAAAAACCGCAGACCTCAACATTTTCGAATTGCGATAATACCTGTTCAGCCATGGCGACACGTTGCGCTAAATCAAATAAAGGTGTTTTGCCCGGGTTGGCCGCTATGGCGACGATAACACGGTCAAACAATCCGGCTGCACGCTGCACCAGATCAGAATGACCGTTTGTAATCGGATCGAAAGTACCCGGATATACCGCTACCACTGACATATAAACCTCATCTAAATCAACGTCTTCCGTCAGCTCTCACCGACAGGACTGTTCTGAAATAACCGGTAGGCCACCTGACCGGCTTTCTTCTCCTTTAAAGCCACCCAGTTTTCAGGCAACTCGATAGCTGTATCTCTATTATGCTCTACATAGATTATGGCATCCTCAGCCAAACATCCACTGGTGCTCAGCAATTTACAGCTCTTCGCCAGCAGATCGGAATCAAATGGAGGATCAAGAAAGACCAGGTCAAATTTATCGCCTTCACGTATAACCGCCTCAGCTGACTGCAACCAGCTCAGTGCATCATGATGATAGACAGATGCATTTTCTATAGCCAGAGCCCGGATATTATCTTTCAAGCGTTCGGCTGTTTTTTTGTTCTGCTCGATAAAAGCAGCATACTGCGCACCACGTGAAAGCGCTTCGAAACCGAGCACCCCGCTACCGGCAAAAACATCCAGGCAACGACAATGGTAGATATAAGGCTGCAACCAGTTAAATACTGTCTCTCTGATTCGGTCGGTAGTGGGCCGCAGGCCATCGGCAGCATCAAATTTAATTCTTCGACCCCGCCACTTACCTCCGATAATCCTGCATACCCCTTTATTCATGTTTATCTACAGGGCATGTAACAGCATAGCTGTGGATTCACTCGCCGGCTGTCATTCATCCTGCTTGCCAACGACGACTGTCACCATCTTATCAGGATGCACTCGACGCTTTAAGGCGTCATTGATCATATCTACATCAACCGCCCTGACATTATCGAGGAAAGTGTCCAGGTAATCGATTGGCAGACCGTAAAAGCCGATCATTGCGATGTAGTCGAGCAATTTACTATTACTGTCGAACTTCAACGGAAAACCACCCGTAATATTACTCATACTTGCCGCCAGTTCATCTTTCTCAGGCCCCTTGTCGACATATAATCTGAGCTGCTGATCGAGCAACTCCAGTGCTTTCTCTGTCTGCTCAGTCTTGGTCTGCATCCCCATGGTAAAGGGGCCAGCTTCCCGTAACGGAGCAAAATAGCTGTACACACTATATGCAAGACCGTTCTCTTCACGGATGACATCGACCAGTCTGGAAGTAAAGCCGCTACCACCGAAAGGGTGGTTGGCTACATACAGGCTGAAGTAATCCTCATCACCCCGTTTCGTTCCAGGCTGCCCGACAAAGATATGGGTTTGCTCAGAAGGATAATCGATGACCACCTTTTTGGCTTCAGTGAGTGGCTGTACCACTGGCAAGGCGGCCGCTTTGTCGCCGGCAGGCAAGTCTGAAACCAGGGCTTTCACGATCTCTTCTGCCTGCCAGCGTTCGACATTACCGACGATAGCGACAGTCGCATTTTTGGCAACATAATACTGCCTGTAGAAAGCACGGACATCCTCCAGGGTCATCTTTTCCAGACTCTCATTGGTACCTGACCCTGGTGAGGCGTATGGATGCTCACCGTAAACAGCTTCGTAGAATGCTTTATTGGCCAGCGCAGCGGGAGATTGCTTTCGCGCTTTTACAGCCAACTTCATTCGGCTATGCTCTCGCTGGTAGGCACTCTCTGGAAAATCCGGCTGCGTCAGGACCTGCTTGAGGGTTTCGATGGCGACACTCAGATAACGTGACTCTGTCAGACTACGCACGCCGACAAGAGCCATGTCTCGCGCAGCATCATACTCTATCTGCGCACCGACTGACTCAAATGCTTCTGCGATCTGCTGAGACGTTTTACCGGCAGCACCCTCGGACAGTAAACCGTTCGTTAAAACAGACAGGCCACTTAGACCATCGTCACGCGCGGTACCTGCATCAAAAACGATCCGTACGTCCAGCATCGGAATCTCTGTCGCCGGTACAAACAGAACCCTGGCACCATTTTCAGTCTGCCATGTCTGAATTTGCGGAGTAGCGAACAGGCTCGTACTGCTGAATGCCAGCACCGCTATGGTAAATAATCGCATCACCCGTTGTATATCTAAACTGTATTCAATCAGCATGACTATGGGCTTATTCTGCATCTTTCTCTCCCGTTGGCGATTCTGCCGTCGCTTCATCCTCTGTTCCGTTCGGTAATGGTTCGAGGACCGCGACCGTCAGGCGATCGTCAGTCAGATATTTATTTGCCACCTGCTGTACCTGCTCTGCGCTAACAGCCAGTATCTTGTCGACATAGTCATCTTTTATGCTCCATGGTAGACCGATAGTATCGAGCATACCAACCTCCATCGCCTGGTAAAAAATCGAGTCCTGCTTATATACCTGGGCGGCAACGACCTGAGCTTTCACACGATCCAGTTCATCATCGTCGGGCAGCTGAGTCTTTATCGTATTTAGCTCATCACGCAGCGCAAATTCAAGTACTTCGATGGCCACATTATCATTTGGTACTGCTGACAGCACAAACAGCGTTTCATGCCTTGCCGTCATGCTGTAGCTGGCACCTGCACTATTGGCAATCTCCTGCCCTCGTACCAGGTTCTTACTCAAGCGCGCGCTGTTGCCGCCATCGAGTATGCCAGCCAGCACCTCGAGCGCATAGAGCTCCTTTTCCTGCTCGGTGCCAACGATCTCAGGGGTCAGATTTGGTGCTTTATACCCCATAAGCAGATACGGGATCTTTGCAGGCAGTTCGACGGTCAAACGCTGGGTGCCATATTGTTTGGCTTCGTGTCTCGGTTTCAATTGCGGTATTTCAGATCTCGGCAACTTGCCGAAATATTGTTTCGCCAGCCTGTAAACTTCTTCAGCCTGTACATCACCTGCGACTACCAGCGTCGCATTATTCGGCGCATACCAGGTCTCATACCATTTACGTGCATCCTCGACTGTCAGTGTCTCGAGGTCTTCCATCCAGCCGACGATCGGTCGACGGTACGGGCTATTGGTATAAGCAACAGCGTTAAACCGTTCATAGGTGAGCGCGGTCGGCTTATCTTCAGTGCGCAGGCGTCGCTCTTCTTTCACCACCTCAAGTTCTTTGATGAATTCTTTTTCATCAAACGTGATGTTACGCATACGGTCTGCTTCAAGCTCCAGGCACAGCTCGAGTCTGTCATTCGCGATCCTCTGGAAATATGCAGTAAAGTCCTGGCCGGTAAATGCATTCTGTTCACCACCGTTGGCAGCGATGATCTCGGAAAATTCACCCGCCGGATGATCCTCTGTACCCTTGAACATCATATGCTCAAGCACATGAGAGATTCCAGTAATGCCATCGTGCTCATAACTTGCACCGACCCTGTACCAGACCTGGGATACCATTACCGGTGCACGATCATTTTCGATGACAATGACCTTCATACCATTGGACAGCCTGTATGACTTTACCGCTTCAGCACTTTGATCCGGGGCAGGGGCAGGGGCATCCTTTTGATATAAAACCCCTGCAAGAACCAGTGTACAGACCGCCAGCACGACCACTATTGACTTGATATTCATTAATGTTTTCTCATAACCAGATATAGTTTCACACATGCCAACAAACTTATTGGCAAACCCGAATTAAACAAGCGTCATTTTTATTCTGTTATCGATGCATCCATCCATGTAAAAACGAGTGAGTAATGATAGGATACCTCAATTATTTTCAATGCACGAATCATCATGTTTGGCTTTAAAAAACGCAAACAAAAAAGCACTCCAGAGACAGCTCGCGCGCCCTCTGAGACACAAACTTCATCAGAAGAGAATGTTTCAGAGTTAAGCCACTCCCTGGAAAAAACCAGGCGAACCTTTGCCGATGGTATGGCCGATTTCCTGCTCGGCAAAAAAAACATCGACAGCGAACTGTTAGAAGCACTGGAGACACGGCTACTCAGTGCCGACGTCGGCATAGATGCTACCACAACCATTATCGATGAACTGCAGAACGATATCTCTCGTAAGGCAATCACAGATGCTGATGCACTGCATGCGAAATTAGCCACGATAATGAAAGACATCCTGCAACCCTGCGAACAGACCCTGAACACGGATACCGCGAAGCCATTCGTGATACTGGTCGTCGGCATCAACGGCGCTGGTAAAACCACCAGCATCGGTAAACTCGCAAACCATTTCAAACAGCAGGGCAAGTCCGTCATGCTAGCGGCCGGCGATACTTTCCGTGCCGCAGCAGTCGAACAATTACAGGAATGGGGAAAGCGAAACGATGTTCCTGTAATCTCCCAGGGTACAGGTGCTGACCCCGCATCGGTTATCTTTGACGCCGTAGAATCTGCAAGTTCAAAAAATATCGACATTATTATTGCCGACACGGCCGGTCGCCTGCATACTCAGGACAACCTGATGGATGAACTGGCAAAGATCAAACGTGTTCTCGCAAAACTTGATGCCAATGCACCCCATGAAACGATGATCGTAATGGATGCGGGTTTTGGCCAGAATGCACTGCACCAGGCCCAACAGTTTCATCAGAGTATCGGCCTCACTGGCATGGCGGTGACCAAGCTCGATGGTACGGCCAAAGGTGGCATCCTTTTCTCCATCGCCAGAACATTGAAACTACCCGTTCGCTTCATCGGTATTGGTGAAGGCATCGATGACCTGAGGCCGTTTAATGCCAGTGAATTTGTTGATGCCTTGCTCGATTAAACAGGGTTAACTGCCTATATGATCCATTTCGATAACATAAGCAAACGTTACCCTGGCGGACATGACGCATTAAGCCAGGTAAGCTTACGACTTGAAAAAGGACAGATGGCTTTTCTAACCGGCCACTCAGGTGCCGGCAAAAGCACCCTGCTGAAATTAATCGCCATGATAGAAAGACCGACCAGGGGTCAGATATTTCTCGACGGCGTCAATCTGAATAACATCAGTAACCGCAAGATCCCCTATATCCGTCGTAACATCGGCATCATATTTCAGAATCATCACCTGCTCTACGACAGACCTGTATTTGACAATGTCGCCATGCCTTTGATCATCCAGGGGTACCGTCGACAGGAGATACATAAACGGGTTCGCGCAGCACTCAACCAGGTCGGCCTTCTGAGCAAAGAAAAAGCTGACCCGATCACTCTCTCCGGCGGGGAACAGCAACGTGTCGGCATCGCTCGTGCCATCGTACACAAACCTCTGTTATTACTTGCCGATGAGCCTACCGGCAACCTCGACCCGGAACTCTCACGTGAGATCATGGAACTTTTTGCCCGCTTCAACCAGGTAGGTACTACCGTGTTGATCGCCAGTCATGACCTCGAGCTGATCAAGCAGATGGGCTCACCCATGATCAGCCTGCATGGCGGACGAGTCGTCCATAATGGCCTGCCATTCAGTCTGAACAACCAGGTGCGTAAGTAACCGTTATGCGTAACAGCCCGAAAAGATCCAGCCAGCTTCGCGCATATTTCAGCCACCACCTGCGTGTCAGTCTCGCTAGCCTGGGACGCTTATATGCCCAGCCGATTGCAACATTGATGACAGCCGCAGTCATCGCGATCGCATTAGCTTTACCCGTCGGCCTTTATATCGGTCTTGCCAATATCGGTCAGGTCAGTACCGGCTGGGATGGTTCAACCCAGATATCTCTGTTCCTGCATACCCAGGTAACAGAGGCTGAAGCAAAAAAGTTACAGTCAAAACTGGAGAAACACAAAGACATAAAAAAAGTAGAACTCATCGATAAAGAGAAAGGTCTGCAGCAATTCAAGGAGATATCCGGCTTTGGAGATGCATTGAGATATCTCGACAGTAACCCGCTCCCCATCGTCCTCGTCGTTCACCCCAGAATCCTTTCAAACCAGCCCGACCGGACGACGAAGCTGGTCAATGACCTGGGCAAGAACAAACTGGTGGAAATCGCTCAACTCGATGTGCAATGGGTAAAACGGCTGTATACCTTTATCGAGATTGCCAATCGAAGCATCTGGGTCATCAGTTCGATGCTGGCCATCGCCGTACTGCTGGTCGTCGGTAATACGATCAGGCTGGACATACAGAATCGTCGCGAGGAAATAGAGGTATCTAAACTCATCGGTGCCTCTGATTCCTTTATCCGCCGGCCATTTTTATATACTGGTTTCTGGTACGGCATCATCGGAGGCCTGCTGGCATGGCTGATCACACTCCTGTCCATGGCGATGATGGAAAACCCGATACACAAACTGGCACTGCTCTATCACAGTGATTTTCGACTCACCGGGTTAGGGGCTGGAAATACCCTGCTTTTGATCCTGATCAGCTGTGCACTTGGCCTGATTGGTTCATGGATTGCTGTAAGCCGTCACCTGAAAGATATCGAACCCAGTTAAAAATCTCATTTATTTACATATTAATCAATATGTTATATAATTCCCTCGCGAACTGCACATAACGATAAATTAATTATTAGCAGTGAACTTTTCTCAAAATTAGCACTCTTAGTTCAGGAGTGCTAAAATATTCAACCATGAGAGAAGAAAACATGACAAAAGCTTTAATTCCAGCCCTTCAAGGTGCAGGTAATCTTGACGCATACATTCGTCAGATCAACGGTATCCCTGTATTAACCGCTGAAGAAGAACGCGAGCTAGCCCTGCGACTGGAAACCCAGAATGATCTAGAAGCAGCGCAGCAATTGATTATGTCAAATCTACGTTTCGTGGTTAAGATTGCACGCGGATACGCTGGTTACGGTCTACCACTGGCTGACTTGATACAGGAAGGTAACATCGGTCTGATGAAAGCGGTAAAGCGTTTTTCTACGACACACGAAGTACGACTGATCTCGTATGCAGTTCACTGGATCAAGTCGGAAATTCACGAGTTCGTATTACGTAACTGGCGAATCGTTAAAGTTGCTACCACAAAACCACAGCGTAAACTGTTCTTCAAACTACGCAGCTCAAAGCAGAGACTGGGCTGGTTTAGCAACGATGAAGTCAATGACGTTGCGAAAACGCTTGGCGTAAAACCAGAGACGGTTCTAGAAATGGAATCTCGCCTAAGCGGTAGCGATGTAACTTTTGATCCGCCGACGAATGATAACGACGACGAGCAACATTTCACTCCAGCAGCGTATCTTACTGATGAAAGAGCAGATCCGTCTTATCAGCTGGAGCACGATGATACCCGCTCACAGGAGTTAAGCCTGATGGCCGACTCACTGAAAACTCTGGATGAGCGCAGCCAGGACATCATTAATCGCCGCTGGTTGAATGAAGATAAAGCCACGCTGCATGAACTGGCTGATGAATACAAAATTTCTGCTGAACGCATTCGTCAGATCGAAAAAAACGCACTGAACAAAATGCGAGTGATTTTTGAAGCTTAAATCCTAAAACAATAAGAGATATATAAAGGCCGGTTTATCAAACCGGCCTTTATATTGCCTAACAAAAATATGATCGTAAAATCAGTCGCTTAAATAACCAAACGATTCACCGTGGTTCAAATTTAACGAATTGTGTATTATCCTGCATTTTTTTCGACCCTTTGACCACTGGCTTCCATGCATGGCCATAAATGATCTCGTAGGTGGCGGGTAACACGTTATCTCTTCTGAATTTTTCATACCCCTGTCGAACAGCATGTAGCATCGATTTACCGCCCAGGCCTTGTCGGGCAGAGGCTTGCCCGACAAAATCAGCGCTGCTATCAGCATCTGCCGCCACCATTGTGCTATCTGCAGTGACATTTGCACCGATTGCTTTTAGATCACGCATCAGGCGATCAACCGAATCGTAAGTAACTGTGATGATTTCCGCCTCCATCACCGGCTCAGCAAAACCATCCTGTAATAGTGCATCACCGATATCGTGCATATCGACGAACTGGTTGACATGATTATTATTATCAACTTTTGACCAGCTATGCCGCAGTTCTTTCAGAGTGTCAGGGCCAAATGTGGTGAACACATATAAGCCACCCGGTTTTAGTACACGTTTTGCTTCGAGCAAAGCAGCATTCAAGTCATTACACCACTGCATACTCAGGCTGGAGAATACCAGGTCAAATGAGTCATCCGCAAAGGGCAGCTTCTCCAGATCACCGCAAACAGCTTGTGGTGCACGTAAGAAATTTCTATGTTGATTTGCCTTCAGCAGCATGTTTTCAGACAGGTCAAGCGTCACCACCTGCGCTTTTTTGTAACGGGCAAACAGTGTCGGGATTGCAGCTCCGGTCCCTGTACCTGCATCGAGGATCAACTGTGGCGAAAGCTTGACCACTTCCAGTTTTTCCAGCAGCCTGTTACATACCTCGGTTTGCAATACTGCATATTGCTGATAGCTCTCTGCAGCACGGTCAAATGCGCGACGAATACGTCGCTGATCGAGTTTCTGTTCTTGTGTTTCTGGGTGAGACATATTCGGATTTATCGATACAAAAATAAGCTGTTTAATTTTACCGTAAAGATCATGCCTGAATATATCAGACCTGGAAAGATCAGACCTGGCTGGGGCGCAACTGCTCCGCCAAACTGACCAGCTGCGCTACAAAAAACTCAGGCTGAGAGATAAAAGGTGCATGGCTTGCATCCGGGTGCACGATCACATCCTGTTGCGCATATTCTCCGCTCAGCGCAACCGCCAGTTCAGCTGGCACCAGGCTGTCTTTTGCACCCAGCAGCCAGCGCAAAGGGCGGTCGATTCCCTTCAGCGTCTGACGAAGATCGGTTTCAAGTAATATATCCAGCCCTGTGCTCAGCGCTTGTGTAGAAGCCATTCCTCGACGCTGGATACTTTGCTGCAACTGCCTGACGACATGCATCACATCATCGATACCCTTTACCTGGAGCGCAAGAAAACGTCGAATCGTTTTTTGCTGATTGTTTTCCAGATCAGTGGCAAACTGCTCGAATACAGATCGATCAACAGCACAATCCCAGCCGTCCTGGCTGACAAAACACGGGTTGGTAGCGACCAGCATAGCGGCAGCGACACGCTCTGGATATAATTCTGCCAGACGTAATACAGCCAGACCGCCAAGTGACCAGCCCACCCACAATACCGGACGATGCACCAGGGGAGTCAGCATCTGCACATAATCATCCAGTGTATTGGCCTCAACCTTCGCCATCGAACCATGTCCGGGTAAATCCACTACAACGACATTTATCCAGTCAGGCAATAAGCTGATACAGTCATCCCAAACGGCACTGTTCATCGCCCAGCCATGAACGAAAACGCAGCTTACTGAATCAGACTTCACTGGCATTACTCACCGGGGCCAACATGCATAGCTGATAGTCCAGGAATTACCGATTGCTGAAAACAGATAAAGATTTCTGCAATAGTCTCAGGTAAGCTTGCCCCGCAGCGAAGAATACAGGATACAAAGGTATAAAAACTACTCATGAATCATTATCTCTATATCTCAATATTTGCAGGTGCCGCTTATCTTATCGGCTCGATATCAACCGCCATAATCACTTGCAGACTCATGCGTATCGAAGACCCGCGAAAAACAGGTTCACATAACCCGGGCGCAACCAATGTTTTACGCCATGGCGGTAAAAAGGCAGCTATTATCACCTTATTTGGCGACATGTTGAAAGGTTTAATTCCTGTCCTTGTTGCCATACAGTTTCAACTTGAACCGATCGGCATCGCGCTGGTCGGATTATCCGCCCTGCTAGGTCATGTTTTTCCTGTCTATTACGGCTTCAAAGGCGGCAAAGGTGTCGCGACCTATTATGGCGTTATCCTGGGTATCAACTGGCTGACCGGTCTCACCGCCCTCGGTATCTGGCTGGCTGTTGCCGCTCTAGTAAAGATCTCATCACTGTCGGCATTGGTCTCTATTTTTGCCACACCCTTTATCCTCTGGCATTTCTCACAATCGATAGAAATTATCGCCGCTACAGCTGTGATGAGCATTATCGTATTCTGGCGTCACAAGTCGAACATCCAGTCTCTGCTGCAGGGTACTGAAGGTAAAATTAGCAACGGAACGAAATAGCCCCCCTCTAGATCGCCTTCAATTCCTGCATTGACCACCTGGCCCTGGCATCGATCTCCAGCGGCTGCGACTCCCCTGCTACCAGTCTAAAACAGCCTGCCTGAGCAATCATGGCGCCATTATCAGTACAGAATTCGATCCGCGGATAATACAGTTCACCTCCCTGCTGCTGTATCATTTCTGCCAGCTCTGTGCGCAAGCGCTTATTGGCGCCGACACCACCGGCGATAACCAGGCGCCCACACTGTTGCTGCTCGAGTGCACGACGGCACTTGATCTTCAAGGTATCCACCACCGCTTCTTCAAAAGCCCGTGAGATATCAGCTTTTGTCTGCTGGCTCAGCTCACCTTTTTCTATTTCAGCAGCTTTCTGCATAGTATTTAAGGCGAAGGTCTTCAGACCGCTAAAACTAAAATCCAGACCAGGCCTGTCGACCATCGGTCGTGGAAATTTATAGACTCCTGACCTGCCCTGCTCTGCCAGTGCGGCTAGCGCCGGTCCACCAGGATAGCCCAGACCCAGTAATTTTGCCGTTTTATCGAAGGCCTCGCCGGCAGCGTCATCCAGGCTCTGGCCGAGTAATTCATACTGACCGATACCCTTCACATAGGCCAGTAGCGTATGACCACCGGATACCAGCAAAGCCACAAAAGGAAATGCCGGTGGATTCTCTTCCAGCATCGGTGCCAGTAGATGCCCCTCCATATGATGGACTTCCAGCGCTGGAACACCCAGGGCCCAGGCCAGTGAACGACCCACCGAAGCGCCTGACATCAACGCACCGATCAAGCCAGGACCCGCTGTATAGGCGATTCCGTCTAACTCTGATTTATCGATATTCGCCTGCTCTAGCGCCCGCTCTAATAGAGGGATCAGGTAACGGATATGATCCCGTGAAGCCAGTTCCGGCACCACACCACCATATTCTGCATGCACAGCCACCTGGCTGTGCAGTGTATGGGCCAACAACCCGAGGTCACTGTCATATACAGCGATACCTGTCTCATCACAGGAGCTTTCGATACCTAATACGATCATTTTTTTACTATTTACCCAACAGATTGGCTATTAATCGGTTTAATTTTGTATTCCGGCTTTTTGTTTTCATTAAAAATGGGATATAATACTTCGTTCACCGCATTCTTTGCGGATTTTTTATGTATGAATTTATTTTTTAAATAGCGATAGGCCAAGAGCGCCTGCTGAAGAGAACACTATGCCTGCAATACGAGTTAAAGAAAACGAGCCATTTGACGTTGCACTGCGTCGCTTCAAGCGTTCATGCGAAAAAGCCGGTGTATTAACCGAAATTCGCAAACGTGAAGCTTACGAGAAACCAACAACTGAGCGCAAGCGTAAAGCTGCTGCAGCTGTCAAACGTCATCTCAAGAAGCTTTCAAAAGAACGTAACAAATTTGCACGTTCACCTCACCAGCGTCGCCGTTAATTCACTTCTGCTAACCTGTTATGCCCGGTCTTAATATGGCCGTGTTTACAATGCTAGCCAGTTGATAATATCGATAATAAAAGCTGCCGATGAGTGACCTAAAGAAACAGATCCAGGATGCTGCTGTCAGTGCGATGAAATCAGGCGAGAAAGAACGCCTGAAGATCATACGCCTGATGACCTCATCGATGAAACAGATCGAAGTTGATGAGCGCATAGAACTGGATGATGCTCGCGTCATCGCCATCCTCGACAAGATGGTCAAGCAGCGTCGTGAGTCGATTTCACAGTTTAAGTCTGCCGGTCGTGACGACCTGGTAAAACAGGAAAACCTTGAAATCGATATCATCCAGGAGTTCCTGCCCCAGGCGCTGAGCGAAGAAGAAGTAGATGCCATCGTCAACCAGGCCATCGAACAAACTGCAGCCAGCTCGATAAAAGATATGGGCAAAGTAATGGGACTGGTCAA
>Ga0316201_10000382_pt1 | contig 24521 bp, 19 predicted proteins | sample CS6wburrow_MG_FD_204516 | JGI IMG/M metagenome (GOLD analysis project Ga0316201, IMG submission 204516) | Coastal sediment microbial communities from Delaware Bay, Delaware, United States - CS-6 worm burrow | ecosystem: Environmental > Aquatic > Marine > Coastal > Sediment | place: USA... | reverse complement strand
GCCGGATTGCTACGCGGACGATCGATTCAACCGCGCTATAGACAAGCAGACTGGTTACCGCTCGCGCTGCATGCTGACAATTCCCCTGGTCGGCTACGAAGACTCCCTGGTTGGCGTGCTGCAGATCTTGAACAAGAACAACGGCGTGTTCGATGAGCAGGACGAATTCATCGGGCAGGCGCTCGCCGCGCAGGCTGCCGTGGTGTTGCATCGCGCAAGGATTACGGAACAGATGATCGCCACGGAGCGGCTGGACCGGGAAATCACAGTCGCCCGGGACGTGCAGATGGGCACATTGCCGAAGTCCATGCCTACAATCGAAGGGTACGAATTTGGCGGAGCTTTCTCACCAACCGACCAAACCGGCGGTGACCTGTACGACTTCGTGCCACTGGATGAGAAACGTCTTTTTCTGTTGATGGGAGACGCCACCGGGCACGGCATCGGACCTGCACTAAGCGCAACCCAGGTACGAGCGATGCTACGTGTCGCGATTCGCCTCAATTCCAGTCTCGATGATGCATTTGTGCACATCAATAATCAGCTTTGTGAAGACCTTCCCGATGACCGGTTTGTGACGGGCTTTTTTGGCTTGCTCGACAGCGAGCAGGATACGGTGACCTTTCACTCCGGCGGGCAGGGCCCGATCATGCATTTCCATGCGCGACGCAACGAATATGACTGGCACGAGGCCACCACGTTTCCCTTGGGCTATATGCCGCAGACCAACCTCGGTGAGGCTGTTGTCACCTCCATGCAGCCCGGCGATGTCCTGGGCCTGATATCCGACGGCATCTACGAGTATGAGAATGAGTCCGGGCTGCAATTTGGCCAGCAGGGCGTCATCAATATCATCGATAATCATCCTGAGGCCAGCGCCCAGGAACTGGTCGACATGATCATGCACGGCGCACGCGAACACGGCGGCTCCGCGCCTCAGGCTGATGACATCACTATCGTTCTGGCCCGTCGCCTACCGGAGTAATGCGCCCCGACCATCATGCATAGAGACTTCGCCAGAGATTACGATTCGCTCACCGCGCTATACCAGTTCGCGGAAGAGGTTCTGGCGGCGAGCGAAATCGGCGAGGCTACTCGCTTTCCCGTACACCTCGCGCTCGAAGAGCTATTCACCAATATGGTGAAATACAGCCCAGATGCGGGCAGTGATATCGGCGTTGACGTGGTGGTTGACGGCGAACTCGTTACGGTGACGCTCACAGAAGATGATGTCGACGAATTTGACGTCACTCGCGCCCGCAACGTCGATACCGATGCCCCGCTTGCGGAAAGAACGCCGGGGGGTCTCGGCCTGCATCTCTTGCAAAACATCGTCGACAAGCTCGAGTACGACTACCAGAACCGGCGAAGTAGCGTAGTATTTACCAAGGGGTCAGGATAACGAAATGTTTGATATTGCTTATGGCAGCGAGGGCGAAGTCTTGTGCAGCGGGCGTTTGGATGCCGCGCAATGCGAAAAGGCACAGTCCTTCATGGATGAAATCAGCGACTCGCGCACCCTCGATTTTGCAGCCCTGGAGTACATCTCCAGTGCCGGGCTGGGTATACTGCTGAAAACGCAGAAGCGCTTGGCGGAAAGCGGTGCTGCTCTAAAAATAGCGAACGTCAACAAGCACATATATGACGTTTTCCGTTACTCCGGCTTTAATGCCATCTTCGACATAAGAGCAAAAGAATAATCGATCGAAGCATTTCCGCACCAACTTTTTGCCGGGTCATTTGTACGTATGAGTAAGACAGACGATACAAAATTGATTGAGCGGTGCAAAAGCGGTGACCGCAAGGCGTTTGAAACCTTGCTGGCGCAGTACGAAAAACCAGTCTTCAATGCGGCGTTTCGCATGCTGAATAGCCGGGACGATGCGAGGGATGTCACACAGACGGTTTTTCTGAAGGTTTTCGAGAACTTCGAGCACTTTGACCCGTCACGCCGCTTTTTCAGCTGGATTTATCGAATCACGTTGAACGAATCGATCAACTGGCTCGGCAAATCGAATCGCCTGGAACCGTTACAGGGCGAAACGGTTGATGAAGGCCTGAGCCCGGAACAGGAGGTTGATAGTGAGAAGCTTTCCGCAACGGTGCAACAGGCACTGATGTCGATGAAAACCGACTATCGAACCGTGGTTATTTTGAAGCACTTTCTGGGATGCAGTTACGTTGAGATGAGTGACATTCTCGAAATTCCCGAAAAAAAGGTTAAGTCGCGCCTTTATTCGGCAAGACAGCAGCTCAAGGGCACATTGTCCAGGACCGGCACATACTGATGGCTATCGACCAAAAATTCAGAGACCTGATCAATGCCGAAATTGATGGCGAGATCAGTGACAGTGATAGCGCCGAACTGCAAGCATTCCTCGCGCAAAGCGCGGACGGTCGCGCGCTTTACGAAGAACTCTCCTGGCTTTGCTCGGTAATGGACTCCGTGGAAGCGGTGGAGCCACCTCCTCACCTGAGGCATGTAATCATGAACTCCGTTAAAACAGCGCCGGTTGCAGTAAAAAAACCGGGGTTTTTTCAGGCTTTGTTTGCAACGCCCGCGGTTGGCTACGCGGCGACCTTTGCAGCTGGCGTGCTGCTAACGCTCACCCTGGTCAATTCGGGGCAGATCTCGATAAAGGCATTTGATGACGTTACGGGCCTGGTCGGTTCGGTCGCAGATCCCGTTGCAGCGAACACGCTTGGCGCGGTTTCGATCGACGAATCGGCTGTCGCCGGCACAGTCTCGCTGCGCAGTTCCGGCAGCATGCTGATCCTTGATTTTGACCTGGTGGCGGTCGAGCCCGTCGAAATCGAGGCAGACTACACAGACAAAACGATCTGGTTCACCGGGTTTGCACAGCTTGAGAGCAGCGGCACAACCATAGCGGCTGAGAGCGGGCGTATCCGGCTTGGCATGGACGGTAAGCGGCGCTACGCCGTGTATTTGCAAAACGAGAGCGGGCGGAACACTACGGTCAGCCTGCGATTCAAGGTTGGTGAGGAGGTCGTGCACGAGGCAAGCCTCAGCAATGCACCTGCCAAATAGGATTCGCCCGAGTATCTGAGAATCAGGTACTTGAATACCAACTTTTTGCTGCCTGGGCGGTACTACCAGGTAGATTGAACGATAAAGCGCCCTAAGCGGGGCCAAGGGGACGAGAAGATGGCGACAAGTAATAAAGCGATTCCAATCATTCTGGTGGGCGTTGCAGCAATCGCTGTAGTCGCTTACTTCGGAATGAACAACGCTCCGGACAACGGCGATGTGGCCGGCACAGTAGCTCCTGCCGAACGTTATCGTGCGGAGCAACCGGATGCCTCCGATGTGCAGCTCGGCGATCAGTCCGTGCAGCAATTCATGCAAACGGACCTGTTTGCAAAACTGCAAAGCGACGAATCGCTTCGCAATGCACTTTCCAGCGAGGCCGTACGCAACGCATTCGCTAACGAGGCGCTGCGCGAGGCTTTTGCCAGCCCGGCCGTCCGCGAAGCTTTTGCCAGCCAGGCCATGCGCGAAGCACTCGCCAGCCAGGCGGTTCGCGATGCATTTGCCAACCAAGCGGTTCGCGAAGCTTTTTCCAGCCAGGCCCTGCGTGAAGCATTCTCCAACCAGGCGATGCGCGAGGCTCTATCAAGCCAGGCCATGCGTGAAGCGTTCTCCAGCCAGGCAGTTCGTGACGCGTTTGCCAGCCAGGCGGTTCGTGACGCATTTTCCCGCGACGCCGTTCGTGAAGCGTTCGCCAGCCAGGCAGTCCGCGAGGCATTTTCCCGCGATGCTGTTCGTGAAGCGTTTGCCAACCAGGCAGTGCGCGACGCATTTGTCAGCGAAGGCGTAAGCGACGCGTTTGAGAATCAGGCAGTCCGTGAAGCGTTTTCAAGCCAGGCTGTTCGTGATGCATTTGCCAATCGGGCGGTTCGCGAGGCCTTTGCCAGCCAGGCTATGCGTGAGGCGTTCTCCAGCCAGGCCATGCGCGAAGCCTTTTCAAGCCAGGCCATGCGTGAAGCGTTCTCCAATCAGGCAGTGCGTGACGCGTTTGCCAACCAGGCCGTTCGCGAAGCCTTCTCGAACCAGGCGGTCCGAGAGGCCTTTGCCAGCCAGGCCATGCGCGAAGCAATGTCGAGCCAGGCCATGCGTGAGGCGTTTTCAAACCAGGCCGTTCGCGAAGCCTTCTCCAGCCAGGCCATGCGCGAGGCGTTCTCCAGCGAAGCCATGCGGAGAGCCTTCTCCAACGAAGCGGTACGCAACGCTCTGGCTAATGACGCCGTACGCAGAGCATTTTCCAACGAAGCTGTTCGCAGAGCGTTTGGTAATGAAGCTGTTCGCAACGCATTTTCCAGCCAGGCCCTGAGCAACAGAGCGATGGACCAGCAGTAAGAACAGGCAACAGGCCTGCCAGGGTCCTGGCAGGAGTAGATACGAAATGAGGATACTGCCGGGTTTTCGGCAGTATCCTCAAATATTTGCAGGATCATAATAATAAGAAGAGCTGCTATGCGAGCACTGAAGATCGGCCTGCTCTCAGTCGTGATGATGACTGCTGCCTGTCAGCCGGCGGCGGCGCAGGGACTCGGCCTGCTTGAGACCGACGATCTTCGCTTGCTGTACTTCGATCCCACCGAGACCTATCTCACCCCTCACGTTGCCCGAACCTTTGAAAGCTCGATGATCAGGCAGCGCGAGATTTTCGGGTACGAACCCGACGAGAAGATCTCAACACTTCTGGTTGATTTTGCGGACTACGGCAATGCTTCCGCGGTTGCTGTTCCCCGCAATACACTGATGCTGTACGTCGCGCCATTGTCCACGTCCTTCGAGACCGTCATGGCCAATGAGCGCTTCGCCTGGCTCATGAATCATGAGTTAACACACATCGTCACGACCGACATGGCAACCAGTACCGACAGGCGCATGCGACGACTGTTTGGTGGCAAGGTAGTGCCCGAAGCCGATCATCCGGAGTCTATTCTCTATTCGGTGCTAACCGCGCCGCGCATCCTGACGCCCGGCTGGTACCTGGAGGGAAGCGCCGTATTTCTCGAGACCTGGCTCGCCGGCGGTATTGGTCGCGCCCAGGGCGCCTACAATGAAATGGTGTTTCGCTCCATGGTGCGCGATGACGCGCACTTTTACGATCCGCTCGGGCTCGTGGCAGAAGGCAGCCACGTTGATTTCCAGGTCGGCGTGAATGATTACCTGTATGGCACACGGTTCATCAGTTACGTCGCGTATAACTGGTCGCCCGAAAAGCTTATCGAATGGATCGGCCGGGTCGACGGCAGCCACCGCTCGTACCGGGCAGAGTTTGAACGCCTCTTCGGCACACCCCTGGACCAGGCCTGGCAGGATTGGATCGACTGGGAGCAAGAATTCCAGCAGCAGAACCTCGTGTCGGTCACCGAGTACCCACTGACACCGCTGAAGAAACTCAGTGCGCAGGCATTGGGATCTGTTTCTCGTGCCCAATATGACGCTTCGACCGGTCGCCTCTATGCGGGCTTTCGATACCCGGGCGTCGTCGCACATATAGGCGCCTTATCGATTGATGACGGCAGCATAGAAAAGCTGCAAGACATCAAAGGGCCACTGCTATACCGGGTGACGTCAACGGCCCTGGACCCGGACAGCAAGACGTTTTTCTATACGACCGACAATACGGCTTACCGTGATCTGCTTGCCATCGATCTTGAGAGCGGCGACTCCGAAGTCCTGCTTCGGGATGCGAGGATTGGCGACCTGGTCTTCAATAAGGTCGATCGTTCCCTATGGGGCATCCGTCATCTGAGCGGCATAGCGACACTGGTTCGCATTCCCTACCCCTACAAGGAGTGGAACCAGGTCAAGTCATTCGACTACGGCGAAGTACCCTCCGATCTGGACATCTCGCCGGACGGCAAATTGCTGGCCGCGACTTTCGCCGATCTGAGCGGCAACCAGACGCTCAGGGTCATCGAGGTTGAGAAGATCCTCGCGGGCGATTCGGAACCACGCCAATCCTTCGATTTCGGTTTTGCCGTCCCTGAGGGATTTGTGTTTTCTCCGGATGGCAAATACCTGTTCGGCAGCTCTTACTACACCGGCGTATCGAATATCTTCCGCTATGAACTGCAGACCGGCGAGATCGAAGCCGTCAGCAACGTTGAGACCGGGCTGTTCCGCCCGATCCCGCTCGACGATGGATCACTGATTGCCTTTCTTTACAGCGGCGAGGGATTCACGCCGGTGCAACTGCAACCGGAACCGCTTGAGGATGTCGGATCCATCCGCTTCATGGGCAATGAAATCATTCGCAAGCATCCACAGCTCATGCAATGGCAGGTAGATCCTGCTGCAGACATTCCGCTGGAGAAACTAACCAGGCACGAGGGGACATACACCCCGGTCAAAAACATCGGGCTCGAGTCGGTTTACCCGGTACTGGAGGGCTACAAGGATTCGGTCGCGCTCGGCTTCAACGCCATTTTCTCGGATCCGGTCATGCTCGATCGCCTGAAATTATCAGCCTCGTACAGCATGGATGACGAGTTGCCCTCTGATGAGCGAACGCATCTCAGCGTCGACTATCACCACAACGTAATAAGCACGAGCCCCCTGGCAGGCGCATGGCATTTTGGAGCCCGCCTGAATTACGCAGACTTCTACGACCTGTTCGGACCAACAGAGCAGGCTCGCAAGGGCAATCGCTACATCGTGGGTTACGAAAAGACCCTGATCTACGACGCCCCCCGCGAGCTCGACCTGGCTGTTGAGCTCAATCACTACACGGATCTGGACAGTTTGCCCCGCTACCAGAATGTAGCCGCGACGCTCGACCAGTTATCGACGCTGAGCGTCGACCTGGATTATTCGCACCAGCGAAAATCGCTGGGTGCGGTCGACTTCGAAAAGGGCTTCAACTGGCGACTTGCCGCGACCGTCAATCATGTGGACGGCGATACCATTCCCAAGGTCATTGCAGGCTTCGATTTCGGCGTGGCCTTGCCCTGGAAGCACTCGTCCTTGTGGTTGCGCAGTTCAGCCGGCGGCGCATTTGGCGAGCCGGACGATGAATTCGCCAACTTCTTCTTCGGCGGTTTCGGCAACAACTACGTCGATCGCGGCTCCATCAAACGCTATCGTGAGTTCTATGCGCTGCCGGGCTTTGAGCTCAATGAAGTACCGGGCCGCAATTTCTTCCGCACCATGCTGGAGTGGAATTTGCCGCCAATACGTTTCGACCGGGTCGGTACTCCGGGCTTCTATTTGAGCTGGGCGCGGCCTGCTTTGTTTGTCAGTTCACTAACGACGAATCTCGATGATAGTGCGATTCGACGCGAAGCGCAGAATGCAGGCCTGCAGGTCGATTTCCGTTTCACTGCCCTGTCCATCCTCAACATGACACTGTCTGTCGGATACGCCAAAGGATTTGGCAGCGACCCGATTCTCGACGATGACGAGTTCATGGTGTCCCTGAAAATCCTGTAGTCTGGCGAACCAGTTACACAGCAGCTTACGGCGGGCATGAGCGCAGACTTCCTGATACACGCAGTACTTGGCCTCTTGCCGGTGTGCTGTTTCCTCGCTGCCCTGGTTTATCTCGACAGCTACAAGCTGATTCCGATGCGCTGGGTCCTCGGCACTATCCTGCTCGGCTGCCTGGCCGGAATCCTGAGCTACCCGATCAATGTGTTTGCACTCGGAGTGCTGGATATCGAATTTACCCAGTTTTCCCGCTATGCCGCACCGTTTATCGAGGAAGCACTCAAAGCTCTGGTCATCTTCCTGCTGATGCGCCGTAACCGGATAGGTTTCCTGGTCGATGCGGCGATCCTGGGCTTTGCTGTAGGCGCCGGTTTCGCTATTTTCGAGAACCTTTTCTACCTGCAGGCGTTGCCAGACACGCAATTGGGCACCTGGATCGTCCGCGGTTTTGGCACAGCGTTCATGCACGGCGGTGCGACCGCTATATTCGCCATCGTTTCACACGCCCTGATTGGCCAGCATCCAACCGTCGGCCGCCTGACACTGATGCCCGGCTTTATCGTCGCCGTCGTCATACATTCGATCTTCAATCACTTCTTCTTCGCACCAATCGTCAATACGCTGCTTGTGCTTGTGTCGCTACCGGTGCTGTTGACCGTTGTCTTCCAGCAAAGTGAGAAGTCGGTATCGGACTGGCTGGGCATGGGCTTTGACGCCGATACCGAACTGCTCGAGCTCATCAACTCCGGTGAGCTATCGACTTCAAAGGTCGGCCTTTATTTGCACTCCCTCAAGGAAAAATTCGAGGGGCCGATCGTTGTCGACCTGCTTTGCTACCTGCGGTTGCACACCGAGCTGTCAATTCGAGCGAAAGGACTCCTCATGATGCGCGAATCCGGATTCGTGAATAAGACCGGCGAGGAAACCAGGGCAAAGCTCGAAGAGTTGAAATTTCTCGAAACCAGCATCGGGACGACCGGCCTGCTGGCCATGAAGCCATTTCTGAAGATGAGCCAGAAGGACCTCTGGCAGCTCTACATGCTGTCGGATTGAAGGCGATAGGCCCTCTACTGCAGGTGTTGCAGCCCTGCCGCCGGGTCGGCGCCAGATTCACCGGCCAATAATGGAGGCCTTCTACAGCCGCCAGAAGCCGTCGGCCGATCTCCATGAAATTGCTCGTGCCCGCCAACGCGTGGCTGGTAGACTTCGATACCGCAGATATCAACCGTCCGCAATAACAGCAGCGTGCGCAGTATGTAAGCGCAGCAATCCGTCACACACGGCCCGCATCATGACAAACCGGATCAGCATCGCAGCCGGCCTACACAAGGTCTGACCCCTATGAATCTAGCGCTCAGTATTCTTGCCCTGCTGCTTGGCCCGGTTATCTACGCGCTTAGCCGAAAGAATCACGTGACGAGGGAGATACTCGACGGCTTCATCTTCATCACGATCGCCGGAATCATCTGTGTCAATATCATTCCAGAGGCGCTGGCTATCGGCGGTACGTTGGCATTGTTCTTCTTGTTACTGGGTCTCGCGTTTCCTGTTGTCGTCGAGCACGGCTTCCACAGCGCCCTTCACGAAGCGCACATCGTCGTACTCGTGCTTGCAGCGCTGGGTCTGGTAATCCATGCAACTATCGACGGCATCGCCTTACTGCCCGCCCAGGGCAACGATCTGGCTCACGCAGTCATTCTGCATCGCCTTCCCGTCGGTATGGCAATCTGGTGGTCGCTTCGCCCAACACTGGGCACGCCGGTCGCGGTTGGCGCAATTATAGTGATCAGCGTTGCCACCGGACTTTCGTACTTTCTTGGCGCACCGATGGTCGAAATTGCCGAGGCGCGCAGCCTGGCGATGGTGCAGGCATTTGTTTCCGGATCGTTGATCCACATCGTCGCTTTCGGCATCACTCATGAACACGACGCGCACATCGAGCCGGTCGCAAAATCACAGGACTGGAGTTACCGAGTTGGCATTCTGCTGGGCCTGTTCCTGGTGTTCGCCGCGCCAGAGCTGCACATGCTGTAGGGGCGGATCGACCGGCCCGTTCTAGTCAGAGCTATGATCGATCCCAAGAAACTGGCTTCGATAGTAGATCAGCGGCTCAGCTTCCCGCTCTTCGACACGATGCACGCGTCCGACGATGATTTTGTGATCACCGCCAGCATGGACATGTTCTGTGCTGCATTCAAAGCACGCTGCGAAATCAGAAAGTATTGGCACTCCGTGCGCTCCTTCCTGACAGTCCACGTCAGCGAACTTGCGTTCGCTTCGTTGTGCGAAACGGTCGCACAGGTCCATTTGTTGACGCTTGAGGACGTGGACCGCGAAATATTCCGCAGCGACGAAAGCGTCATAGCTCATCGAATCGAGGCCGACACTCCAGAGTATGAGGGGTGGATCGATGGAAACGGAATTGAAGCTGCTGATCGTTATCCCAACTTTGTTGCCCTGCCGGTCAAGCGTCGTAACCACACCTACGCCGGTCGCGAAGGCGCTCAACGCCCTGCGAAACTCCTCTGGATTTATTTCCGTGCTATCTACCAAGCCTTTTCCTTTCGATTGTCCCAAGAGCGAAACAGACCAACGATCAAGCTGCCCGCTATCAAATGCCATACACCCCAGAGTGTAGCGACTGCCGCAGCACCACCGAGCCCTTTTAGCTGACTCAGGAGAATCACCAGCGCCAGACCGGAGTTCTGAATGCCGATCTCGAAGGTCAGTGCCCTGCGCGTTGCGGATCGTCGGGATAGCGCCAGACCGGCAAGGGCGCCTATCCCGAACGCCATCGCATTGTGCAACAAAACCACGATGCCGACGACGGACAATACAGGAATTAGAATATCGATAAAGTAGACGATGCCGTAAATAATGACACCGAGTAGTGCCGACGCGCCTACTAGAATAGCCCTTTTCCTGATCCGGGCTGCAACGTCGGGCGCCTTGGCTGCAACGGACATTCCGGCTAGCAACGGCAAGGCCAGCAGGAAAGTCGTCTGCGCCAGGAAGATCAGCGGACTGACATCCAGCGTTTTGAGGAGATGTGCAGTAGGCTTGTAGCTGTGAGACCAGAAAAGGATTGATGCAGGCGTCAGCAATGCTGCAAAAATGCTTGAAGTCGCGGTGAGTGCTACTGAAACGGCCACGTTGCCACGCGACAAGTGCGTCATAAGGTTGGAGACCGCGCCGCCCGGACAACAGGCAACGACGATCATTCCGAGCGCGACTGACGCGGGCGGTGCAAGGAAGAGAACCAGTACAAAGGTCACCAGCGGCAGCACAAGAACTTGCGCCGCGACGCCGCCCATAAATAGCAGCGGTTTCTCCACGAGAAAACGAAAGTCGTCGACACGCAGCCCGAGCGCGACGCTGAACATGACAAGCATCAGCGCCAGCGCAACGCCGGCCTGCCCTATTGGGTCAAGGACAATTCGCAGGCTGTCGAGATCACTGATGGTCATGCCAACCGGCGTCAGCCCAGGCGGCCTATTGGTGCGTCCAGGCTATCCGGCGGCACCGTGAACCAGGCAGGCCCATCATCTGTCATGTACATGCAATCTTCGAGGCGAACGCCAAATTCACCGAAGATGTAAATACCTGGCTCATTGGAAAAACACATGCCCTGTCTGAGCGGAGCAGTCTCACCACGAACGAAATTAACGCTTTCGTGGCCATCCATGCCGATGCCATGGCCGGTACGATGACTCAAGCCTGGCGTCGCATAGTCGGGCCCATAACCCAACGATTCGTAGTAGCTGCGAACCGCATCGTCTACCTTGCCTGCCGGCGATCCAGGCTGCGCGGCCTCAAAAGCGATTTGCTGGCCCTTGCGAACGGTGTTCCAGACCTTGCGCTGGCGCTTGCTCGGCTCACCGTAGACAAACGTCCGCGAAATATCCGATTGATAGCCGTGCACTGAACAGCCGCAATCCATCAGCACGATCTGACCGTCCTCGATTTCCTGCTCAATCGATGTACCGTGCGGATAGGCGCTGGCAGGTCCGAATAACGCCATATTCCAGATACCACTGCCACCGAGCGACGCTTGCGCTTCTCGCATCAGAGCTTTTACATCGGCTGGCCTCATGCCCTTATCCAGGCTGCGATACACATGCTCGTAGGCCCTGAGCGTTACTTCGTTGGCTTTCTTCATCAGTGCGATTTCGGCGCTGGATTTATACATCCGGCAGCCCTGGGTAACCGGCAGCGCCGTTACGACCTCAATTTCGGGCGCAGCCCGACGCATACCCTCTGCGGCGAAATATCGCACCGTACTTTCAAACCCGACACGACCACGGCGCACACCTCGGTCGCGTAGAACCTCTACCACCCGCGCAAACGGGTCTTCATGTTCATGCCAGGTCCTGACGTCCGTGCCGAAGGTCATCGACTCGCGCACGCTGGGTTCCTCGAAATACGGCGTCACGACCGCTATCTCGCCCTCCCGAGGAATGATCACCGCGGTCAGGCGCTCGCTCCGCCACCAGCTGATACCACTGAAATAGAGCATGGCTGAGCCCGGCTCGATGAGAATCGCATCGATATTGTGCTTCGTCATGAGCTTCTGCGCCTTGGCGACTCGCGCCAGGCGCTCCTCTACCGATATAGGTAAAGCATCACCGGTTATTGGCTTTAGCTCGACAGCCGCGTCCGTGGGCGCGCCTTCGGTCGCCGTGACCGTGCCGAGCGCGGCAACGGTGGCCGTCGCGCCAGATAACCTGAGGAATTCCCGCTTGTTAATTGTCATATATTCACTCCGATGAGCTACAGCGCCCTGGCGATTACACCAATCTCACGACGGCTGGAGGGGAGGCGCAGAATGCGGTCGCCTGGGCACCCCGAGCCGCCGTATTAAAGCACATTGGACTTTCAACGCCTTGTTCTTGCTATGCTTCGGAAAAAATCCGAGGGAACATCCGTGATCAAACAGACCTTCGCGTTAGCGATACTTGGCATTTTCATCAGCGCCTGCGGGCAGGACGAGGCTACTTCGAGCACGGAGGCCTTTGCGAGTCGATACACCTCGCTTCCCGGTGCGACAACAACGCTTATTACAGGCGCAACTGTGCTCACCGGAGCCGGTGAACGCCTCGAAAATGCCGACGTCCTGTTCGATGAGGGCAAGATCGTCAGAGTTGGCGTGGGTATAAAAGCCGGCGATGCCGAAATCATAGATGCGGCCGGGAAGTGGGTTACACCCGGCGTTATCGACGTGCATTCACACCTTGGTGTTTACCCATCGCCGGGTACCGAATCGCATTCAGATGGTAACGAGGCGACGGCGCCCGTCACTGCCGAGGTCTGGGCCGAGCATAGCGTCTGGCCGCAAGACCCTGGCTTCACGACGGCACTTGCCGGTGGCGTCACCACGATGCAGATATTACCGGGATCCGCAAACCTGGTTGGCGGACGCGGCGTTACGCTGAAAAACGTACCGGGCCGCAACGTAATGGACATGAAGTTTCCCGGAGCACCGCATGGGATGAAGATGGCCTGCGGTGAGAATCCCAAACGGGTGTATGGCAGCCGTGGCCAGTCCCCGGGTACACGTATGGGCAACGTGGCAGGTTATCGCGCGGCATGGATTGCGGCAGCCGACTATCGTGACAAACTAGAAGCCGCCGAAAAAGGTCAGGGCGAAGCACCGACCCGCGACTTGCAGCTGGAAACGCTGGCGGGTGTGTTGAATGGCGAGATACTCGTCCACAACCACTGCTACCGCGCCGACGAAATGTCGGTCATGCTCGAGATTGCGAAGGAGTTTGGCTACAAGGTTTCTGCCTTTCACCACGCAGTCGAGTCTTACAAGATTGCGGACCTGCTGGCCGAGGCCGATACCTGTTCTGCGATGTGGGCGGACTGGTGGGGCTTCAAGATGGAAGCTTTCGACGGCATCCGTGAGAACGCGGCTATCGTCGACCAGGCCGGCGCTTGTGCGATTATTCACTCAGATAGCCAGATCGGCATTCAGATTCTGAACCAGGAAACAGCCAAGGTGATCGGCGCGGCTGCGCGAGCGGGCATCGAAATTCCCCCGGAGCGGGCTATCCAGTGGATCACACGAAATGCTGCAAAATCACTTGGCGTCGACGACGTGACCGGCACGCTTGAGGCCGACAAGATGGCGGATATCGTCATCTGGAACGGCAACCCATTCAGCGTCTATACCAAAGCGGAGCGCGTCTATATTGACGGCGCTCTTGCCTACGAACGAGGCAATGATGCGGTCAATCCGGTCACAGACTTCACTCTCGGAACTGCCGCTGCCGCGGGAGGTGCACAATGAACCGCTTCACTCTCTCGGCACTCTGTTTGCTCCTGGCCACGACGGCGTTTTCACAAACCACTGCGATCACAGGCGGCAAGGTACACACCGTCGGGCCCAAGGGCACGTTGGACGGCGCGACGATCATCATCGTGGACGGCAAGATTCGTGCTGTAGGTACGGGTCTGGACGTGCCAGCTGGCGCGACCACCATTGACGCGACTGGCAAGATCATCACTCCGGGTTTGTTTTCACCGCTTGGGCAGCTTGGCCTGGTTGAGGTCGGCATGTCCGCGGGACCGGTCGACAGCCAGCAGCGCGGCGCCCAATTCACCGCTGGATTCGACATTGCCGATGCCTACAATTCGCGCTCGACGCTCGTGGCGATCAACCGCATTGAGGGTGTCACCCGGGCCGCAATTACACCCTCGCCTGCTTATCCGGATGACACTGGCAACAAGGGCCACATATTGTCAGGCCTGGCTGCGATCGTGAATCTCGGCGACGACGACGTCCTTGATCGCAGAGGTGCAGCCATGGTGGTTACGCTGGGCGCGGGCGGCGCGTATTTCGCGGAAGGCACGCGCGCGGCTGCCTGGCTGTTACTGCGCAATGCCCTGGACGAAGCGAAAGACTATCGCGATCACAAAGACGATTTCGAACGCGGCGCACGGCGTGACTACCAGCACAGCATCGCTGACCTGGAAGCACTGCAGGGTGTCATTGCAGGCGACACGCCAATACTCGTCAGGGTTAATCGCGCCAGCGATATCGAGGCGCTCGTAAGCTTGACTCAGACCTACGGGCTGCGAGCGATTATCTCGGGAGGAGCGGAAGCCTGGATGGTCGCCGAAAAAATTGCCGCCGCCGAGATTCCGGTAATTCTCTCGACGACCTCCAATCTGCCGGGCAGCTTCGACAGCATAAATGCCCGACGTGGCGGCGCCAATATACTGATGAAGGCGGGCGTAAAGGTTGCTCTTGCCGACTCGGAAAGCCAAACCCATAACGCAAGAAACATCACGCAGTCTGCCGGCAATGCGGTTGCCGATGGGATTTCATGGGATGCAGCGCTTCGGGCGATTACCCTGACACCAGCGGAAATCTATGGTGTCGACGATACTGTCGGCAGCATTGAGGTTGGCAAGGCCGCCGACATCGTAATCTGGCCGGCGGACCCGCTTGAGTTGACCACGTACGCCGAGCAAGTGCTGATCAACGGCGAATCGATTCCGATGGTCAGCCGGCAGACTTTGCTGCGCGATCGCTACCTGCAAATGGACTCAGAAAAGCCTCCGGCCTATCGGGATTGATAAGCCGGAGGGTTTGACTCACTGCCAGTAGAAAGGCCGCGTCTTGCGATCGCCGGTCACTGTCTCGTTCATTGTCGCCGCGTCATACAGGCGCCCGTTGAGCATCACCATATCTACCTTGTCGGTCTGGTAGATGTCTTCAACGACGTTCGCATCGATGACCACGAGATCCGCCAGCTTGCCGACCTCCAGTGAGCCGAGGTCCTTTTCGTAACCCAGCGCTTTCGCCGGCGCAGTCGTTGCCGTGCGCAGTGCTTCGATCGGTGACATGCCGCCCTGGGCAAAACTCCAGATCTCCCAGTGACTGCCAAGCCCCTCGCGCTGGCCGTGCGCACCGATACTTACCATCACGCCCTTGTCCGCCAGCAGCTTGGCCGTCGCCGCGCTGTCGGTGTGGTGGTAGTCCTCGTCCGGCGCCTTGGTCCGTCGCACCGAGCGTGGCTGGAGAATATGCGGAGGCACGAACTTCGACAGGATCGGGTGCTTCCACACGTCGGTTTCCTGGTACCAGTAGGTTTCTGCACTCATGCCGCCATAGGTAACGACGAGCGTGGGCGTGTAGGCCACGTTCGTTTGACCCCAGAATTGCAGAATATCGTCGTACAGCATTGACTGCGGCAGGTTGTGCTCGATGGTGCTATTGCCGTCGGCCACCATGGACAGGTCCATGTGGAATAACGAGCCACCTTCGGAGACGACCAGCATGCCCTCCTCTCTGGCAGCTGTCGTTACCTGCTGACGCTGTTCGCGACGCGGCTGATTGTAGTTCTTGATGCTCATTGCGCCCTGCGCCTTGAGTCGCTTGACGTGTGCGCGAGCGTCATCCAGGGAGTTGATCTCCGCGAAGTAACTTGAGCGCGCGCCGTAAACGATATCGCCCGTCGAAAAGATGCGCGGCGCCAGAATCTGGCCGGTGCGTTGCATTTCGGCTGCCGCGAAAATCTCCGTCGCATCGTTGGACGGGTCATGCACCGTCGTGACGCCAAGTGCGAGCGTCGCATACGCAGACCAGTTCTGCTCCGGAATCATGCCAACGCCGGCGGCTCCATGTGCATGCGCATCGATCAAGCCAGGAATGATGGTCTTGCCGCTGACATCAACCAGCTTTGCGCCTGCCGGGGTTTCTATATCCCCGCGCGCGCCTACCGCTATGATGCGGTTGCCCTCAATGACAATGACGCCATCTTCGATGACACCGCCATCCTCGCTCGCCATCGTGACGAGACGGGCGCCAGTAAGTGCAACGATGGTCGACGGAACATCGGCCTCGAGTTGCATCGACATTGAGATGCCTTCAACGGGTGCCTTGTAGCCGCCGTCCTCGTCGTCCTCGGCGGCCAGCACGAAGAGTTCATCGACATCGGCATTGAACAGCGTAGCGCCCAGCGACCATGCCAGCGTCCTGCCACTGTTGGCCCAGTGCGGATAGTTGCCGCCATCGCCGCTTGCCTTGGTCATGTTGACGCTGGAGACACTGGTCGCCAGCTCCAACGGCTTACCGCCGGGTGGCAGCGGCAGCGCATAGATATGGTAGTTCTGGCGATACGCGACGTGTTGGTCGTCCGGGGAGACCTCGTAACGCAGGAGGTCCTTGCCATTGGCGTGCGTACGTTCCTTCTCGCCGTTGAGGTCGATGCTCACCAATGAGCGGCCAGCTTCGCCACGACGCGTCACATAAAGCCTGTCGTTGCGTCCACCGAAATGGGGATTGCTACCGTCCGACGTAATCTCGCGAGTGTTGCCACCACTCGCCGCGATGACAAACACACCCGTCTCCATCGACCAGTCCGGCGATGTCAGGTAACCGCCACCCCCAGCCTCGAAGACTATCGACTTGCCGTCGGGGGAAAAACGCGGACCGTGGTAGTGACCCGGCTTGCGTGTCAGCCGCGTACTCTTGCCGCCCGATGCCCTGACGCGATGAACGTGAGCTAGCTCCTGATCATCCCACGTAACAAACGCAATGCTACGACCATCGCGCGACCAGCTTGGATCGTATTCGAAGTGATCCATCGCATCGCTCGTCAACCGCTTCGCCGCACCGTTCGGAAGACGCTTGATATAGAGACGACCAGCGCTTTCAAACACGACACTGCCACCATCGGGTGAGACCTCGGCATTGCGCACCATCGTGGTGTTGAAATTTGCAGGCGCTACATCGACTTGCGGTCGTGGTGCGTCATACACGGTACGCGTGTCTTTGACGTGAAACGGAATATCGGTGACGTTCTTGCTGCTTATGTCGACGCGCTTGATGCCGCCGCCCGCCCAGAACACGATGCTCCTGGAATCCGGCATCCAGTCCATATTCGGATACGTACCATGCACGGCCCATACTTCCTGCAGATCCGTATCGAGATCCGTGAAAATCGGGTACTCGGCACCGCTGCTGAGGTCTTTCAGGAACAGTGCGCTCTCACCACGTATGCGGCGCACGAATGCCAGGTACTTGCCATCTGGTGAGGGCGCCGGCCGTACCGCACCACCTGCGCCCGAAACGAAGAGGATATTCTCACCCGTCTCAAGGTCGTGGCGACGAATCGCAAACACCTGGCCGTTGGAGTCCTGCGCGTAAATAAACGTGCTGCCAGGCGTCTGATCGAGTGTGTAGTAAATATAGCGGCCGTCCGGAGAGAACGTCGGCTCGCCCAGTTCTTTCTGGTGCGACTCGCCGGGTTTTTCGATGACCGCGACGCCGCCACCGCCATTGCGGTGATAGATCCAGATTTCGCCAGTGCCGAGAGATCGTTGCGTTGTAAAGTGCTTGCGCGCCGCGATGTACTTGCCGTCTGGCGACCAGTAGGGATTATTCAGGAGACGGAAGTCTTCCTTGGTGAGTTGCCGCGCGTCACTGCCATCGGCTTTCATGATCCAGACATTGTCGCCGCCGCCGGCGTCCGTGATGAACGCGATCTCGCTACCATCCGGGGAAAAGCGTGGTTGCATGGACCAGGCCAGGCCACTGTCGACCGATGTCGCTTCGCCGCCCGCGATCGGCAACGTATAGATATCGCCGAGCATGTCAAAAGCAATCGTCTCGCCGTCCGGGCTGACATCGAGGCTCATCCACGTACCGCTGCGAGTGTCGATACTGATTTCCCGCGGCTCGCCCGGTATCACGTTGACATCCCAGCCCTTATCTTCCTCCTGGGCGGAGAAAACAGGGCTGGCAGCCAAAGTCGTTATTACTATTGTGAAAAAGCTGTGGGAACGCATTGTGCACCTCAAACATTCAATTCAGGCCGGGATGATAACAGCACTCCATTGCGTAACCACAGCACGTCGTCGGCGGCCGTCAGCATCCGATCGCTATGTGTGATGACGATTCTCGTCGCATCCAGCCTTGCTATCGATTGAACGACACGCTGCTCCAGCTCGGCATCCAGACCGCTGGTCACCTCATCGAGAAGCAACAGCCTTGGCTCGCGGTAGAAGGCTCTCGCGAGCAGGACGCGCTGCACCTGCCCTTTGGAAAGCGACGCGCCCAGATCCCCTATACGTGCGTTATAGCCCATCGGCAATGCTTCAATTTCACGATGGATACACGCCTGTCGTGCTGCTCGTCGCACATGGTCCATATCCCATTCGTTATCAAACAGCGCAATGTTTTCGGCGACAGACCCTTTCAGCAGGCAGTCGCCCTGAAATACGGAGGCCACACGTGCCCTCAGGTGTCGTTGCTGCCAGCTCCCAAGCGCAAGCCCGCCAATGAGGATCTCACCGTCGGATGCTGCCTCCACACCCGCGATAAGATGCAGAAGGGTGCTCTTGCCGGCTCCTGAACAGCCTGCGATTGCCGTAAATCCATTTTCGGCAATCTTGCACGAACAGTCTTTCAGGACAGGCGGTTCGTTGTCTGAGTAGCTGAATGCGACATGCCGCAGTTCGACCTGGTTGCTCGTCGTTGTAGTTCTGCTGTCTTCATGGTCTGCCAGCGATTTTTCCGCGAAGACGATGTCGGCAATTCTCTCCATTGGCACTTCGAGGAGCCTGTATTCCGTTATCCGGTCAACGATTCCACCTGCACGCGTAATAAACATCCCGAGATATGCAACGAACGCGGACACCATGCCGACACTCATCTGGCCTTCAAGCGCTTTTCTCGCAAGCAGGTAAATACAGAGTATGCGCAAACCCTGAAGCAGCAGCTGGCGTATCGCGCTGTCGAGTATCCCCAGGTTGCCGGCCTGGATCTTCCTGTTGATGCCGGCGGCAAAAAGGTTGCGCCATTCAGACAGCCGGGCTGCCTCACCCCGATACATCTTGACGGTCTGTACCGAGCGTAGCGTCTCCAGAAAATGGGTATCGACGGATGATTCGGCGTGCGCGATTGCGGTTGCGAGTCGATAACTCACCGGGTAGAGCGCGACTCTCCAACTGAACCAGGCTAACGCTACAACGAGGGCTAGCACCGTGAGACCGAAATCGTACAGCGTCATCAGGCAGATAATGAGCACAACGAATAGCAGGTCCAGAAGCAGTGCCGGCGCCGAGTGAACAATGAAAGTCTGCACTCGCCTGAGCGCGTTGACGCGATGCTGAACGTCACCGAGGTCCCGGTCGCGAAAGTAGGCCAGGGGCAAGCGCAGCAAGCGATCAAGGATTCGCGCTGATATGTCGAACACGGAAACCTGGCTCAGGTATTGGAAAGTAAGCTGTCGAAGTGTGCTGGCGAAAACCTGAAACAAGAGCAGCAGACTGAAACCTATGGCAACCGTATCCAGCAACAAGGTATCGCTCTTTCCCAAGACCTCGTCGATGATGATTTGCAGGTAAAACGGAGAAGCAAGAAACAACAGCTCGCAGATAAAGGCCAGCAGTACCCCAACCGAAAGGGACCTCAACAACGCCGCGTCACCAGGCAGCAGCGCACTCAGGCGCAAACGCGGCGGTGGCTTTGTCTTGCGAAACTCCGGGCCAGGTGAAATTTCCAGCGCAACGCCGGTAAAGTCGTCAAAGGCTTGCGCGTAGGTTTCCCTGACCACGCCGCGCGCCGGATCATGAAGAACCAGGTGCCTGCGTGACACACGCTTCAGGACGACGAAATGATTCAGTCGCCAGTGCAACAAACAGGGGGTCCGAAGCCGGCTCAGTTCATCGACCCTGCACCGCACGGCCCTGCTGGACAGCCGAAGTCGATCACAGATCGCGGCGATTCCTTTTAGCGTTAAGCCGTTCAGAGACAGCTTGTTCTTCTTGCGCAGTTCAACCAGGTCGGCGCCAACGCCAAGGTAGCTCGCAACCATCGCTACACAAGCCAGGCCGCATTCGGATGCTGTGTCCTGACGAATAACGGGAAGCCCGGACACCCCGCCCATGCGCAGGTAGGGCACGGCCCATTCGCCGTCGGGCATCTAGGTCTGCGCTCGCCGACGCAGGCGAAGCGGTTCCAGCGCCCTGTCTACCAGGCGCCGACTCTCGAGGATAATCTCCGCTGCAAGCAGCATCCCGGGTCTCAGCGGGACGGTGCCCGTCTCGAGCTGGACGGTTTGCGTTCTTATTCGAATCCGTACACTGAACGTTGCCTCCCGCGGGAAGAACGTCTGTGGCAGGTCTGCGGGCATCAGTACGGAGTCCGATACGCTCGCCACCTCTCCGGCGAATGTCCCGAACTGCCGTTGTGGGAATGCGTCGAACATCAGGCGAACGGGCTGTCCCGGCCTGATAAAGGCGATAGCGCTGGACGGCACAAAAACCTCCGCTAACAGATGAGTATCCACCGGCAATACCGTCGCCATTCTCTGGTTCGCCGCGACGATCTCGCCCTCGCGCACTTCGATCGATGCGAGTTTCCCGGCAATCGGGGACTTGAACGTGACACTCTGGTTGGACTCGTGGTCCGTGATGCGCTGCTGCAGCTGCAACACCCGGGACATAACACCTGCAATAGAGCGTTCGGACTCCAGTGGCAGGGCCCGGGCGCGCGCGCGAAGTTTTTCACGCTCCAGCTCAACTCTCATTTTGCTTTGCTGAAGCTGCGCGCTACGTTGCCGCAGCTCTGCATACTCGTCCTGCTGATTCAGAACGCTCCAGTCACTACTGGCACCGCTGAGGGCCGACCGCTCCAGGCGTGAAACTTTTTCACGTGCTGCCTGCAGTCGCTGTTTCTGATCGACAATTTCTTGTTCCAGGGCACGCTGTTGTTCGCCAAGACTGTCCAGCTGTAGTCGGATAGAGTCGCCCTCGACCCGCGTTTCGGCTCGCAGCAGATCCGCCTGTGTTTCAAGTGCCTCGACCTGCTCGCGCAGTTTGTTGCTTATCGCGTCGCGTCGGCTGCGACCGTCGGCAAGGTAACGGTCCGTGCGCACCGCGATCAGTGTCTCGCCAGCCCGAACGCTACTCCCCGCCGGTACGTCGATTCGATCAACCACGCCGGCCGTGTCAGCCCTGATGACCGCGACACCGTTACGAGCTACAAGCCATCCACGCACCGATTCTTTTCTGGCATAGCTCGCTGTGCAAAGAAACAAACCGGCAACCGCAACAGAAACCAGCAGGAATGCGGCAAGCCAGGACCACGGCCGGGGCACGGCAGCAATGGGCCTGCCAAACGGGCGCCGGGACAGTGCTTCGATGGCCTGCTTGCGGTAGAGAGTCTCTGCTAGGTGTACGCCCATAGAGTGCATAAATAGAGTAGCGCCGCAGCAAACTCAAAGGGTATTAGACCTCTAAAGGTCAAGAAACACCGGGGCTGCTATGCTCCCGTCATGACAACAACTGACGTGATTATCATCGGCGGCGGTGCCGCCGGATTGATGTGTGCGATTACGGCCGGCAATCGCGGTCGACAGGTTATTGTCCTCGAAGGCTCCAACAAGATCGGCAAGAAGATACTCATGTCAGGTGGGGGCCGGTGTAATTTCACGAACCTGCACTGCGAACCGTCGAACTTTCTCTCACACAACCCTCAATTTTGCATTTCCGCGCTATCCCGCTACACGCAATGGGACTTCATTGCTCTCGTAGAAAAACACGGCATCCCGTATCACGAAAAGACGCTGGGCCAGCTGTTTTGCGATAACTCCTCGAAAGACATCGTCGCAATGCTGCTCGCTGAATGCGAAAGTGCGGGCGTCGACATCTGGACGCACTGCAAGATCGATACGGTAAAGTTTGACGATGGCTTCACCGTTACATCGGACAAAGGCACCTTCCGGTCCGAATCTCTGGTGGTTGCCTCAGGCGGGCTGTCCATTCCAAAAATGGGCGCCACCGGGTTCGGCTACCAGCTGGCTCGGCAATTCGGACATGGCGTGTACGATACCAGCGCTGGCCTGGTTCCCTTTACATTCAGTGGCGCCTTCCAAGAGATGACCGGGCGTTTGTCCGGCGTCAGTGCGCCTGCCACGGTAAATGTCGGGAATACCATGTTTGCCGAGGACATACTCTTTACGCACCGGGGAATGAGCGGGCCTGCAATCCTGCAGGCATCAAGCTATTGGTCGCCGGGAAAGGAGATAGTCATGGATCTCCTCCCGGGACGAGATGCCGCTGACTTCCTGCTCGATGCCAAGCAATCGCAGCCGAAGTCACTATTACGCACGGTGTTGGCAACAACCCTGCCGCGCGCGCTGGTCAATGAGCTGCAAACCTCGCTGTGGTCCGACGTTGCGGACATGCCGCTGACCGAAATCCCGGATGACGCGCTAACCCGCATCGCCAGGGATCTCACCCACTGGTCGCTAAAACCGGCCGGCACCGAGGGCTACCGCACCGCCGAGGTAACGCTTGGCGGCGTTGATACCGCCGAACTGTCCTCGAAGACCATGGAGTCTTCGCGGCAAGCCGGACTCTACTTTATCGGCGAAGTTATCGACGTTACCGGGCACCTGGGTGGCTTCAATTTCCAGTGGGCCTGGTCATCAGGATGGGCGGCCGGCCAGGCGGTCTAGCGGCCGAGCTAACTTTTTTCGTACACGAAGCATCCAAGCTTCAATGGTGGCAGTAATGAAGATCGGCCGTGTGCCGACGCAAGCGGATTTTCACGAGGCAATAACAGCGCGATCCGACCGCTGGTATTCAGCGTGCCTGAAGATCACGAGAAACCCCGACCTCGCCGCCGACGCGGTGCAGGATGCCTTGCTCAACGCGTGGAACAAGCGCCACCAGTTCAACGCTTCCGCGAGGCTGGATACCTGGATTCATCGCATAGCCATCAATTCCGCACTCGGGCTGCTGCGCAAGAACCGGCCGGGCGTATTCGAACCTCTCGAAACGGATGTGTCCAGCGATACCTTGCCGCCGGAACGCGTGCTGGAAGAACACGAACTCGAGAGCAGCCTTGCGCGCGCCTTGAGCGAGCTGACGGAAGTAGAGAGAGTCTGTTTTGTACTGAAGCACCTGGAGCAGTGGCGCGCGAAGGAGATCGCCACGGATCTGAACTGCACCGAGGCCCGCGTGAAGCAGGCCGTTTTTCGGGCCGTCAAGAAGCTCCGCGCAAACATGCAGGAACTACAGAGAGAAGCCCATGGATAAGGACCTGGAAAAACTGGTCGCAGCACACGCAGCGGACGATCATTCACCACCTGAGCATGTTGTTCAGCAGTGGCACAGCGCTATAGACGAAGCAGCGGCACTGGAACGACAGCGTGCGCAGGCAGCATCGAAACACTGGCACCCAGGCTCGTTTTTCTGGGGCGTTGCTGTAACAGCAGCGCTCGCGATCGGCATAGGAATCGGCATGAATGTGGCCAATGACCAGGCCACACCGGACGCACACCAGGATCCGATTCTCACTGCCTCGACGGCTCCGGCCGGTGCCCTTCCAGTTGCTTTTACGCGCGGGCTGCAGGTGCATTTGCGCGACAGTAAGGCGCAGATTGCGAGTCTGAGCAACACGACAGACCGAACAACGCTGGTTCTGCAACTGATAGGCCAGAATCGGATGTATGAGTTGGCCGCCGAAAACAACGGTGCACCCAAACTGGCCCGTGTACTCAGGGCGTTCGAACCCATCCTCCTGCAATTGGCCGCGACCGACATTGCACCCGAGGATGCCGAAGCACTGCGGGCGCAACTGGCGTTTGAGTTAAACGTAATGCTAACCAAACTGGCACGTGAATCATCAGATGATGCACAGACAACCTGATTGGAAGAACACGATATGAACAAGCTGACAAAGATCCTGATTACCGCGCTGATGCTGACGTTGTCGAGCGCTGCGCAAGCTCAAACGGACGATGACACCGAGCAGCTGAAGATTGCCGCTCTCGAAGCGCTGATATCCGCGCCCGCAGAGCGAGCGATGCCACTGGTGAACAAGGTGCTGGCCGGGAATAACAGCGACGAGGTCAAGGAGCGCGCCCTGTTTATTCTCAGCCAGATCGATACCCCGGAAGCACACGCTACGCTGTTGCGTTTTGCACGAGAGGAGAAAGGCTCGTTGCAGGCCGAGGCGATTCGGATGATAGGTATAGGAGGCGACGAGACCGCCCTTGCCGAGCTCGGTGAAATTTACGCCGCAGGTGGCCGCGAG
>Ga0316201_10000380_pt1 | contig 24643 bp, 17 predicted proteins | sample CS6wburrow_MG_FD_204516 | JGI IMG/M metagenome (GOLD analysis project Ga0316201, IMG submission 204516) | Coastal sediment microbial communities from Delaware Bay, Delaware, United States - CS-6 worm burrow | ecosystem: Environmental > Aquatic > Marine > Coastal > Sediment | place: USA... | reverse complement strand
GACGCACTCGCGTCATCAAATCCTCACTCACTTGTCTATCCGAATAAGTGATCGCTTCCGTATATTCCAAAACCACTTTTTCCATATCATCAAAGAGATTGCTTTCTTTCCAATTTTCCAGCGCCGTGACTTTTTCCATTGAACCGGATCGTTCTAATAAAAGAGAAGCATTGATATCAACACAAAAGCGACACCAATTAATTTGTGACACGCGAACCGTAATCAAGGAACGCAAAACGGGTGTCAAGGGTGAACGTTTTCGATCTAAGGCCCCATAAAGCAAAGCAACCGTTGCAAACAAGGGAGGCACCCTCGCCCACAATAAACCCGGTTTCAGAATCTGCTTATATTTTCTCTTTTGATTCCAAAAAAAAGGACGCAGATACCAAGGATATTCGTGTAATGGTTTTTCGTTAACTCTCATATTATCAAATTTTTTTTGTAGGCTAGGCTTTGAGTTGCCCAGCATTCGCCTAAATAAAATAACAAAATTACCGAACAGCTGATATTTTTTTAACAATCCGAATAGCATAAATTTTACTTTTGAATTGAGAAAGTCGATCAAGTGTTCGCCCCTCTCCCAACGGATCTTTAACCCAATAATCTGGGCCCACCTTTCCAACTATCAATACCCAATGATAAATTCGATCATACAATAGAATCTTGGCGAGTATCGGCTCATCGGCCCTCAGGGCCGCATCAATTTCTGCAAAACGGGGATGATTAGGCGCTTGTAAAACGATTTGATGATCCGTAATTTCTGAAACCGTATCCCATTTCACCCAGCCTTGTTGCGTATAACCATCATAGCTTATCAATAACTCATTTAAGTGTTTAGGGGGTAAATCAATCCCATGATGGAAAAGCGCCATACTGACACAAGTGACAAAACAACCCGCCTGCCCTAATGTTTCTTCAGAACCGCCCATTTTATCATCCTTCCAGCGCGGATCATCTTGCAAATAAATAGGAAAAATAGGGAAATGAAATGACGTATTAGAATTGGAAGGGCTTGCCTGAACAGTCGCCGGAATAGAGGCCCGGTTTTTATCCCAATATAAATACCAAATCCCTAAAACGAGCAAACCTAACAAAAACAATAACATCCATAAATCAATCGTCTTTTGCCACATTGTCAGTTGTCAGTTATCAGTTATCAGTTATCAGTTATCAAGATTAGCGTTTAATTGGAGTTCAAACTTTAGTTTGATTGGAGTTCAAAAAAATAGGCCCTTCGCGAAAATCAATTTGAAACGAAAATCGGCCTTCCACGCCCACCCTATTAACGGCCCATTTTACCTTCACAACCCTATTTTTTATAAGGTAAGTAACTCAAAAAAAATCGCGGCCCGCGCAGGGCGCGGGCCGAAAAACCCACCCTTCCCCAAAATCCTTACCCTTTCCATAAATCTTTACCTTTCCATAAAAAATAAAAAGAATAAAAAGAAAAAAGAAAAGGATAAAAGGATAAAAAATAAAGGTTTACAATATCCTGGCAAGCCGCGCACCGTAGTTCCTGAATCGGTTAGTCCGCTGATTCCTGAAGCGGTTCGACGAGCGCATCCTCACGGCATCGCTGATCCACGAGCCGCCGCGCAAAACGAAAAGGCTATCTATAGTGCTGTCTTCTTCGCTTAAACAGTGGTTTTCCTTACTTTTATAAAGAGATTCATATTCTGAACACGTCAATTCCAAAACGTTTCCTGCTGTGTCGTATAAACCAAAAGGGTTCGCGGCAAAAGAGCCTACGGGGGCAGTCATTTTTTTCGCATCCCAACCCCACTTTGCACCGCATCCATTACAAGCAGCCCGATTTTTACCAATCTCATTCCCCCACCAATATTTAGTTGAAGTGCCAGCCCGAGCAGCATATTCCCACTCAGCTTCGGTAGATAGACGATATTGTTGGCCCGTTTGTGTACTTAACCATTGTGCGTAAGCGGTGACATTCTCCCAAGACACATGGATCACGGGACGATTTCCGCGCCCCCAACCCCTATCATCTGGTTTTTTTCTAGCCGTCGCTTCGGCAAATTTGTCGTATTCCGCGAAGGTGACTTCATAACGCCCCATCGCAAAGCTTTTGATAGAGACTTCATGGACAGGCTTTTCATCACTAACACCACCACCCTGAATGTCGCCCATCCGAAAAGTACCGGCAGGTATAACAACCATTTCTGGGCCATAGCTGCCGTCTTTCAAACGATCACGGACTACTTTACCAGGTGTAGATATCAACCAATTAATCTTGTTATCCACTTTGGTGAGTTGAGCAGACAATTCGCCAGCCTTTTCGAGATGTTTCTTATCCACTTTGGTGAATTGCTCGGACAACTTTTTGGCCGTTTCTGCCTGTTTATTGTCCAACGCCGCTAATTGCTTTTCAAAAGCAGCCTTCATTTCATTGCTTGACTTATCATGCTGATAAACTAAACCCACGCCTAGCAAGACAAAAAACAATACCATGCCAACCATCGAAGTCGCATACCAAGCTAATGACACATAACGTCGTGGTTTAGGGGCCGGTTTCTCTTTCTTATCAAGGCCTTGTTCAACACGCTGCCAAGCTAAACGCAGTGGTTCCAAACCATCGCCAATCGCCCAAGGCGAAAAGGTTTCTAACAACAACTTCGACACCACTTCCTGATAGGCAAGCTCATCTACCAATTTAGGATGATTTTTCAAACCCACTAAACAACGACAATGGGCTTGCCAAAAAGCCAATGGTGTCATATTGCCTAAATCGGATTGTTGCAATGCCAACACTTGCTCAGCTACTCGGCTATCACGACTCGCCACGCTCGAAAGCTGATTCATCACTTCAATGGCTTGTTGCCGTAATCGCTCATCAGTCGCTAAACGCATCACCGGCGGAATATAATCCGCATCCCATTCGCCCTCCTTCAATTGCCCAAGTGGTAAGCCTTCACCCGTTTTAACGATCTCATCAATGCCCGCATCCCAAGCTCGCCATGCCAGTTTAACTTGATACAACGGAAAATCGGGCCACGTCTTTTGCAGTGCATCAGGCAGCTTCAAAGGCCGAGCAATCGCAAATAAACCCTTGTTTTCAATAGGATTATCACACTCCGGTATAGGTACCGATGCACACACCAATAACTTACCAGTGGCCGTCACTGCCAACAAATGAGACAGGGCTACAGGCTTTTGTTCTTCAATTTCAACAGTCAGTGAAGACGACGGAAGTAAACCAAAATGTTGGGCATTCCAAGAAAGGCCGCCATATAAACGCGCCAAATGCGCCAAAACCAGATCGTGTTGCACCAAACGGCGCTCATTTAACGCATCACCATCTTGCCACGTTTCAAAATCACTCAACAGTTGAAATAATTGATCATCATGGGTTTTCATAATCTATAATTTGTCAGATAAATAAGTTGGCCTTTCCAATAGTGGATATCAAAGCATTGATAACTGATAACTGATAACTGATAACTGATAACTGATAACTGATAACTGATAACTGATAACTGAAAACTGAAAACTGATAACTGAAAAACTTCTAAAAACACATCTTTTGAGTTGGCTGATAAAGCGTATAGCTGCCGACATAAGTCATGTCGCCCACTTTGGCTTGCCCAACACAAGTCTTTTGTTGATCTTCCTGTGATAAGTTAAATTTAAAATCACTTTGGGTGGCATTTTGGTACAAATACTCATGCCAGTGATTCCACCAACCTAATTTTAAAGTTTGAGTGACATCATTGATCGGCAACTCGGTTTCTAGGGAGACACTCAGTTGTTGAAAAAAATCCCGTGCCCCATGAAAAGTCGAGTCAATTGGATTAAAATACAGATTTTTAATGGCTTGATTATAAAAGGCTTGTTGTGTTTTGCACAATTCAGGGGCCGATTTTGTCAAAAAATCGGGCGCAGGTAACTCAATCATGATCTGCGAAAAAGGCATAATATAACGCAATGCAAATTCATAGAGATAAGCCTGGGCATTAAATGCCAAAACATAGTGTTCATCTTGATTATCATGAAGCGTCAGATAACCGCGATGTAAATCATTCGCAACATGTTCATTAGGGCAACGCGATAGCACCGTATTAATCACTTTAAAAACGGGTTTCTTAAGCAGCGAAAAACAGTCGAATAATGTGTCTCTGTCATGATAAGCTTTATTATTCAAAGGCATAGCAAGGCTATTGGTGGCATAACGAAAAGTCTTGGTATAAGAGGGCGGTTCAATCATTTTACTGTCGTTGCACAAAGAGTCGTCAGTGGTTTCATTGCCAAGCCAACGTGCTAACCAATACTCGGCAAAGTAATCCGCATTTCGACTTAAATTATCGGGTGCTAACCAAAAATAGTTTGACTGATTGTTCAGAAAAAACCGCCCTTGTAAGACATCTAAAGCGGCAAACGCTTGCCAACGGGGATAAGGCGCTTGTGGAGAAGACGGCGTACCCCAAATCAAGTGTTCCATTCGACTCAAATTCGACGCTGTTCGGGCCTTGATTTGTTCATCGCCATATTGATAAAAATGAATACGCGGCGCTTGCGCCGCTTGAAAAAGCGGCTCTAACCACAACGGTTCAGTCTCTTCAGCCCATAAATCAAACTGGGTGCAGCTCAATTCATTCCCAGTCAAAGGTAAACGTAAACAAACGGGGTTTACCCAAACAACATCCTCCGTGTCTGGCAAAGAATCAATAACCGATTGTACATTCAAATCGTGACTTATATCGGGATCGGCTTGATAAGCATGATCAAACTCTTGAATAAACAAGTGCCGACTCAGAGCAGAATACTGTTGCCACAAGTTTTCGTTACCGCCAAAGTCAATCTGTTTGATATCGAGAATGGCTTGCCCTCTAACACTGGTAACCGCATGATAAGTAGCAATCAGTTCTTGTCCAGCACCATCAGGCTGGGTATAAATTAAACGGAGTGTGTCGGCTTCAATAGAGTGTTTAAAAAACAAGAGGTTAGAAAAATCATCATTTTTGAAATGGCTATAATGATCCGGATTGCAAACTGAAATCGTCATGCGCCCGTTTTCCCTCACGACAGAGCCAAAAAATGTTTTGTGGCTGTTATCGCGTGGATAGACAAGCGTCGTATCTAATAGAGGCGACAACTTGTCATAAAATAGACGTTGTTGATTATCAACCTCTAACCTATTGATTTTTATAGGACGTTCTCCTATTAGTAAAAATGCGTTCATATTTAAAATAACGTTGAATTTTGAGATGATAAAAAAATGTCAGATTGTAGGGTGGGTAGAGTGGAGCGGAGCGGAGCGAGCCGAAGGCCAGCGAAGCTAAACCCACCGATTCGGTATTATTAAGAATGTTTTCATATTTAAAATAACATTGAATTTTGAGATGATAAAAAAATGTCAATATTATTAGCCGTCGAAGGGGCAAAAATCAAATTAGAACCCAAGGCCGATTGGGCCTGGCAAAGTTTCGAGGGTGAAATCAGCTTAAAAGGCAGTCACTCACTCCTCAGTGTGGATAAAAAACTTGTCCTCATCAAAACGGATTTTCCACAAACTCACAAACTGGGTAAAAAAACATATACGACTCTAACTCACTCAACCCCAGGCATTATTGAATTTGTTGCCTTATCGCTCGATGATAAGACACTCAGTACACAAGTTTTTTCAGAGGCAGCCTGTCTCACCGAAAAAACCAGCGGCACATTTCAAGCCCTTGTGACTCAACCCGCCTTGACACCAAATGGAGTAGCTGATCTGGTTTTGTCTAAATCGGGACAATGGGCGCTTGTTGAATCGGGGCAAGAAATGATGGCGGTGGAGGAGACAGAACCACAATCTGTTTTTGCTCCCAAAGAACAAGTGGAAGCCCAACCAAAAACTTTAGAGAGTGTGAAAAATGTTCAGCGCGATCATGAATTGAAAGCCGATGACATTGTAGGAGCGAACAGTTCTCATTATGGCTCGGTGTTGAAGGGTTTTAGAGGCAACCTAGAATGGGTACATGCTCGCGAGGGGCATAACGGAAAACCTTATTGGCCAGGTGGTGTATCTGGAATCACGTTTGATCCGGGTATGGACCTTGGCCATGCTAAAAAATCTCTTATCGAGCAACTCTATAAGTCATTGTTGACCTGTGAGCAAATGAAAGCTGCTCGAAAGGTGTTTGGTATTAAGGGAGAAAAGGCGAAGAAAGACTTAGCAAAATCTCCGGTTCTCAAAAGCATCAGGATCAGCTGCTCACAGGCCGCTGGGATATTCCCTTATGCCGCAAAACCATACTGGGATGGCATTGTCAAAAATTTTCCTACTTTGCTGGATGAGGATACGTTGGCCTCCGTGCAAACGGTGATGCTATCGCTCTCCTACAATCGGGGTGCAAACAATAAAGAACTTAGTATCCTTATGACAGCGATTGAAAAGAAAAAATGGTCTGAAGTTGCTGATTTGATCGGCTCAATGCAACAAGATCATAAACTTCCTGGCATACAGAATCGCCGTCGTATGGAAGCTGATTATATCAGGACAGAGTTGGATCTTATTAATGGGGAGAGGAAAATCAATTGAGTATGACGACTCAATCCGTCTTAATGAAATTTTATAAAAGAAAAACAATCCTTGTCGTTATTGAAAAATTTCTCTGTGTAACTCTGTGGTACTCTGTGAACGAGAAGAAACAGTCGATGTGGCGTTATTCAATATTTGGATAAATTAGCGGATAACTTAAGTGAGCAATATGCAAAAGCCCTTTCTCAAAAGCTTCATAATCTGCTTGAATCATTGGAATCCATAAAATTCATGTCTAAAGACAAACTCAAAGAAGCGATGTATTGGTATAAAAAGCATATTAAACAGTTGACTGGCGCACAAATCAAAGGAACCGCTTATTCTACAATAATAAAAACAACCGTTTCCAAGAGTACTGGAAAGAAAGAAAAGATGGAAACTCAATGATCAATCTAATTTTAATTTTTTATGCTTGACTTTTTGACTCATTGCCGCCTTGATTTCATCATTGGGTTCATCCGAAGTTTCCAATAGAGCAAAAAAACGATCACGTTCAGCATTCGACAAAGTTATCGTTTCATGTTCCTTCAACACCCGTTTAGCACGTTCAAAAGCGGCTTCAAGCAAAAAACCGCTGATAGATTGTTGAGATAAAGCCGCAGCGCGACTCAGAGTGTTTTTGATATCTGGAGTGGTTTTAATGTCAATTCTGGCTTCTACACTGGCATTCATAGGATAATTCCTTTATTTTTTAATAGGTTAAATGTTAAGTACCAATCTTATTAAGGATATTTTATAAAATACAATTAGACAATCCTTGTCGTTATTGAAAAATCTCTCTGTGTAACTCTGTGGTACTCTGTGAACTCTGTGTTGAAAAAAAAGCGTTCTACCATTTAATCCGCCCCCACTTCAACCTTATTCCCCATCTTCACCAAATTTTAGCCTTTAATACTCACATCATCCTTTGCTTCTATCATGACTTTCTGACTACTCATCACGATATGTTTCGCTTGAATAACTAAATCGGCCTTTTTTTCAAATTCTTCATTATAGAATTGTACGCTACCCAACACAGTGGGCAAATTCCCCGGTATCAATAAACAACGCATACTATCGTCTTTTTGGTATTTGACATAAAAACCGTGATAATCCTCTCGTGGTGCTGTCGGTGATAAGATTTCTGCATAAAACGATTTTGTGGTATCAGCTTCCCCTTTACTATTCGCCACCGCGCCATTTTCTAATTGTAATTTGATATATTTCTTTTCTTTCGTTTCCCAACCTTGAAAACGAGCATTCACCATTTGCCACGCGAGGGGAGAAGCTTTTGGTGGTGAATGGATATCGGTTAAACTTAAAATGACTGATATATCATAATCTTGTTCCGGTTGTTCAGCAAAATCATAAGTCACAGCATGACAAAAGTATGCCTTGCCCTGAAACGTGACAGCGCCCGGTATCAGAACCAGTTGATTATTATCCGTTTCATCAAGATCACCGCCTTCAATTTCATTGACTATTTGTTTGCCTCTACTGACTAATTCCGGCAGTAATGCCAATGGATTTGACGTAGAAAACCGGCGAACGAGTTCAAAAGGCTCTTGCGCCCAAGCTTTGCCAGCATATCGATTAGTCGGAAATGGCCCACACACTTTCCAATGCTCATCCAATTCTAGCGGAACGTTACATGTACTGACTAAGCGTAATGGTTTGTCGCCAGATTGAAAGGCCGCCCACCCTTTGATGCTGGGCGCTTGACTACGAATAAAGTCAATCAGATGACACATAAAATTGAAATTATCCTGCTTGGGCGCTTGCACAAAAGTGGCAAAAGAATTTTTTGGAAATAGCAGATTAAAGAGATCCTTTTCATTCTGCCGTAGAATCACTTTATTACCCAATAGCCGAGCCAAAAAAACCTCGCCTGTTTCTACAGTGATCTCATTTTTTTGATAAATCAATGGGTTGTCTTCTTTGCTGACCGTTTTAAACCAAGTTTGTAAAGTGTTTGGCAATACTAGACAAGTTATCACTAACGGGTATTTTTTTTCACAGTGATTTTCTGTAAAACCAAGCACTTGTAATTCTAATTGATTGGCTTCTGAAAAACAGGCTTCTACATTAGCATTAGGGTTCACGAACTCAATCTGTTGCGCCATCGACGGGTAGTTCCCATGCCCAAATAGCAGCTCAAGTTTCGGACATGAATCGGTTTCTAAGATCAATTTGGGTTTATAAACGGGGTAAGAATAATTCTTTGAATTATTCTTTGAATCATTCTTTTTTAAGGTGTTTAAGGTAATATTCATAGTTAATTTAGGGCAACCACTTAATTTGGGGCAACCACAAGGGATTGCCCCTACAACATCATATGTCTGGATTTAAACCACTAAAATAGGCGGTACTTCTTGATCGCCTTCTGAGTTTAGTTTGTCAAGATACAATATTTCTACAGGCCCATCTGGGCTACCTGGAAAGACAGCCGTTTCGGTAGTCACATCAACCGTTTCAACCGTGCGCGTGAAACGGGTACTCTGATGAGTCGTTCTCATCAATTCCTTAAACAAGGTGTTATCATTCTGGGTAAAAGCACCCCCTTGTAACCAATCCTCAGCACACAAATTGACATCCATTGTCTTGAATGCACCTTGACAAACCATCACAAAACCCTTCACCCCACCGGGCCAAGGCGTTGCACCCTGAAAAAAATGCCATTCTTTCTCTTCTTCCGCTATCGTTTTCACCGTCAAAGCTGGCATAATATGCGGATTTTGGCTTTGAGTGGCAAGCAAGTTAGACACTAAACCGCTTTTTAAAAAGGGCAGTGTTAGCATGAGGGCAGAGAGGCCATTTTCATCCTCTGCGGTATGCACAGAAAAGGCATAGCGATCCGTCAGATTATCGAAGCTGACTTCCCGTTTTAAAAACGGATTCTTATCACGGTTCTTTTTGGGTGTCTCAAAAGCCGGATCATAGTTCGCGTCTTTAAACCAAGTGTGAGACGATTGGGCATCATCGAATTTCACCAGATGCAGTCGTTTGGCTTCATTGGCATATTCCGCCTTGTAGCTTTTAACCAAAGAGGCATGAAATAACTCAATGGCATTGGTATGATGCTTGATTTCATAATCCATCGCACCTTCCAAAGGAACGTTATTGGGCGGATGATGCGTGAAATTATTCGAGTCTTCAGAATAATCAAAAGCCGCATATCCCGAATTAACGGTTATCCAACCCGTCGCGGGATCCATTGAAAAGCCCACATAAAGCCAAAAACTCTTGAGATGAGAAGTGATGATTTCATCATCGGTGGTGTTGGTGAGTGTATAAATCATGGTGTTGCTCCTTAATAAATAACGACAAGGATTGTGTATAAGAAAGGATTTAAACTGAGTACATGCGGTTTGGAGTGCAAAATTTATTTTGCGGCACAGTATTGCAAACTAAAGTTTGCACTCCAACAAGCCGCATAACTACATTTTTTATCCTATACTAAGATTTAGTAGGCCTTGCTAACGCATTAATAAAAACAGTCTTGTAGAACTTGTCTGTTCAAACATAACACCTCTTCTTTTGGAATGTCATAATGAATTGCCCAATAATTAGCCGTTTTTCTATCAATCACTTTAGAAGATTTAACCACAGCGATGATGGCTTGATCACTGTAGTTTGCCCATAACCAGTGGATTGTTTCCGGTCGGCCATATTTCAAAATTCTTTCAATAATAAATTTTTTATCCTTGTCTTTATCAAGCAAAGTGCTATCAACATCCCAAAACAAATCCAGCAAATAATCCTCTTGATCTATCATAATATTATATTCTTTGATGTAGTTGCCAAACCTGACCTGTTTTAAAAACCTGTCAGGTTTAAAGCTTATCAAATGTGATCTTGATACCCATTTTTCCAATTAATGTCAACCAGCGGCCATGCTTGATTGGTATTATCTTCGGCAATGCCAAAACCAAATTCCGCGTCAATGGCAGGTGGGCTATCTGTTTGCGAGAGTCTTCTCAAGTTGTCGCGTGAGCCATATAACGGTTCCATCTTGACTTGGAAAGAGTTCAATGGAAACGGGCCATTAATCTGTTCCAACTCGGCAAAAGCCTTACGCCAATTGAGTTTAGCCGTATCAGCTTCTTTTAGAAACTTCCCAAAACGTTTGCTGAGTAGCCAATTTGGTGGGCGTTTTTTGTTTTCTTTCAAATCCTGCAACCCCAAATTAAACCATTTCAAGAAAATCAGGTTGCTTCGCAGCGTAGGATGCGTGAACCACAAGGTTTTGAGGTAGTCAGAGATGGATTGGCCTTTTTGGGGAATACCCGCCGCTTCGACTTCTTTGTTCAATTTCACAAAATCATTGTGAATCTTTCTAGGAAACTCGCCAAACTCTCCAAACTCGACTGTCGTCATCAGGCTGAGACAGAGTTCAAGCAAAGGGATGCCTTGAATGCCCCCCTTCAATTTTGAAAAATCTGGCAATGCAATGGATTCACGGGAAATCACCGGAAACGCATCCGATTTAACCGTTTTGTCCGTTGTCACAAAGAGCGGCAATTGGGTATGCCAACCCGTTTGGCTTAATACGCCAATGTCACCGGGCAAGAGTGCCTTGAGACTTTCCAATCCGTTTTGGGCATCGCTTTGTGCCGTTAAATATACAAATAAGGCATGATGATCCCGCTCATCGTCGTTGCACAACAACACTTCGTTATTGCTTTGGGTGCAATTGACATGCTCTTCAAATGTTTGATTAATAAGCATTATTTCAATACTTTTGTCGTGCCGCAACAGATCAAAAGTGCGGCGCAGTTGATCAATCTCGCGCACATAATCTTGCATAGACAATAACTCTTTACAAGCAGCATAATGATGCTGAAGCACCGTATTCAATTCAGCAGAGTCGGATACCGGATAATATTGACTCAGGTTGATGGCCTTTAGGCCTCGCGCTGGATCGTCAAGTAGTTCTTTTGAGGGTTGATTTTCAAACAACGCTTCCACTTTTGGATTGCCAATATGTCGTATCAAATCAAAAATCAGGCCCGACATTTTGGATAAATCAGCCGTGTCTAGTGGAACCTGACCTTCTGGCGCGGCCAGCATATATTCGCCCAATACCAAAGTATGCAAACGCATCATCAGATCATCTTGATCTATCAGGCCTTTAGCCACAAACTTATCAAATTGTTGCTCATCCTTTGCAAGTTGTTGGCATAACTGATTATTTGCCACGTAGGCTGGCCTTAAACCAGGATAATCACGCACAATCGGCATTAAGTCTTTACGTGCTTTAGCTTGCCAATCAAAACTATCTTTACCCTTCCTCAAAGTGAGTGATTCATCTGACGCAATCACCTCCAAATGATCGGTATTCATTGTACCCGATATCGTAGGCACGGTGTTATTTTGCGTTTCTGTTGTGAGGGTGACTTCGCCTACTGTGTCTCCGTCAACTTGCAATTGATAACTACCGGCAATCGGTACAGCGCCTTCAAATGAATGCAGAGTGATATCTTTAAAGGTGACAATCTCGTTTTTTTCCTGCGAATTCAGTGCTTTGCCTACCAAAGCATAATCGGTGCATTTCCAAGTAAACCGTTGTGAATCATCAGCGTTTGATACCGCAATGATTTGTTCGGCTTCTTTAACGGTGTCTATTTCATTAGCCTCAAATTGCCCCGACATCATAACCAGTGTATTTTCACGAATTTTATCGTCTACCGTGGCGCTGCCAATCACGGTATCGTTTTGCACGATTTGATACTCACCAGTTGGAATCCCTTCAGGTAACGTGGTTTGAAAGGGCACTATTTGTTTGACTTCAGAGGCCAGTCTTTTTATTTGAGCCTCTTGTCTTGCCTGAATATGCTTGTCTTTGATATCAGGAATCTGATGCAATGCGGCAACCCCAGCTATGCCGGGATAATCGCCAGTGGCATCAACCTCCATCAGTCGCGCACGATAAGTTTCGCGTAATTGGAGACTTGCGGCATCAATGTCTTTTTGTTTATCGACATAGGCCTTAAAATACTCACCTTGGGTGTTTTCGGTAATGACTTTAAGGAAGGCCTGTTTAACCGGTTGCGCGGTACAGTCCATGATGCCCGCTAAATCCGCAAACAGGCGATTCGTGATGTCATCCAGTTGCGGAGGCGAAATCGCTTTGAGGGTAGCACACTGCATGGCTTGTTTGAACTCATCCGGGCTGCCGCTTTTTTGTCGAATGATGGCATGGTATAACACCATATAGTCATCAAAACGCTCATTAAATTGCTCAAGAATATCGCCCATTGCGTCACCCATTAACAGGGCCGTTTCAACAAACAAATTTTCACAGCGTTGCCGCAATTGTTTGCGCGTAAAATTCCCCGTGGTTTCCAACGATTTTATCAGGTTAGTGCCAACCGCTTCGCTACCCGCTTGATATAAATCAGGATTAGTAATCTTCTTTCCTTCTTCTTCTGAGAGTTTATCAAAGCTGATCCCTTGTCGAATGGTATCAATGGTTTCTCGCCACTCTGCCTGGCTTTCCGCAATAATTCGCTTTTTGCCCTGCCCTTCAACACCGATTTGAAACATGACATTGCTTGCATTATTTTGTGTTTGTCCCTCAGTGTGTTCCAGGTATTTACTGGCCAACCAACAAAATAGGAATGAGTGCAACGGGCCGCTGCGTAAAAAACGGTGTACATTGTCAGAGTGTTCACGGAACAGTCTATAATAATGATCAAAATTCTTAGCCGCTTCATTAAAAGCCTTGTTGATATCGTATTCTCTGCTGCCGATATAATCGACTAACCAGCGCATATCACTTTGCTGATTAGCGAGCTTTTTCAGCGTGTCATCACCAGATTCTAAGGCTTGTCGGCACATAGCCAGCCCTTCTGAAAGGGCTTTGCGATATTCATCACCGTGATCTGTCCAATGGGTTTGCCCTTCAGTCGCCTTTTGCAATTCCTGCTCGAATTGTTGTTGTATTTTGACAACATCTTCAGGATAGGCCGTCAGGTATTTCAGAATCGTAGTGGTCAAATTAGGGTGCGAGAGAAAAGCCTGATACCAGGCTGTGTTCTCAATTTGAGAGCCACGGGTTAAGGTTTGATTGGCATAAACCAGTAAATATTCTTTAGCCAGTTTGAGCAGGGCTTTAGAAAACTTGCCTTGATAAAAACGGGCCACCTGATTGAGATCAGTCAGTAAGGCCTCGAATAAACGCCCCCCTTCTTTTTGGATAGCATGATATTGAGGCACACTGGGATCACTTTGGATATTAAAGAAAGGGCTATCGGGTTTTATTGCCAAAGGCTGCATGGACTCTAAAGGCCTTTTTTCCTGTTCGGCCTTTAACGGTGTCAGGATATGATAGGCGTTAAACACCGTATCACCAATGGTTTGGGTGTTTGTTGGCACAAAGCACAGTGCCGGTTGCACCGTTTCAAAGAATTGCGCCGAATTGAGAGGGTAAATCTCTTGATTAGGATTAGGGTTAGGCGTTTCCCGATTACTAAAACGATATTCAGGCTTGTCATCGTTGAGGCGAAACTTGCCAACGATGGTTAAGCGTTTGTTTGGGTTCATTTTTTTTAATCGTTCTCCTTTTCAGTTATCAGTTATCAGTTATCAGTTATCAGTTATCAGTTATCAGTTATCAGTTATCAAAAGCTTGATATCCAGTATGTTCAAGGCCAACAGATTTATCTGACAAACTATATATAATATTACGCCGTAAAAAGTGGGTAGGCTGAAATTTATTTTGCAATTGGAGTGCAAAATTTATTTTGCAATTGGAGTGCAGGCTGCATTTTCAAAAAAAGGCTCATTATCAATCTGCACAAAAGCAAAATGAATTTGCAACGAAAAGCCGGCAGCAAAAATAGCCCGCTATTCAAGATTTTCCATGACGTTTTGAAAAACGGATATTGTTTCCGATTGAACCGCTGCTGTCAACAAGGTTTTTAATTGCGCCTCCTTGCTGATAGTCAACAACTGTTGTTCTATTTTTTGATAACGGGATGCGGGGGGATCAAAACGCAAAACGAGTATATCTAACAAATCTCGACGACGTGCCATCAGAGAACCTTCCGCACGCGCTTCAGTCATCGACAGGCTTTGTTTTAATTCTTCTGGCACGGGAAGACGACTGGGTGTCGGAAAGTGGGTACAGATAATATAGGTATAGATTTGCTTACCCTTGATATTTTCTTCACTATACAACACATCCTCATCGGTATGCAGACTGCTAAACACCACATAGTAGCCTTCATCCAAGCCTTCCGATTTGAGATATTCGGCCAACTGAGCTTTGCCTTTCTTGAATCGTGTCGGCGTGCTAAAGACTTTGATTTCAATCAGATAGCGGTACTGGTTATAAACAATTAATAAATCGGTTCGTCCTGCCCCCGATGGGACTTCTACAAAGGTATGGCCTTCTAAGGCTTCGACAAAAAAGTGGATAAAACCATCAAGGGAGTAATGCCAAGCCGCTTCTTTCAAGTTCTCGGTATCAAAGGCTTTGAAGCCACGTCTTCGCACGTATTGCCGGTATTGCTTGAGTAATGCGTGGATATTTAATCCATCATCCTTCAGATACGCCTCAAAAGTGTCATGAGCCGTCATCCCATAATGCCTGGTTTCACCGTTATGCAGCGGACGAAAGGCGGTAATAATACACTTGCTATATAACGGCACCAAAATACCCACATGATCGTTTATATTCTCTATGACACCATTGGCATGTAGATAAGCGATGTCTTCAGCATAGACACTGAAATCAATGGGTTCTTCACCAAATAACAATCGGCACATAAAGGCCTTTTTTTCTTTAGCCTTTTGGACAATATTCAGGATGTTTTTATCATATTTCGATTTTAAGAAATAATTCAACGTCTCGAAAAAATCCGCCAGAGTCACCGTTTGATCAATAGCAACCTTTTCAACCAAATGTGCGGCCAGCGCACAAACCAGCCCAGGTTGCCCTTTGGTATTGTCATAAATGGCCTTGATGACTTCCGGTTCAATTTTCTGACCCGATTCGAGCATATATTGCTCAAGCAACAGATTGACTTCGGCTTGGCTAAAATAGGAGACTTTTAATTCTTCGGCCACATTGAAGGGAGAAGCTGTTGAAGTGACCAATTTGGCAATGGTACTGACACCGACAAGGAGCAGAGAATGAAGGGCATGATATGGTTTTCGATGATACATTTGTCGAAAGGCATGCATCACCTCACTTAAAACAGAATCCGGTATGCCTTCAAATTCATCGATGACGAGAACAAGAGATTGATATTGTTGAATTTGTTCAAAAAAATATTTCAGTTCAACCGGATTTTTAATGGTTTGTTCAGATTGAATTTGATGTTTTGCCAATTCTTGATGAAGTTGATTATTTAAATCTCGGTAAAAAACGTCGCTAGTGACTGTCTTCAAACTCTCAAAACTAATCCAAATCGGGGTAAAACCGTCTTCTTTAACAGCCTCAAGTAAGAGTTGAAAGTAGGTGGTTTTCCCGGATTGTCTGGGAGAAAACAGCGTAAAATAGCGGCCCTTTCGCACTTTTTCTTGACCAATCGTAATTAAGGCCTCACGCATGACAGTGTAATGTAGGGCCGGATTACAGGGCCCTGAAGTATTGAACTCGCGCATCGTTCTCCTTTGTGAATTGGGAATTTTTCAAAAATGAATGATGACTCATTAAGATAGGGCTATGGGCCCTTCTTCTTGAATCTCAACAATCAGTGAATAGGAGGGAAGCAAACTAAAATGCTGGGCATTCCAAGCAAGGCCGACGTATAAACGCGCTAAATGCGCTTAAACGAGATCGTGTTGAACCAAACGGCGCTCATTTAACTCATCACTCAAGAGTTGAAATATTTGATCGTTATGGGTTGTCATCATCTCTATTCCTTCTTATTAATTGATACAGCGTTTCCCGATTGAATGAAGTTGGATTTTTGTTACATATTTATTTTGCCAAGGCCTTTGGAGTGCAAAATTTATTTTGCATCGACTTGGAGTGCAAAATTTATTTTGCGAAGGCGAAGTGTACTTTATTCAATCGGGAAACGCTATAGCGTTTCCTGATTTAGTGAAGTATAAGATTATAATCTATAAATTTGAAGCAAAATAACAGGCACTCCAATTGCAAAATAAATTTTGCACTCCAAGTCGATGCAGTTTAGGGTAACGGAAAATCTGGAAGGCTTTGATCAATTTTTGCCATTAAATCAAGAGTTTGTTCTAAGGCGGCTAGGATATAAAGATAATGGGTGCAGTCATCATAACTTAATTGACGGCCTTTTCTGTCTTTCAGCCATTTTTGGCAAACTTGATAGCCGCCGATATGGCATTGCCAGATTGCTTCGGTGACGTGATCAAAGTATTGGGTTTTGTTGATATAGACTTTTTCGTTTTTATAGGTGATTTTCTCAACTAGGTTGTTGCCTTCAATGGGATAACTGCTGTCATTGTCAATCTCGGCTTCCATTAAATGAATGCTTACCAGTCGCGAACCCAATTTAGCGAGTTGTTGAAATAACGTTTTGTCACGGGTTAAGGGTAAACGCGGAAAATCGATTTTTAGAAATTCCGCATAGCGTTCGCGATAAATCGGGCTATGAAAGACAGCGTACAGATAATGAAAAATGTCTTCAGGGCCAAAAGTGGTGGTTAAATCGCCCGTGCCGTCGTCTCGGAATGGCAGTTTTAAACCGGTTGCGATGTCTTTGATGAAATTGGGAGCAAAATTGGGTTTGCGTTTGCTTGAGGAAGAATTTAGGAGATCGGTTGTTGGGTAAATGTAGAGAGGGAAAAGATAGTTCACCTCCTTTATAGAAACAGTATGATGCTGAATAATTGAGTTAGTACAAAATACATGTTCCCAGCCACGAGCAATTTCGATTGAACGTGTTGTACTAAAACCCAAATTTTTTCCAGCCAATATATGTTGCATGATCTTTTTCACCGTTCGCCAAACAACAGCATCATGGTAGTAGATGTATCTCTTTTCAAAAGGACGATACAAAACCTCAGTCAGATATTTTTCAAACTCTTTCTCTTCAATGTTCTGTAACATCTGCCACGCTTTTCTGATGTCCCAACCCTTTTTCTTTCTGATGTTAAATTTTTCATGTAATTCATCATCAGATAACGCTGCATTTCTGAACGCCATGATTCTAGTCAACAAGGCATCTTTATCATGATCAATCACAAATTCATCGCGTGCTGTTGTCATCCCAACACCATGAAGCGGCATCATATCTGTCACTTTCCAATAGTGTTCATACTCATTTCGTAATGTGGTGTCTTGTGGAATAAACAAATAAAACGGCGAAGTCGGTTTTAACTCTTCCCAATGAGTCGTTTTCACATCTTGCTTTTCTAACCAAGCATATTTACTCTCACGCTTTCCCCATAATTCAGCATGAAAGACTTTAGTAGCTTTTGGTTTCGATTGATGTTTGACAAAGAGGCTAATAGCGACACCTTGTTGAATGTCAAACACATTTTTATCAAGACTGCCATCAGGCGATTTTTCCTTCTTTTTTGAATTTCCATGTAAATCAAGTACATAAATTTCATCAAAATCCTGCATTAATGCCTGACGCATTCCTCGAAATGTGGGATTGTCCAAATAACCATGATTTGTGATAAAGCCTAATATGCCATAGCCGGTTTGTTCAATTCGCCATTGGGAAAAACGGATAAATTTGACATAATCATCATTTAACCATTTTGAATTTTTTTCTTTTAATGGCTTACCATCCACTTGAAAATAATCCGCGATTTTGGCACCACGTTCATCAAGTCCTTTCAATAAATTAATAATCCATCCTCCCACATTAGCAGAATGCCCTGAATAAGGCGGATTCCCGATAATCACCATCACAGGCGAATCTCGTTTAACTTCACTGGCATCGCGCCCTTCATTAAGCAACCATTCCATAAATGGCAATGTCGGTGTACTGCCTTTTTCAAAAGCTTCTTCCAAAGTATTGGTCAAAAAAATCCGTAACCGTTCATCCGAATCAAACTGATATCCCATTTCCTGCAATTGCAAACCCAGTTTGATATGCGCGACAGTATAAGGGGCCATTAATAATTCAAATCCTTGTACACGCGGTAACAAATGTTCACTGACATAAGTTGACCATAATCCTTTATTTTTCATGAACTTGGCAAAAATATGATTAAATACGGCATATAAAAAAGTCCCGGTGCCTACTGCGGGATCCAAAATTTGCACTTGATGCTTTCCTGATTTCAAACGGCTATTATCGGCTAAGCCGTCACGTAATTTAAACCGCTGTTTTAACAAGATATCGACTGAGCGTACAATATACGAGACAACGGGTTCCGGCGTATAATAAACGCCGCGCATTTCCCGCATGGTGGGATCATAATGCTTTAAAAACGTCTCATAAAAATGTACGACGGCATCTTCTTGTCGAGTCTGTTTACCAAAATCTTTTAAAATTTCGGCAATATCGGCATGATTTAAGACGACAACTAAATGTTCAACTGCCCAGACTAAACGCTCATCTAATTCGATTCCGACAATTTGACTGAACAAATTCCGCAAAAACGGATTCGTTTTAGGCACATAATGCCCCGCATGAATCCGCGAAAACGGCTGATTGAATGCGCTACATTTTGCCGCAAATAAACCATAGCACACGGTTTGAGCGTACATATCCGCAAAGGTTTCAACCGTTAAGCTATCCATTAACACTTTGCGAAAACTCTCAAACTGATTATGCAAGGCTCCTGTTTTTTCTTGCTGATAGGCATTAAAAATCAGGCTACGCATCAAACGCGCAATCTTCGCCATACGAGCCGCTAATTCTTCAGGATGGCGTATCGTGATGACTTGAGCATGAATAAAAATATCCAATAATCGCTGAAAATCAGCAAACCTTGCAGGCAAGGGATTTAAAATACCCGCTTGATCAATTTCTGCCAAGCGCACTGTCATTTGAGATTGGCCCTCTACAAACCAACGAAACTCTAAATAATCGGTTAGAATCAAATTGTGCAAAGAGTCTAAATAACGTTCCAGTTGTTCTGTTTTTAAGGCATTTTCTAATGAGACGCCGATATCCTTTGCTTCGATATAGCCTAATGGCATATTATCGGCTTGGGTATCCAGTATGACTAAATCGGGCGAACCACATTCAATGCGTTTGGGTTCATTGACGGCATTAATAGTAGGAAATAGCGTTTTTAACAAATTTACCAAGGCTGGGCGATGAGTATGTTCCTTGGCTATACCTGTGTTGAGATTAATTTGAAGTTGATTTAGGTATTGGTTAATTGGATTAGTCATAAATTTAATAACTGTTTTTTTCCTAACTACAAAAACCATAAGTACAAGGATTGTATATAAGAAAGGATTTTTAAAACGGGGTGGGCCGACATTCGCAAAATCAATTTTGCACTCCAAACGTTCGCAAAATCAATTTTACACTCCAAACGTTCGCAAAATCAATTTTGCACTCCAAAAAACGGCAATAAATTTGTAATTAAAAGGCTATTTTAAACGCCAACAACATGAATCGTTTTATCCGCAACTTGATGGGTTTGCCAAAAAATCTTGTCGTCCCAAGAAACCGTTTTTCGTTTATCAAAGACAATCAACCACCCTTCTAAACACGCCAATTTTTCCATATATTTTCCTAATTGTTTGAGGCCTTCTTGATAGGTTTTCTGCCCGTAACGGATTTTTAATTCAATGGGGTAGTTGAGCCCTTGATATTGTATATATAAATCCAGTCGTTGACGGCCGGCGGCCATTTCGCGTGAAACCAATCCGCCACTATTAACGATGCGTTGTAAAAACGCTTGAAGTGTTAAATGGGGAGCGGCTTCAATATATTGATATCGTTCTACCCATATCTCACTGTTTTGTCGCCAAAATTGCTGAAAATCAGATAACAGGCCTTTCATATCCAGTTTGCCATCTATGAGGTAGGTAGAGGCCGCTGGTATTGAGGGGATATCGTCTAATTCTTGTTGTGAACGAAAACTGAGAGTGCGAACAATAATTTCGCCATAAATCGGATTAGATGGCACCAAGTGATTATCGGCTTCGCGTAATAATCCCAAGTCAAGCACATATTGGTAATCATCATCCAGTAAATCGTATCGTTTGCTCTCGCCGATAATCACGGGTTCGACAATGCGTTGCACTCGCGCTTCAGTTAAGCGTTCCATTAAGCTATCAATATGCGTATCTCGCCTTTTAATCAGGGTTTGTACGGCCTGTTCAACATGCGCCAACTGAATCGTTTTGGAAAAATCTTTCCCCAGGATTTTGACAACAATTTCCTTGGCAATCGCATTCACTAACCAAGGTTGTCCTTGTGTATTGTGATAGATTTGCTCAATAACCGCAGAGGAAAAAATTTGCCCCGTTTGTGCGGTATGCTGGGCATAAAGATTAGCCGTTTCCGATTGGGTAAAATTCTTTAAACTGAAGCTTTCAGAAACAATATTAAAAGGGCTCGCACTACCCAGTGTGTCCCTGTCATCACGGATTTTGCCCTTGTAATCACGAATATTCCGCATACCCACCAGGCCTATAGAATGCACAAAGGGGATATCATCACGGTCGATATATCCATCCCGAAGTTGCCGCAAAAATGAAATCAGCGTGCCATTTGACAAACAATCTACTTCGTCAAACAAAATGACTAAAGGTTTATCGAGTTGCCGACAAAATTGCGAAAGCACTCGAAGCAAAACGGTGGTAAAATCGGAATAATCAGGCTCTTGGGCAAAAGTATAAGGACTGAATGCCTCATTCGCTTCCACTTTATACTGCAATTTTTTCACAATCGCGGGAAGGCCTTCTTTAGTCTGAACTATACCCTGCACGGTTTCAAGCGAACAATATAAGGCATAATAGTCTCCCGTTTCATTCAATTGCTTGGTTAATTCTAGCAACAGCGTCGTTTTACCCGATTGTCGTGCGGCATGGATCACGAAATACTGCTTTTGTTCTATCAAATCAAGCAAACCCACACAGCGTTCTTCTGTCGGTAGCATATAGTGTTCAGCCGGACGACAGGGCCCAGCAATGTTAAATGTTTTTTTCATGTTGTTTGTCTCCTGTCAAGATTGAGAATCAGGTGCAAAATTCATTTTGCGGCCCTTCTGGAGTGCCTATTATTTTGCCAAGGCATTTGCAAACGAAACTTTGTACTCCGATCACCCCTTTATGACTGATTTGACCAATAATAACCCAAAAATGTGTGTGTTTTTGAGCCAGAATTTGAAAACGGATAGCTGCTAAGTCCAGATTCACTTACCAGCTATCAGTTTTCGTAGAGACGCGATGCTTCGCGTCTCTGTTTCGACGCGAGCCCTCGCTAGAGATGCTTCGCGATCAAGACGCGAAGCTGAGATGCGAAGTTGAGATGCGAAGTTGAGACGCGAAGTTGAGACGCGAAGCATCGCGTCTCTACATTGCACAGATGTGAAGCCCAGACGTTTCGATGCGAAGTTGAGATGCGAAGTTGAGACGCGAAGCATCGCGTCTCTACATTGCACAGATGTGAAGCCCAGACGTTTTGATGCGAAGTTGAGATGCGAAGTTGAGACGCGAAGCATCGCGTCTCTACATACGTTTTTTGGGAGGGGAAACTAGTGCAAGAAAGCGGAAATATTCAGACCACCTGTTTTTAAATTATATTAAAATTGAATCAATCCTGCACGACTATTAAACTTAAACGGTCACTTCGGCTACCCACAAATCATGTTTGTTGCAAAAACTGGTTGCATAAAACTTAGAACCATGCCCTTCCGGTAACTCAAATTTTGAAACCGGTTCATCCTCGGGCTGAAACACTTTTCCACCAATCACGGTTCCTTCTTCAGAAACGAGGGTATGACGAACGATATAATGGTTTTTCATCATAGGATGATCTGTGGTAATCGTCACTGTCTTACCTTGGATGCTCACTTTGGGAAGATGGCCCTCGACTTTTTTTGCCCATTGTCCAGGATCGTCCGCTGTATAAACGATATTAGAAGGCAATGCTCCAGAACCAGATGTGGCTATAGCGAAGGTTTGTCCAAGTGCGACACCTGATGCCACACCTAATCCTATCTTAATAAAATCTCTTCTATCTGCCATGATATATCTCACTTTTTCGATGTGTGTAGTTAAGCTTGGGCGATAACAAAGGTTCAGTTTGTATGAAAGAAAGTCCACCTAGAACAACACGTTTGAAGAGTGGACTAAGTGGGAATAATCTCATAGCAATCATTTTATGTCAAATCTTTGAAAAGGGCGCATTTCTAAAAAAAGGTATTATAAATACTGAAGCACAAATAAACGGCCATTTTACCGTAAAGGGCCCCATTTTGCGAATTTTGAAATCAGTGTTTCAGGCAAACGTTTTTGCGCGCAAAAACTTTGCGTGAAAATCAATTCTGCGTTGTGGGCGGAACCTGCAACCAAAAAGTCACTGGCCCATCATTAATTAAACTGACTTGCATGTTGGCTCCAAATTGGCCAGTAGCCACTATGGGATGGCGTTGTTTGGCGGCTTGATGACATAAATAATTGAACAAGGTTTCTGCCTGTTCAGGGGAGGCTGCGGGGGTAAAACTGGGTCGGTTACCTTTGCGCGTGTCGGCCGGTAGCGTGAATTGGGGCACTAAAAGCAATCCGCCTTTTGTATCTGTGAGGCTTAGATTCATTTTACCTTCATTGTCTTGAAAGACACGGTAAGCGAGTAAACGTTGCACTAACCGATCGGCCTGTTTTTCCGTATCATGACGCTCTACACCAATTAAGACTAATAATCCTGAATCAATGTGTGCAATGGTTTTTTGTGCAACGATGACGCTTGCTGTTGTGACTCGTTGTAGTAAACCTATCATTTTGTTTTCAGTTATCAGTTATCAGTTATCAGTTATCAGTTATCAGTTATCAATGCATTGATATTCACTATTGGAAAGGCCAACTTATGTATCTGACAAACTATAGATTAGGCGTATTGATTATTGAGCCGGTTCTGAAAATCGTTCTGCTTGTTCGTCCAGTTCTAATAAATATTCTGCTTCCTCGTCGTCTTCAGAACGACTACCGGTTTGTTCGCTTTTCTTTTCATCCGAAGTTTCCTTTTCAGAAGAGGTTTCCTGTTCGTCGTCTTGCCAATAATCTTTATTGGCTTGATTACCCAAGTTGTCAGGGGTTTCCGTTGGGGCTGTGACTTGATGTTCTGATTTTTCAGAAGCCGGTTTTTCAGAGTGAAGTATTTCAGGTTCCGCGTCATCCCAACAACCGACTAGCGCGAATAAGAATGTGAAGCTTAATAGATAAAATTTCATAAGTATGCCTCCAGTTAATGAGATGATGTGCTAAAAAAGTGATAGAACGCAGATTGATCTGATTGTCATGATTTCGGCTTCCATCAATTAATCAGTTCAAGATCGAACTGCTCACTACCGTTTGTTGACATTTGTCAATAATAACAAAAAATACCCCATCTTTTAATTTTCTGAGTCAGGGTTTCTGAATTAACGGATAACTGATAACGGATAACGGATAACTGATAATTGATAATTGATAATTAATAAGTTGAAGATAACACTGAAAGGCCTTAATATTAAACATTATCATTCAACATTATCATTCAGTGTTTGGTGAATAGCGTTTTGCTCAATTCAGTTTACTGAGTTAATGAACTCATGAACTCATTAGATTTAAATTTAATTTAACAGAGAAATTATATATATGTCGGCTTTAATTTGTGGTTCTTTTGCTTTTGATACCATTATGGTATTTAACGATAAATTTAAACATCACATCCTGCCTGATCAGATGCATATTATCAATGTGTCGTTTTTGGTACCGGATTTACGTCGTGAATTTGGTGGGTGCGCGGGTAACATTGCCTATAACCTCAATTTGTTAGGTGGGGATACGCTGCCTATGGGTACAGTGGGAACGGATTTTGCGCCTTATGCTGAATGGATGGATCACTGTGCTATTCCACGCACACACGTCATGACTGTTGATCATAGTTATACTGCCCAAGCGTTCATTACGACGGATATGGATGATAATCAAATCACTGCTTTTCATCCGGGCGCAATGAATTTTTCCCATTTAAAGAAAATTTCTGAAGCGCAAGGCGTGACGCTGGGTATTGT
>Ga0316201_10000379_pt1 | contig 24791 bp, 24 predicted proteins | sample CS6wburrow_MG_FD_204516 | JGI IMG/M metagenome (GOLD analysis project Ga0316201, IMG submission 204516) | Coastal sediment microbial communities from Delaware Bay, Delaware, United States - CS-6 worm burrow | ecosystem: Environmental > Aquatic > Marine > Coastal > Sediment | place: USA... | reverse complement strand
CAAAGGAGGCATCAAGTGAGGTACAAAGGACAAACGCCAACACATTTATGGATTTGACGTTGTCATCCCGGAAGGTAGAAAAAGAAATGACGCCAACAATATTGGTAATGCAAAGATTACATTATCAAGATTGTACGGGCAATTGGTTGGACAAAACGGGAAAAGCCATAAAACATATTTGTTTACCGGGGGAATTATCAAATGATGTAAAGCCGGAAGAATTATCAAAAAACTACATTAACGGGTTGTTAGATCCCATTCGATTGAGTAAAAAGGTTTTGAATCAAATGAAAATGGATTTGGGATCGTATGGGTATGCCGGACAAATCATGCAAACCCCAACACCACAGGGCGGGGGGATATGGAAAAAATGGTTTATTGGTGTCCCGGACAATATATTTCCCAAATTATCAGGCGGACAAATCACGCAAGTTGGCACGGATTGGGATTTAGCATACACGGAAAAAGAAACGAATTCGGCAAGTGCATACGTTACGGCGGGAAAAGTAGGGGAAAAAATGTACGTTTATGATGTTGGTTGGCGTTGGGTTGAATTCCCAAAATTAATCCCTTACATGAAATCACAACAATCACCCCATTACATAGAGGCAAAAGCATCGGGAAAAAGTGCAAAACAAGTATTGACAAATCAGGGCATCCCGGCAATAGAAGTCACGGTACAAGGAGGGGACAAGATCGCACGGTCACAAATGGCATCCCCGTATGCCGAGGCCGGATTGATTTATGTTCGCCAATCGGTGTTGGATCGGTTGTACAACGACAGTAAACAAGGGTTGTTGATGTTCCCAAACGCACACGATGATTTAAACGACGCATTTGTTCAATCGGTCAACCGATTGTTGGCGGGGCATCAGGTGTTTACATTTTAACGCATCACGATATTATTTTTAACTATTTTTGGTAAAACTTACCGAAAATGGCAATCATAAATTTACGTAAAATAGGCACACGATTAACCAACTATTTATCAGGAAACAAGGGGATTCAAAACGCATTTAATCAAGCATTTTACCGTTATGTTGGCACGGGATTCACGGCATACGACACATCCGGGACATCATACGTTGAACATGGATTTAATACAAATCCGATTGTTTATGCGGTCATATCACAAATGGCAACAAAAACGATGTCCGTTCCTTTTTGTGTTAAAAGGGTTGAAGATCAACAAGCCAAAAAAAAATTAAAAACTTTTCAGCATTACGATTTTCAAACAAACCCCGCATTGTATTTGCAGAAATTGAAAATGGAAGATCGGGCATACCAAGAAGAGGAAATGGACATGCCGATCGAAAAGCCGAATCCGTATCAAAATTGGAATGAGTTGTTTGCGTTGGCAAAGGTCTTTTTGCGGACAACGGGCAACGTTTATTTTTATCAGGTGTTTCCGGATGACGGGTCAAACAAAGGAGTGCCGAAACAATTGTATGTTTTACCTAGCCATTTAGTGAGCATTGTTTTAAAACCCAATGCCAACATAATGTTGGACGAAAACCCCGTTGGTCATTACATGTTGATTGAGGGGAACACGTCAATTGAATTCCCGGGCGATAGTATTATACATATAAAATTACCAAACCCCAATTTTGGCGAATCCGGGGAACATTTATATGGACAATCCCCGTTGCGATCAGCATTAAAAAACATCCAATCAAGCAACGAAGGGTTGAATCAAAACGTCAAAATGATGAAAAATTCCGGATCTTACGGGTTCATATCCGGGAAAAATGTTACGTTGACGCCGGAACAAGCGGATCAAATAAAGCAACGATTAACAGAAATGGAGGCCGATAGTTCGGTTTTATCAAATTATGCGGGGGTATCGGTTGAGGTTGCATTCACACGATTGAATTTAACAACGGAAGAATTGAGGCCGTTTGATTATTTGGAATTTGATCAAAAAACCATTTGCAACGTGTTGGGTTGGTCGGATAAATTATTGAACAACGATGCGGGTGCGAAATATGACAACGTTAATCAGTTCCGGAAACAAGTTGTTACGGACAACATTATTCCGGATCTTACATTGATTGCGGAAGGGTTGCATTCGTTTTTAAAAAGATATCCCAATTATCAAAGCACGGAATTAGTATTCAAGGCCAACCAATTACCCGAAATGCAACAAGACACGGAAAAATTGTCGCAATGGATGACAAATTTATTGGATCGTGGCGTGATCAGTAGAAACGAAATGCGAACGGCGTTACAATTCCCCGAATTAGAAGATCCGGAAATGGAAATTCACACCGTTGCAATGAACATAATTCCAATACAAACGGCATTGGCAGTCCCGGAAGATATCCCCAACGAAGAGGAAGAAACCGACACGGAGGGTGACGACGAATGAATTTGCGTATTACAAGACAACAAAGAATGCAAGTATTGCAACAAAATGAACAAAAGTATTGGACAAGACAATTTCAAGTTTATGAAAATATTGGTCGTGCAATAATGTTCCGGGCGATCCGCCGTATGTTGGAAAAATTGCCATACGAAAACATGACGATATCAAATTACCCGGGTATCGTGAAAATCAATCTTCAAACAAGTGACATTTTTAATGCATTGCGGGACATTTACATTCGGGTATCCGCATCGCACACCGTTCAATTGCACACGGAAATAAACGAATCAATTACAAGCGTCAAAAGGACAAATATATTCGGAACATTCATCGCAAAATTTGTTGTTGAATATTTAAGGCAGTACGGAGGGCAACGGATTGTCAGCATGAAGGAAACGTTGGCGAAAAAGGTGATCAATGTCATTGCAGATTTGATTGAAAATGAAGATCCCGAATCATTTTATATGATCATCGACAAGATAAAAAAAGAAGTGTTGGGGGATCGGTTTTATCAATATGAGGTTTGGCGTATTGTCAGGACGGAAATAACAACGGCATCAAATGTGACGGCGTTAAAAATGGCAGAAGATGAAAAACGTTTGGTGTTGGATAAAAAATGGGTTTCAATTGATGATCATCGTGTGCGGACAAAAGGTTGGGATCATTTAGAAAAAAACGGTCAATTAGTCCCGGCCGACGATGTTTTTGAATTCATCAACAAAAAAACGGGTGAAGTTAATACACTTTTACATCCGGGCGATCAAAAACATGGCGTTGCGGGAAACATTATTAATTGCCGTTGCCGTGTCACGTTGGTTGCAAGGAAAGACGAAAACGGACAATTGATCCGGAGGGGTACGGAGGCGGAACGGCGATATGTTGAACCGAAAGATCCATACAAGAACCGAACAATGGCAGATTACGAAGACGCAATTCAAAAATTAAATTACGAACGGGCGGGGGTTTATGACAAGGACGGAAATCAAATATTTGAAAAAGGAGGGCAAAAAAACCATGTTAATTTTACGGGTCGGGAAATGGGATACTTGCCGGGCAACACATTAACGCACAATCACCCGGGCAATCATTCAAACGGTCAATATGGGTCGAGTTTTAGTGATGCGGATATCCGGTTGTTTTCGTATAACGGATTGCAAGAAATTCGAGCAATTACGGTTGACGGACGTTTATTTAGTTTAAAACGAAAATTGCCGTTTGAAAGTACAACCGATTTGTTTTATACAGAAAGTAATAAAATGAAGTCATTACAACGTTTAATGAAACGCACCGAAGGTAAAGTCCGAAATCAATTTCAAGAATGGATACAAGAAACGGCCATTGACGACGACGTTGTGAATGAACGAATTGATTTTGCACAGGCCAATCATCATCATTTTGCATGGAAATATATTTTTGAAAACAATGCATCATATCGTAAACATTACAAATATTCCGGTGAAGCCAAAAAATTTGGCAAGGAATTCATTGACCCAACATTAGGGTTGAAATCAATAAAGGCAGAAGAAATTGTAAATGATTTCACGGTCAATCAATTGGATTATGAAGGATTTGAGGCAATTTATAAAAGAATAAGAAATGGAAACAGTTGAAAAAAACAAATACGAATACCGTATTTTGCAATCATTTAAGTATGACAACGAAGAAAAATACGTTCGTGAGGTGTCATATTGGAAACGCGGACGGTGTGTTTGCACATCAAAAAATGCAATGTTGATATTTCAATCCAATCCAACGGAGGCGGACATCATTGCAAAACTTAACACAATTTGAATTGTTTATTTATTAGTTTTGTTTTATGACAGGAATGTTACAATTTAAAAACTTGACCGGATCGGTCAAAGACGTTGACACAAAAAACAACGTGATCACGGGATATTTGTCAGCATTTAACAATGAAGATTTTGACAAAGATGTAATATTGCCCGGATCTTTTAAACGTTCGTTGGATACCCGACGGGATAAAATATTGTTTCTTAATCAACATAAATGGGAACAACCACATGGAGGGTTTGCCGTTTTAAAAGAAGATTCACACGGACTTTATTTTGAAAGCAACCCTTTGATTGACACATCATATTCCCGGGATGCGATCAAATTATATTCGGCCGGGATAATGAAGGAACATTCAATCGGATTTCAAGTTGTGCAAAGTGATTACGACAACGAAAAAGGCATCCGACAGATAAAAGAAATTAAATTGTACGAAGGATCGAACGTCACAATGGGGGCGAATCCAAATACACCTTTTAGGGGATTCAAATCCGTTAATTTAAAAGACATAAACGATCAGGTCAAGGCAATTACAAATGTAATTCGAAACGGCGATTTGACCGACGAAACATTTGTTCAATTGGAAATTGCATTAAAACAATTACAATTGGCGAGTTTTAATTTAGGAAAAGAAAAGGCATTCAAGAAAAAAGACGACCCGACGCATGTTACTCGTTTGGATCTTGACCCGCTAATATCAGTATTTAAAAAACACACAATCATATAATTATGAAGTCAGAAGATTTAGACAAAGCAATCGACGAAATGAAAAGTTCGATCGCGGGTCAAAACCAAAAGGAAATCAACGAAAAAGTTTCGTTGTTGAAAAAGGAAATGGAAGAAAAGATTTCCGAAAGCAAAGACAATGTCCGTGAGGAATTGCAAAAAGAATATTTGGCGGAAATGAAAAATGTCCGCGACGAATATGACAAAGCGTTGGAAGAAAAGCAAAAGCATCTTGACGCAATGGATATCCGCATTAAACAAAATGTGAGCAAAAAAGAAGAAAAAGGCGAACGATTTATTGTTTCAATGGCAGATGCCATAAAAGAAAATTACGACAAAATCAAATTGGTTCGTAAAGGTGCATCGGCATCAATGGAAATCAAGGCCGTTGCCGACATGACGTTGGGCAACAACTTGACGGGTGCATCAATTTTGACGTATCAGCAAGGAATCGCCGGAATACCAAGTCAGGCAGTTAATTTCGCCGATCTTGTTCCGACGGTTGGAAGTGCAACGGGAACATATATCATTTATCGTGAAACTGGTGCTGAAGGGTCAATTTCCAATCAAACGGAAGGGGCATCAAAAACCCAAAAGGACTATGACATCGCTCAAGTGACGTACAACGCCGATTACCGATCAGGGTTTGCCCGATTCAGTAAGCAAATGGCGACGGATCTTCCGTTCTTGACATCATGGTTGCCGGGTGCATTACGAAGGGATTATTTCAAGGTTGAAAATGGTGATTATCACACGTCTTTGGTTGCTAATGCAGTAAAGGCGACAAACACTTTGACGACCGGAATCGAAAGAATTATCAACGACATTGGTTTGTTGGAATCAACGGATTACGTTCCAACCGGAGTATTGTTGAACCCGATTGATTGGGCAAATATTGCCAACACCAAGCCGTCGGATTTCAGTCTTCCGAGGGTTGTTGAATATGTCAACGGAACGTTGGTTGTTCATGGTGTGCCGGTATTCAAGGCGTCTTGGGTTACTGCCGGTACTTATTTTATCGCCGAATGGAATATGGCGAAAAAAGTTGTTGTTGACGGATTGGCGGTTGAATTCTTTGAACAAGATGCCGACAACGTCACGAAGAATCTTATCACGGCAAGGGTTGAAAGTCGAAACGTATTAGCATACGATAGATTGGAGGCTTTTATTTACGGAAACTTAACCGGTGCACAACCTGTTTAAAAATTTGGGTTGGTTCATTTCGAAAGATCCCCGGCAATTATATTGTTGGGGATTTTTTTTGGATTAATTTTTGCATTATACAGTACATGAAACATTTATACATTATTTATGTAATATTATCAATTTTGTTGATCGTGTTGCCATTTTCGGGGTTACACGGTTGGGTTGGGGTTTGGATCGGGTGCATATTCGGTTCATTATTCACGGCAAGGTTAATATTAATCAAAAGCGGAAAAAATATTTAACGCATGGTCGGTTTGTTTTTTACTATTTTTGGGTAAAACATATCAAATGGCAAAGATCAAGGTTAAATGCAAATCATTATCGTTTCGGGAACGATCGTTGGATTTCAAAAGAATTCGACCGGGAAACATTATATCCGTTGAAAAGGATCGTGCAAAGATATTATTTGACGGAGGTTGGGTTGATTATGTCAACAAAAATGACATTCCAAAAAAAGAAAAGTCGGCAGAACCCGAACGGGAAACCAAAGAATTGAAAGAAGGTAAAGAAGAAAACAAATAATGGCCTACATTGACGTTTTACCGTTGGCGGATGTGAAAAATTATATCCGTGTTGACATTGTTGAAGACGATGCGGACATCACAATGATGATAAATTCGGCAATGGAATACATTGAAAAGTTCACGGGGCACATTTTGTATCAAAGAAATATGGACTATTTGTTGATTAATGGTTGTGCTCGGGTGTATGATTACCCAATCAACGATTTAGTTTCGCCAACAACAGTTACCGGATATTTAAAACCGGGATACAAGTTTTACCAAAACACCAACACAACGGACGAAACATTGACGTTGGATATGGGTTACGCATTGGCATCGGATGTTCCGGATGCATTATTGCAAGTGGCAAAGGAAATGATCAAAGTTTGGTATTTCGATCAGGACAAACAGATTGAAACATCATTAATTCCAAACAACGTGATGAATGTATTATACACGTATAAAAGGCATTTGATTTGAAAGGTAGAAAATTAGATAGGCGGATTGAAGTTTGGGTTGCGGGTCAAACAACAGACGGTTTCGGCGGACAAGAAACGACAGAAACGTTGCAATTTACAACGTGGGCAAGGATTGAAGAGGTCGGAAATCCAACACGGTATTTGAACATGGGATTCGCCGATCTTGAAAATAGTGTTGAAGTATGGATCAGGCGTCGGCCAAGTTTAGACACAGGGGCGGACAATATATTTTTTAAATATCAAAACGCAAGATACACCGTACAACATGCAACGGACAAAATGTTGACGCGGGGTTTTGTAAAATATTTATGCAAGAAGGAAAGAATTAGCAATGTAATATCGGGTGCGTCCGGAGGCGGATTCCCGTTTGTTTTTAATACATAAAATTATGCCATTAACAGTACCATTAAAAAACCCAGGCGATCAATTCACAAGTTCGGAATTCAACGAAATGTTGAACGCACTTAATGATTTTGTCGACAGTAATTTCAACATAACGTTGTCGCAATTAATTGATTTGTCAGTTAATGGGACACAAACAATATCGGTTCAAGCAAACGAACCGAGTTCACCACAAACAAACGATGTTTGGATTGATATTAGTTAACTTTAAAATGATTAAAAAATGAGTTCATTTACTAACACTTTTGAAAATGACGTGTTGTTATTGTTATTCAACAACACAAACATTGGCGATTTAGGCGATGTTACCGGCGTACAGGGATCAAGTGCACCCGGAAGCCTATATATTGCCTTATTGACGGCAGATCCAACGGATGCGGGAACGCAAACAAACGAAGCGACATTTGGTGCGTATGCCCGTGTTGCGGTTGCAAGATCCGGTGCGGGTTGGACGGTTGCGGGAAATTCAGTATCAAATACATCCGCAATTACATTTGCAGAATGTACGTCAGGTAGTGAAACTATTACGCATTTTGCGATTGCAGATAGTTTGACTACGGGAACGTATTTGGCACATGCCCCGGTTGATACACCAAGAGCAGTTGCAACGGGCGTCACACTTGAATTTGGTGCGTCGGCATTAACTTGCACATTGGATTAATTTCCCGATAACACAAGCGATTTAACAGGCGTATCGGGATCGGTACGTCTTTTTTTATAACAATATGGCTCAATTTCTCAGACCGATATCAGATATTACGAACCCCGCCAACGTAACGGGAACGTACTTAGATATTGACGACACGTCGAGCGACGGCGATGTTACATATATTTGGAATCCTAATAACTCGGATGATGTTTATGAGGCATTGTTAGGTTCGGGCGTTGACCCACAAATCGGAACGGGACATGTTTTAAGAGTTTGGGTTACATCGGTTGATGACGGGGTAAATGTGTCGGGGGGTACTGCCGGCGAGGTTAGTTTTTGGTTATATCAAGGAACGACATTAATTGCGTCTTACGTAAACAATCCCGCTACCACAGGAACATCAACAAATTGGATTCAATATAATTTAGCCTTAACTACATTCGAAGCCGATACAATAACCGATTATTCGGATTTACGGGTACGGATTGAAATGTTTGGTTCGGGGGGCAACCCAAACAACCGACGGGGGGTTGGGGTTACTATGGCCGTATTAGAAATACCTAATCCCCCGCCGTTGGCATTGTCGGGGACGGTAAACGTCGGCACATATTTAGGTACACAAGAATTATTAAACGAAAGCACAGACGCCGGTATCAGATATAATTTTTCCCAAACGACAAATGATTGGGTTGTCGTAAGCGGGTCAAGTACTATTGTAGCATCCAGCACACAGTCTATTTATAATGGTTTTTCTATTAATCATGTTGTTGGTATTACGTCAAGTGGAACATACGGCAAAACATTTTCCGTTATAAATGGCCAAAAATACTATTATCGGTTTTGGAGTTTTGCCACAAATACGGCGGGAAACAGGACGGTAGATTTTACCAATACAGATGTAACGCCAATTTCTAACAACCCTACAAATATTGATACATGGGAATTGTACGAGGGGTCATTTACAACGTCGTCTACATCAATACAAATGCAAATTGCCACAAACGTCGGTATAAAAAACACATTTATTGACGGTATAGAAATATTTATTGCCCCGGATTTAACGGTAGTTGGGGGCGTGACATTACAGTTGACGGGTGCGATATCGGGAACGTCAACGACGTCCGGGGATATTACGTTTAAAAGTGTTACCAAAACATTAACCGGAACGGTGTCCGGATCAACGACAGTTACCGGGGGATTAAAGATTGCAAAACAATTAAACGGAACAATTGCATCAACATCGAATGTGACGGGCAATTTAAACGGAATTGGGACAAACACGTCTTTGATTTCCGCGTCATCGGATGATTATGAGGCGTTGATGAACGACACGGCATATCCCGACGGCACGGGATTGGCGTTAGTATCGAGCGATTTGGAATTAGGGTTTGCCGGTGATCAAGCAACGACGGAACAACAACGAGTTGGACTACGTTTTTTAGGATTAAACATCCCAAAAGGTGCAATTATTACAGGGTCATACATACAATTTACAACGGATGAATTGTCGGGTGCGTCATCGCCTATTTTGCAAGTTTTAGGGCAAAAAGGATCAGATCCGCAAACATTTGTTCAAGTTGACGGGAACATGGGGGATCGGCCAAAAACAACGTCAATTGTATCATGGACAAATATTCCACAATGGAACACATTAAATGAAAGGGGTTTAAATCAAAGAACGCCGGATCTTGCGTCAATATTGCAAGAAATTATTGATGATCCTTTGTACATCACAACCGATTCCATTGTTTTGTTTGTTGAAAGTTTAGGAACGGGAACGGAAAAACGGACGGCCTATTCATATAATGGAAGTACAATATTTGCACCAACAATTTTTGTGACATGGATTATGTCGTCGCCATTATCGGGCACAATTAATTCAACATCAAATGTGACGGGTGACGTGGTGTTTAAAAGTGTCACCAACACGATTTCGGGATCATTTGCGGGTGTTTCCAACATTTCCGGGGACATAGCATTCCCAACCCAAACAAAGGCGTTAAACGGCACGGTTTCAAGTTTGACAAATGTCACGGGCGATATTGCGTTTGCATCAACGGGCAAAAGTTTATCGGCATCAATATCGGATGTCACAGTATTTTCCGGTGATTTAATTTTTGCAACAACAACAAAAACATTGTCCGGTTCAATGGTTTCAACAAGTGTGTTGGCCGGGGATCTTGTAATTGGGTCACAAACGGAGTTATTGACGGGCACAATTAACGCCATTACTAACGTATCCGGGGACGTTGTTTATGTTTCAAGCACAAAAGCATTGTCGGGATCAGTCAATTCGACAACGGCAATCACGGGGAATTTATCATTTGTAAGTCAAACAAAATCATTAAATGGCAGTATTTCCGGGGTCACAACCGTTTCCGGGGATCTTACAATTGTATTACAAACAGAATTGTTGACGGGCACGATTGCGGGACAATCAAATTTGTCGGCGGATATTGTGTTCGGTTCGACAATTAAACCATTATCCGCAACCCTAAGTGTGTTATCGAACCAAGCGGGTGATCTTACTTTTGCACAAAACACCAAACCATTATCGGGGTCAATTACGGGTACAACCACAACATCCGGGAATTTAGTTATTGCGGGAACGTTTGAATTTGCATCGGGAACAATTGCAGTTGTAAGCACATTATCCGGAAATGTCGGTTTTGCAGTTCAAACAAAGGCATTGACCGGAAACGTTGCGGGTGTGTCTTCCGTGTCCGGGGCATTGGATATTGCCGGAAGTACGGCGAGTTTATCGGGTACAATAAACGCCGTTTCGTCAATAACGGGCGATGTAAACTTTAAAAGCGTTACAAAAACAATTTCCGGCAGTATATCAGGAACAACGTCATTGTCCGGGGATGTCGGGTTCAAGTCGACAATAAAAACATTGTCCGGAAGTGGGGTCAATTATACGTCATCAACGGGCGGTTTGGTTTCTTATTCAAGTACAAACAAACCATTGAACGGCACGATTGCCGTTATTAGCACATTATCCGGGAACATCGGATTTGCGACAAGCACCAAACAATTGTCGGGGGTTACTAACGGCGTTACTAACGTTTCCGGAAATATTACGTTTGTTTCGGGGAATGTTGCATTGACGGGATCAATATCATCAAGTTCATCATTGACGGGTGACGTTGCATTTGTTAGTAACACAAAACAAATCACGGGATCAATAAATGCATCAAACACCGTTTCCGGTGATCTTGCGTTTGGATCGACAATAAAATCATTGGTTGGAAGTGTTATTGCACAAAGCACGTTCGACGGTGCGTTGGATATATCAACGGCGTCCGGATTGACAGGGTCAATATCTTGCGTGACAACCGTGTCCGGGGATGTTAATTATGTAAGCGTAACAAAACAGTTGGCCGGATCAGTCGATGCGGTGATCAGCATGTCGGGGTCGTTGGATCTTCCGGCATCCATAAGCGGAACAATTGGTGTTGTTAGCACAACGCAAGGTGACATTGTATATGCCGGATCAACAAAATTATTGACCGGAAACGTCAATGCAGTATTTGACGCAAACGGTGATGTTGTGATACTTACATCGACAATTCCGTTAAATGGAACAATATCGAATTCATTATCTTTGATTGGATCTTTGGATCAGTTTCCGGAAGTTGGTTACGTCAAAATATGGAATGGGTCACAATGGGTTGTTGCCCCGGTCAAAGTTTATGACGGTGCGAATTGGGTTGTACATCCTTTAAAAACATATAACGGCACAAATTGGATTTAAAATGGAAAAAATAACATTGGATACTTTTAAAATAATTATGATTGGCGTTGTGTTGGTCGTTGCAATAGGGATTGGAACATTCATTTATTGGGATTACGAACGGGACAAAGAAATGACGGCAAAAGCAATCAAATCAAATCGTCACAACATCAATGTCATTTCACGAATGAATACGTTAATACTTGAAATGGAAGACGGGGCATTGAAAGACAGTTTAAAAGTGACCGGGAATTGGTATTATGTTTTGTATTCCCGCCGTGAACATGACAGTTTGCGTTTACTTGACACACTTACAAACGATAGTATTTACGGAAAATATTTTGTCGATAACAATTATCGAATTATCGCCGACACAATACAATATCAAAACATGTTATTCCCTTGCGATACGATACGGGATACGATCGTGCAACGGGATACAATCGAGGTGAACCCATATCCCGGGGTTCAAAAAATAAATGATAGCACGTACACAATAATTTGTACCGTGTGTTAAAACAAGTATCATGGAAAAAATAAAAGGATTTAAAACATTGATTTTTGCAATTATTGTTGCAGTTTTAGGAGTATTGGAAACGTTTGATTGGATTTCTATCTTTGACGGGGAATCCGGCGGAATATGGGTATCGGTTATCGGGATAGTGATTGCATTTTTACGGAAGATAACAACAACACCAATGTTAAAAAATGCCTAAAAATAATGGACGGAGGGGCGAAAATAAAGGAAATAAACAAGGTTTTAAAGGGCATCAATAATGCATCAAAGGATGTTCAAGATGTTGTTGCGGACAACATGAAAAACACGGCGTTATTTATGGAAGATCGGGCGGTTTCGTATGCCCCGGCGGTCGAAGGTATTTTGCGGAATAGTATATTTTCAAGACAAGGAAAAGATAAATACACGTATGAAATCGGGGCGGATCTGAAAATTGCACCATACGCACCGTATGTTGAATTCGGCACGGGTGACAAAGTTGATGTCCCGGATGAATTGTCCGATATTGCAAGTCAATTCAAGGCCGGAAAAAGAAAAACCGGAACATTTGAAGAGGGATTGGCATCAATTAAAAAGTGGTGTAAGTCAAAAGGAATACCGGAAGAAAAGGCGTTTATAATTTTCATGAAAATATTGAAAGTTGGTATTTCCCCGCAACCGTTTCTTTATCCCGCATTGGTTGAAGGTCGTGAAGAATTGAAAAAAACATTGTTAGCAGATTATAAAAACATCGTAAAAAAATGAACCCCAACGTTGGATGAAACGAAGGGGTTCATACATCAATAGTACTAACTTTTTTTATCGGGCGTGATCAACCCGCAGTACAAATATATAACAAATGGACAAAACATATCCGGACAAGTGGGTTCGCAAAGCAATATATGACGCCGTTGACGGGATTTCCGTTGGGGGTGAAACGGTGAATGTTTATGATCGGCGAACCGGAATGAACAACCCAAAATCGGGCGTGATATTACAAGAACAAAGAAACGAAGTTGTAAAGGACACAAAATGTGATTACCGTTGGCGACATACCATTTTAATTGAAGTATTTGACCGAATACCGGACGTTGGAAATTCGGGATCACGGGTAAATGCCGACGACATTATGGAGGCAGTAAAAGACGGAATTATCAATTTAACGTTGGATGTTGGTAGTGGATTGACAATTATCAACGAAAATTTGACATTTCCGGGTGATTTAAGCAATGCGGACGGCACGGAAATATTGAACCGTAAATTTTTAAGAGTTTTATATCTTATTAATTGATAACTTTACGAAAATAGTTTAACAAAAATCTTTTTAAAATGGCAAATACAATTAAAGGGGAAGTTGGAATCCTTAGTTTGTGGGATGCAACGATCACAACCCCGGCGTATCTTCCGATTGCATGTGCAACGTCGCACACATTGGACACAAGCACGTCAATCATTGAAAGCAATACCAAATGTGACCCGGGCGTTACAATCAAACAGGCGGGGGTATTTTCGTACACAATTTCGTTGGACGGTCAATATCTTGACACAACGTCGGCGGGTGCACCGGATTTGGACACGTTAGGATCGCACGATTATTTGTTGGCATTACAACAAACGGGTGCGGTTGTCGAATTTGAATTGGACACCGGATTGGCAGACACAACGTATTATGGCGATGCAATTATTTCCGACCTTAGTTTGACGCAAGGATCAGGCGATGAAATTTCGACCTTTTCATTAACGTTGAATGGTAGCGGGGCAATTGTAACGACAGATCCGAACCCATAATTCTTTGATGTATGAACCCGAACCATTTTACATACAAAATCAAAGGAAAACCAATCGGATTTAAATTCGGATTGGGGTTTTTAAGTCGTTTACTCGAAGGATCAGGCATTCACGCAAGTAAAATTGGGGATGCCATTGAAGAAAATCCATTTAAAGTGTTACCCGTTATGATGTACGAAGCACACAAATACAATGAAGAACGGGCAAAGCGGGAATTCAATTTAACCGTTGACGACATTATTGATTGGATTGACGAAGACGGCGGATTTAACGGCGGATTGTTGCCGTCATTTGTTGAGGCATGGAAAAACAGTATGGGCAAAGACGTACCCGACGCAAGGCCGGAAGACATCGAAACGGCAAAAAAAAAGGAAATGAAGATGACGAAGATCACATCCAATTAGATTGGAAAAGTGATGTAATTGCATTTGCACTATTTGAATTAAGATGCCCGGATTTGGATTACGTGTACGATATGAGTTATGCGGAATTTCAGATCCGGGCATTTGCGTACAATCGTTTAATGTTGCGTGAATTAAAGTTGTATCGGAAACAGTTGTACACACAAATAATTGCCCCGCATCAAGACGTGAAAAAGATCCCAAAAAGTGAACAACAATTTATGCCGTTGTTTGGGGAATCACAAGTAAAACAGAAAATTCCGGACGAAGTGAAAAAACGGTACATGGAAAAGTTAGAAACTTATAAAAGACTGCAACGTGAAGGAAGAATTAGTAATTGAAATAAAAGCAATTGTAAATGATTTCAACAAGAAAATGGACGGGGTCATTGACAAGGTTGAAGATTTAGACACGGGCGTCAAGGATCTTGACAAACAAACCAAAAAGGCCGGGAAAGCATTTGACGTTTTTAAAAAGTCATCCCCGGTGATGCAAAAATTGAATTCATTGACCGGCGGGTTGGCGTCAAGTATGGTTGAAGTTGTTTCCGGTTTAGGCAAGGCAACGGCGGGTGCAAAGGCGTTCCGGGCGGTGTTGATTTCGACGGGCATTGGTGCGTTAGTTGTTGCAATTGGGGCGATCGTGGCATATTGGGATGACATTGTGAAATATGTCACCGGTTATGACAATGCATTACAAGATTCTATTGATTCCACAAAAAAAGCCGGGGACGAGGCACAACGTATTGCGGATAACTACAAAGACAGTACAAACACTTTAAAATTACAAGGCAAAACCCAACAAGAAATCAACAAAGGGTTGATTTTTAGATTGGGCAACACCCGTATTTTAAGGGCGGACGAATTGAAATTGTTAAAAACCCAATTGGAGGGCGTCAAGGATTATCGCAAAGCATGGGAAGGATATGTTGATTCAACGCAAAAAATATTTATTGGACTTTTTGGAAGAATTGCAAAAGGGTTTGATACAATATTCGGCTCAAATCTTGAAAAGAAACTAAAAGATCTTGCGAAAACATCAAAGGAATGGGTATTGGATTTTGTGGCCGACACCACAGAAATTGACACGGCAATCAAAGGGTTGGATTCGGAATTGATCAAATTACAAAATGAAATTGACGGATTGCGATTGAAAAACATCAAATTGGATGCGGACGAAAAAAAGGAGGCCGAAAAAATTGCCGATCAATTACAAAAAGAATTAGACAAACAAAAGGCGTTATTAGTCAAAATCGAATTTGAAAGTTTTGAGGGGGAAGAAATATTTGATGTTAGTGCCATAAACGACATCGCGGTTGCATCGGGGTATGCGTCCGATATGATAAATCAAAAAAAATCATTTGACGTTGAAGGGATCGAAGACGGGTTTATTAAAATTAAAAATTTAGAAAAAGCAATAAAACAATTCAACAAGGAATTTAAAGATGTTTTAAATCCGAAACAGTTGGCATCCGCATCACGATTGAGCATTGAACAGTTAGAGGCATTCGGAAACTCTATTCGTAAACAACAAAAAAGATTTGACGAATTTAAACAATCGTTCGGGGATATCATTGACCCGGAAATATTGGCGGGATTAACCAACGCAAGTATTGAACAATTGGATTTGTTTGCACAAAAATTAAACACAACATTGTTGATTGCGGACGAAGTTGCGTCAGGCGTGGCAAACTTAGTTGGCGAGGCATTTAGTTTTATCGCCGATACGTTTGAAACGGGCAACAAATTTTTTGATGCAATATTGAATACAATTATTGGGATCTTTTCACAAATTGCGTCAGCATTGTTAACCAATTTAATTGTTGAAAAAATAATTGGAACAGGAAAAAAGGCGGTGGCATTTGGCGTTGCACAAGCAAACGCAATTACAACGGCAACCCAAACGGCGGTTGCATTAGGGCCGGTTGGATTGGGGGCGTTGCCCGGATTAATTGCGACGGCAACGGGTATTGTTGCGGGTGCGTTTGGTGCAATTTCAGCATTTTCAACCGGAGGTTTTTCCGGTGATAAAAATATTATTCGGGTTAACGGAAATGAATTAATTTTAAATCCAAACCAACAATCAACGTTGTTCAATATGTTACGCGGAACAATTCCGTCATCAATGTCGGGGACGACCCGGGACACAAGTCAATCGGGTTCGGAACGTGGCGAATGGAGGGTAAAAGGATCGGATTTGGTTTTGGTATTAGACAGAGCACAACGTAAATCAAATAGATTCGGATAATGGCATTAGCAAACAAATATAAAACAACGTATTGTGACGTGTACGGTCGAACGTGTGAGGTTTTTATCTTACAAGAAGGGTTCGTTGGTTCGGTCACGGAATTGGAGGCACAACCAACGCCGTTTACAATTACGTATGATTCGGGCGGTGATTTTAAGTTTGAACCGATACGATCATCAAAGGCGAGTTTGAATTTGATTTTGGGGAACGGTGTTGAATTGTCAGAGTTTTGGACACAAAACGAAAAAGAATATCAAATTGCACACTATATTGATTCAACATTGGATTGGATCGGTTGGGTGATTCCCAATGGATTTTCATATCAATTAACCGGAGGTGTTTATGAGGCCGAAATTGAGGCAACCGACGGATTGGAAACGTTGGACGCAAAGCCGTTTTTAAATGACGGAACGGGGAATCCTTACGGTGTTGATAACATAAGTCCGTACCATACAAACGAACATTTTGAATTTATATTGATATTAACCGAATGTTTAAAAAAAATCGGTTTAGGATTGGATATATGGGTTTGTGTTGATTTGTACGAACAAACAATGACAACAAACGTCGATTCACGGTTGGGTTGCCCGTTGTCACAAGCAACGGTGAATGTTCGAACATACATTGGCGATTCCGACGAAGACGACATACCATATTGGCGAAACAAAGACGAAGTTTTTAACACACTTGAGGTTTTAGAAAATTTGGCCTATATGTTCGGGGCAAAGGTATATCAATCACAAGGTGTTTGGAGGTTTCAACGCATCAATGCCAATGTTGATTATGGAACGGGGGCAACCCAAAGATATTGGTATAAATTCAATGAAAGTGCGGTTTATATTCCGTCACGCGTTGCGATCAATGATTTAGATGTGATCCCGTGTTTGGACATCCCAACGAAAACGGCAATGATTGAAGATGATCATTATTTGACAATGGACGAAGTGTACAAAAGATTCCGTGTCAATTACAAATACACATACGCACGTTTAGGGGATTCATCGGTGAATTTAATTGAAAACGGCGGTTTCACAGAAGATTGGGACAACGTCACGCCGGAATCCGCACCGTATAAATGGGAACGTTGGCGAATATGGAATAAATGGCGTCCGAAAATCGAACAAGTTTCGATACCGTCCGGCGAACAAGGATCAGTTGATTTTAACACGGATGCCATACAATTTGGATCACAACCCGTTGGATTTGATTTTTCAAACACCGATCCATACGCATCAATTTGGGCGGGATTAAGATATGGACGTCCGCACCCATTAAATCAAGGGGACGAATTGTATTTAAGATTTTTCGCAAAATTCAAACCAAGAATAGGATATTCGGGGGTTGCGTTTATGGTCAATTTTAGATTTATCACAACGGACGGAACAATTTATTTGGGATCGAACGATGTCGGGTATGAATTAGAAAAAAGGGACACCGTTGTTTGGTACGAAAGCGATGCGGATGATTTTCTTTTTATGCCGGGATCAATACAACGATGTGAAATTACTGCATACAATCAATTTTTAAATGGCACAAGAAATCCCGACAATTATCAATGGATTCCATTTGCGTTTAAATTGGGTGCATTGCCCGGGAATGGGACTTTGTACACAACGTTTCATGGTTTAGCGAGTACAAAAAACACGGATACGGATAATTTCCCGGCGTTTAAAACCATGTTTTCCCGTGACGGGGCATTGGAACGCACCCCGTTTTGGAGGGTTGCCCGGAATTGGGATGCAAATTTGATACGTCCGCAATTGACCGGCGTTTCTTTGCAGATCGTTCCGAATTTGGCAGATCGTGAAAAGTTGTCGTATTATGTTTATGATAATGCGGATCAATCATACAGTTTGCAGAAAAAACCAATTGAGGTTTTGCACGGGGATACAAAGCAAAAATTCACAATTTCCGGAATTACCGTTCCAACACAAACAAATCCCGATATTCCGAATTTATGGGATGTAATTGATGACGGTTTTGGAAAATCAAGTTTGGGATTATTACAAGCAAAAAGCATTATGCAATTGTATTCAAAACCAAATAAGATTTTGGAAGGGGTTATTCAAGTGCAAGACGCACAAATTGACACGGCATTTCAATTTGATGCCATAGGAACGGAAAGGTTTATACTACAACGCGGACAATTTGATCGCAAACGTGGATACATTACCAATGCCGTTTTTATTGAAGTGTCAAACGAATTGATTGTTGAAGATGACGGATCGGAAAATGGTTTAAATAATAATCCGATTTGGGTCGCAGTTTTGACAAATACAACGCGGGGACAAAGATGCGTTCAATCAGGTGGCACAAACACGGGCGAGGTTGAAGAATATCAACAAGACATCAACCCAAATTCCCCAACATATTTGGACACCCGTTGGAATGCAACCGGGATCACCGACACGGCATTGTGTCCGATTGGATCAAATGAATTGTTTTATTGGGGTCAAAACACCCTTACAACAATTCCCGAATCAAAATTAAATGCAACAACATGGACGGAAGATCCGGACACCCCGGGGGTGTATTGGATATTCGGATACAATCGAGGTCTTGACGAAGATCAAATTCCTACAATTGTTTGGGCATTGAATTATGTGTTTTTGGTTCATTTACCGACGTTGGGAACAGTTGATTTGGTCACAACATCCCCACAACCGGATATCACAGAAGATTGGGGATATCTTTCAGACATGACCGTCGGGGGGGTAACATATAAAGTTTACCGGATGAATTATCAAACCACAAAATTTAAATTAGAAATCGGATTCAAATTCATATAAAATGGCACAAACAATTATTTCACAATTTCGCAGATCATACAACTTGCCTATTGAATTATATCGCGTCGTTGCCAACGCAAGTAGTCGGGATTCAATAAATTCAACCGTCAGATATGAAGGAATGATTGTTTATTCGGAGGCAGACGGGCAAACATACATTTTGCGGGGCGGAATTACAAATGGGGATTGGGAAGTGTACGGGCATGTGAACGGGATCAACGGAACATTCACAACGGCAGACGCAAAAACCGTTACGGTTGAAAATGGATTAATAACAAGCATCGTTTAAAATGGCACAAGACATCATTTCCCAATTTAGAAGGGCATATCCAAATCCGATTGAAACAACACGAAAGGTTGCAACCATTGTGGCACGGGATTCAATACCAAGTGGTGTGCGTTGGCAAGGAATGTTGGTTTTTGTGGTTGAAGATCTTACGACGTATGAATTAAACACCGGGGTCACAAACACCGATTGGATTGCATTAAAAAGTCAAGTTGACATTGTGGTTGAAGATAATTTGACGTCAACATCAACGGTGAATGCATTGTCATCAAATCAGGGTCGAATATTAGATGAAACAAAGATCCCGGACGCACCGGCCGACACGTTTGAATATGTGCGAAAAGACAACGCATGGGTATTGAATACCGGCGGATCGGGACTAAGTTCGGACGACATTGACACATTGGCGGAATTGAATTCAATCGTGACGGATGCAACGTTAATTGATACAACGGATTTCCGATTGAGTAACGCAAGAACGCCAACGGCACACACACATGTTAATACAGATATTACGGATCTTGCATCATTTACCGGATTTGATGCCCGGTATTACACCGAAACAGAAATTGACAGTCAGGCATCGGCGTATGAATTGATCGCAAATAAAGGATCGGCGAACGGGTACGTCCCGTTGAACGGGTCAAGTTTGATTGATTCGGTATATCTTCCGAGTTATGTTGACGATGTGTTGGAATTTGCAAATTTAGGTGCATTCCCGGGTACGGGTGAAACGGGCAAAATTTACATCGCATTAGACACAAACACACTTTATCGTTGGTCGGGATCTGTTTATGTTGAAGTTTCCGGAACATCGGCGACATCATGGGGATCAATTACCGGAACATTATCAAATCAAACGGATCTTCAAAGTGCGTTGGACGGCAAATCCAACACAGGGCACACACATTTGATTGCGGACATTACGGATTTTACGGACAATTCAACGAATTGGAATGACGCGTTTAGTTGGGGAAATCATGCAAGTGCGGGATATCTAACATCATTTACAGAAACAAACGATTTAACGTCGGCGGTTACATGGGCAAATGTCCCTATTGCCAATATTCCTACGGGAACGACAGGCGTAACGGTCGCATTGGGAAATCATTTACACACCGGGGTTTATGAACCGGTTGACGCAACGATAGTAAGAACCGGGGATGCATCCTACAATGCCACAGAATGGGATATTGCCTATAACGACAAAATTAATTCGGCATCCTTTTCAACGGGAACGGGGGTGTTAACATTGACGCAACAAGACGCCGGAACGGTCACGGTTAATCTTGACGGGCGATATTTGACAACCGAAACAGATAGTCAAACCCTAACGTGGACGGACGGAACAAACAATTTGGCAATTTCCGGGGGTAATAGCGTTACGATCACAGGGTTTGCAGATAGCACACATACGCATTTAATCGCAGACGTTACAGATTTCACGGATAATTCAACGAATTGGAATACGGCATACAATGACAAGATAAATTCAGCATCGTTCAATGTAAGTAATGGCGTTTTGACATTGACCCAACAAGATGCAACGACAATTACGGTAGATTTGGACGGGCGATATGTTGAAAATATTGCTTATGGCACAAGCGGACAAGTACCGTATTCAAGCGGAAGCAATTTTTCCTATTCTACCGGTTTAAATTGGAACAATGCCACAAGCACTTTGGAATTACAAGGAATATTGGTAAACGACATTACCCCAACGTTTCCCAATATGCTAGTGGACGGCGACACCGGGGACAATTTAGTGGCGATTGACCCAACATCGGGCATATTAAAAGAAATCGCCATTGGGTCATTGGGTCTTGCGGATTCATCGCATACCCATGTAACGGCAGACATTACCAATTTAAGTTCGTACACAGGATTGGACGGAAGGTATTACACGGAAAGTGAAGTCAATACATTTTTAGGGGACAAAGTGGACGTTGCGGGTGACACCATGACGGGCAATCTTACGTTTAATTCCAACGTTGGCGTTATACTAAGTAATGACGTTGACATTTATAGTGACGGAAGTAATTACGTTGCCAACTTACTTACTACGGGCGATTTTATTTGGAATTACCAAACGGCAGAAAGAATGAGGTTAGACGGTGGCACGGGAAATTTGACCGTAATGGGCGACATCGTTACAAAGGGGGGTGCAAATGGAATGCAAATTTGGGGTGCAACGACAGGGGTGACAAATACGGCATGGGTTTCATTTTATGAAATCAATGGCACAACACGACAAGGTTATGTTGGCGTGGGTTCAACGGGTAATGACGATATGTATTTAACATCGGATGTTGGCAATATTAACTTTGCGTATGGTGGCAGTACTTATGTGTTAGAAGGGGCATCGGGCAACCGTTTTGGGACAGTTCCGGTGGTGAGAAGTGACGGTGTAATGGAAATAGGAAATTACATTGACTTTCACACATCGGACGGCGACACAGGAGATTATACGGGTGGCAGAATACAAGGAACGGCGGGTTCATTTATTTTTAATCAGCAAATACAGACTACGGGCAACGAAGTTCAAATAAGTGGCAATTCGCCAAGAATTGATTTTATAGAAACGGGCGGGACGAATAATTGGAATATTATAGTCGATGCCGACGATCTTGACTTTAGAAGGTCGGGAACAAGCAATACACAATTAAGGTTAAAAACAGACGGAACAAACCAATTTTATAACCGATTAACCATATCAGGAAATAATATACCAATTGTAACACAAGGAACGGGAACGGGAACATCGTCCCAAAATTATTTTTTAGCACGGGATAGTGTAGGTACAAATATGTGGTATTTAGGAATTGCAAGTACGGGCAATAATACTCTTTTACTAAACAACTATTATGGGGGTAATTACCTTGCATTAGGACAATCGGGGGGTGAATCTTCCTTAACATATTACACAGGGTCAGTCACTAGGGAAGTTTACCATGAAGGGAATTTATCGGTAAACAGTCTTTCACAAAAAGTATTTCAAACCACAGGGTATGGTACTGGAAATATCGGCAAATGGACAAAGATTGCAACAAGTAGCACAACGGCGTTTCAAGCGACAAGCGTGGTACTAACAATCGTTGGTTCGGGGCACACAGATGTTTCCGGCGAACCATATTCCCAAACCGTGCATTTGCACGTAAAACAACAATTACCGGCGGGTAGTGATCCGTATTTACAAGCGAATGCCTATTATTTGGGAACAAACAAAGGGTTTGACGTTGGGTATGTGATCACCAACAATAACCCATTACCGAGCACGGTAGATTTTTACATTCAAGGATTGACAAATTATACAACGTGGTTTGGATACATAAATTCAATTGATGACAAGAATAAGTGGAATTGGTATAATTCACAATCATTATTAACGTCAGTTAGCGGACTTGTTGAAACGTTGGCAACGAAACAACTTACGGTTGCTAATTCTGTTAAAAGTGGAATGAATCCCGGAGTTTTAAAAGGTTCTACAACGGGAACATATACGGTGACGACGCATTCTGTTCAATGGTATCAAGTCGCACAATTGGTAATGTTTACAATCACATTGGGGGGTATTAACGGCAGTACGCCAACAGGGAATTTACAATACGATCTAACGTCAACAGGGTTTCCAAGTATGGTTGGTAATTATTCTTTTAGCATTCAAAGTTCGGGGAATACCAATACTTTTTATTCAAAAACGGCGGTCAATTTAGGGGCATTCATTTTTGAATTTACGATACAAAACCTTTTAGACGGTGCAAACACAACGAAAATTACAAATACTAATTTTGGGAGTGGCAACATGATATGGTCGGGGTGTTATATAACGTCATAAAAATGAAACCAATAATAGTAGTCAGCAAATATTTAGTTTTTCCGGGTTACAAGGGTTGGGCGTTTTTTCCGTTTATATTTTTTAAAGACGATACGTATCAAGAACACAATTTAAGGCATGAAAAAATACACATTGCCCAACAAATTGAAATGTTGGTTTTGCCGTTTTATGTGGTTTACATTTTGAATTTTATTTGGAATTTAATCAGGATGAAAAACAACCCATATCGGAACATCATTTTTGAACGTGAGGCATACGCTAACGAATATGAAAAAGAGTATTTGGAAAAACGCAAATTTTGGGCATGGATTAAATAGATAAAAAATGAATAAAAATTACACCGAATTGTCCGATTTACGATTAAAAAAAAATATTAGTACTTTTAATCCGAAACCAATTGATGTTAATTGGGTTACGTTTGAATGGAAAGATGATCCGCAAAAAAGAATTCAAATCGGGGTAATTGCTCAAAGTTTAGAGCACAAGCACCCGGAATTTGTGGTTTGTGATCCGGAAACCGGGTTTAAGGCGGTCAAACAATTGCAGTTATTAACGGCAAAGGTTTGTGAATTAGAGCATCGAATTAAGCAATTGGAACAACATTGTAAACTTTAAATACACATATTATGAGCATTTTACTAATTGCATTATTTTTTGTAGCAATATTTGCCTTTGGTTTTTGGTTAATATTAAGATCATCAAAAGGTGGCACAATGACCGATTCCATACCTATGCAAAAACCAATTCCGACAAAGTCAAAAAAAAATCTTCCGGTCAAATTAAAATATTCAACCGTTGGTTATTATAATGCATGTCACAATGTAAAATTGCATCCGGTTTTTATCAATGGCAATTCCCTTGCGAGTACAACGCAAATATTCAAATCGGAAAATCCGATTGTATTTGCAAATGACGGGTATTATTCGGACGGTACAACGGTTGTTCATTATGTGGGCGGAATGACGATCATTAAAAAATGCGATTCCATTAAAAAACCAAAACCATAAAGTTTTTATGGTATGATTCTATTAACAAAAAATTCAAATGATATGATGTTATCTTTGAGAATGTCAGAAATAGAAACAAAAAAAG
>Ga0316201_10000378_pt1 | contig 24795 bp, 24 predicted proteins | sample CS6wburrow_MG_FD_204516 | JGI IMG/M metagenome (GOLD analysis project Ga0316201, IMG submission 204516) | Coastal sediment microbial communities from Delaware Bay, Delaware, United States - CS-6 worm burrow | ecosystem: Environmental > Aquatic > Marine > Coastal > Sediment | place: USA... | reverse complement strand
GCTTCTATGCACAAATGTTCGCAAAGAACTGATAACTGATAACTGATAACTGATAACTGATAACTGATAACTGAAAAAGGAGAACTAATCAATGACAAGTCGAGTTGCCTTAGTCACAGGGGGCACTGGAGGAATAGGTACTGAAATTTGCAAAGCCTTGGCTAACAATGGATGCCGTGTTGTCGCCTCTTGGTTGCCAGGTGTTGATGATGGAGAGGCTTGGCAAACTAAATTGAAAGAAGAAGGCTTTGACTTTGCCATTGCTGGAGGTGATGTTTCTGATTTTGACTCAGCAGCAAAGATGGTTAAAGAAGCAGAGACAAAAGTGGGCCCAATTGAAATACTAGTCAATTGTGCCGGCATTACCAAAGATGGTTTTATGCACAAAATGAAGCCTGAACAATGGGATGCTGTCCTGCATGTCAATCTTGATAGTGTCTTTAATGTCACTCGGCAAGTCATTACGGGTATGAGAAATCAAGGATTTGGGCGTATTATCAATATTTCTTCTGTCAATGGCCAAAAAGGTCAAATTGGACAAACCAATTATTCGGCAGCGAAAGCAGGTATGCATGGTTTTACCATGGCCTTGGCCCAAGAGTCTGCCCGTAAAGGGATTACTGTCAATACCGTTTCACCAGGCTATATTGCAACAAGCATGGTTGCTGCGATGGGTGAAAAGGTTGTCAACCAAATGATCGCGGAAATTCCGGTAGGGCGTTTAGGAAAAGCTGAAGAAATTGCGAGAGTCGTGGAATTTTTAGCGGCGGATGAATCAGGGTTTATTACTGGGGCCAACATTGCTATTAATGGTGGTATGCACATGGGCTAACTGATACTAACACAACTGAAAAGGTAAATATGATGCAAAATGAAGAAATGATCCAACAATGGACTAAAATCAACCAATCTGCAATGGAAGCCATTAAGGAATTGGGCGAAATCAATACCAAGGCCATGACTCGTTTGACACAGCGACAAATGGATATGGTCAACCTGTATATGGAAGAAGGTACCAAGCAAATAGAAACGCTTAGCCAAGCTAAAGGGGTACCAGACATTGTTGCCGCTCAATCTCGTTGGTTTACTGAACTTAACGAGAAAGTGATGGATAATGCGCGCCAAACCGTGGAAGACTTGGTTAATGTCAAGGCAGAGTTCACTTCTTGGGCTGAAAAAGGGATGGATAAAGCAAAATCGGGTTTGTCTAAACCCGCCAGCAATGCATAACCCTAACAGCACATCCAAATAGAGTCTTCCAGATAAAGATATTGGTCTAGGCTGCTAGCAAAATCAAAAGATTAGAGGCGACTTTTGCCAATTTCTTTTTCTGGAATACTAGAGTTAAAAATATTCCCCAACTTGTTGGGGATAGGAAGTAGCGCATATCCATTCGAGGTTCAAGTTTTTGAGTGCAAAAATTTGAACCTCGAAACGATTTCTTTTGCTGGAAACTTTTTAAAAGGATAACGTTCTCATATAAGAAAAAGTCTTCTGAACTTATTGTATAGGTTATACTGATTTTCTGCGCGACTTCCATCGTTAAAAAAGAGAACTGTGTTTAACACAGTTTTTTTTTGCCATAATCTTAAAATGGGCATTTTTCATTAGGCAACTCCAAAATCTAATAATATACCCATTTGCTACCCTTCAATTCTTGATAAAATGGGTGAACGATTAATTTTTTTTGAATTAGCATTAAATAGGAATGACGCATTGACAAAGTGAAGATTTCAAAACGTCAGTAAAATAATTTGAGAAAATTAATTTTAATTTAAATAAGAGCTATATTAGCTCATTCAACGTTCTATGAACATATCAGAAAACGGCAGGCTTATAAATGTGCTAATTATTTATTTTCAGTCACTAAGGCCACTGACAATTGATAAATGATAACTGCTCAAAACCATGACGGAAAAAATAACCATTCTGATTATAGATGATGAAATCGTTTCTCGCTATACTATAGAAGCGCTCCTAGAATCAGAAAACTACACCCTAGTTTTTGCTGAAAATGGCAAACAGGGCTTGGAAAAAGCCGAAGTGATGGTGCCAGATTTGGTTTTATTGGATGTAATGATGCCAGGCATGAACGGTTTTGAAGTGTGTCGGCACTTGCGTGCGAATCCACAGCTTTGCGCGTTACCCGTGGCAATGGTAACAGCTTGGGATGATCCTGTTGCTCGTCAACGTTGTTTGGATATTGGGGCAACAGAAGTCATTTGTAAACCCTTTAGTCGCAAAGAATTACAGGCCCTCATAAACAAGCTAACGAACAAAGCGCAAAAATGATGCGAAAACACTTGATTGGAAAACAACCATGTCCGAAAACAGTACCATTCTAATTGTAGATGACGAGATGGTTTCTCGCTATACGGTTGAAGTCTTACTTGCTCAAGAAGGCTATACCTTAGTCTTTGCCGAATGCGGAGAAGAGGCACTGGAAAAGGCAGTCAAATTAATACCCGATTTAATGCTACTTGATGTGATGATGCCCGGCATGGATGGGTTTGAAGTTTGTCAACGCTTACGTGCAAATCCACGTTTAGCAGAATTACCTATTGTCATGATAACGGCGCTTGATGATCGTGACTCACGTTTGCGTGGTATCGAAGCAGGTGCTGATGATTTTATGAGCAAGCCTTTTGATCGTGCAGAATTACGTGCCCGTGTCCGCACTATCACCCGTCTTAACCGTTATCGTCGTTTAATTGAAACGGAAGAAAAATTGGTTTATTTAGCCAACTATGATATGTTAACCAGTTTGCCCAACCGTAATTTGCTACTTGAACGTCTACGCCAAACCTTGACACATGCCGGTCGATCTCATCAAAATGTAGCAATAATGGCACTGGATTTAGATAATTTTCAAATGATTAACGATGGTGTTGGGCATGAAGTTGGTGATAACATGTTGCGTGAAATTGCACAACGCTTGACGCGAACAGTGTCTTCGCTGGGGGCAACCGTTGCACGATTGAGCGGTGATGAATTTGTCGTTGTCTTTGATACAAATAATTTTGTTAAAGAAGTGAGTGAAATGGCACAACTGATGTTGGACAACATCAGCCAACAAATGACACTTTCTAATCATGAAGTGGTTATTACAGCAAGCATTGGCATAAGTGTTTACCCAAGCGATGGTGAAGAGGCCTCTGTTTTACTAAAGAATGCTAATACGGCTCTCGCCCGTGCCAAAGCCGCAGGTAAAAATACTTACCAATTTTTCACCACCGAAATGAATAAGGTAGCCCTTGAACGGTTGATTTTAGAAAATCAACTGCGTAAAGCATTAACACACAATCAATTATGTTTGTATTATCAGCCCCAGATCGACTCGAACAGTGGACATATTGTCGGTATGGAGGCTTTGTTACGTTGGCAGCATCCCAAATTAGGGTTACTTTCGCCGGGTAAATTTGTCCCAGTTGCTGAAGAAATGGGGCTCATTATACCTATTGGAGAATGGGTATTGCGAACGGCCTGTGAACAAAATAAAGCGTGGCAACGCGCAGGTTTTCCTCTCTTACGTGTCTCAGTGAATGTGTCCAGTCGGCAATTCCACCCCGCTAACTTATTGCAAACCGTCAAAGATGCCTTGACAGACAGCGGCCTTAATCCCAGTTATCTGGAATTAGAATTGACTGAAAGTATGCTAATCTCTGAAGAAGATAATTCAAAAAATAGCATTTTGAGCGTGTTGAAAGAATTAAAAGCGATGGGCGTACAGATTGCTATTGATGATTTTGGAACCGGTTACTCTTCTTTAAGTTATTTAAAACGTTTTCCCGTCAATACCTTGAAGATTGATCGTTCTTTTATTCAAGATATTGGTAAAAACGAAGATGATGCCGCTATTACGAGCGCCATTATTGCAATGGCACATAGTTTACGATTGTCCGTAGTTGCAGAAGGGGTAGAGAATTTAGTACAATTAGTCTTTTTGCAGGCACAGCAATGCGAAATCATTCAAGGGTATTTCTTTAGTCCACCTATATCAGTAGAAGATATGACAAATATGTTGCATCAATTCGGAAATAAATCGCTGATTAATTGTGAATCATAAATCAATCCGTCATAACAAAAACGCCTTTTGGTTGATTAAACCACTTTCTCTCGTGTTTATTCATCAGCTTTTCACCGTCAAAATCAGTAACCATGCCTTATGGATGTCCCCCTTATAGGGCTTCGTCCTTGCCATCAAATTTGCGACATGTCAATATCCTAATAAGCTTGCTTTACGACTGACAAGCGTTTATTATGAACTATAATAATAGTTGAAATGAATGACAGTCTCGTGACTATTATACCAAAACGATTCTATTTATCGCGTGTTATACTCTAATCATAACCATCCTCTTTTGCTAAGGAGAAAATATTATGGAATATTTTAAGCCACAATACATGACTTCGTGTCTGTCTGTTATTTTGTTAATGTTCTCGAATTTCGTCAATGGCCAAACGTCAAGCGAGTTGACAACAGCAACATCGACTGTTTCAGAGCAACACTCATCGCCTCACTCTCAACCAAGTGCCGAGAGTCAAACGCGAGCGCAAAACCAGCCCAGCACTAGCTTTTTGCTAAACCCACAATCCTCTATCAATGTTCAACAGGGTAAGCAAAACACACAACCCCCTTCCACAGCCCCTACCGCTGCTAACCCTCGACTCCCAAAAGTCCTCGTTCAAAATCCCACGGATGATCCAAAAATCCAAGCCTTGATGGAACAATATGAACGTCTGAAATTGCAAAATGTTGTACTGTCTCTGCAAAATCTCATTCAGGCAGAAAAATACCAGCAGGCCTTATCAACCGTTCAACATGAAAAAGACAACTTGCAGTTGAATAATGAACTGCAATTGGAGAAAGCTCGCCATGAATTGTTGGAATTGATAGCGGCTAAAGAAAAGTTGCTGCTAGAAAATGAGTTTCAGTCTGCTCAACAACAAGAAATATTGGCGAAGTTAGAAACGCTGAAAACGCACAGTGAACTTGAAAATTATCTGCATGAACAAGAGCATAAAAAAACGCTCGCTAAACTGGAATCAGAGCGAGAGCAACTGGCCATGCAAAATGCGCTTTTGGAAGAGAAAAATAAACAAGAAGAACTGACAATTCAGTTGAAAACGGCCCAATTGAATTTTGAAATCGCTCAATTTGAGTTTGAAAAAAGTAAAAAAGGGCTGGATATGGAAGAACTGGCCGAAAAAATATCTGCCAGAGAACAGATGGAATTCTGGGAAAGTCAAGTCAACAGCCCCAAGCAATATTTAAAAGAACCGTTTATCAACGATCACTTGATTATCAGTGATCGCAAAATCGAATTGGAGGAAGTGATTTTTCCAGGAACCGCAGCCTACGTCAATGAACGTATTCATTTTTACAATAATAAAACGACGGAATATCCTATTTTTCTGGTGATAGACACCTGTTATGGGGGTTCCGTGATGGAAGGTTCTAAAATCCTGGAAGCCATGAAGGCCAGTCGCGCACCGGTGTATGTCGTCGTTAAAAGCCTTGCAGCAAGTATGGCAGCTATAATTGCTACCTTAGCAGAACGTTCTTATGCCTATCCTAATGCCGTGATTGTCCATCATCAACTTTGGACAGGTGCCATTGGTAATCAGAGAGAAATAGAAGAACAACTGGAAATGGCTAAAAACTGGACGAAGCGCATTATGTATCCCGTGGCTGAAAAAATGGGACTTTCTATGGAAGAGTTGGTTAAAAAAATGTATGAAAAAAATTCAATAGGGGATTGGTATGAATTTGCGGATACCGCCATCAAGCTGAAATGGGTAGATACCGTCGTTAAAGACATCAGAGATACTTCTTTTAACCGTCAACCTATGGAAACAGAGGAAGGTGAAGAAGGCGGGATGATGCTGCTTGGATCTGGCCTATCGGAAAAACTCGATCAACAAGGTCAACACTACCTCAAATTACCCCGTTTAAATCCGTTGGATTTTTATTTTATGTACAATCCTGACAATTATTATCGCTGAGTACTTTGAATCGGGCGACCCATCCTTTGTGGTTGCCGAAAGTAGCCAATAATTTTCAAAAAAAATCTGTAATCTGTAGTGGGCAGCTTGATGTTGAACTCATTAATATCAATCTTAATCAGCGTAAATGCTGACAATCAGCTTTATCTGCGTTCTATCACGTTTTTATAACTCTCAACATATACTTGGCACTGTTTAAATCGCGACTTTGGGGTGAGTCTAGGGTGTTGACTGAGCGCTTTTTTTGATGTGTTTATTTAGCTCAGCACACCGAAGTTTCATACGAATACAACTGGTTTTCTTGCGATTAAAAAAAATAAACGCTAAAGACGCTAAAGACAAGGATTGTCTATAAGAAAGGATTAAAATCAAAACCAATAACTACAAGGATTGTCTATAAGAAAGGATTAAGAGCCAGACATAACGAAAATCTAATCCTTTATTATAAACAATCCCTGTAGTTATCATTCTTCAAACCACTTCAAACTCGAAGGCCGTTCAATCCCTTCAAGGATAGCTGTAATAATCGGTGCTTTTTCAAAATCCAACGGCTCACACAATTTATCCACATCTCTTTCGCCTGCTAAAATCCGTTGAATGGCTATTTTTAAATTTTTCAAATCTTCGTCAAAAACACCTAACAATGTTTCTAATTCCTTTCTAATTTCTGCATTTTCTACAGCCTGAACAGTCATTAAAATCAAAGGTGCAAGCTTTTTTAACTTATATCGCGTCCCGGCAAAATTTGCTTTGGCTTCCCGGGCTAAACGGCGATACTTTTTAGCTTCTTGGACATTGCCTTGTTTGTCTGCAATTTGGCCTAAAAGTTCGTAAGTTTTCCAAATTTCCGCCGTTGCCGGGTCTAAAGTTTTTTTAATCGTTAAGGCTTGTTCGGCGAGTTGTTGAGCTTCTGTTAAACGGTCGGGTTGGTTTTGGAGAAGGTTGGCTAGGTTATGTAAATCATTTGATGCGTTACCAAATTGCTTATGAACCTTAATAGCTTTATGATACCAAGCTTCCGCTTCTGTAAGTTTGTCCATCATTTGCGTAACAGCTGCTAAGTTATTCCAAGTTTTAGCAACATCGGGTAAATTTCCTTGGACTTCATAAATATTAGCCGCTTGCCGATAGGCGTGTTCGGCGGATTCCCATTGTTTGGCTCTTTGATACACACGACCCAATTGATGCCAATAATTCGCTTCGCTATTGGGTTCATGTAAACTTTGAAAAATGGTTAAGGTGGTTTGATAACATTGTTTTGCGTCGTCTAACTTATCTTGGAGTAGGGCTAAGTAGCCGAGTTGTCCATTCACAACACCCTTTTGCCGATAATCATTTTGTTCTGTAGCAATAGCTAAACATTGCTCATAAGCAGTTTGTGCTTCTGCATAACGTCCCATGTGTAGAAGTGCATTGCCTAAATCAGTGTATAAAAGTCCGGTTAGACGTTGTACGTTCTGAGTTTGTTCTAATTGTTGAGCTGTCTCTAAACCCTGTTGATAATAAGCAGCGGCTTGCTCCATTTTTTCTTGAGATTCAAAACAACGGCCTAAACGCCCTAAAATTACACAACGCTCATAAGTGGCGATAGTACCTAAACTGGTTAAAATTTCTGTAAAAATGTTGGCCGCTTTGCTATAATTTCCGGTATTGAACCATTGTTCGCCGACACCGCTTTGGCTTAAATACCAGTTTCGACTCCCCACATCCACTAATTTGGCCACTTGCTTATTAAATTGTTCTAAATCACGTTGCAATCCAAAATGATTTAAAAAATGATTCATGTTAGTCACAAACCCCACCGCATAATCAGTTATTTCGGCTAATGCACCTTTGACAGCAAATAATAAATTGGGTAATTCACATTTCACAATGGCACGAATTTCAAGGGGATTTTCTAAATCTTTACAATATAAATAATCTGAGAATTCAAAATAGTGGCGTTGATGGCGGTGGCGTAAATCATTGCCTGATTGTAAGACACTGGTTAAGCCGGGGTGGAATTGGAGATATGGTACACTAACATTAGGTAAGGTTTTTATTTGGATTAAACCGGTAGTTTCTAACAAAGACCGTAATTTACCCCATTCTTCTACTGGGATTTGAGTGATTTTCAATAACATATTTTCCATAACCCCACCCTGAAACACACTCAACATCGGCAACAAGCGCCGAGATTCCTCATCCAACTGCTCAATCACCAATTGCAAAGTAGCCTCAACGGGATTATCCGGCAATTCAAGCATTAACTGATTCAAACGAGCCTCTAAATTCGCTAAATCTCCTGTTTCTAAAGAACGTGCCAATAAACCAATCGACAACGGATGAAACTGTACTTTATCAAACCAATGCAACAACTCATCTGTTTGTAAACGCACCGGATTATCCGATAATACCAATAATTGTTCAAAATAATGCAAGGCATCCTCTTTATCCAAACCGGCTAACTTCAATTGCAGAAAATCCGCATTGTCATCACGCACTTGATAAGCTTCATGGCCTAATGCCACTGGACGAGTCGTTATCAAAACGCGGGTTTCACCCAATAATGACCATTGATGAGCAACGGTTAATAGCGCCTGCAAAGTGTCTTGTTTCTCGGCAACGTATACCTCTAAATTATCTAAAATCAATAAGATACGCTGAGTCTGCAATACGGCATTCGCCGCTGCCACATCCACTAAACTTTGCTCAACCACCGAACCCAGTTCCGTCACCGCCCATTGCACGGCATCCAGCCCTTGATAACCCGAATAATCGACAAACACTACCGCATCAAACATCGCCTTTTGCAATAACCAACGCCCTAACTCTTGGGCCAAAAACGTTTTGCCTTGCCCACTAAAACCACTCACCACAACACAAAGTATTCCATCAACAAACCCATTCTCAATTTGCCATAATTCCTTACGCCGCCCCCAAAAACCCGCGTCTGGCAATGTCGATAAATTATGCCGCTGAAATTTTGGAGATTTCTGCCTCATTCTCAAAACGAGGGGCGTGTCTTCACCCGCTTGATACAAGGTGGGTAAAAACCAATCACTCACTTGAATCTCAACCCGTTCTTGCCCACGTTGCAAATCGCGGCGTTTTCGATCTTGCAATAAAGCTTGACGCGCCTTATCCAATGCCATCCCAACACTTTCACCGGCTGCGATTTCCCGATAAAACCCACCAAACAATAGTTCAGTGGCCCGCACCATCACCGAATAACTCATGGCTAAGACAGACGGTACACTGCTTGCCACCAAACCAACCGCAATACTCCCGATAGGTTCTTCCTCGGTTTCCTCATCGTCATGCGCTACCATTGCCGATTGACAAGCCGATAACACCATCAAACGTATCTTGGATTTTGATAAGATATGAGTCAACCAACTGGTTGGCACATAAAATTGGTCTCTACCGTTTTCTCCATATTTGCCGGCTTTTTCAAATAACAAATAACCGGTATTCGCGCCAATTTTCAAATCACACAACTGTTTACGTAAATTTCTGGAGATACTACTGAGTTGAACAATAGTTTTTTGTTCAATAGTTTTCTGTTTATTTTTCTGTTTATGTTTATGTTCCTCTGTTTTTTCAAAAACACCATGCCCATCAAAATGAATCACATCAATCTGCGGTAAATCTGGATTTTGCAAACGTTGCCATAAATTTTCAAACGTCGCGGGCTGTAAAAATTCCACCGCGATAGCGGGATAATTTTCAATCGCTTTTAACACCGCTTGAGCATCGGTACGTGGATCAATAAAACCAGCCCCTTGTGGACGACTGATGACAAACAAGATATGCAAACTCGATTGACTCGCATAAACCGGAAAAGTGGTTTTGGGTTGTGGAATCCGCCGTAAAATCGTAATCGAAGGCTGAAACGCAAATAAAAATTGCCCTGCATCATGCAGTAATTCCCACGGTAACGATAAAATTTCAGGGGTTTGGGCGGTAAGGGTGACTAAATATTTGTCACTGGGCGTATTGATAAAGTGAGCAAATAATTGTTTTGCCGACGCATTATTAAATACGGCATCAAATAGCTTTTGCCCCCATTGTGATAATTGTGTCGTGACGCGCTCGGCTTCTTGATCGTCAAGCTCCATCACATACTGCGTGGCATAGACTTCTAAATAATGGCGAATCGCTTCTCTATCTTGGGGATGAAGCGGTATGGAAAAATCAAGCGTTATTGGGGGATGTTGAGCAAAATGAATGGTGATTTGCTCGGCATTTTGGAAATGTAAATTGAGTTCTTGGGGCATAGGGGATTCCTTATTATAGATCTAAGGTGCTGCTGGTGGGCTTTGATAAACCGCGTTACCCAGCCTACAAGTCGGCTGGGGGCGCATTCCCAAAAAAAGATCATTATCAATCTCAATCGGGCCGAAGCAAAATAAATTTGAAACGAAAATTGCACCGATGCAAAATAAATTTGAAACGAAAATTGGGCAGATGCAAAATAACAGGCATTCCAATTGGGGCATTGGAAAAATCCTTTAGGTTGCTAAATAAATATTACTCGCCTTTTGGAGTTTTTTATCAAGTGTTACTAATTCAGAACAATGTGCAGAGGCTAACCATAAATAACTGGCATCATAAGTTGTTATAGCCATTTTTTCAGCGAGTTTTACAACAGCCGGGTAATCAATTTCCATCGCTTCTATTGATAAGTTATCTAACAAAGTAAAAGCCTGAAGTATGGATTCCCGCTTATCAGGGTGAGCGGTCAGTTTTTTTAGGCAAATACTAGCCATTTCAAACCAAAGGAGTGTTGGAGCCATCAACGATACGTTATCTAATTGATTAGCTATGTCAGTCGCTTGTGGTTCATTAAACAATAGCGCAGCAATTGCGGAAGCATCTACGACTTTAACGTTCATCTCGATCACCTCTAATCATCTCGACAGATTCAGCTGGGGTTTTCAACCCAAGCTGTTGTACTTGAGCCAATATTTGGTTTGGTGTGGATGGTTTAACTTTGATAGCTTCTTCCAAAATGCTTAGCAATTCATTTTGTAAAGTACGGTGATTTTGAGAAGCACGTAAAGCAATGTTTTGTACGATCAGTTCCGGTACGTTATCAATAGAAAGTGTCACTGGCATCAGTCTTTCCTCAATGTTTCAACTTATATTACTGTCATTCAACTGATAATGGTTGCCCACCAGCACCTTACATCTATGGTGATGGTGGGCTTTAATAAATCGCGTTGCCCACCCTACAATTCTAATCCTCTTTTAAAACAACTTTCTCTGTCAAGTAAATAACATTTTGCTGACGATTGATACAGTGCAAATCAATCAAATCTTCCAATACTTCATCCAGTTCATCAAGACTTAAACTGAAATGATAGTTATCCCGCATTTTGACTTGCAATTCCGACAAAGGCATTTCAAAATTCAACTCACCACGACATAAGTGATGCAAGGCGACTAAAACCTCGGCTTGCTCCGGTTTCAATTTAACCGTTGTTAAACCAATGCCAAATTGAATTAAGTACAAAGCTGCGCCCACTTTCATCAGCCAATCTGAAAGTACGCCACCAATGACAATAGTGGTAATATTAGTGGCTTCTTTTGATCGTTCTTGGGCATCTTTGATTAAGGCTTTCAGATTAATTTGCATATTTGGCAACAGTTTAACGCTTTTCGCGACAACAATGACTCCTGCTTGATCACGCTCAATCGTTACTGTTTTTGCTTGTTGTGAGTCATTGCCAGAAACGCTATATTCCTGATATGCCTCAATAAAATCTTGAATAGCCGCGATGGTTTCAACGCCTTGTTGTTCATTTTGATAAGCAAATTGTCCAAATTGTTGACAAATGTTTAATGGTAATTGCATTTTTTAATCTCCAAAATTTTATTTTTTATCAAGTCAATAGCATTTGTCACGCAAAGCCGTTAAGTCGCAAAGCAAGGGCAGACACGCAGGTCTGCCCCTACAAGACATACGATTTTATGTAGGGGCGAACCTTAGTTATCGCCCTTATTGCGGAGATTAAGCTGTCACCATGCTCTTACCATGCTCAATATAATATTGAAACTCATCTCGGAAAGTTTTGACAAAACTACTCACGGGCATGGCTGCGGCATCACCCAGGGCACAAATTGTGCGTCCGCCAATTTTATTGGCGACATCTGTCAATAAATCCAAATCTTCTTGTCGCCCTTCACCATGATAAATCCGGTGTACGATACGCGATAGCCAACCTGTTCCTTCTCGACAAGGGGTACATTGTCCACAAGATTCTTCATAGTAAAAATGAGAAATCCGGGCTAACACTTTTACCATATCTGTGGTGTCATCCATCACGATCACGGCCCCTGAACCTAACATGGAACCGGCTTTAGATATCGAGTCATAGTCCATCGTTAAGCCCATCATCGTTTCACCGGTGAGTATCGGGGTAGAAGAACCGCCTGGAATCACGGCCTTCAATTTGCGTTCTTTCCATACGCCGCCAGCCATGTCTAATAAATCCGCAAACGGGGTGCCCATGGGAATTTCATAATTACCCGGTTTGTTGACATGTCCAGAAATCGAAAACAGTTTTGGGCCGCCATTGTTCGGTTTTCCGATATTTAAAAACCAGTCCCCACCATTGTTGAGAATCTCTGGCACTGATGCCAAGGTTTCGGTATTGTTAATGGTGGTGGGTTTGCCATATAAACCTTTAGCGGCTGGAAAGGGCGGTTTATAACGTGGTTGTCCTTTCTTGCCTTCGATAGATTCTAACAGGGCCGTTTCTTCACCACAGATATAAGCACCTGCGCCGTGATGCGTATAGATATCAATATCGACTCCTGAACCTAAAGCGTTTTTGCCCAATAAACCGGCTTCATAAGCTTCTTGCACAGCGGCCTCAAAACGCTCAATCGGTTCGGCAAATTCACCGCGAATGTAGTTATAACCGACTGTCGCGCCTATCGTGTAACAGGCGATTGCCATGCCTTCAACCACGGCATGGGGGTTATAACGCAAAATATCGCGATCCTTGAAAGTCCCTGGTTCTCCTTCATCTGAATTACAGGCCAAGTATTTTTGTCCTGGTTTATCGCGCACCGATAACATAAAACTCCATTTCAAACCGGCCGGAAACCCTGCGCCACCGCGGCCACGTAGGCCTGATCCCTTGAGCCGATCAATGATGTCTTTGGGCGGCGTTTTTTCAGTTAACACCTTACGCAGCGCCTTGTAACCGCCAGTGCTTTCATAGACAGGCAATGTCCAAGATTGATCTAAATGGATGTTTTTAAAACACAGTTCATTTGACATAAAAAAAGCCTCGTTTTCAAAAGAAACAATAAGTGAGTTAAGTGATACGTTGAATTTGTGTTGGAAAATCAGGTACTCGTATTGACTGTTTTATTTGACCCTGTTCATTGTAAAAGTAGAGTTGGCCTTTCTGACACAGCCACACTTCTTCTGCGCCCGCTTCTAAATACAAATCTCTCTTTTCCAACATTTCTTTAAGGCTGTTGCTTGCAGATTTGACTTCAACACAGATTTCAGGCGCAATGGAGGCCATATCTTCTTCTAAAATAATATCGGCCCTGGCAGATGATACCCAAACCACATCAGCCACTTTGACACCATCTGAAGTTTGAATCGCACATTCAGGCATAGCCAGTCCGGTTTTCAAAAGCGTTTCTAATAAGATTTGAATCCGGGATTGATAAAATGAATGAATCACTTTCACTGGACACATCAGGATTTGTCCCCACTTGTTCAATTCGATTTTGAAGGGTAAATCTCGTAGCGTGTTGTTTTCACAGATTTCTTGCCAGTTCATGATTTAACCTTTTTTAAAAAGATAATAAACACCTATTTTAAGAGGAAATACAGGTTGAATGGTGGCAAGCGCGCAATACGATTTTGGATGTTTTTGAATTCATGCCTGCCCGCTTACCCACCCTACATTGATCTCAAATTTTAGGCCTTTTCGATTGGCTTAAATACTAAGAAGGGTTAGTATAACCCAAATTCATGCCGCATCCTTTGACTAGAAAGTCCACCTTCTGCCTTAAGTCGTGCAGTTGATCTTTCAATGATAGCAAGAAACTGAGGTTCAATAGTTAACCTAATGCTTTCCCAATCGGCATTGTCAATAAAAACTAAAGCGGTAACCGGTTCGCTATGCTCTATTAAAGTCGTCTTGAAAACCATAACGACAGGGATTGTATATATATAATAAGGGAATAACGACAAGGATTGTATATGAAGGGATTTTAGAGCGATTTGAGTAAAGCTTTGTTCTGACGCTTTTTTTCAACACACAGAGAGTCTCACAGAATACCACAGAGTCTAAGTCTAAGTCTATGCTTGTGTCTCGACGTAACACGGTATCATCCCTTATTCATTTCATCTTGAACCTGCGGTGTCCAAGGATACAATCGTGGTAAAATTATCGTTAAAAGGGTTGCGATTACCAATGCCAGCACTGTACCGACTATCAGTAGTGTCCATGTGTTAGGCCGAATCGCGCCCAGTGAGGTAATCACTAGCAAAATGGGTATATCAAGAAAGTGTGTAAAGGTTGGAATGCTTTCAGCTCTGGCTTGCTCTAATTCGGGTGTGATTTGCCCCTGTTGTAATGCGGCTTTGGTGATTCGTCGTAGTCTCATAAAATATAAGCGTGTCACGGTGTTGCCTTCTATGAACTCGAAAGCAAATAAGCCTACCATGCCAGCCAACCAAGGACTTTCCAAAAACAACCATCCTCCGTAAATGCTCACGATTAGCCAAGTTCCAGAGATGAAGAGTAATATGGCTCCTGGCACGACGAGGCCGTCGTAAAATACGGCAATATTGCGAACGGTTTCAGCAAAAACAGGTAAGTCACGCAGTTGGCGGGAACGCAGATCAGAAACAAATACCCCGATGAGGCCGGCGCTCATGAGCATCAGGCCGATTATATGGATGAATTTCAGTAGCTGGTAAGTCATAACCGTTTCCTTTTGAGAAGGGCAAGCACAATGGATTACCCCTACAAGTCATCATTGTTCATTGAAGTGCCCTTTTTGACAGCCTCTATTTCTGCGCGATTATAGGTATTGAAGTCAGCGCGATGAAAAGTGGCATCTTGAGGAAGTAGATAGAACGCTGATTGAACTGATGATGGCCTGATTAACACTGAAATTAATGATATAGATCAGTGGATATCAGTTTAATCAGTCAAATCAGTGTTCTATTCCTTAAAAACCAAATCATCATCCAGATTTCTGGGACGATATCAATCTGATTAATCTAATTTCGCCAAAATCTCATCCACATTTTCAGGTGTCAGATTTTCATGATATTCTCGCCCAATTTGCATCATCGGTGCGCCACCACAGGCTCCTAAACATTCTACCTCTTTTAAGGTGAATTTCTGATCGGGTGTGGTTTCGCCGAGTTTTATCCCGAATTTCTTTTCAAGGTGGGCGACGATGTCTTCTGAGCCTCGCAGCATACAGGAAACATTGGTGCAAACGCAGAGTTTATGCTCTCCCACTGGTTTGAGTTCGTACATGGAATAAAAAGTGGCTACTTCATAAACGGCAATGGGCTGCATGTCTAAGTAATCGGCTATTCCATCCATTAATGCCGTGCTTAACGAACCGCCGTTGGCTTCTTGGACAACTGTGAGTGCGCCCATGACAGCAGATTGTTTTTGATCGGGCGGATATTTGGCTATCCAACGATCAATCTCGGCGCGGGTGTCTTCTGACAAGATGGCTGACGCATTAGGTTTTGACAAACGTGTTGACATAAAAAATTCCTTCTTTCAGGTTTCAGTGATTACTTTTTTATCAATGACTGAGAATAAAAATTCAACCCGTTCAGTGATAAAGGGGTGTTGCCAGATGGTAATGGCTTGATCAGTCAAGTTGGTGAGCATAACTGATAATGGATTGTCGCCTAAAAAATAAGTCAATGATTTTTTAGGAGGGGGCAAATTTCCATTCAAGGGTAGTGAACTTGTGATTAACCCGTTCAATCGTATATAACTACAAGGATTGTTTATAATAAAGGATAAGTCTATAATTTCAATGCTTATTCTTTGATAAACAATCCTTGTCGTTATCATTTCCGTTTAGAAGAGCGAGGCACAATCTAATCCTTTCATGCACAATCCTTGTCGTTATATATTCTCTTTTCCACAATATCAATCTGTTCAGGTGTTAAATCATATAGGGTATAAACGAGAAAATCAATTTGTTTATCAATCGCTTTGAGTCGGCGTTCTAAAATTGTTTGCGTTTGCGAATCATTGTTAACATCCAGTTGTTTATTGAGTTTTAACATTTGATTAACGAGTTGTACCATTTTATCAAAGTGCAGATTGTCGGTTGGGTTGTCGAAATCAAGTTTGCGAATAGGTATTTTCACCACATCTTGATAAATCCAACGTAGTCTTCCTTTGTTATTGGCATCTCCTAAGACAGAAGCAATGTGTTTATAATAAAACCAGATCAGAGACGAATTGAGTAATCCCAAAAGGTACTTATCTTCTACTGGGATAATATAGGCCGTATTGCCAATAAAAATACCACTTTCATCAAAAGTGGCTCGGCTTTCTAAAGCTATATCAGGAAAAACAATTTTAGGCTTTTTAAATAAATCGTAATAGTCACAAGCCCTTAATTCCCACCAATAATCGCCTTGATCCCACCGCTTTTCAGCTTGTTCCTGATAAACGGCTAAATGTTGGGCAATAGCGGGATAATGAGCATGGAAGGCTGTCCAAGCTTTTTGCTTTTGAGAAAGATGTTGTGTTGTCCAACCTTTTGGAATGAATATCAAAAAACGTTTTTTATCACGCATAAAATATTGACGAATATCATCACCGGTAGCAAAGGATTTGATCAACTCTGCACTCTTCGCATCTTGGACTATTAAGCGATCACGAGTTGATTGATCGATCACAAAAGCTTGATTGAGCCCCGTTTTGATGCCTGAGTAAATTTTACCCTCGACATATTCACCTAAAGGCTGTCCAAGAAGTTGCACCTTTTGAAAAATCGCTAATTCTTCGCGACGGGCTAGAGTCCAATTTTCGCCTTGTAAACTGGTTTCATCAAGCCATGTTTGGATACGTTCAATTTCTTGTTCTAAGGCCTTAAAATTTAAGCTTTTAATCGCGGAAAAGGAAAAATGTTGTGTCGATTGAGTTGTTTTATAGGTTAATAAAATAACGGGAAAAGTGCCCGTTTTTTCAAAAACGGGTAATTCTCCAAAGTCAATAATCTGTTCCAAGTGTGTTGTTTCTAATAAAAAATGGCGTAATTTTTTGCCATAGTTTGCACGCATAAACTTATTAGAGAGAATCATCCCAAAACGGCCGTTTTCACGTAACAGGTGATGAGCCTTTTCAATGAAATAGACGTACAAATCAGCAGTGCCGTAATAGGTTTGGTAATGTGCTTTAAAATAGGGCTTTGATTCGCTTAACAATTCTTGCCGAACATAAGGCGGATTCCCAATCACGATATCAAATCCCCCAGTCTGCATGATTTGTGCAAATTCATTTTCCCAATCAAAAGCATTTACTCGGTATTGCGTTTCTTCATCTATTAAGTCTAATTGTTGTTCTTGATAAAAATCTTGCCCAATCAGGGCGTTACCACATTTTATATTGTGATTGAGATCGGGTAAGACTCTTTCTTTGAATAATGAGAGTTGCGAAATGACGCTTTGCTCGTCTTCTAGCACTTTCAATAACAGAGATAATTTGGTGACTTCAACAGCCTGTGGATCGATATCAATGCCGTAAATGTTGTTCAATAAAATACGTTTGCGTTCAGAAACGGTGAGTTTCCAAGTGCTACCACTGGCTTGATAAAGGCGTGGATTTTTGCCCTTAATCCAGATTTCAGGTGCCCGTAAATACTGTTCAAGGTGCCAATCCAGTAATTTGTGGTAGGCCCCTAATAAAAAGGAACCTGAGCCACAAGCGGGATCTAAAATTTTTAATTGACTGGCTGAGTGTTTACCCTTGTCGAGTAATTTTTTCAAAAAACCATGAACGTCGTTTGTTTTGGAACCCCGTTTCGCTTTGATTCGCTTTTCGTCCAGTAATTGGCCCACTGTTTGTTTGACAATGTAATCGACAATATAACTGGGGGTGTAATAAACGCCGCCGGCCTTTTTGACTTCTGACTTGTCTTCAATCATCACCTGATTGGTGTCGGCTATGCGAATCACTTTACCCAAAAAGCGTTCATAAACTTGCCCTAAAATATCGGCTGGTAAGACTGAAAATTCATAAGGGCTATGCGGATAATAGAGGTTTAATATGATTTCTCGTAAAACGTCATCGCCTATTTTTAATTGTGGGGTTAATCTGTCAGGCTGTTCTCGCCCCTTTTCCGGTTTAAAGTGAAAGAGGCCTGAATTATAACGTTGATCGGCCGTCAAAAACAGTTCAAATAGTCGTTTATAAATTTGATGCCCATTGGTTAAACTCAATAAACGCCCATAATCTTCAATCCCTCTGTCTTCGCAAATCCTTAAAAAGACTATTCTATCAATGGTTTGTTGTACGACTATATTGAGTTGACGCGCTGTTAAACGGGCATTTTTTGACAAAATATGCTGTGCTAATTTTTCCCGCCATCGTGAGATTTCATTCAAAAAGGCGGTATCGACTTCAATAGCTCCTTTGGTAATGGCTTGTTCCTGTGCATAGTGATCAAATTGGCCTTGCCAAACGGCATCAAAAGAAAAGTGTTCAACTAATTCTGCCCAATGCTCAATATAATCAGTGTATTTGAGATATAAAATGCGCCCAATGCTTGGGGCATCGTCTTTTTCGGGTTTGATGCGACAATCATAAACGGCCAATTCGGCAAAATTGGTGAGAAGACTCAACGATAATTTGGCGTTCCAGCCATAACGGCGTAGTTGATAGGCGGCTTCTTTATCCGTTTTTAGATTGATTGATGGTTTTTTGGCTTCGACAAAAAATCGACGCACTCCACTAAGACGAAAACTATAATCGGGTCGTTTATAGGGCGCTTTGTCAATTTTGAGAACCTCTTCATGCAATACGGGGCGATAATGTTCGGCTACCCCTTTTTCATTATTGACATCCCAACCTAAGGCGATAAAAAAAGGATTGATAAAATCAGAACGGGTTTGTGCTTCGTTGTAATCGTCTCGTTTATAGATATCGATTTGATTTTCAAAGCGTTCTATCAGAGATTGAATGGGATGAGACATAGAGAGTGTAAAGTGATTTAATAACTCAAAATGAGAATTGACAGAATAAAGGCTATTTAAATAATTGCAAATATTCTAAGTAGTGATACAAGGTGGGTGAGATGATAGAACGTTGATATGTCACGCAAAAGTTGAGGAAAACAAAAACTTATTGCGTGACATGCTGATTTTTTATTATCAGTGTTAATTCCAATCGCGTTTTATCCTCTCAAACTTTCAAATAAATAATTATGCCGCACTTTTTTTAAATTGGCGAGTAGATAGTTTGCCTTCTACAAAGGCTTTTATCAATTATGATCAGTCAACTGGCTTAAGGCCGCTTTAGAAACTGAAACACTGAATACAAAATAAGGTGAGCAATAATGCCTCACCTTAAAACACTTGAATACACTCTTTCCCCAAACGCCAGCACCAATAATAGTAAGCCCATTAACAATCTTAGGGTTGAAGCTATTTTAGCCTTTGAGACGAGAGGGGTAAAAAAAGCAGCAGTGTGAACAAGAGTGCTGGTTTGCATTGTTGGAAATGAAGTCAAACCCAAAATAGCCCTTTGTTACTAGCACTTGATAGATTTCGTCTGCCGGTACACCATAGCCTTCATTAATGAGAGCTTCCATCTCGACTTAAACAAGAAAAAGTGACGTTTAATATCTCTGCGGCTTACGTTTAGGACGATCAGTCTGTGGACGGGCTTGATTAACCTTGATATTTCTACTTTTAAGTGCACTACCATTCAGGACTTTGATGGCTTCTTCCGCATCCGCTTGCTTAGCCATTTCAACAAAAGCAAAGCCTTTTGATTGATCGGTAAATTTATCCTTAATCACGTTGACAGTAGTGACTTCACCATACTCAGCAAAGAGCTCTGTCAGTTCTTCGGCTGTCACTTGATAAGACAGGTTTCCAACATATATATTCATCTTTGGTTCTCGACTCGATTGTGCATTGTTAAAAAAAATACTATCGAATAACCAATGGCACAAATTAAACGATAATACTTAGCAACATTAGCAACAGGGCTAATTATCAATTATCAATTATCGATTATCAATTGCTGTTTTGTTTACGGCTGTCAACGAGACAAAGGAAATCAAAATCTTGGTATTCATTATATCCAAAACGAATAAATTATCGAACAAATTATCAATTATCAATTAATTGTCAATGTTCAATTATCCGTTGTTTATGGCTATTAACGATATAAAGGAAATCAAAACCTTAGCGTTTTTATATACCCCAAAAAATAGATTATCGAACAAACTATATCAAGATAGGTGTTAAGCCTCAGTCTTTTAAAATTCATTATAACTCAATAAGGCTTTATTTGAAGCGAACTGTTCTAATATCTTTGATCACACCTTTTCTAATCCCTGTGGAAGGCGCTTTTCCATTTGTTTATCAATGATACTTGTTAAGCGTTTCTCTGAAAATAAGATAAAATCAGCTTCACCTTAAATATCGGGTGGGCAACGTCGTGCTGCCCACCTTTAAGTCTATCTATCAATCTCTCCAAAAACAATATCTTGCGTTCCAATAATGGCAACCACATCGGCAATCATGTGCCCTTTTGCCATTTCGTTCATGGCGGCTAGGTGGGCAAAACCGGGAGCACGAATCTTTAAACGATAGGGTTTGTTGGCACCATCAGAGATTAAATAAATCCCAAATTCTCCCTTGGGATGTTCAACGGCCTGATAAACTTCCCCTTCAGGTACGCAATAGCCCTCGCTGAACAGTTTGAAATGGTGAATCATACCTTCCATATCGGCTTTCATGGTTTCCCGCTGGGGAGGCACAATTTTATGATCGTCCACCATGACGGGGCCGGGGTTCTCGCGTAGCCAATCAATACATTGTTTAATAATGCGATTGGATTGGCGAAATTCTTCCATGCGGACGAGGTAACGATCATAGGAATCGCCAGTCACGCCCACTGGGATGTCAAAATCCATTTTGTCATAGACTTCATAAGGTTGCTTTTTGCGTAAGTCCCATTCTATGCCAGAACCCCGTAGCATTGGCCCGGAAAAGCCTAAGTTTAAGGCCCTTTCTGGGGAAACAACGCCAATGCCAACCGTGCGTTGTTTCCAAATACGATTCTGCGTGAGCAGGGTTTCGTATTCATCAACATAAGTGGGAAAACGATTGGTGAAGTCTTCGAGAAAATCAAGTAGCGAGCCTTGACGAGTTTCATTTAAGCGTTTAACTTCGCTTTCTTTATGCCATTTTGATTTTTCATAGTGCGGCATACGATCAGGTAAATCTCGATAGACACCGCCTGGCCGATAGTAGGCCGCGTGCATCCGGGCTCCTGTTACTGCTTCATAACAGTCGATTAAGTCTTCACGTTCCCTGAACGTATATAAAAACATCGTCATCGCGCCAATGTCTAGCCCGTGTGTGCCCAGCCAGAGTAAGTGGTTGAGAATACGGGTAATTTCATCATACATCACGCGAATATATTGGGCACGAATGGGGGGCTCAATGCCAAGCAATTTTTCTATTGCCATCACGTAAGCGTGTTCATTGCACATCATGGAGACATAATCGAGTCTGTCCATGTAGGGTAGGCTTTGGTTGAAGGGCTTGTTTTCGGCAAGCTTTTCTGTGGCGCGGTGCAATAATCCAATATGTGGATCGGCCCTTTCAATCACTTCACCATCTAATTCTAATACTAAACGCAACACGCCATGGGCGGCAGGATGTTGGGGACCAAAATTTAAGGTGTAATTGCGAATTTCTGGCATTCTGGTATTCCTTTATTGATATCATCAAATCATGGTGGAAACTTGGAGTTTGAGTGGATTGGATGATTTGGGATTGAAAAGGGTTGGCTAGGGGTTTCAAAGAGTACAAAAAAAACGTTGTACTCCAAAATCAGCAGAGCTACTTCAAAGCAGCTTGAGAATCCTGTAAATAACCGCTCAGTACCAAAACCCGATTTTTAACGATTTCCACCTTGGCATCAGCAGCCAATAATCCCCACATCGTACCCCCACCCCTCTTTTCAGCATCATAAATAGCCTCTATGGCTTCAAATTCAGTATTTCTGTACTTCAGCCATTTCCGTTGAGCCTGCTTGATCTGTTTTTTTACCTTGGCATCAAGTTCAGATTTTTTGAGGGCTTTGTACACCTTGTTTAATTCCGCATCCCAGTCTTCGTAGGCCTGAAGCGAACAGGCCTTCATTCTATTGTCTGTTTGATAGTTGTTATCCAGACAAGTTTGGGTTTTGAGATCAATGGGGTGTTCTTCAGCGTAGACAAACGATGAAGCTAAACTCAGTCCAGCTATTAAAAAACAAATTACAGTGGATTTTTTAAAACGATTCAGCCAATTAAGCATCATTTTGCCTTGTTCCTTGTTGTGAATGGTGAGGCGTTATGCTGACAAGGTAGTTGTTCCGAAAAAGGATTGGGCAACCACAAGGGATTGCCCCTACCGATGTATTGGGCTAATTGGCATAACGGTTATCGTGACGTATTACTTTGGGTACCAGTGTGCGAGGCTCTATGCTCACGGGTTCATAAACGACCCGTTTCTTCTCAGGATCATAACGCATTTCCACATTGCCACTGAGTGGGAAATCTTTACGGAAGGGATGGCCTATGAAACCATAATCGGTCAAAATACGGCGCAAATCAGGATGCCCATCAAACAAAATACCAAATAAATCAAAGGCCTCTCGTTCAAACCAATTGGCAGAATGCCAAATATTAATGACCGAATCGATGCACGGTGGTTCACCTTTGGTAAAGGCGCGTACCCGTAAACGTTGGTTACGTTTAATGGATAATAAATGATAGACGACAGCAAAGCGTGGTGTCTCAATCTCGTTTTGAGACACATTTTTGCTCACACCGCGACTAAAGCCGGTACTACTGGCTTGTTTCGTTTCCCAATCAGCTTGTCCATATTGTGCATAATCAACACCGCATAAATCGATTAATTGGGAAAAATCAAATCGATTGCGTAAGGCTTCACAAACATTAAGAATATGCGCTGTTGGCACTTCTATTGTGAGTTCTTTATAAGCCATCTTGAACTTCAAGGGAATATCAACAAATCGTTCCTGTAATTCGGCACGTAGCGTTTCAAGAGACATATCAGTTATCAGTTATCAGTTATCAGTTATCAATTATCACTGTTCAGTTATTACAGTGTTTGAGTACAACGAATGACGTGGATAAACAAATAAGGCTTAATGCGTTTTAGCTAATAAGGCTTTAATAACTCGTTTTAAAACTTTTCAGGTCACTCCAAAAAATTAAAATACCCACACCTTTAATCAATCTTCTTTCATTCTCTGCGCGAAGCGCGAAGCGTGAGCAGACCGTTTGTGACATAAGATTTGTATGCATAGAGTAGTGTGGTTGTTTTGGGTATTTTATTTTTTTTGAATTGCCTCAAAACCTGTCAGGTTTAACGAAACGGATTAAATTTGTCATGCCTTATTCGTTTAGCAACAAAATCCGTTGTACTACACGCTAACTAGCCACGAGCAATCGTGTTAGTCCGTTTAATTTTCTGTTGCAATTGCAAAATGCCATATAACAAGGCCTCAGGGGTAGGTGGACAACCTGGTATATAAATATCAACCGGAACAATCCGATCACAACCGCGCACGACAGAATAAGAATAATGGTAGTAACCCCCCCCGTTAGCACAGGAACCCATCGAAATCACCCAACGCGGGTTGGGCATTTGATCATACACTTTACGCAGTGCGGGGGCCATTTTATTGGTCAAAGTCCCTGCGACAATCATCACATCCGATTGACGAGGACTCGGCCTAAACACGATGCCAAAGCGATCAAGATCATAACGTGAGGCCCCTGCATGCATCATTTCCACAGCACAACACGCTAAACCAAACGTCACGGGCCACATTGAGCCCGTTCTCGCCCAATTGATGAGCTGATCTGCTGTCGTTGTGATAAACCCTTTTTCTAATAAGCCTTCTACTCCCATTCTAACGCTCCCTTTTTCCATTCATAGATAAAACCAATGACTAAAATCGCCAAAAAGATCATCATGGCGACAAATCCAAATAAACCAATGTCTTTGAATACCACCGCCCAAGGAAATAGGAAGGCGATTTCTAAGTCAAAAATGATAAACAAAATGGCCACCAAGTAATAACGCACGTCAAACTTCATACGTGCATCTTCAAATGCTTCAAAACCACATTCATAAGGTGAATTTTTTTCAGGATCAGGTTGACGATTCCCAAGAAAAAAACCGAGGAGCGGCATAACGATGCCAATTAAGACACCGATGATGAGAAAAAGAAAGATAGGTAAATAATTTTCCAACATAATTTTAAATATCCTCTGCATTATATCGGCTGAAAACGGTTCGCCATTATATGACAGAAATAAGGAATGGGGAATGGCTAATCAGTCATAGTGAATAGGAAAAAGTGAGCGCCAGCCAGTAATGAACAAAGTTTAATGCGGTTGTATCGCTTTCAAATGGCGACCTACAGCCAACCAAGCACCTGCCAGTCCAAGTAATGCACCGCTCAATAATAATACTAGGGTAGAGGACACATCCAAAGTGAGTATTTCAAATTGACTACGATATAA